>Ga0209800_10000101_pt1 | contig 187284 bp, 163 predicted proteins | sample Higcelweek8metaG_FD_187174 | JGI IMG/M metagenome (GOLD analysis project Ga0209800, IMG submission 187174) | Freshwater pond sediment microbial communities from the University of Edinburgh, under environmental carbon perturbations - High... | ecosystem: Environmental > Aquatic > Freshwater >... | reverse complement strand
CTGGCCGAGGCCATCGCGATCAACGACGGCGTCACCCGCAGCTTCGACGAGGATCGCGTCTATCGCGTCGACCATTACCTCGGCAAGGAAGGCGTCCAGAACCTGCTGGCGCTGCGTTTCGGCAACGCCCTCTTCGAGCCGCTGTGGAACGCCCGGCATATCGAGCAGGTGCAGATCACCGTGGCCGAGACCGTCGGCGTCGAAGGCCGCGGCGATTACTACGACCACTCCGGCGCGATCCGCGACATGCTGCAGAACCATCTGCTGCAGCTGGTGTGCCTGACCGCGATGGAGCCGCCCTCGCAGTTCGAGCCCACCGCAGTGCGCAACGAGAAGATCAAGGTGTTGCGTTCGCTGCGGCCCATCGGCAGGAATGAAGTCGCTGCCGAGACCGTCGCGGGCCAGTACACCGCCGGCGCGATCGGCGGCAATGCTGTTCCCGGTTATCTCCAGGAACTCGGCCGCCCCAGCGGCACCGAGACCTTCGTGGCGATGCGCGCGCACATCGACAACTGGCGCTGGTCCGGGGTGCCGTTCTACCTGCGCACCGGCAAGCGCATGTCGCATCGCTGCACCGAGATCTACCTGCAGTTCCGCGAGGTGCCGCACTCGATCTTCGCCCGCGGCGGCGCGGCCAGCCAGCCCAACGCATTGATCATCCGCCTGCAGCCCGAGGAGCGCATCGAGCTGCAGCTGATGCACAAGACCCCGGGGCTGGACCGCAACGGCCTGCGGCTGTCGCAGGTATCGCTGGATCTGGATCTGGACGCGGAGTTCGCCAACGTACGCCGGCGTCTGGCCTACGAGCGGCTGTATCTGGACGCGATCGAAGGCAACGGCACGCTGTTCGTACGGCGCGACGAGACCGAGGCGGCATGGCAGTGGGTCGATGCGATCCTCGACGGCTGGCAGCATGCCGGCATGGCGCCCAGGCCGTATGCTGCCGGCACCTGGGGTCCGAATGCAGCGGTCGCGCTCAACGAACGCCATAATCACAGCTGGCGCGAATAGACGGACGCGAATGGCCTGGACCGAACACGAGTATCCCGATGTCGATGCGCTGACCGTCGCGGTCGCGGATCAACTGCGCGCGGCCTGCGAAGCGGGGCTGCGCGCGGATAGCACCGCGCTGATCGCGCTGGCCGGCGGCAAGACTCCTTTTCCGATCTATCGACGACTCGCATCGGCCGACGGCGTCGACTGGTCGCGCGTCATCGCCTTGCCGGGCGACGATCGCTGCGTGAGCCGCGAGCATCCCGCGAGCAACGCCGCCGGGCTGCGTGCCGCTTTCGCGGCGGCGCACGGCCTGCGCATCCAGTCGTTGACTGCGGACGACGGCGATCCGGACGCCAGCCTCGCGCACGCACGCGCTGCGCTCGCGCCGCTGCACGACCAGGCGTTCGACGCCGTGGTGCTGGGCATGGGTGAGGACGCGCATACCGCTTCGCTGTTTCCGGGCGCCGATGCGCTGCCCGTCGCGATGACGGTGGATTCGACCGAGGACGCGTTCCTGCTGGTGCCGAATCCACTGCCGCCGGAAGCGCCGTTCCCGCGCATCACCCTCGGCCTCGCCCGTCTGCTGCGCGCGCGCAGTCTGCATCTGATCGTCACCGGCGCGCGCAAGCGCGAGGTGCTGCGCGCTGCGCAGTCGGCGTACGCACCATTGCATGCGCCGATCTCGGCGCTGCTGCATGCGGCGGATGCGGTGGTGCATGTGCATTGGAGTCCGTGAGAATGTCTTCTCTGTCTTTGCGCGAAGCACAGCAAAAGCAAATCCCCCCTGCCCCCCTTTTTCAAAGGGGGGAAAAGCAAGCCTGCTTTTTCGATAGCGCGCTGGAATTGCAGTTATTCCCTAGAACGCTGGGATTGCCTTTACCCCCTTTGAAAAAGGGGGTCGACGTCTGCGAAGCAGGCGGCGGGGGGATTTGCTCGCAGCAGAAACACACATCCGCCCCTGCCACGCCAACAACGAACACCCGCGAGGCGCTCACATCATGAGTCTCCACCCCGTCATCGAGCGCGTCACCGCGCGCATCGCCGAGCGCAGCCTTCGCAGCCGCGGCGACTATCTCGCGCGCATCGACGCCGCGCGCATCGACACGCCCGCGCGCCGCAGCCTGAGTTGCGGCAACCTCGCCCATGGCTTCGCTGCGGCAGGCAGCGACAAATCCATGCTGAAGACCGGTGCGGGCGGCAATATCGGCATCGTCACCTCATACAACGACATGCTCTCGGCGCATCAGCCGTTGGAGCAGTATCCGACGCTGATCCGCATGGCTGCGCGCAACGCCGGCGGCAGCGCGCAGGTCGCCGGCGGCGTGCCGGCGATGTGCGACGGCGTGACCCAGGGCCGCATCGGCATGGAGCTGTCGCTGTTCTCGCGCGACACCATCGCGCTGGCCACCGCGGTGTCGCTGTCGCACGAGATGTTCGACGCCGCGCTGATGCTGGGCGTGTGCGACAAGATCGTGCCCGGCCTGCTGATCGGCGCGCTGAGCTTCGGCCATCTGCCGGTGATCTTCGTGCCCGCCGGGCCGATGCCCTCGGGCCTGCCGAACAAGGAAAAGGCCGCGGTGCGCCAGCGTTATGCCGAAGGCAAGGCGACGCGCGACGAACTGCTCGAAGCCGAATCGGCGTCGTACCACAGCCCCGGCACCTGCACGTTCTACGGCACCGCCAATTCCAATCAGATGCTGATGGAAGTGATGGGCCTGCACATGCCGGGCAGCGCGTTCGTCAATCCGAACACGCCACTGCGCGACGCATTGACCGTGGCCGCGACCGAACAGGCGCTGCGGATCACCGCGCTCGGCGACGACTATCGACCGCTCGGCCATACCGTCGACGAGAAAGCGATCGTCAACGCGATGATCGGACTCGCCGCCACCGGCGGTTCGACCAATCACGCGCTGCACCTGGTCGCGATCGCGCGCGCCGCAGGCCTGATCATCGACTGGGACGATCTCGACGAACTGTCGCAGGCCACGCCGCTGCTGGCGCGCGTGTATCCGAACGGCAGCGCCGACGTGAATCACTTCCACGCGGCCGGCGGCATCGGCTACGTGATCCGCGAACTGATCGACGCCGGGCTGATGCATGCCGATATCCTCTGCGTGCACGGCGGCGATCTGCGCCAGCAGACGCAAATGCCCGAACTCGATGGCACCGCGCTGCGCTGGGCGCCGCCGCCCGCGCAATCGCGCGATACCAGCATCCTGCGCGGCGTCGCCGAGCCCTTCGACCGCGAAGGCGGACTGCGCCGACTGCAGGGCAATCTCGGCCGCGCGGTGGTCAAGATCTCCGCAGTCGCGCCGGAGCATCGCGCCATCGCCGCGCCCGCGAAGATCTTCGACTCGCAGGACGCGCTGCTCGATGCGTTCAAGGCAGGCGGACTCGCCGGCGATTTCGTCGCGGTGATCCGCGGCCAGGGCCCGCGCGCCAACGGCATGCCCGAGCTGCACAAACTCACGCCCACGCTCGCACTGCTGCAGGATCGCGGCCAGCACGTCGCGCTGCTGACCGACGGCCGCATGTCCGGCGCGTCCGGCAAGGTGCTCGCGGCGATCCACATCACACCCGAGGCCGCATGCGGCGGCGCCATCGCGAAACTTCGCGACGGCGACATCATCCGCATCGATGCCGAAGCGGGCACGATGCGCGCGGATGTGCCCGAGGCCGAGTGGAATGCGCGCGCGTCCGCGACGATCGATCTGCGCGGCAACGCGCACGGCGTCGGCCGCGAACTGTTCGGACTGATGCGTGCGCAGGTCGGCTCGGCGGAAGAAGGCGCCTGCAGCCTGTTCTCGAACGATTTTTCGCACGATACGAATGCGGAATCCTGATCGATGCAAGACACCGTGAACCCCGCATCGCTCGCGCTCATCGCCGACATCGGCGGCACCAACGCGCGATTCGCGCTGACCGATCTGTCGGCGCCTACCGCGCAGGTGATCGACGCGCGCAGTCTCGACGCCTCCGCGTTCGCCAGCCTGCAGCATGCCGCCGAGCACTATCTCGCCGCGGTCGGCGTGCAACCGCGGCATGCGGCGATCGCGGTCGCCAGCCCGGTCAACGGCGAAGAGATCCGGCTCACCAATCGCGCCTGGTCGTTCACGCGTCGCGAACTGCAGCGCGCGCTCGGTCTCGACCGCCTGCACGTGCTCAACGATTTCGGCGCAGTGGCATGGTCGGTGCCGGCGCTGGCCGACAGCGAGCAGATCACCGTGCACGGCAGCGACGATGCGCCGCTGCAGGGCCCGATCAGCGTGCTCGGCCCGGGCACCGGCCTCGGCGTCGCGATGCTGGTCGGCAACGATCCTCATTGGCAAGTTGTGGAAACAGAGGGTGGCCACGTCAGTTTCGCGCCGCTGGGCGAAGAAGAACTCGGGATCGCACGCTGGTTCACCGCGCGCTTCGGCCGGGTGTCGAACGAACGCCTGCTTTGCGGCAGCGGCTTGTCGCATATCGATGCGGTGCTGCGCGGCGCGGTCGATCACGCCACCGGCCAGCACCAGGATCTGCGCGAGCCCGCCGACATCGTCGCCGCCGCGCTGGAAGGCCACGACCTCGCCGCACGCCGCACGCTCGCGCGCTTCTGCGCGGTACTGGGCAGCGTCGCCGGCGACGCCGCGCTGATCCACGGCGCGCGCACGGTCATGCTGGCCGGCGGCATCGTCCCGCGCTTCATTCCGTTCCTGCGCAGCAGCGCCTTCCGCGAACGCTTCCTCGCCAAGGGCCGCTTCGCCGCGTATCTCGAGTCGGTGACCATCCGCGTCATCACCCACAACGGCCCGGGTCTGCTGGGCGCGGCGATGTCGCTGCGCGCACACGATGCCAATACCCACAGCGAGCGCGCACCATGAGCCATTCGCACACCGACCGCATGACCGCACTCGTCGACGACATCCTGCGCCAGGCGCCGGTCGTACCGGTCCTCGCCATTGCCGACCTCGACGATGCCATCCCGCTCGCCGAAACCCTCGTCGCCGCCGGACTGCCGGTGCTCGAGATCACCCTGCGCACACCCGTCGCGCTCGACGTGATCCGCCGCATGCGCACCGTCCCCGGCGCCATGGTCGGCGCCGGCACAGTGCTGACCTCGGAAGACCTTGCCGCAGTCCAAGCCGCAGGCGCCGCGTTCGCGATCTCGCCCGGCGGCACCGACGCGCTTTACGCCGCCGCCCGCAACGCCGACATCCCACTGCTCCCCGGTATCGCTACCGCCAGTGAACTCATGCGCGGGCTTGAGCATGGGTACAAGCGGTTCAAGTTTTTTCCTGCGGAATCGAGTGGTGGTGTTGCTGCGCTCAAGGGTTTCGGCGGGCCGTTTTCGCAGGTGAAGTTCTGTCCGACTGGCGGCATTGATGCGGCCAAGGCGCCGTCTTATCTTGCGCTCCCGAATGTCATCACCGTGGGCGGATCGTGGATGGTGCCGGGCGATGCATTGAAGGCGAAGGATTGGCGGACGATCGGCGAACTCGCCCAAGCTGCTGCCGCACTGCGCAGCTGACATCGCAGAAAGTAGGCTGGGCTGTAAAGCCCAGCGCCTGCGTTGAGTATCGGGCTGGGCTTTCCAGCCCAGCCTACTCGATGCAACCGATGGCTGGGTTTCAGCGCTTCGAATCGCTCGCCGCGACCATTAGCATTTCCGACTCCGCCCACTCGCGCAGGCTACGCTCGACCGCCTCGGCCTCGAACGCATACCACGCATCCAACGCCTGCTCGCTTTCCAGCATGTCCTTGAACCGCGCATAGGCACCGCGCGCCGCAAAGATCGTGTAAGTCTCCTCCAACCGCGCCGGCAGCGACACCTGCACGAAACGCACCGCAAGCCGCTTGCCCAGACGCAGATCCTGCCGCGTCGGCACGATCGCGTATTTCGTCTCGTCATCGATGTCCAGAGGTAAATCCGGTTCAAGCTCGACGCCGAAGTCCTCATCCGACGTCATGAACACTCGCCCACTCTCACGGCAGACAAATGCCATGTTGCCGGTGCTCGAAAGATCGGATACCCAATCGAGCGCTTGGAGCAGGTCGTCCATAGCGACGGATGCGGGGCTGGGAGACGAGGACATCGGCAAGGCTCTCGGCGATGTGGAGGACTACAAACGATAGCGGCGGGAGAGATCGGCGACAATCGGCTTGGCGTTGAGTCTCAAGGCCTGCAATGCACATGCCAGCGTCACGGCGCCTGTAGTGGTGCGAATCCGAAGCAAGACCTTGTCTTGCAGGGCGGAACCGCCGCAGGCAGTTCCGCCATCATTGCGATGTCGATATTTCGATACTTGGCGGCGATGGCCGCGTGGCGGCCATCGCGGACACATCCGCGCTGTTGCTGCCGGCCCGCGCGCGTTAGCGACATGCCACCCCGGTTCGTTCCGCCCCGATAGGAATCCATGGTTGACCGTTCGCTGAGTGGATGCGGTCCCGCGACGGCTCGTCGTTGCGGCAAGCTCACCGCCGCCTCGACTCGCACCCCACCCCGTCCCCATCGCGATCAAGGTGAGGCCCATAACCCGGCTCGCCGCGTCGCACGGGCGCAGCACCCGCTGCGCGCGCTTCCGCACAATTCGCGAACACGCCCGAACCCTGCGACGCGCGTGCAGGCGCGATCCGCGACGGCGTGAAGTTGTTGCTCGGTGTCGCATCGCTACGTGTTGAAGCACCAGCGCCACGATGGCAGTGATACCCGCCGCGCTTGCGGTCGTTATGACAGCCTTCGGCATTGAGTCCGCCGCTGTGGGCGGAAGCGTTCATGGCAATGCAGAGTGCGATGGTGGCGAAGATCATCGCCTGCGATACGCCATCGGCCGATCGCTCCGATTCGTTGCCTGTGCCTATCCCGGCCATCCGGCATCCCCCTGTGGAATGTGCTCCGGCTTCAAATCTGAAGCGTGATCTGAGTCTTGTTGTTGTGCAGTGCGATTGTCAATGGTTGGTGGGAATCGGCTATCGCTCGGGCGCGATGTGAATTCCGATATCCACATCGAATGTCATTCGCGATCGATATTCCATCAATCGCGGGAGCCAGATCGATTCATCTCGCCAACCATTCGACAATAAGCACGGCAACGCTGCCCGTCGCCGCACAAACAAAAAGGCCCTTGCCGGCCAGGGACCGGACAAGGGCCAACGCTCGCCTGTTGAGAGCGGTGTTGCTCAGTAGCGGTAGTTCACGCCGAACAGATAGGTGCGGCCGTATTCGAAGTATTCGCGCGGGCGCGTGTTGTCGCCGTCGAACGAGGAGCGGAAGGGTTCGTTCTCGAGATTGTTGACCTGCAGCAGGATCGACACGTTCTTCATCGGGCCCGATTGGAAGGTGTAACCCATCTGCACGTCGGTCACCGTCTCGCCTTCGAACGTACGTTTGGTCCGGTCGCCGCCGAAGCCCTGGACCTCGCCCACGAACTGCGAGCGGTGACGCTGACTGACGCGGCTGGAGAAGCCGAAGCGCTCGTAGTACACGGTGATGTTCGACACGTACTTCGACAGGCCGGGCAGCGGTTCGTTCGGGAAATCGGGGCCGAGCGGCTGGATGCTGCTGGTGGTATCCGAGTAGTTGGCCTGCAGACCGAAGCCCAAGAGCGGCTCCCAGAGCAAGTCGAAGGGAACAGACACTGCGAACTCGTAGCCCTTGATCGTGCCGCCCTGCCCATTGATCGGGCGCGTGAATCCGCCCAGATCGCTGGGGGGAACAAGCAATGGATCGGTCGGATAATCGGCCGGCGTCACCGAGGTGTCGTTGATGTCGAACACGCCCTGTTCGCGGTATATGTACGTTCTCAGATCCTTGTAGAAATACGCCAAGCTGACGTACGCCTTGTTTCCGCCGAAATATTTTTCGTAGGAAATGTCGTAGGCGTTCGCTTCCCACGGCTTGAGCTTGGCGTTACCACCGTCGCGCAGCCAGAACCGTGTGGGCAGACCCGTGTTCGGATCTTCCACGTTCGGTTCTCCCGTCACCGGGTTTATCGCAAGATTCTCTCCGATGGAGATATTGTTGTTCGTACGCAGATCGTCCATGCGCGGACGCGCGATCTGACGCGCGGCGCCGACGCGCACGTACTGGTCCCAAGGCAGGCCAAACGACAGATTCAGGCTGGGGAGGAAGTCTGAATAGGCAGCGCCATCGTTCAGTTCCTGGCCGACACCGCCGCCCTGGAATGTCTCAGTGCCCTGCGATTTCTGATCGACGCTGACGGCCTGGAAGCCAACATTGCCCTTCACGGATACCGATCCGATATCGGTGTTGATATTGGCCTGGACGAAAGCGGTCGTGACCTGCTCGTTGACTTCCCAGTTCTTGTTGCTGATGTCGCCGTTGGCATTGGCGCGGCGCGTGTAAAGGGTGTTGTAGGCACGCAGCGCGTCGTAGCCGTAGATCGAAGGTACGCCGTAGGCGTTGTAAGCGGAATCGGTGGCGAGATTCGTGGGAATCGCGGTGAATCCACCTGCCTGGCACGCCGGGTTCGTCGCATCCAGACACGCGGTCAGGTCCAAGAACGATTCATTGGAAGCGCGGCTCTTGGTGCGATCGGTCAGGTTGGCGCCGAATTCGACGCTGCTGAACCAACCGTCATCGAAGGTACGTTCGAAGTCGAAACGCAATGAGGTGAGGCTGTCCTTCACCTCGAAGTCCTTGATGTAGCCGTCCTGACCCCAGCCACCCGGATCGCCAAGGCGGATGATGTTCGGATCGCCGTAGTCGAAGCCGAAGTCGTGGTCGAAATAACCATCGCTGTTGCGGACGACGGTCAAGGAATCACGGGTTCCGGTTGGAAGACCCGAGTAGGTCTCCAGGATGCGTTCTTCACGAGTCGCATCGGAGTAACTGATATCGGCCGAAGCCGCCCAGTTCGGGCTGAGCGTCAGCTCATGTTTCCAACCGATGGCGAACAGGTCATCGTAGGTCGCGTTGAAATCGTTGCGGATCACCGGATTGACATTGGTGAACGAAGCCTGCGCGGGTGTGGCGCCAGGCACAGGCGTAGCGCCGAAAGCGGCCGCAAATTCCATGCCGCGCTTCTGTTCTTCACGATCGAACTGCGAATAGAAAACATCCACCACGGTGCGATACGTATCGTTCGGTGCGAACTCGAGCACGGCCATGAAGCCGTCTCGCTCGTTTTCGTTCTCCAGGTCGTAGAGCTTGCCGCCACCGAAGATGCCGTCGCCGTCGTAGCCCCATGCATCGCCGAACTGCTTGCTCTGTCCGGGGTTGTTGAGGTGCGCGTAACCCAGCGCGATGCCGACGGTGTTGTCGGCGAACTGGTCGATGTACGAGAAGCTGTAGCGGTAGCCGTTTTCCTTCTCGTCACCGACCTTGTTCTGATCCGCACGGACGTTGGCGGCGAAGGCCTGCTTGCCGTAGGCGAGCGGGCGAACGGTCTTGAGGTCGACGGTGCCGGACAGGCCCTGGCCGACCAGCTGCGCGTCGGGGGTCTTGTAGACCAGCACCTGGCTGACGAGTTCGGACGGGTACTGATCGAACTCGACGCCGCGGTTGTTGCCGAGGCTGACCTGCTCGCGACCGTTCAGGGTCGTGGTGGAGAAGTCGCCGGCGAAGCCGCGGATGTTGATTTCCTGCGGGCGGCCGCCGAAGCGCTGCGCGGTGAGGCCGGGCAGACGCGCGATGGAGTCGGCGATGGAGGTGTCGGGCAGCTTGCCGATGTCTTCGGCGGAGATCGCCTCGACGATCGAGTTCGAGGCCTGCTTGGCGTCGATCGATGCCTGGATGCTGCGGCGGATGCCGACGACTTCGATGGCGTCGAGATCGTCGGCTTCGGATTGCGGTTGGCTCTGGTCTGCCGATTGCGCGTAGGCGGCGTTGGCCAGCATCAGCGTTGCGGACGCCAACGCCATGCTCAACAGGTTTCGCTTCAAAGGTTGCATGGATCCCCTCCACAGCAACTGGAATTTGTTGGCAGGTCCATGCGCGAATCCCGTCTGAGCGGGTTGGTCCGCAGTTCCCGGCATGTCCGGAGTCCAGCCTGTCCCCGGCACGCAGCGCGATGGTAGTCCGTGCCCGCAGTGCGGAAAGGTGCCTGCATACGTATTCATGCAAAAACCCGGTCAAATCAGGGTCATGGGCGCGTAATCGGGGTGAAATGGCGGATGCGGCGACCCGCCGCATCCGGCCACGGCCGATCCGCGCGGAGCGTTCCCATGTCCAGGTTCTGCACCCTGTTGCTCGCCCTCTCGCCGCTGACCGCGGCCGCCGCCGAGCCGCCCGCGGCATCGTCGCAGGCCGCCGACTGGCGCGACCAGATCCTGTATTTCGTGATGCTGGATCGCTTCGACGACGGCGACCCCGGCAACAACGATCAGGGCGCGGGCGAGTACGACCCGAACGACGGGCGAAGGTTTTCCGGCGGCGATTTGGCCGGGGTGGAGCGGCGTCTCGACTACATCCAGGACCTGGGCGCGACCGCGATCTGGATCACCCCGCCGGTGGCCAACCAATGGTGGAACGCGCGCGCGCAGTACGGCGGCTACCACGGCTACTGGGCCAGCGATTTCAAGGCGGTGGACGCGCATTTCGGCACGTTGGCCGGGTACCGGCGCCTCGCCGACGCGATGCATGGGCGGGGACTGCGGCTGGTGCAGGACATCGTGGTCAACCACACCGGCGACTATTTCGGCTGGCCGGGCGGCTACGACCCGGCGCGGCCGGAGCAGGGCTTCGAACTGCGGCAGCAGGCCGACGGTACGACCGCGCCCACACAGCCGCCATTCGACCGCAACGATGTGCGCAGGCCCGGAGACCGCGCGGCATCGATCTATCACTGGACGCCGCAGATCCGCGATTTCGCCGACCGCCGCCAGGAGCTGGACTGGCAGCTGGCGGACCTGGACGATCTCGATACCGAAAACCCTGCCGTGCGCGCCGCGCTGCGCGACAGCTACGGTCACTGGATCCGCGAGGTCGGCGTGGATGCGTTCCGGGTGGACACCGCGTTCTACGTGCCGCCGGACTACTTCACCGACTTCCTGCATGCCGACGATCCAATGCAGCCGGGCGTGCTGAAGGTCGCGGCGGCGGCCGGCAAGCCGGACTTCCACCTGTTCGGCGAAGGGTTCGGCATCGACAAACCCTACGAAGACGCGATGGCGCGGAAGATCGAGACCTACGCGCGCGGCGAAGACGGCCGGCCGCTGCTGCCGGCGATGATCAATTTCCCGCTGTACGGGACGCTGGGCGACGTGTTCGCGCGCGGACGGCCGCCGGCGGAGCTGGGTTTCCGCATCGACAACATGATGCAGGTCCACGCCGACCCGTGGCGGATGCCGACGTTCGTGGACAACCACGATGTCGACCGCTTCCTGGCCGGCGGCGACGAGGCCGGGCTGAGGCAGGCGCTGCTGGCGATGATGACCCTACCCGGCATCCCGACCATTTATTACGGCACCGAGCAGGGCTTCCGCGAACAGCGCGCGGCGATGTTCGCCGGGGGTCATGGCTCCGGCGGGCGCGACCGCTTCGACACCGCCGCGCCGCTGTACCGCTACCTGCGGCAAATCACCGCGCTGCGCCGGGAACACCGCGTGTTCTCGCGCGGCACCCCGACGGTGCTGGCCGCGAATGCGGCCACGCCCGGGGCGATCGCCTGGCGGATGGATGGCGGCTCGAACGGGCATGCCCTGAACGAACAGGCCCTGGTGGTGTTCAACACCGCGCCCCACGCCAGCCTGCTCGACAACCTCGACATCCGCCTGCCCGCGGGCACCCGACTGGCGCCGCTGTTCGCACTGGCAGCGGACGCGAAGCCGTTCGTCGTCGGCAGCGGCGGCCGCGCGAGTCTGGTGCTGCCGCCGCGCAGCGCCCAGGTGTGGTCGGTGCGGCCCGGCGACGCTGGATCGACCGCTGGCGAGCCGCCGCGGCTGGTGCTGGACCCCACCGCCGACACGGTCACCGGCGATCTCCCGCTATCGGGCCAGGCCCACGGCATGACGTCGGTGCAACTGGTGATCGACGGCGATCTCGATACGGCGCAGACCGTACCGGTGGATCGCAACGGCCGCTGGCGGGCGACCGTGGCGACCGACGCGATGATCGAACCCGGCATCGCCCACCGCGCGGTGGCCTGGGATCCGGCCACGGGCACGGCGACCGTGGCGCATGCCTTCAAGGTCGCCCGCGAATGGACGAAGCTGGTCGCGGTGGACGATCCCGGCGGCGACGACACCGGCCCATCGGGCCGCTACACCTACCCCGACGATGCCGGCTGGCGCACGCCGCGCCCGGGCGACCTGCTGGGCGCCGAGGTCTGGCGCTCCGGCGGCGCGCTGCGGCTCACCCTGAAACTCCGCGAGGTGGTCTCCGACTGGAACCCGCCCAACGGCTTCGACCACATCGCCTTCAGCGTGTTCTTCGCCCGGCAGGGCAACGACGCCGACGTCGCCGCGATGCCGCAGCAGAACGCGCAACTACCTGACGGCCTGCGCTGGCACCTGCGCCTGCGCGCGCACGGCTGGTCGAACGCGCTGTTCTCCGCGACAGGCGCCTCGGCGACCGCAGACGGCACGGTGGTGAGCGCCGCGCCGCGGATCGATGTGGATCGCGATGCAGAGACCGTGACCTTCACGTTCCCCGCGAATGCGCTGGGCGACGCGCGTCTCCCGTCGGCCACACATCTCTATATATCCACCTGGGATTACGACGGAGGCTACCGTCCGTTGGCGCCGCAGGCCACCGGCAATACCTTCGGCGGCGGCGAGGCGGGCGAGGCGAAGGTGATGGACGATCTGGTGATCCGGCTGCCCGCCCCGCCCAGGATGAACTGAGAGGACGGCGACACTGAAGCCGCACGCGCGGCCGCCGAACGCAAAGCCACCGGGTTTTCAGCTCAGCCCTTCATCCACAACGCCAAGGCCAGGCCCACGAACACCGACATTCCCACCCAATGGTTGTTGAGAAACGCCCGGAAACACCGCGCGGGCTCGCGGTTTCGCCCGATCGCGAACTGGTAGACCACCAGCAACAACGCGACCGCCAGCCCGATCCAGTACGCCAGCCCCAGCCCGGCTTCGCGACCGATCAGCACCAGGCCGATGAAGAACAGTGCGTACAGCACGCCCAGCGCGACCAGATCGAGGTCGCCGAACAGGATCGCGGTGGATTTCGAACCCGCGCGCAGATCGTCCTCGCGGTCGACCATGGCGTACCAGGTGTCGTAGCCGGTGGTCCAGAAGATGTTGGCGACGTACAGCACCCAGGCCAGCGGCGGCACCTCGCCGCGGATTGCCGCGAACCCCATCGGGATGCCCCATCCGAACGCCAGGCCCAGATAGACCTGCGGCAGATAGGTGTAGCGCTTGAGGTACGGATAGCTGGCGGCCAGCGCCACGCCGACGACGCTCATCAGGATCGTGAGCCGGTTCATCGTCAGCACCAGCGCGAACGCGGCCAGCATCAGCACCGCGAATACCGTCAGGGCCTCGCGCCCGCGCACCGCGCCGGTCGCCAGCGGCCGGCCCTTCGTCCGCTCCACCAGCGGGTCCAGCCAGCGGTCCGCGTAGTCGTTGATCACGCAGCCGGCCGAACGGGTGAGCCACACGCCCAGCGAGAACACCACCAGCGTCCACCACGGCGGCAAGCCGTCGGCCGCCAGCCACAGCCCCCACCAGGTCGGCCACAACAGCAGCAGCCAACCGATCGGACGGTCGCCGCGCACCAGCGCCCAGTACTGGCTGAAGCGTTCGCGCCACGCGGGAATTCCGGCGGAAGGGGTCGGGATTTCGCTCATCGTTCTGGGGTCGCCGCGGAAAGCTCGCGCCATCCGCTCGAATCGGGGACAATAGGCGTCACGCGCCTGTAGCTCAGCCGGATAGAGTAGCGGCTTCCGAAGCCGTTGGTCGGGGGTTCGAATCCCTCCAGGCGCGCCAATCCTTCTTCCATGAACATCCAGCCGGAATTCCCGGCACTCGCGCTCGAGTCCGCGCGTGGCGATGCCGCGCGAATGCGGGCTTTCGCTTATTCAAGCGCGCCGAATCGACCGAGCGAACCGCGCCCTGCGATCCCGGCGATCCCTGAAATCCGCAGGGGCGTCGCGCTTTTCGCGCGGGGTCTGTCCGTCTCGACCCGCCGACCGACCCGCGGAGTCAGGGTTCGAACGGCACGCACTTGTCCACCGGATGGACCTTGTTGGCCACCCACGCATAAAGCGTTTCGCCCAGTTCCGTGGTGTGGCTGAGTTTCATGCCGGCCACTTTGGGGTGTTTGTCGAAGCACAGCGTGCGATCGCGCAGGGAAACGGAGGCCACGCGGCCGACGACCCTGGCGGTGCCTTCTGCATCGCGGCGGATCTTGCGGCCCAGTTCGATGCGGGCGGTGGTGGTGACCTTGCAGCCGTCGAAGGCCATGTCTTCGACCGATTCGATGCGAATGGTCTTGCGGCGGTTGATCTCCTTTTCCAGCCCGGCGACGGTGGCGTTGAGGCCGGCCAGAATCTGCGCTTTGTGGTCGTTGCCGATGGCCTCGACCACGCGGCAGTCCAGGGGCGGCGGGCTGCGCTGGGCCAGTGCCGGCTGGATGCAGAGCGCGAGGGCGACGACAAGGCCGGCGCGGCAGAGGGTTGAGCGGGTGAGATCAGCGGTCATGTCGGTCTCCGGGTGCTTGCGGGTGAGGGCATTGATGCGCAGCGATAACGGTCGGAACGTCCTGCGCGGTGTTGCGGCGGTGCGGGACCGTGCCACCGCGTTCCGGACGATGGCGGCCGGCTTCGCGTCGAGCGGTGTCGTCTTCATTCGATGGGCAGGCCATGGCGCTGGCCGAAGTCGAGAGCGCGGCGTCTGGCGTCTTCGTTGAGCTGTTTCATGCGCGCGCGATGGGTTTTCCTGCAGTCGCGTCCGGCGCGGTCCTTGGGACAGGCATCGAGTGCGGCCTGAATCGCGCGCGCCTGATCCTGCAGGCCGGCGAGCGAAGCGCCGAGGGCGTTGGCTTCGTCCAGCGCGGGGGCGGTGAAGGCGGTGACGATGCGCAGGCCCGCGGTGCTGCGTGCGGCGCGCTCGGGCACCATCGCCAGCAGGTCGATGGTCACGTCGCCGCCGTCCGGATCGGCGTTTTCGAAACGCACGCGGCGCACTTGCCGGTTGATACGGGCCCGATGATCCTTCAGCACGCCCGCGCCCATGCCCAGCCACGTTACCTGGGTGGCGATGGGGCTGATGCCGCGATCGACCCACACCTGCAGGTAGCGGTCGCTGCCCTCGGCATTCATGCGCCCGCGCACGCCGCGGGCGCCGCCGCCGGGGCCGGCGCCCAGGGTCTGCGGCGTGCCGCGCACGCTGTCGAGAAAGGCGCGCAACCGGGTGGCGTCGGCCAGCCAGGCGAAGGCGTAGGGCAACTCCTGGCCGGTTTTGGCGCAAGCGGGACCGATGTCGCGATGTTTTCCGCAGAGCAGCACATCGCCGTTGGCTTTGCGGATCAGGAAATCGAACTGCACGCCCGGGATGCTGCCGTCGGGCAGCAGGTGGCGGACGTTCGCGCCCTGCACCAGCCAACTGCCGTCGGCGCTGTTGAGGTGATAGCTGAAGTCGGCCAGGACATCGCGACTGTCGATACGGTGATGGATCTTCCAGTCGAAGCGGAACTCGCCGGAATCGCCGTCCGGATTCCGCGGGAAACGGCTGTCGGCGGCGAAGGCCGCGTCGCGGCGCGCGCGCGCGTCGATCGCTTCGAAGGGGTCGGGAATCGGATCCAGCGGACGCATCTCGCCAGCCTCGCGGGCTTTGTCGCTGCCGGATTCGACGATGTCGACCGGCATGTCGAACGGGCTTTCCGCCGGCCGGCCATCGATCCGGATCTCTTCGCCCAGCGCGCGCGCGGCCTCGCTGCCGGATTCGACCACCGGCACAGCGTCGAACGGGCCGGGCGGAGCCGGCGCGATGGTTTCGCCCAGCGCACGCGCCCTGTCGCTGCCGGACTGCACCACATCGATGTCGCCGAACTTGAACGGGCCCGGGATCACCCCGGTGGCCGCCAGCACCACGGCGCCCAACACCAGCGCACCGGCGCCTGCTGCCATGGCGGCCCGGCGCTTCACGGCCGCACGCCCGCGCGGTGGTCGGCCGCGATGCGCCGGGCCAACGCGATCAGCTCATCGCTGCTCTGCACGAACTTGTTGCACTTGCCGTCGTCGACGTTCTGGTATTTCAACTCGACCACCTGCGTGCCGAGGACGAAGCTCACGTTCAATTCCATGCGCGCGTCCCTGAGCGGGTCGCGGCGGCGGTAGTGGACGGCGGCATCGCCCAGGCCTTCAGGACGCGAAAGCCCGAAATAGCCCGCGTCGCGGGCCTCGCGGGCCATACCGGCAACGGTGGCGCGCGCACCTTCGCCGGTGCGAGCGGGCGACACCAGAACGATGAGTTCGTCGCTGAAACGGTCGTTGCCGATGCTGTAGATGCGGTTGCAGTGACGCGCGTCCTCGCGCACCACGCCGGTCGCGCGGCGCTGCAGGCCGGGCACGGCGCGGCCCAGCGCATCGGGAATGGTCGCCACCGGCAGCAGCCGGTCGCAGAACGCGGACGGCGTGCGGGCCTGCGCATGGGCCGTGGCGACGACCGCACAGGCGATGACGGCGCATGCGATTGCGGGCCTGACGAGTGCGGCACGGGCGCGGGCTGCCCGGGCCCGCGCCGCGATGGCTACGCGCGCTGGGCTCATTGCTTCACCAGCTCGACGCGACGGTTCTGCGCACGTCCTTCCTCGGTGGCGTTGCCGGCCACCGGCGCCAGGCTGCCGGCGCCCTGTGCGGTGAGGCGCGCGGCGGCGATGCCGTAGCGCTGCACCAGCGCCTCGCGCACGCGCTGGGCGCGCTTCTGCGACAGGGTCATGTTCGTCGCTGGGCTGCCCTGACTGTCGGTGTGGCCCACCACCAGCAGCTTGAGTCCGGGCTGCGCCCGCAGCAGTGCCGCCACCTGCTGCAGCGCGGCGTCCGATTCGGCCTTGAGGGTGTCCTTGCCGGTATCGAAATAGATGCCCTGCAGGGTGACCTTGCCTTCGGCTTCGAGCCCGGCGGCCAGGGCCTGGGCATTCACCTCGACCATGCCGCGGTCCATGCCCGCGGTGTCGAGCACGTGCAGATCGGTGTAGGCCGGACCGACGGCAATGGCGACAGCGGTGGTTCCGCCGCCTTGCGCGCTCAGCCGCCCCGTGAAATAGCGGACATCGCTGCCGATGCCGGGGTTGAGGCCGTTGATGCCGTTCCAGCCGCGGCCATCGCCGTAGCGGGCGGTGCTGCCGCAGGCATTGCGGCCGCTGCATTCCCAGTCCACGCGCAGACCGCGCGCGGTCAGCGCATCGCGGTAGTTGCGCAGGATCTCCAGCGTGGCCCGCCCCTGCGGATTGCTGTAGCGGATGCGGGTGAGCTTGCCTTCCAGGGTTTCGGTGCGCACCTGGCCGCGCTCGAAACCGATGATGCGCAGGTAATCGGTGAACGCTTCGTCCTTGCGTTCGCGCAGGGTCGAGCCCTGGTAACGGGCGATCAGCGGATGGTCGCCGCTGCCGCCGGCCTGGACGCCCGCTCCGGCGGAACGCGGCGCGGCCCGCCCGCCGGCATCGGCCCATTCGACCGTCTCGCCGCGGCGCTCGGCCTCGCGCCTGCAGCGTTCGTCGCCCAGCACGCAGCGGGCGACGCGGCGGGTTTCCTGGTCCACCTTGCGTTCCACCTCGCTCTGCGCGGCGCGTTTGGCGGTGCGTTTGAGGCTTTCGCCGAAGTTCTGCGCGGGCAGCGCTGCGGCGAACGCGCAAAGACCGAGCGCCCACACCAGCGCCCGCAGGATGCGGGCCGGTGCGAGGGGCGCGACGGCCGAACGACCGGTTTCCGAACCAGCGGTTTCCGGACGACGGAACGGAGAGCGAACGATGGACATGAGGACTCCTGCACAGGATCGCCCGCGATGGCGGGCCTTGCAGAGTCATTCGCAAAACGCACGCGCCGCGTGCCAATGCCGGGCAGGGCTTCATGCCGATCGGTCGAACCGCCGTTCGCCTGGATAGAGCCGCTTCCAGGCCGCGGAATCCTTCTGCTGAGGTTCGGCGGTCTGAAAGCCGCTCCAGCGGGGGTGTACGCGGCGCTCAGGGCGCCGGCGGCACCCACGGCCGCCCCGCCGGCTGCGCCAACGCGCGCATCCGCGCCTGGGCCGATGTCCGCAGGGCGGAAGCCTCGGCGGTGCGCCCCAGACCGCCCAGCAGAGCCGCCCCGAAACGCTCGCGACGGGCGATCTCGCCCGCGTCGGCGGGTGGATGCGCGCGGTCGAAGCGGGCCGCGGCGCGCAGGGCGGCAAGCGCCGCGCCGGTGTCGCCCACGGCGGCCGCGCAGCGCGCCTGCGCCTCCTCCAGGGCGGCCGCCACGACCGGATCGGTCCACGTCGCAGCGGCGTTGCGGTCGCGGGCGGCCTGCAGTGCGTCGCGGCCCTCCGCCGCCTCGCCGGCTTCGCCGGTTTCGCATTTGGCCATGGCCAGCAGCGACTCGGCGCGCACCAGGGTGTCGCGGAAATCGTCGGGATCGGCCAGCAGTTTGCGCCGGGCGGCCGCGGCCTGCTCCGCCAACGCCTCCCAGCGCCCGGCCAGCAACAGCGCATCGAGGCGGTTGGCGTGAAGGAAGGCGCTCTGTTCCAGCGGCTCGCCATCGGCCTGCGCCCATTCGAGGCTGGCGGCGTCGGCGTCGGCCAGCGCGGCGTCGAAACGCCCCTGCCGCGCGTACAGCTGGCTGCGATTCAGACGCGCCGCGGCGCGGTAGGGATTGGGCGCATCGAACAGGCGGTCGTACAGCGCCAGCGCGGCGTCCAGATCGCGCCCGGCGGCGGCGAAGTCGCCCAGATAGGCAAGATTCCGGCCGTGGTTGGACAGCGCGACCGCGTAGCGCAGGCCGTCGCTTTCGCGGTTCGCCGCGCGTGCGGCCAGCACCCGCGCGAACGCAGGCTGCGCGTCGGCGTGGCGTCGCAGGGTCGAATAGGACACCGCCAGCGCGCCATCGAGCGAGCGCAGGAATTTGGGGTCCGTATCCGCGCGCCCGGCCGCTTCGCGCCGCACCTGGGCGAAGAGGTCCGCCGCGTCGGCGTAGCGATGGCGCGAGGCCAGCATCATGCCGCGGTCGCGGCGCACTTCCAGCAACGCCTTGTCGGGTGCGGGCTGCGCCTGCAGCACCGCCTCGGCCTCGCGCAGCAGCGCATCGGCGGCGTCGAAATCATCGCGCCGGGTCGCGGTCTGCGCACGCAGACGCAGGGCTTCGACCAGTGTGCGGTCGGTGGCCGCGCGGTCGGCGGGATCGATCGTGGCCGTGCGCGCCTCGCGGGCCAGCGTCACGGCATCGGCAGCCAGCGCATCGGCGTCGACGGTGCGGCCGCGCAGCGCGTGGATGCGACCGATCGCCACCAGCATCCCGGCACGCACGTCGGGCGCCGCGCTGGCCGGATCGCGCGCGCGCGCCGCGCCCGACGCCAGCAGTTCGGCGGTGGTGGGCAGTTCCCCGGGCGGGCGGGCGGGCGCGTTGGCGCGGAACAGGTCGAGGATGAAGGTGTTGAGCGTCTCTGCGCGGGCCAGCTGACGCTCGGCACGATCACGGGCGCCTGCGGCCTCGGCTTCCGCCGCACGCGCGGCGCGGGCTTCGCTGCGCGCCTGCTGCGCCTGCCAGACGATGCCGGCGGCACCGACGACCAGGCTGCAGGTCAGCGCGACCGCCAGCGCCGCGGCCAGGCGATGCCGCCCCGCCCAGCGACGGAGCCGGTACCCCGGGCCACCGTCGCGCGCGCGGACCGGCAGGCCCTGGCGCCAGGCGCTCAGGTCGGCGGCCAGCTCGGCGGCGCCGGGATAGCGGTCCGCGGGCTGCGCGGCCAGCGCCTTGCGCAGGATGGCGCCAAGATCGCCGCGCAGCTGTGCGCGCAGCGCCGGACGGGTCAACGCATCGCCTACCTGTGCCGGGTCGCGGCAGGCATCGGCGCCCTCCGGCCACTGCGGCGGCACGCCCAGCAGCAGCTGATGCAGCAGCGCACCCAGGCCGTAGACATCGGTGGCGGTGGTGAGCGCATCGCCGCGCAGTTGCTCGGGTGCGGCGTAGCGCGGGGTGAAGGCGTAGGTGCGCGCGCTGCGGCCGTCGTCGCCGGCCGCAGCCGCGGTGGATGCCTGGCCGTCGGCTTCTTCCAGCAGCCGCGAGATGCCGAAATCCAGCAGCGTCGCCCGGCCTGCGGCATCCACCATCACGTTGCCGGGTTTGATATCGCGATGCACCACCAGATGCCGATGCGCATGCGCGGCGGCCTCGGCGGCCTGGCGGACAAGATCGACCCGGGTCTCGACATCGGCGCTCTGCCGTCGGCACCAGGCGTCGATGGTGTCGCCCTCCACCAGCGCCATCGCAAACCAGGGCGTACCGTCCTCGGCGTGCCCGGCGTCGTAGACCGCCGCAATGCCGGGATGGCGCAGGCCGGCGAGGATCTCGATCTCGCGGGCGAACCGCGCCCTTCCCGCCTCGCTCGCCGCCCCCAGGCGCATCAGTTTCAGCGCCGCGATCTGGCCCAGCGGGGGCGCCAGCGAACGTACGCGCCAGACCGTGGACATGCCGCCGCTGCCCAAGGGCTCGAGCAACAGCCAGCGCCCCAGGCGGTGCCCCGCCAGTGGGGCCATGCCGTCGTCGCTGCCGTCGTCGGCCTCGCCCGGCAAAGCGCCGGACAGCGGATGGTCCAGCACGCAGGTCTCGCCGATGGCCGCGAACATCCGTCGCAGCATCGCCAACACGTCCGCTGCGGGCGGATCCGCGCGCAGCCGCGCGTCGCGGACCTCCGGCGCCAGGTCCTGCAGCGCCTCGAACAGCACCATCGCCGACTGCCAGCGCTGACGGTCGTCCAGCGACGGGCTGCGGTCGGAATTCGAAGACGGATCGGTCATGGCGACAGCGCAGGGACGGGGTGGGCGAAGAAGCGGGCTTTCCTGATGCGCATACGCAACGCCGCGGCGGCGAGTGACAGCCGCGGCGCCCCGCGCATCAGGCTTCCTCCTCCATCAACAGCTGCAGCGCAGCGCGCGCCGCCGCCCATTCGCGCTTGAGCGTGCGTTCGGAGCGGCCCAGCAAGCCGCTCAGTTCGGCGTATTCCAGCCCGGCGTAGAAGCGCAGTTCGATCAGGGTCTTCTTGTCCGGGTCCAACCGGCCCAACCGCTCCAGGGCGGCGTCGAGGACCAGCATTTCGTCCGGTCGCGTCGAATAGGCGGCCAGGTTCTCGTCCAGTTCCACCCGCACCTGATCGCCGCCACGGCGTTCGGCCATGCGGCGACGCGCGCTGTCGGTCACGATCCAGCGCATGGTCTGCGCGGCGGTGGCGAAGAAATGGCGCCGCGTCTCCAGATCCACCTGCGACCCTCCGCACAGGCGCAGGAAGGCCTCGTGCACCAGCGCCGTGGGCGTGAGCGTGGCATCGGCGCCGCGCAGCAGGCTACGGGCCAGCGTCCGCAGCTCGTCGTACAGGCGCCGATACGCTTCGGCAAGACTGCCGTCGTCGCCATCGCGCGCGGCGCGCAGCAGCAGAGTGATGTCTCCGGCCATCGGATTCCCTCGGTGGTCGTGGGCGATTATGCGCGATGCCTCCCTGCGCTGCAGTCCCGCCGTTTCGATGGACCACGAACGAACATCCGCATTGCCTCTCGGAAAGACCGCCGCAGGCGCCTCGCCCGGACCGAAAGGATCGGGTTCGATTCCCAACGTCCGCTTCCGGCATTCAATGATCGGGGCCGCCGCTGATCTCTGGTGCTTGCCGGGAATCGAACCATTCTTCCGGACATGCCGCAGATGCCTTGCCCCGATCGAGCAAGCGCGGAATTTCGACCCGATCAACGAACAGCCCGGTTTTCTGCGGGGCCTGTTCAAGCATCGGGCGACTTTCTTCGGTTGTGGATTCGAGCGAGTGGCCCAGCGGCATCCACAGATCCGACGCCGATCGCGTCGAAGCCCGATGCGTTCGATTCAAGAAGATCGCATGCATTCCCCGATCCCATTCATGTCGCCTATGCCATCCGCACCGACACCCTTGTTTCATGGGCATTGGTCGAGGCCCGTTTCCGCTATCGGCGTCTCATATCGGGCAAGCGCTGCGCCTCCTCGGGCGCATGCATGGCACAGCGATTGATGTAAGCGTAGGCTCGAGCCACGGATCTCAGGATGTCGGGCAAGGAAATCGCCCATGTCGGAATCGCCTTCGCTTTCCATCGCACGATCCGCATCCACGGGCAGATCAGCCCGCATCGTTACTCACACCATGGACAAGGATCGTACGATGAAACTTCATATCAATCGCCTCGCCATCGCTGTCGGCGCTTCGCTGCTGTGCGCAGCCCTACCCTCGTTTGCCGGTGAGTTCCGCACCACCGCCAAACCCATCGACGGACAATACATCGTCGTGCTCAAACCGCAGGCCGCCAGCCTGGCGGGAGAGTCGAACCGCGCGGATCGCGTGCCGGTGGCCGCGAAAGCCATCGCCGCGCAATATCGCGCCAGTCTGATCCGCAGCTACGACCGCGTTCTTCGCGGTTTCGTGGTGAAAGCCGATGGCAAGGCCCTGGCCGCACTGCTGGCGGATCCGCGCGTGGCCTACGTGGAACAGGACGGCGTCGTCACGATCAACACCATCCAGTACGGCGCGACCTGGGGGCTCGACCGTATCGATCGGCGCCTGTTGGTGCCGCCGCTAGACACCTTGTACACCTACGACACCACCGGAGCTGGCGTCCACGCTTATGTGATCGATACCGGCCTCAATGTCACGCACAACGAATTCACCGGCCGCGTCGGCGGCGGCGCCGACTTCGTGGGCGGCGGCGTCAACGACTGCAACGGGCACGGCACGCACGTGGCCGGCACCCTCGGCGGCACGACCTACGGCATCGCCAAGGCCGTGACCATCCATCCCGTGCGCGTGCTCGATTGCGCCGGCAACGGCACCCTGTCGGGCGTGCTCGCGGGCATGAACTGGGTGGCCAGCAATCACGTCCCGCCGGCCGTGGTCAACATGAGCCTGGGCGGCGGCGGCAACACTTCGATCGACAATGCGGTCGCGAATCTGCACACCGTCCAGAACATCACGGTCGTCGTCGCGGCAGGCAACAACAACGCCGATGCCTGCGGCTTTTCGCCGGCGCGCGCGCCACTGGCGATCACGGTCGGGGCTACGGACGACACCGACGCACGCTCGATCTGGCTATTCGGGCAAGGCTCGAACTGGGGCACCTGCCTCGACTGGTTCGCGCCCGGCACCGACATCACTTCCGCGTGGATCGGCAGCAACACGGCCACCAACACGATCGACGGCACATCTATGGCATCCCCGCACGTGGCCGGCGCGGCCGCGCGCTACCTGCAGACCTATCCGACCGCGACTCCTGCGGCGGTCAGGGCCGCGTTGCATTGGGCCAACAACGTCTTCGGCGTCACGCCATTGTGGCCGGGCGTGGCCAACCGCGGCGTGGGTTCGCCGAACGAACTGATGCATTACGGGTCGCTCAACGACGGTTACAACGACGGCGATCCCCACATCAAGACCGTCAACGGCCTGTACTACGATTTCCAGACCGGCGGCGAATTCGTCGCGCTGCGCGGGCAGGGCATGGAATTCCAGACCCGGCAGCGGCCGGTGCCCAGCCTGCTCTGGGTCAGCGTCAACACCGCCGTCGCCGCACGCGTGAACAACTATCGCGTGACCTGGCAGCCCGGCGACGGCGTCACGCCGGATCCGTCCGGCCTGCAGCTGCGCATCAACGGCGTGGTCACATCGCTGCCGTCGGGCGGCATCACGCTGGGCGTCGGCGGCAAGGTGTCGCCGGTGGGCAGCAACGGCATCATCGTCGACTTCCCGGACGGCACCAAGATGACCGCCAACGCCAACTTCTGGCCCTACGGCAACGTCTGGTACCTGAATGTCCGCGGCTACAACACGATGGCGACGGACGGCATCATGGGCGCACTCAAGCAGGGCGAATGGACGAGCCCGGGCTTCTCCGACAAGTGGCGCGTGAACAAGACGACGAGCCTGTTCGACTACGCCCGCGACGTCACGCCCGACAAGTTCGTCAGTCAGCCGTTCCCGCAGGACAAGGTCCCGCCGATGGATCCGAGGAACGTGGAACTGGCGAGGCAGGTCTGCGCACGGATCCAGGACGAGAAACTGCTCAAGGACTGCCTGTTCGATGTCGGCACCACGGGCGACAAGGTGTTCGCCGAGGGGGCGATCGTCGAAGCGGCAATGCAGGAAGAGGCGAAGATGCGCTGACGATCCGGAGCCGCCGGGTGCCTGCCCGGGCGCCCGGCGGCCCCCATCGCACATCCGCCGCCAGCCATCGTCCTCCCGACGGAGGCTGGCGGCACTGCCTTTGATGGCCCTTGAAACCCGCCAACCGGTGCCCAATCTCCGCGGTCTGTCCGTTCCACCGACTTTCCAGGAGCTTCCGGATGAGCACCGACACCACCGAAACGGCCCCGCAGGCCGAGACCCACGCATTCCAGGCCGATGTGCAGCAAGTGCTGCAACTGGTCATCCATTCGCTGTATTCCAACAAGGACATCTTCCTGCGCGAGCTGGTGTCCAACGCCTCGGACGCCTGCGAGAAGCTGCGTTTCGAGGCGATCGCCGACCCCGCGCTGCTGGAAGGCGGCGGCGATCTGGCCATCGATCTGGCCATCGACGCCGATGCGCGCACGCTGACGATCCGCGACAACGGCATCGGCATGTCCCACGACGAGCTGATGCAGAACCTCGGCACGGTCGCCCATTCCGGCACGCGCCGCTTCCTCGACAGCATCGCCGCCGGCCAGAAGGTCGATGCACAACTGATCGGCCAGTTCGGCGTCGGTTTCTACTCGGCGTTCATCGTCGCCGACAGCATCGCCGTCACCAGCCGCCGCGCCGGCCACAACGAGGCCTGGACCTGGCGCTCGACCGGCGACGGCCAGTTCAGCATCGAGCCCGCATCCGCCGACACCCCGCGCGGCACCACCCTGCAACTGCACCTGCGCGAGGACGCCGGCGATTATCTGCAGGCGTGGAAACTGAAATCGCTGGTGCGCACGTATTCCGATCACGTCGGCTTCCCGATCCGCATGGCCAAACCGGCCGCGAATACCGAAGACGACGATACCGAACCCAAAGCGCCCGAAGCCGGGGAATTCGAGACCGTCAACCAGGCGTCGGCATTGTGGACGCGACCGAAGACCGAGCTGTCGGACGACGACTACAAGGCGTTCTACAAGCACGTCTCGCACGATTTCTCCGACCCGCTGGCGTGGACCCACAACCGCGTCGAAGGCAACCAGAACTTCACCTCGCTGCTGTTCCTGCCCGAGCGCGCACCGTTCAATTTCCAGTACAGCCGCGACGAGCGCAAAGGCCTGAAGCTCTACATCAAGCGCATCTTCATCATGGACGCCGCCGAGCAGATGCTGCCGGCGTACCTGCGCTTCGCCAGCGGCGTGGTCGATTCCGACGATCTGCCGCTCAACGTCAGCCGCGAACTGCTGCAGGAAAGCCGTCAGGTCGAACGCATCAAGGGCGCGCTGACCAAGCGCGTGCTCGACATGATCGAGAAGATCGCGCGCGACGAACCCGAAAAATACACGACGTTCTGGGAAGCCTTCGGCGCGACGCTGAAGGAAGGCGTGGCCGAGGACACCGCCAACCGCGAGCGCGTGCTCAAGCTGCTGCGCTTCCCCACCACCCGCAGCGCGTCGGCCGATGAGCGCGTGTCGCTGGACGATTACATCGCGCGGATGGCCGGGCTGCAGGAAGAGATCTACTACATCACCGCCGACGGCTGGAACACCGCGCGCAACCATCCCAAACTCGAAGCGCTGAAGGCGCGCGGCATCGAAGTGCTGCTGATGCACGAGCGCATCGACGACTGGATGTCCGGCTACATGCACGAATACGAGGGCAAGACCCTGCGCAACGTCGCCAAGGGCGAGATCGACCTCGACAAGCTCGGCGACGCGCAGGACAAGGAGAAACAGGAAGAAGCCGCGAAGGCCGCCGCGCCGCTGGTGGATACGCTGAAGGCCGCGCTGGGCGACCGCGTGAAGGACGTGCGCGTCTCCAACCGCCTGGTCGACTCCGCCGCCTGCCTGGTGCTGGACGAATACGACATGTCGCTGCAGATGCAGCAGCTGATGAAGTCGATCGGCCAGGAAGCGCCGGCCTCCAAGCCCATCCTGGAAATCAATCCGGAGCACGCGCTGCTAAAGCGTCTGCAGGCCGACGATGCCGACCCCGCACGCGTCGAGGACTACGCCGCGCTGCTGTTCGAGCAGGCGATGCTGGCCGAAGGCGGCAGCCTGGACGACCCGACTGCGTTCATCGCGCGGATGAACCGCCTGCTGGTGGGCTGAAGGAAAGCAGGGTCAGCGTTGAAGCCAGTCAGCCAACGCTGACTGGCTTCTTTGCATTCGCGTGATCCTGTTTTCGTAGAGCGGCCTTCAGGCCGCTGATTTCGATACGCAACCGTTTCGTTTTCGTCAGCCGTGGGCACGGCCCTGATGTCGTCGCTGGTCGGGTTCTACCTGGGCCGGCCTGAAGGCCGCTCTACGGAAGCAGGGGTCAGAGTGGATTTTCGCGGCAGAGCCGTGAAAATCCACTCTGACCCCGATTCCTGACCCCGATTCACCAACCCCGATTCGCCACGCGCCAGTGACCAACGACACGCGAGTATCGCCCGGCGGGCGCGCAGACTCGCCGCACCGCCGCCAGGACAGCCACCGTCGCGATGAAGAGCTTCCGCCCGGGCATGTTCTACGGCGCCGTCGCGCAGCGGCGGCAGGTCGGCGCGATCGCGCTGGCCGAACTGCAGCCGACCGTGCCCGAGCACGATGTCGAAACCCACAGTCACGACGATGCGCATTTCGTCCTGGTGCTGGCCGGCCGATACGTCAGCAGCGCGCACGGCATGCCGGCGGTGTGCGCGTCGCCCGCGCTGATCTACAACCCGCCGGGCACCGTCCATCGCGATTGTTTCCGCGGGCTCGAAGGCCGCTTCTTCACCCTGTCCATCCCCGCCGACGCGCTGGGCGATCGCGCGCTGCCGACGCGCGCGATCCGGCCCGGCGCCATGTCCGAACGCCACGCCTTCGCCCTGCGCGCCGCGCTGCACGGCGACGACAGCGCCGCGCTCGATATCGAAACCGGGCTCGAAGGTCTGCTCGACAGCCTGCAGCAGCGACAGCGGCTGGAAACCAGCGACGGTCCGGCGTGGCTCGCGCGCGCCCGCGACCGGCTGCGCGACGACTGCGCCGATCCGCCACGCATCGACGATCTGGCGCGGCTGGCCGGCGTGCACCCGGTCGCGTTCGCGCGCACCTTCCGCCGCCGCTACGGCCGCTCGCCGGGCGAATATCTGCGCGAATGCCGGCTGGAACGCGCCGCCGCGCTGCTGCGCGATCGCAGGCGGCCGCTGATGGATGTCGCCGCGCTCGCCGGCTTCAGCGACCAGAGCCACCTCAGCCGCGCGTTCCGCCAGCACTTCGGCTGCACGCCTTCGGACTATCGGCGCCTGCGCTGATCGCCGCGGGCACCGACGACATCTCCGCGAACCGCAGGCGCATGGTTCGATGCGTACAAATCGCGCCCCGCCGATGCTGTTAGCGTGGCGCAACGCTGCACACCGCACGCACACGACCGCATTCCAGGACGCCCCACCGATGAAACGCACCCTGCTCGCCCTCCCGTTCGCGCTCGCGGCAACACCCGCGCTCGCGCAGAACGCCGCTTCCGACATTCCGCCGAACGCCGCCTTCGAAGAGCTCACCCGCGCGGTCTCGGCCGGCGACTACAAACAGATCACCAGCGTCGTCATCGCGCAAGACGGCAAACTTGTCTACGAACATTACTTCGACGAGGGCGGCGCCGAGACGCGGCGCAACACCCGCTCGGCGACCAAGACCGTTGCCGGCATGCTGCTGGGCATCGCCATCCGCGACGGCAAGATCCCCAACGCGCAGACGCCGATGCTGCCGTACCTGGATGACCGCGGCACCATCGAGAATCCCGACCCGCGCAAGGCGAAGATCACGTTCGAGGATCTGGCGACGATGTCGTCGCTGCTGGAATGCCACGACGAGAACCAGTATTCGCGCGGCAACGAAGAGCGCATGTATCTGGTCGAGGACTGGGTGAAGTTCTATCTCGACCTGCCGATCCAGGGCTTCCCGGCATGGATGCCGAAACCCGCGGATTCGCCTTACGGCCGCAACTTCCGCTACTGCACCGCCGGCACCACCACACTGGGCGCGGCCATCCAGGGCGCGGTGGGCGAACGCCTCGATGCCTACGCGCAGCGGACTTTATTCGCGCCTCTGGGCATCGACAAACCCGAATGGCAGTTCTCGCCGCTGGGCCTGCCGCAGGCGGGCGGCGGCCTCGGCCTGCGCAGCCGCGACCTGCTCGCGCTCGGCCAGCTGTATCTCGAAGGCGGCCGTCACGCCGGGAAACAGCTCGTGCCCGCGGACTGGGTGAAGACCTCGATCGCGCCGCACGCCCGTGTCGACGACGGCGTCGAGTACGGTTACCTGTGGTGGCGCATGCAATTCCCGGTCGCCGGCAAGACCTGGTCGTCGTACGCCATGAACGGCAGCGGCGGGAACAGCGTGCAGGTGTTCCCGGACCTGCGCGCGGTGGTGGTCATCACCACCACCAACTTCGACGTGCAGCAGCCGCACCGGTTCACCATGAAGCTGCTGACGGAGAAGATCCTGCCGGCATTATGAATCGAGCCGTCGCGCTGATTTCGTCGAGTGGAAAGGAAACGCTACAAGTCGTTTGCGAGCTTTTGCGATTCGTAAGACCCGTCTCCTTGGCGTTGAGAGGGACGGGTCAGAAAAAGAACCGCGGTGCACTTCACGACGCATCGTCGCAGGACAGTGAAGCGACGGGACAGGTTTGCGTCTTCCGGACCTTCACGCTTTGAGCAGTGCGTCCCTGATGACTTCGATGGGCGCATTGGTGAAGGTCTTGGCGACTTCCGCGACGATGCGGCGCGTGGTCTCCTTGTGCAGCTGCGGCCGCATCTGGCCGAGGGTTTGCGGATCGGCCATCAGCACAAGGTGTTCGTATTCGTTCTTGAGCGCCGCGGCGTTAAGCCGATGCACGAGTTGCTTGGCGAATGTCGCTTCGTCGGTCGCCTGCTGATCCGATTCGGTGGGGCGGTGACCTGCGGGCCCATCATTCGGCAGATCCTCGGGTTGCAGCAATTGCACCTGTTTCAGGGCGAAAGCTTCGTTTTGTCCTTCGCTGTGGAAAAGACGTGCTCCGCCGCCGTCGGCGACCACTATCCATGTTCCTGGGAGAATTTTTTGCATGGAATATTCCTTGGGGGATTGATGCGGATCGTATCTACCGCATGTGTGCGGGACGGGTACGCGTTGAAGACGCATCGATCATGATCTCGATCGTGCGCGGCCAATCAGATCACATGCGGCCTGTATGCCCAGTCAACGCGTCGGTGGTCCAGAAATATGCGGATGCGTCGAATCCCGGATTCCGGCCTCGCGTGAACGACTCGCGGCTTCATCCGGTTGGCATAGATCTTCCGGCGATCCGAGACCCGACCCGCGCGGAGCACGTCGCAACCGGGCGAGGCGCCGCTGGCCGACATGTCAGTCGTCTTCGACCAGTTCGACCGCGATGCCCATTTCGCGGGCGGAGGCGAAAGCCACGTCCTGCGCGAGTTTCACATCGCTTTCGCTTTCGCCGTGCACCAGAAGCAAGTGGGTGCCTGGACCGATATCGTCGGAAAGGCCCGCAGAGCTGGAATCCTCATCGTCCATATGCGGCATCAGATCGTCGATTTCCTCGACCGATTCGATGCCTTTTACCGATGAGATCCGGTTGATGATCTGCATCGTATCGTCGTCGCTGGCGGTGAGCCTCATGCGAAGCTGGGTCATGGGAGTTCCTTTGTCTACGTAATGCATCAACAGTGGCGGCAGTCCAGACCAAACGACGGTAGTGGAGGTAGCTGCTCGGCAGCGTCGTTGGCGGAAGAATCAGGTCGAGGCATCGGTGACGCGATCATGCCCGGCCGTTGGCCCAGTAATACCCGAGCTGCGCAAGCGGCGCCACTTGTGGACATCAAGAGACGATCACGCGTGATCGCGCGATGCATTCTGCATGCTGGCCGCGATGCAACACTGCAACGCGCCCGATCGACCGGCAAAACAGAAAGGCATTTCGCATGGCCTGCCATGCGACGAGCGCTCGACGTGCCTGCCCGCAGGCCATGCCCACGGGAACTGTAAACATCGGCCGCAGGGAACGGCCACAACACGCGACAAGCGCAACCGATGTGCCGATCAGGGGAAGGCCTGCCGTGGAACACCATGCCACTCGTCCGAGGGCCGATCACGCTGCCGTCATCCCGAACGTCCGCGTAGCGGAAAGAGGAACCTGCTGTCATGGCGTTGCACCATCATCAGGTCCCTTTCCGGGCGATGCCCGCGTTCGGAACTATGGATTTTCCGGACCTGCCATCCTGGGCAGGCGCTACCGCATTACCCCGGGAATTTCGGAAACTTTTCCTTCGGATGCCGCGCCTTCCATTCCTTGTGCGACACCGTGCCTTCCCATGCGGTGAACGAACGCGGCGGCCGGCCGCGACCCGACCACGTTTCGCCGGTGTGCGGCAGCCAGTACTTCGGCGGCAACTCAGCCTTCTGCGCCGCGGTCTTCTTGGGCGGCTTGGCGCCGGCCGTCACCTGCGCGGCGATCTGCGCTTTCTGCGCGCTGTCGAAATGTTGACCGAACAGATGCAACACGCTCATCACCTGCGTGAACGCATCCGCCGCCTGCTCCTTGCGCAATGCTTCCTCCTGTTGCTCGAGCGCACGGATTTCGTCGGCCAGTTTCGCTTTCGCCGATGCGATTGAATCAAGGGTAGGCTTCATCAGTTTGGAACCTTCTTCAAAGTTGGGCAATTGTGGAAAGGTGACACGGGCATTCAAGGATTGCGGAACGTTGGAATCGCGATCGATGAATAGATCGGCCGCCATTCAAGAACACATGGCCGATATCGGTGGGACAAGGGCGCCACTGGATCATCGACCCCTAATCTTATACGAGAGGCCGGGGCTGAGTCTGCGGAATAAGGGCAGTAAATGTAGTAGCAATACCTGTTTCCGGGTCGGATTCGACTTTCTCCAAGCAAATCTTGGACGGATTGCAGCCTGATCAGAGAACTGCCGGGACGATTGTCATATGCAACAAACCCCGGAGATCCAGCGAAACATGCGCCCCGCATGGAAGCCCTTCGCTCGCGGCACAAGCACGCTGCGCGGCCCCGTTATCGGCGGGCCAGGGCCCGCCCTACGAAAAGCTGATTGCCGAGAAAGCGTAGGGCGGGCTCAAGTCCGGCTTATGAGTTGCTCAAGAAACAATAAAATATCCGCTTGCTCGTGAGATACAAAATTTCCGAAAGCCTCAGCGCAAATTAATAGTCATCGTGCTGTAGCGTCGATTTTTTTCTTGAGCCAACACATCATCTCCAACGTAGCATTCCACCAGCTTCTTAACAACTTACCATCAACTTCGCGCCATTTTCCATCATCGTCCCGAAACTTCGTTTCACCGCGATGTGCAATCTTGTTTCGGCAACGGAAGATATGGTCGATGTGTTTATACGAAACAGCTGAATATATTTTGAAACTCTCCTCAAAGGCATACAACGCAGCGCCGTCAAGAAGTTCTATGACTTTAACATTTTCTCTCCCTTTATCTTCTAAGTACTCGAAGGCTGCGCCAGCGACCTTCTCTCGCTTAAAGAAAGAATTCTTGACGAAAACTTCGATAGCGATGGCCAGCTCAAGTACAGCGCGCCGGGCGTTGTCATTGAAAGCAGCGCTCTGTGCATCTGAAAGCAACTGATCACTGAGTGTCGCGGAGTGTCCGGATGAGAAGTGACGCTGGAGCTCAGGACCGTCTAGCGCTGTCATAGGCTCGATTCCGAAGAATTCGTCTTGGAGAAAGTTAAATCCCCATAAAGTAATGACACCGGTCCCCAGCTCATTTACAGGGACGTTAATCGGCTCGCCCTCAATAGTAGTCCACATAGGATTGCACAGCGCACGTTCCTGATTGTGTAAATCACTAATCGAAATTACACGCAGATTTGGATGACGCTTAACATACTTGCAGTAAATAATTACCTGATTAATAGCGTCAATCACGACTTGAATGAATTCTGTAATCAACAAGCGTCGTGCGCAGCTTTCAATATGATCAGAATCATCGAGATGCTCGTCTGGTTTTGTAATAGCTATAGCGATCATATTGTAAAAGTATCGCTGCTCTTGCTCATTCGGTTTTTTCGTTCCAATCGAGTTCTTAGATATCAGTGTGACTTTGACGGGAAGTTGGCCGAGCATACAATCGACTGAAATGTCCGATTTATCTCCTTTTGCCGGGATGAAACAGGGGATAGACATTAGGTCAAGATGGAAGGTGGCAACGGTGCCTGACATTGAGTGGCTCCAGTTTTCATTAGGAATGCAGACCCAGCTAATATTCAAGAAGCGCCGGTCCGTATGGCTTTATCTTTTACTGAGAAGTCGGAACAGGGTCGCACTGGGTCCGCCCGGCCTGCTGAAAAAAATCACTCTAGATCTGATGCCGTTACGATCATCGCATAGCGACCAAAAATAATCGCGGAAAGGGCAACAACACCGTCCCATCCCCAAGCATCGAATAAGCCGCAGCGATGCCCCTCCGATAGCCCTCCAGGAATGCCCGCTGTTCTTTCCCATCCAGCAGCGCGAGATAGGGGCGCAGCGCCGAGCCCTTGAACCATTCGACGATGGCGTGGTGGCCCTGCAGCGGGTAGAAGTAGGTGGTGCACTACATGTCGACCCGCGCGCACAGCGGCTTCAGCAAGGCGGAGGGGGCCGGGCTCAGCGCGCCCGCTGCAGGCGCACGCGCTCTTCCAGCACTGCCAACCCGACGCTGTCATCGGCCAGCTGCGCGCGCACCGCCTCCACCACGCCCATGAACCGCTTGCGCTGGACCAGGTAAAAGGCCAGGAACATCACCAGCATCAACAGCATCGGCGTGGCGCTGGGCCGCATGGCAATCATGATGGGCACGCTCAGGCTGATGGCCAGCGTATTCCAGTTGCACAGCCCCAGTACCCGCACCTCACGGCGCCGGGCATCGACCTCGATCCGGCCACGCATCACCGGATAGAAGCGCACCGCAAAACTTTCCCGGAACGCGATGCTGCCGTCGGGCATGGCGCGGAACACCAGCGGCAGCCGGGTGTCCACGGCCATGTCGCGTTCCAGGCTACCGGGCGACAGTTGCACCCGTGCCGCAGCCGGGGTGGCGATGCGCTGCTTGAACAGCACGATGCCCCAACCGTAGTAGGCCGGAGTCCAAGCGAACTGGACAATCAACTCCAGTAGCAGCAACGCAATCAGGGCGATGGCCATCGGTCATCCGTCGGTAGGGGCGGCGCGCCGTGCACGCGCCGGCAGCAAGGGCTGGCTTGGCAACCCGTTCCCCGCGCTGCACGGCCAAATATACCCGAGCCGCCTGCCCTGCCCCAGGCGCACTTGGCCGCGCGCCACCAGGTGATACGAGCTGGCGGAAACAGAGGTCAGCGGGTAGCGACCAGAAACAAACGCGGAAACGGCAGCAACACAGTCCCATCCGCAAGCAACGGATACGCCGAAGCGACACCCCGCTGATAGTCCTCCAGAAACGCCCGCTGCTCTTCCGCGTCCAGCCTCGCGAGGTAGGGGCGCAGCGCCGAGCCCTTGAACCACTCGACGATGGCGTCGTGGCCCTGTAGCGGGTGGAAGTAGGTGGTGCGCCAGACGTCGACCCGCGCGCACAGCGGCTTCAGCAATGTGTAGTACCACGCGGCTTCGTGGCGGTCGGGATGCGTCACGTGCGCGAGTCTGGCGGACCACGGGGCCTGCGCGGCGAGGTCGCGGGCGATGCGGTGCGCGGGTTCGGCCAGGTTGTCGGGTGTCTGCACGGCCAGGCATCCGCCTTCGGCCAGTTGGGCAACGAGTCGGGGGTACAGCGTCGCGTGATCCGGCAGCCACTGCAGGGACGCGTTGGCCAGGATGATGTCGACGGGCGCGGGCGCGCGCCAGTCGGCGATGTCGGCCACATCGAAGCCGATGCCCGGCAGCCGTTCGCGGGCGGCGCGGATCATGTCGTCGGAGCTGTCGAGGCCGCCGACATCCGCCATGGGATAGCGCGCCGTCAGCACTTCGGTGGAATTGCCCGGGCCGCATCCCAGATCGATGGCGGTGCGAGCGTCGTCGCGCGGAATGGCAGCGACCAGATCGCGCACGGGCCGCGTGCGTTCGTCCTCGAAACGGGCGTACTGCTGCGCGGACCATGTCATGGGGTGGCCTCTTGAGATGCGGGATGAGCTCGGATTTTCCCGCGTTTTCCGACAAGCTTCAGAGATCAGAGTGTCACTGAAAGCACGTTCGCTGTATGCGAATCAGGCGACAAGCTGGGCCCCGGCCTTCGCCGGGGTGACGGCTTTGATGACGATGGGAAAGGCAAAGCACCGTCTTCGGCGCATGGAATCAAACCGGCTGCAGCAGCCTCAGTCCGAACCAGTCTTTCGGGTCGTTCCAGCCCTGCACGACGGCCAGACCTGCGCGTTCGGCCAGGGCGGCGAAGCCTTCGTCGGTGTACTTGTGGCTGTACTCGACCTGCATGGCCTCGTCGGCGGCGAAGGCGAAGGACCGGTCGTGCACCTTGACGACCTGGTCGCGCAGGCTGTCGATGAAGGTTTCGATACGACCGCGCCCGGGAACGTAGACGGCGCGGTGGCGGAAGGCGCCGAGGTCGAAGTTCGCGCCCAGCTCGCGGTTCAAACGCACCAGCAGGTTGAGGGTGAAAGCAGCGGTGACGCCGGCGGCGTCGTTGTAGGCGGCTTCGATCAGCGCCGGCGATTTCTGCAGGTCGATGCCGATCAGGGCGGCCCCGCGCGGGCCCATGGTGTCGCGCATCGCCTTGAGCAGGCGCACGGCGTCGCTGTCTGTCAGGTTGCCCAGGGTGGAGCCCGGAAAGAACACCAGCACGCGACCGGCAGTTCGCTCGGTTCCGGGCAGCGCCACGGCCCGGGTGAAGTCGCCGAGCACCGGCAGCATCTGTACCGGGCCGAATTCGCGATCCAGGCGCTCGACGCTGCCGACCAGCGCGCTGCGCGAGATCTCCACCGGCGTATAGGCCACCGGGTCATCCAGCGCGTCCAGCAGCAGGCGCGTCTTGCGGCCGCTTCCGCTGCCGTACTCCACGACGTGCGCACGCGGGCCTACCGCAGCTGCGATACCGGCCGCGCTGTCGGCCAACAGCGCCAGTTCGACCCGCGTCAGGTAGTACTCGGGCTGACGGGTGATGTCCTCGAACAGCTCCGAGCCGCGCCGGTCGTAGAAATACTTGGAAGGCAGGCATTTCGGCGTGGCCGACAGGCCGGCCAGAATGTCGTCGAGCAGGTCGTCGCGGGCGGGATGCAGATCGGTCAGGTCATAGCGTTCGGCGGTCGCCTTCATGGCAGGTCCTTGGCAAGCCGCAGCCCGGAAAACTGCCACCGGGCGTGGGGAGGGAAGAAGTTTCGATACGTTGCGCGGATATGGCTGGCGGGGGTAGCGCAGCTGCCGCCGCGCAGGATGTTCTGGCCGCTCATGAACTTGCCGTTGTATTCGCCCAGCGCGCCCGGCAGCGGGCGGAAACCCGGGTAGGCGGTATAGGCCGAGCTGGTCCACTCCCAGACCTCGCCGAACAACTGGTGCGGGCCGGGGCCGTCGCTGCTGCACGCCTGTGGGTGCAGCGCGCCGGCATCGAGCAGGTTTCCGGCCGGTATCCGTCCACTGGCTGCATGTTCCCACTCGGCTTCGGTCGGCAGACGCGCGCCGGCCCAGCGCGCGAACGCGTCGGCCTCGTAACCGCTGATGTGGCAGGCCGGCGCATGCGGGTCGCGTTCGCGCCAGCCGGCCAGCGTGAACTCGCGCGCACCGTCTTCGTGCCAGTAGATCGGGCGTTGCCAGCCTTCGGACTGCACGCGATCCCAGCCGTCGCTCAGCCACAGGTCCGGATTCCGGTAAGCCCCTTCTGCGATGAAGTCCTGGAACTCGGCGTTGGTGACCGGCCGGCTGGCGAGCGCGTGCGCCGGCAGCAGCACGCGATGGCGCGGCGACTCGCTGTCGTAGGCGAAGGCGCCTGCCTGCGGCCAACGCGCGGCGCCCATCTGCGCTGTCTGCTCTTGGATGCCGATCCAGCGCATGGCGCACGGTTCGCCCCGCGTGGCCGGCAGGTTCTCGCGATAGGACGGCGCCAGAGGGTTGCTCCAGAACGCATGCTTGATGTCGGTGAGCAGCAGCTCCTGATGCTGCTGTTCGTGATGCGTGCCCAGTTCGAGCACCTGCAGCGTGGCGTCGCTCAAGCACCCGGCCTGCAGTCGCTCGAGCAGGCGTTCATCCACCTGCCGGCGGTAATCGAACACTTCGGCCAGCGAAGGCCGCGACAGCAGGCCGCGCCGGGCGCGAGCATGGAAGGGTCCGACGCTGTTGTAATAGCTGTTGAACAACGCGTCCCAGCGCGGTTCCACCGACGCGTAATCCGGATCGGCGCCCAGTACGAAGCGCTCGAAGAACCAGGTGGTATGCGCCAGATGCCACTTCGTCGGGCTGGCATCGGGCATGGACTGCATCATCGCGTCCTCGGCCGACAGCGGCGCAGCCAGGATCAGGCTGCAGGCGCGAACGGCACGATAACGCTCGATCAGCGTCTCGCCCGCGGGCAGCGGGCCACTTGCTGCCGTGTGGAAAGTGGAAGTGCGCATTGCGAATCAAGATAGTGTCCCCGCGTGAACGATGCGTGATCGCTGCGTTCGCCGCACGAACCGTCGCATGCCGACGACTGCCGTAAAGTAGCGGCATGCCCCGCGCCGGAACGCCCACGCCGCCCCTGCATGCCTCGGCACCCTGGCCACTGGATGCGGCGGCCGCCGCGTTCGTTCCGCATGGCGATGTGCTTTATCTGGACTGCGCCGCACAGTGTCCACGTCTGCAGACGGTGCACGCCGCGGGGCTGGCGGCGTTTGAAGCGGGGTCACGGCCATGGCTGTACGACTCGCCCACGCCGTCGGAACAGTGCGAGCGGTTGCGCGGACTGCTGGCACGATTGTTCGACGGTGATGCGGACGCCGTGGCACTGGTGCCTTCCGCGGCGCACGGCCTGTCTGCAGCCGCCAACAGTCTGCCGCTGGATGCCGGCGACGCGGTGCTGGTGCTGGACGGGCAGTTCCCGTCGAATCTGCTGTGCTGGCAGCAACGCTGCGCGGATACCGGTGCGCGGCTGTGCAGCGTGTCGCGTGCGGAAGGTCGGGATTGGACCCATGCGGTGCTCGACGCCATCGACGCGGAACCGCGCCTGCGTATCGCCGCCATGCCCCACGTTCGCTGGGACGATGGCGCCGTGCTCGATCTGGACCGCATCGGCGCAGCGCTTCAGCGCCGCGGCGTATTCCTGGTGCTCGACCTCAGCCAGAGCCTGGGCGTGCTGACGCCCGATCTTTCGCGCTGGCGCCCCGATTTCGTGGTCTCGGTGGGCTACAAGTGGCTGCTGGGCGCGCGCGGCCTGGGCTGCCTGTGGGCGGCGCCGCGCTGGCGCGAGCAGGGGCGACCGGTCGAACATCACTGGTCTGCCCGCGACGCCGGGCCGGACTGGCGATTCCCCGTGCACAGCGACATCCCCTGGGCCGGTGGCGCCCGTCGCTTCGACGCTGGCGGGCTGGATGACCCGGTGCGGCTGGCCATGGCGATCGCCGGACTGGAACAAGTGCTGGCCTGGGAGCCGGCCGCGATCGCCCGGGCGCTGGGAGAACGCACCCGGTCCCTGCACGATGCACTCGACCGCCGCGGCCTGGGGGCATGGGCCGCGCGCGACCACGCGCCGCACCTGATGGCCTTGCAGCCGCCTGCCGAACGCCTGGCTGTGGCGTACGAAGCGCTGCGCGACGCGTCGATCGTCTGCACCAGCCGTTTCGGTCGCCTTCGCATCGCCCCGCACCTGCATGTCGGAGAGCACGCCATGTCGCGCGTGGCGGACGCACTGGCGAGGTTCGCGTAGACGACCCGCTGTAGCGGCGTCGCGGCGGCCCCGCCCTGTCGCCGCCTCCACCACGAAGTCGCGTGGCAGCAGGAGCGCCGCCCGATCAGCCGCCTTGCGCAGGGGCGGCGCGGATCGTCGCTCGCATCCCGTTTATCGAGTCTCGCGTGCGGACCCGCGTTATTCGAACGGTGCCGATATCGGACGTGCGGCATCCCGCCGCACAAAGCTCGGCTGGAAAGCCTATTTTTCCTTCCGCCAGTTCACCGAACCGCGATTCTCGACGGTGCTGGATTCGATCTCGATATCGAAACCCTTGCGCAATAAATACTTCAGCGTGATCACCTGACCAGTGCCGAGCAACGACACGCCGTAGCTCACGTACAGCCGCGGCGACAGGTATTTACCGATGCCGACCACGCTGCCGCCGAGGGCGCGCGATTCGCTGACGCCGGCGTCGTCGAGGCCGATCTTCGCACCCAACTGCGAGGCCAGCAGGTTGCCGGCCGACAGCGCCGCGGTGGCGGCGCTGAGCTGGCGGTTCTCGTCGGCGTTGGCGCTGGACAGCGGCCGGCCGAGGGTGAGGTAGGCCAATGCTTCGGATTCGCTGCTGGCCGGGTCGCTCCACACGCTGGCGATCGGCGCCGAGGCGCGGCCGGTCACGTCGATGCCGGCGGTCACTTGACCGACCTCGCGCTCGGCGCGGATGTCGATCAGCGGATCGGCGAAGGCGGTGTTGGACCACACCAGGCGGCCGCGGGTGATCTGCAGTTTCTGGCCGTAGGCGCGATAGCGGCCGTCGATGTCGAGCGACCCGGTGGCGACGGTTTCGCGGCCGGGGCGCGCGCGCATGCGCACGCTGCCGCCGAGCGTGCCTTCCAGGCCGAAGCCCTGCAGGCGCACGTCGTCGCCCATCGTCAACGCGAGATCCAGATCGAGCGGCGAGCTGCCGGTGCGCTCGGGATTGGCCGGGTCCAGCACCACCACGTCTTCCGACGCCGACACGCCGGCATCGAGACCTTCCAGATCGACCTGCGCGCTGGCGATGCGCACGCTGCCGGCGACCGCGATCGGTTGCCCGGCGCTGTAGCGCACGGTCACCTCGGGATCGATCACCGCGCGCAGTTCGCGGGTGTCGGAGACCAGAATGTTCTTGCCGCTCAGCCGCAGTTGCAGAGGCGTGTCGTCGCTCTGCCAGCCCAGCGTGCCGTCGACCTGCAGCGTGCCGTCGCCGCTGCGCACGCTGCCGACGATGCGCGCGTTGCCGTCGGGCTGCGCGTCCATCCGCACGTCGCCGTCACGCAGGCTCAGCGCCAGCGACGGCAGCTCGGCGCGGAACGCGGTCAAGCGCGCCTGCCCGCCCAGCGTCGGCTGCGCGCGGGTGCCGCCCAGCGCGATGCGGCCGTTCAGACGGCCGGTGGGATCGACGATGTCCGGCGAAAACAGTTCGAGCCAGGTCAGGGTTTCGGTATCGATCTGGATATCGCCGCTCAACGGCGCGTAGTCGTCCCAGCCGGTGGCGATCTTCGCGACCACGCGACCGTTCGGCCGAAGCGCGCTGGTCAGGTCGGCCTCGATCCGCTGCGGATCGAAACGCGCATCGAGATCGAGATCGGCATAACCCAGAATCTCGCGACGGCCGCGCGCGTCCAGCGCCAGTCCGCCCTCGGCGGAGCGCACGCTGGCGGTGCCCTGCCAGCTCGCGCCGCGCGGACGCACCTGCGCATCGACATCGACATCGCCGCGCAGCAGCCAGGCGCGTTCGTCCTCGCGCTCCGGCAGATAGGCCGCGAGCAACGCCAGCGGCACGGCCTTGCCGCGCACGTCGGCGCGCGTCGGCCAGTCGAGATCGGCGCACAGCGAACCGGCGTTGTCGGCGGCCGCGAAACAGCTGGATGCGAGCTGCAGCCGCGTCGCATTCGCGGTCGGAGAAACGGTGAAGCGCGCCGGCGCCTGCAGCGACCATGCCGGGCCGGTGGTCGGCGCGAGCCGCAGCGAATTCAAGGCGCCGGTCCACTGCGTGCCGCGTTTCGCGACATCGCCGGCCAGCGCGAGTTGGCCGAACGACGTATCGGCATCGCCGTCGATACTCAATGCTTCGACCGCGCCGCGCGCGTCCAGATGCAGACGCGTGAATGCGAGCCCGGCATCGACGTTTTCGCCGTCGACGCTCAACGCACCGGCCGCGCCCGCGCGCCACGGCAGGCGCCCGTTCACGCGCAGCGATTCGGCTTTCCAGTCGTCGTAGCGCAGCGACTGGCCGGCGAGATCGACATCGATGTTCGGCTGGGTGCGGGTGCCGGTGAGTTTGAGCGTGCCGCGCAGCACGCCTTCGCCGGTGGGCAGCAGATCGTTCAATTGCAGGGGCGAGAACTTCGCGTCAATGTCGATGGTGTCGGCGACGCGACCCTTGGCGTCGATGCGGCTGCTGCCGAGCGCGACTGCGATGTCTCCTTCCGCGCCGATGAGATCGCCCTCGCGCGCAGGCAGATGCGCCAGCACGTTGGCGCGACCGCTCAGTGCGCGGCCGCGCAGCCGACCGCCGAGTTCGCTCGCGTCCACGCGCGCATCCAGGCCGCCGTCGCTGCGCGTATCGCCGGTCGAACGCAGGCGGCCATTCACCGCGCCGCGCCAGTCGGGCAGGAAATAGCCGGGATCGAAGCCCGCCAGCCGCACGTCGGCCTGCCAGCGCAGCGTCGGCGCCCACCAGACCTGTCCGGCGCCGTCGAGGCGGCCGGTCGGCATGGTCGCGCGCAGCGTGTCGATGTGCGCGGTCTTGTCATCGCCGCGCGCCTTCACGCTGACGCCCGCGCGCTCGGCGCCGCGCAGCAGGGTGGCGTCGCCCTGCGCGGTCCATTCGCGGAGATGGCCGGTGAGCTTGAAATCGCCGTCGCCGATGACCGGCACCGCATCCTTGGCGTCGCCCTGCCAGCGCAGTTTGCGCGCGCTCACCGTGCCGGCGAAGCGCGCATCGGCCGAGTCGTTGAAATCGGCGCGGCCGGTCGCCGCGACGGTGCCGCCGAGCACTTCGACCGACAGCGGCGACAGCAGCAGGATCTGTTCTTCGATCGATACCTTCGACGGCAGTACGGTCGCGACGAGGTCGCCCTGCGCGATGCGGCCCTGCAGATTCGCCCTGCCGCCGACGCCGTTCGCGCGCAGGTCGAACGCATACGGTTCGGACTCGTCGTCGTTGCCGAGCAGCGCGGCCAAGGTCACCGCCGTGCCGTTCGCTTCGAAACGCCAGCGCGGCTGCGCTTCGCCTTCAAGACGCAGGCGCGCTTTCACCGGCGCCGGTGCGCGGCCGGCAAGCGCGACTTCAAGCGCGCGCAGGTCGCCGCGCGCGACCAGTCCCAGACTCGCCGGCGTGCGCCCGGCGGCGGCCGGCAGCACCGCGCTGGCGGTGAGATCCATGCGATAGCGATCGCGCGGCGCATATTCGCCATGCGCGGCGAAACGGCCGCGGTCGCTGAAGGCGACGACGCGCGTCAGCTGCAGGCGGCCGTCCTCAGCCACCAGCCCGCCGCGCACGCTGCGCAGGCGGATGATCGATTCGGGCTGCGGCGCGATCGCGCGCATCACGTGCAGATCGTCGATGCGGATGTCGTCGGCTTCCAACGCAAGCGGCGGCGCGATGGCGGGCAGCGACTCCGGCCAGCGTGGCAGCTCGAAGGGTTCGTCGGTGTCGGGCAGCAGCAATGTCGCGCCGGAAATGCTAAGCGCTTCCAGGCGCAGACGCCGGCCCAGCAGCGGCTGCAGCATCGGGTCGAGCATCGCCCGCTTCGCGGTGAACGTGGTGACCAGCGCGTTTTTGCAATCGGGCCACGCCACCGGCTTGCCGTCCTTGTCCGGACAGCCGCGATGCACGTAGCGCAGGTCGTGCAGGATCATCGGCCCGGACGCCGGACCCTCGGCGCGCGACCACGTCAGTTCGCTGCCCGCGGGCAGGCGGCTGACGATCTGGTTCAACAGCACGTCGCGGCCGCGCAGGGTGTTGAACAGGAAATACAGCAGCAGCGCGCCGAGCGCGGTCAGGATGACCATCAACACGACGCTGCGCGTGGCCAGCCAGCGCGCGCGCGCGATGCGGCGGGCGCGCAGTTCGGCGATCCGCGCTTCGCGTTCGTCGGTCTCGTGTTGCCGTGTCGTTGGCGCGCCGTCGGTCATGCGTTACAGATCCGCGCCGAGATTGATGTGCAGGGTGAACGACGCATCCGGATCGTCCAGTCCATGGCCGATGTCCACGCGCAGCGGCCCGATCGGCGACTTCCAGCGCAGGCCCAGACCGATGCCCTTGCGCAGGCGGTCGAGCTGGTCGTCGAAGGCGCTGCCGGCATCGACGAAGGCGGCGAAGCCCCAGGTGTCGTTGAGATACTGCTCGTACTCGACGCTGGTGGTGACCACGTTCTTCGCACCCAGCGCGAAATCGTCGCGGCCCGATACGCCGACGATGCGCGGCCCGATCTCGCGGTATTCGTAACCGCGCACGCTGCGGTCGCCGCCGGCGTAGAAGCGCAGCGTCGGCGGAATGTCGACCAGCGCATCGGTGAAGGTCGAACCCACTTCGCCGCGCACGATCAACCGGCTGCGCTCGCCCAGGCCCTTGAACCAGCTGGCGCGCACATGCAGTTGCGCGAAGTTGGCATCGGAACCCACGCCTTCCAGCCCGCCGCGCAGCGTGGCGGTGCCGCCGAAACCGTTGCGCGGCTGGATGCGGTCGTCGGCCTTGATGTATTCGGCGACGATGGATGGATAGAAATACGTGGCCTGTCGATACAGCTTGACCGGGCGCAGGCGATCGTCGATGGCGTAGGCCCAGCGCTCCTGCAGCGCGTGGACCGACGCGACCAGATTCAGTTCGCGGTTGAACTGGCCGTTGCGGCTGAACACCGCTTCGTAGCGGCGGGTATCGATGTAATCGGTCTGCTCGTCGTAGGCCTGCAGACTGGTGGTGTACCAGCCGTCGCGCCACGCGAACGCCGGAATGCGGTGCTGCAGCGTGAGCGTCTTGCGTTTCTGGGCGTAGTCCAGCTGCGCCAGCCCCTTGTGCCCGCGCGAGTTCAGATAACGACGCTCCAGCCCCAGCGATACGCCGAAGCCGCTGTCGGTGCCGAAACTGGCGCCGACGCTGTAGATGCTGCGTTTGGCCGGGGTGAGCCGCACGGTGACCGGCACGCGGCCGTCGACCGCGTTCTCGGGCTGGGGCTGGATATCGATGCGGCTGAAATAATCCAGCGCGCCCAGCGATTTGCGCAGCCGGTCCAGGCGGCCCTGGTGGTAGTAATCGCCCTCTTCCCAGTAGACGAAATTCTGCAGCAGGCTGTCGCGGATGATCGTCTCGGGCACCTGCTCGAACACGGTCGTGCCCATCGCGTAGCGGTCACCGCTGTCCCAGCGGAGATCGATGTCGGCGGCGTTCTCGGCGCGCGTCACTTCGACCTTACGCGCGGCGAAATCGGCGTCGAAATAACCGCGCTCGGCGAGGCGGCGGGTGATGAAGGCCTTGCTCTGTTCGTACTTCGCATGCTCCAGCACGTCGCCGACCTTCGGTGTGAATGCGTCGATCTCTTCCTTCAGATAGCGGTCGTCTTCGGCGTCGCCCAGCATCGCGACCTGCGCGCTGCGGATGCGCACCGGCTCGCCCGCGCGAACGACGATGACCACGCTGACCGGCGCATCCTCGGCGAGCGATGCGCCCGCGGCGCTGTCGCTGATCGCGATGTCAGGCGAGTAATAGCCGAAAGGTTCCAGCGCCTCGCGGGTTTCGTCTTCGGCGACGCGCAGCAGATAATCGAGACGCGCGTCGGACACGCGCTTGCCCCGCGCGTCTTCCAGCGACAGCGCGAGGCGGACATTTTCGGTCATGGCCTCGTCGAGGCCGTCGATGCGGACATCGGTGATCTGCGCCGCGTGCGCGGCACCGCAGAGCGTGAACAGGGCTGCGGCGAGCGCGTGGCGGGGGGCGGATGGCATCGCGACAGGATACCCGGCACGTCCGGATTTGCACCCCGCGGCGGCCGTCCGCATTCATCGTGGCTTCGGGCGCTTCGACGCCCGCGGCGACGCCCGGCTCAGGGGCCGGCCACCGCCGCGCCGTCGCGCATCGGCGACTGTCCGCCGAATTTCTTCATGCACGATCGGATCGGTTCCTCCGCGCGGATCGTCGCCTGCCAGCTGCGGTTGGGCTGCGGATCGGAGTGATCCGCCACCAGCGCGTAGCGGGTGCAGGGCCGGATCTCGACCGCGAACGGCTGCATCGTCATCTCGCCGCTCTTGCCGCGCTTCTTGCTGGCGAGCCTGAAATTATAGGAGCCCGGCGGTAATTCGTAGAGCGAGCGGTCGGGGAAATCCATCGAGCCGTTGATCGCCACCAGCATCACGTCGTACTCATCGCGATCCTTGTCGGTGAGGCCGCCGACCTTGATCTCGGACCAGGGTTCGGACCCGGCGGCGAATGCGGGAGCGCAGGCCAGCATGGCCGCGAAGACGATACGGAAAACGTTCGGACGGGCGTGCATCTGCGCTCGCTCCATGTGTTTCGAAGCCGCGATTCCAGCAGACGAAGATGACAGCAGCGCGCAATTTCCTTGTCAGTGCGTGGATCGGGCGCGCCGTCATCGTGCAGATTGCCATGCGCCGAAAAGGGCGGAAGCGCCGGCACGGGGGGTACCGGCGCTTCCGGGTGCGCTCCGCGGCGGATGATGCCGCGGTCGCGTTACGGCGATGTCGTTTACGGAAGGATGATGTCCTGCTGGGTGCACAAACCCGGCACCCAATCGGTGGTCGCCACGATGTTGTAATTGGCATCGAACACGATCAGCCGCGCACTGATCGGGCCCGGGCTGTAGCGGCAATAGAACCGGCAGGATTCCTGATTGGTGCAATCCGCCGGGAAGATCGCATCCACGCCGTTGTAGTCGAACTGATAGGTGAAGTTGACCGGGCCCGAATCGCTGCTGGCGTAGCCGAAACAGGCGTTGCTCTGCAGCGAACAGTCGATGTAGGCCTCGGTGGCGGCGGAGGCGACGGTGGGCGCGGCGATCGCCAGCAGCAGGGCCGAGAGTTTGACGACGACGGCAGTCCGGAGCATGCGTTTCATGGGTATCTCTCCTTGAAAAGTCGGGTCTGTCCCCGCGGCCGTGTCCGTGGCGTTGGCTTCCCCGCAACGGGGCGCGCGAGCGCCGCATCAGCGACGCGGCGACGGCGATCCTAGCAAGGCATTCCGCGCGCGCAACGGTCGTGCGTCACAACCGGCGCAAGCGGGCCGACATCGTTCGAACGACATGGCACGTGTCGTGCAGAACGCATGGCGGCAAAGCGATCACCCTGTATCGAACTCCGTGTCGTGGGCCCCATCGCACTACGCTGGCGGAATCGGCGGCAATTCGATGTCCTGCTGCGTGCACAGGCCCGGCACCCAGTCGGTGGTCGTTACGATGTTGTAGTTGGCGTCGAACACGATGAGGCGCGCACTGATCGGGCCCGGGCTGTAGCGGCAATAGAACCGGCAGGATTCCTGGTTGGTGCAATCCGCCGGAAAGACCGCATCCACGCCGTAGTAATGGAACTCATACAGGAAGCCGACCGGACCCGAATCGCTGTAGACATCGGCGAAGCAGGCGTTGCTCTGCAGCGAACAGTCGATGGTCGCTTCGGTGGCGGCGAAGGCGACGGTCGGTGCGGTGATCGCCAGCAGCAGGGTCGAGAGTTTGACGACGACGGCAGTCCGAAGCATGCGTTTCATGGGTATCTCTCCTTGAAAAGTCGGGTCTGTCCCCGCAGCCATGTCCGTGGCGTTGGCTTCCCCGCAACGGGGCGCGCGAGCGCCGCATCAGCGACGCGGCGACGGCGATCCTAGCAAGCGCTATCGCGTGCGGAATGGCTGTGCGTCACAACTGCAATCGGTGAAGATCGAACGCCGCGATCCTGAACAGCATGCCTGCTGTGTTTCAGGGCGTTGGCGTGGGGATCGCCGCATCCGATGGCGCGATGTCGAACTTTTTCAGGCAGCGTTTGATTGGTCTGGCAATGGTCACCGTCGGCACCCATTCACGATTATGGGTGCCGAGTGGATGTATCGCGACCATTTGGTAGTTCATGCAGGGCTGCAGTTCGAGGCCGAACTCGGCGTAGGTGGGCTTATCGCGAAAGCCGGGCTTGGTGGTGGCCATGACGAAACGGCGCACGCCCGGAGCAACCCGATACATCGACTCAGGGGTCAGGTCCCAACGACCGTCGATCGCCATCAGCTTGAGCGTGCGCTGACGGGGATCGGACTGCTTGATGGTGCCCAGATCGATCTGCGACCAAGGCTTGGATTCATCGTCGGCAGTTGCGTTGGAGGCAGCAGTGGCGAGGGCGAGCGACAGCAAGGCGAACAACAGGATGCGGGACATGGGAGTTTTCTTCCTTGTGATCTTTGTTCGTTCGATATAAGCGCAGCGCACCTACACCGACAGATGCTCGATCGCAGCGACGCTGCCGAGACGGTCGGCGAGGCGCTGCAGCAATGCGAGACGATTGCCGCGCACTGCTGCGTCGTCGGCGTTGACCATGACTTTGTCGAAGAAGGTGTCGACCTCCGGACGCAGGCGCGCGAGGCGGCCGAGCACGGCCACGTAGTCGCGGGTCTTCAGCGCATCGTCGGTGTCGGCGATGGCCTGCTCCACCGCGGCGTGCAGGTCGCGTTCGGCGTCTTCGACGAACAGGGCGGTGTCGACGGTGCCGGGGATCGCGATGTCGGCTTTCTTCAGGATGTTGCGGATGCGTTTGTTGGCGGCGGCCAGGGCTTCGGCTTCCGACAGCTTCGCGAATTCGCCGATGGCCTTGAGGCGGCGATCGAAGTCGAGGAGGGATACCGGTTTCAGCGCGGCAACGGATTCAAATTGCTGAGGGGTGACGCTTTGATCAGCGTAGTAGGAGCGCAGGCGGTCAATAATGAAGTCGTATATATCCTCAGCTAACGTGCCACAAATTGAAGCCGAAACCGTCACGCCGCCAGGAACTTTTAGACCAGCTTGTCGAGCAGCAGCCAAAGCCAATATTTTGGCTCGAGCTTTGATATCAACAAGTGCATGCTGCACCTGCATCAGCGCCTCTGAAAGCGAAGATTCGAGATCGAGATCAATGCCCGTTTCAATAGCTGTACGCGCCAATCCCAATGCATTGCGTCTTAGCGAAAACGGATCCTTATTTCCCGTAGGCTTCAACCCTGCAGCAAATCCACCTGCAAGCGTATCCAACCGCTCCGCAATCGCCAGCACCTGACCCAGCTTGCTCGGCGCAATGTCATCACCTGCAAACCGCGGCATATACGCTTCATCAATGGCCGCAGCCACTTCCGCCGACTCACCCGCAGCCGTGGCGTAATAACGCCCCGCAATCCCCTGCAATTCCGGAAATTCGTTGACCATGCGCGACTGCAGATCGGCTTTCGCCAATTCCGCCGCGCTGCGCGCGAGTTTCGGATCGACGCCGACTTCCGCGGCGATGCTTTCCGCCAGCGCGGCGACGCGCGCGACCTTGTCGGCCACGGTGCCGAGCTTGGCCTGATACGTCACCGTCTTCAGCCCCTCGTTCATCGACGCGAGGCCCTGCTTCAGGTCTTCGTCGAAGAAGAACTTCGCATCGGCGAAGCGCGGGCGGATCACGCGTTCGTAGCCCTTGCGGACTTCGCTTTCGTCCTTCGACTCGATGTTGGCGATGCCGATGAAATGCTCGGTGAGCTTGCCGGCTTCATCCAGCACCGGGAAGAATTTCTGGTTGGCTTCCATGGTCGCGATCAGCGCTTCCTGCGGCACCGCGAGGAAGTCGCGCTCGAACGCGCACAGCACGGCCTTGGGCCATTCGACCAGGCACTGCACCTGTTCGAGGTTGTCGTCGGTGATGCGCGGGCTGCCGCCGACCTTCAGCGCAGCGCCGTTCACTTCTGCCACGACGCGGGCGCGGCGTTCTTCGGGATCGACCAGCACTTTCGCCGCGCGCAGGGCATCGACGTAATCGACGGGCGTACTGATCCACACGGTCTTGTCGTGATGGAAACGGTGGCCGCGGCTCATGCGGTCGGATCGGATGCCCAGCACTTCGGCGTCGATGACCTGGTCGCCCAGCAGCAGCACCAGCCAGTGCGCGGGGCGCGCGAAGCCGTATTCGTGGCTGCCCCAGCGCATCGGCTTGGGAATGGGCATGGCGGCCAGCGCTTCGGTGAGGATCTCCGGCAGCAGGTCGGCGGTGCGCGCGCCGGGCTTCACGGCGCGGTGGACGAAGCGTTCGCCCTTGTTGTCGGTGGTCTTTTCCAGCGTGGTCCAGTCGATGCCGGCCTTGGCGGCGAACCCTTCCAGCGCCCGTGTGGGTTTGCCTTCGGCGTCGAGCGCGATGTTGAGATAAGGGCCCAGCACTTCGCTGCGCTGTTCGGGCTGCTCCAGGGCGACGCCGGGCAGCAGCACCGCGAGCCGGCGCGGGGTGTAGAGCGGTTTGGCACCGTCGCGGTCGAAGGCGATGCCGCGCTTGGTCAGCGCGTCGATGACGCCGTCGAACAACGCCTGGGCCAGACCCGGCAGGGCTTTGACCGGCAGTTCTTCAGTGCCGAGTTCGATCAGGAGGGCTTGCTTGTCGCTCATGCTGCGGCTCTTTCTGCTTCTTCCTTCTCCCGTTGGGAGAAGGTGCCCGTAGGGCGGATGAGGGTACGGTAGGTCGGTGAGGTCATCGCACGCGCCGAACCCTCACCCCAAGCCCTTTCCCGGCGGGAGAGGGCTTGAACTCCGGTGCCGCCCAGGCTGGCATCCGGGCGTTCACAACAATGGTCGGCATGCGCAGAAGAACGGCCGGCAGGGCGAGGCCCTGTCGGCCGCTGGAGCGCTACTTTAACCGACCGCGCGCGGCGATCCGACCCCGGACCGCCCGCCGCGCGGCATCAATACGCCACGAACACCGCGCGGCAGCCGTCGTCCACCCACACGTCGCCGCGCTGCACGCCCCAGCTGCGACCGTAGATGCAGGGGGAATCGCTGAGCTGGCGGCGGATTTCGACATGGCGGCGCGATTCCACGCGCTGGCCGCACCAGACCATCCGCGAATCCTTCGACGAGCAGGTGAATTCGCGGCCATAGCCGCTGTTGTTGCCGTAGCCGTAGCCATAGCGGTCGTCGTAATGATCGTTGTACCGATCGTCGCGGTCGTCGTCGCGGTCGTTGTGCTTGGCGATGGCGGCGGCGGCGATGACGCCCAGGATCACCGCACCCGCGACCTTGGCGCCGTTGTTGTTGCCGCCGCGGTCGCTGCCGACCCGGAATTCGGCGCGGCATCCGCGGTTCACCCAGATGCGGTTGCGGTCGTAGCCCCAGCTGTCGCCCTGCCAGCAGCCTTCGCGGCTGAGCTGGCGCGAGAGCGTGACGCCGCCGGAAGTATCGACCGGGCACGAGCGGTATTGGCCGCCGCTGGATTCGCAGGTGATGGTGGATTGGGCGCGCGCGGTGCCGGCCATGACCAGCAGACCCGCGGCGGCGAGGCACATCAGCAGTCGGTCAGCGGCCATCGTTGGTTCCTCCGGCGTTGGCGGCGCGACCGGCGGCGATCTCGTCCTGCGAGAGGCAGCGGTCGCGATTGGTGTCGTAGCTGTCGAAGCGGGCGTGGTAAGCGTCCTGCCAGTCGTTCAGCGAGATCGGTCGGTCGGTGCTGGTTTCGCCCGGGCCGGGCGGCGCCTCGGTGGCGTCCAGGGTGTTGTCGCCGTTGCGATCCAGCAGATGGAAGCGGCGGCTGACATAGTTGCGGCCTTCCTCGTGATCGACGCAGCCGTTGCCGTTGCGGTCGAGCTGGGCGATGACCTGGTCCAGGGGAATGGCGCCGATCGGGCGCGGTGGGCTTTGGGCGGATGCGGCCTGCGCGCACACCGCCTGGGCGTGCAGCACGCCGAGGCCCAGTGTTGCGATCACTGCGAGTACACGTCTCATGCAGAGTCTCCCGCAGAGCCGGCGGCCCGATCCGGGCCACTCCCTCGGCTCCGCAGCGGCCACGCTACTCCGTTCGCGCGGCCGTTGCCACGGCGGCGCGGCCGCGGCGGCGGGAATGAGCTTGCGGCTACGCGGCCCCGGGCGTCAGCCGGGCCGCCGCGGGTTCACGCGGCGGCCTTGTCCAGCGTCGAACCCTGCTTCAGACCGGGGAAACCCAGCTTTTCGCGCTGTGCGTAATAACTCTCGGCGACCGCGCGGGACAGATTGCGCACACGCAGGATGTAGCGCTGGCGCTCGGTCACGCTGATCGCGCGGCGGGCATCGAGCAGGTTGAAGCTGTGGCTGGCCTTGCACACCTGATCGTAGGCCGGCAGCGGCAGATTCAGTTCCACCAGCTTCAGCGCCTCGGCTTCGCAGGCATCGAAGCGGTGGAAGAGTTCCTCCACGTTCGCGTGCTCGAAGTTGTAGGCGCTCTGCTCGCGTTCGTTCTGCAGGAACACATCGCCGTAGGTCACCGTGCCCTGCGGGCCGACGGTCCAGACGAGGTCGTAAACGTTGTCGCAGTTCTGCAGGTACATGCACAGGCGTTCCAGCCCATACGTGATCTCGCCCAGCACCGGTTTGCACTCGATGCCGCCGGCCTGCTGGAAATAGGTGAACTGGGTCACTTCCATGCCGTTGAGCCAGACTTCCCAGCCCAGGCCCCAGGCGCCGAGGGTCGGCGATTCCCAGTTGTCCTCGACCAGACGCAGGTCGTGCACCAGCGGGTCGACGCCCAGCGCCTTCAGCGAGTCGAAGTACAGCTCGACGATGTTGTCGGGATTGGGCTTCATCGCCACCTGGTACTGGTAGTAATGCTGCAGGCGATTGGGGTTTTCGCCGTAGCGACCGTCGGTGGGACGGCGCGACGGCTGCACGTAGGCCGCGTTCCACGGCTCCGGACCCAGCGCGCGCAGGAACGTGGCCGGATGGAAGGTGCCGGCGCCGACTTCGAGGTCGAGAGGCTGGATCAGCACGCAGCCCTGGGCGGCCCAGTAGGCGTTGAGGCGCTGGATGAGTTCCTGGAAGGTCGGTCCCTGCATGGAAAGGCGCTGGCAGTGTGGGGACTCGGTAGTATAAGCGGCAGTCTCCGCCGCCCATGCCGCCGCGATGTCCAAGCCCGATCCGCAGTTCCTGATCATCGAGACCGGCCAGCCGGTGCCGAGCATGCGTCGCCACGGACGGTTTCCGCACTGGATCCGGGTCGCCGCCGGGCTGCGCGCCGATCAGGTGACGGTGGCGAACGTCGAAGCAGGCGAAGCCCTGCCGGGTCATGCGCCCTATGCCGGCGTGTTGGTGACGGGTTCCGGGGCGATGGTCACCGAACGCCGCGACTGGAGCGAGCGCACCGCAGACTGGCTGCGCGACGGTCTGGAAGACGGATTGCCGGTGTTCGGCATCTGCTACGGCCACCAGCTGATCGCCCATGCGCTGGGCGGCGAGGTCGGCGACAACCCGGCCGGCCGCGAGATGGGCACCGTCCCGGTGGATCTGCACCCGGAAGCCGCGCAGGACGTGCTGTTCGCCACGCTGCCGCCGCGCTTCGCCGCGCAGGTGACGCATCTGCAGACCGTGCTGCGGCCGCCGGCCGATGTCGCAGTGCTGGCGCGCTCGGAACAGGACCACTGCCAGGCGTTCCGCTGGCGCGATCACGCCTGGGGCGTGCAGTTCCATCCCGAATTCAGCGCCGGCCACATGCGCGGCTACGTGCATGCGCGCCGCGACGCGCTGCACCGCGACGGCCTGTGCCCTCGGCGGATGACCAAAGAGATCAAACCCACGCCGCTGGCGCGCGGGGTGCTGCGGCGCTTCGTGCGCTATGCCGGCCAGCGCAAACCCACCTGAATTTTCTCCGAGGAACTGTTTTTCATGATTCAGCAAGTCAACGCTCTCGCCCCTGCGCAATGGGTGCTGAAGGCAGCCAACACCGGCGCCCGCAGTCCGCGCGTCCTACTCGCGGGCGCTTTTTCGGTCATCCTCGCCTTTCTGGGCGTGTTGTTCGCCGCCGGCGTCCTGCTGGGCGGAATGATGGGACAGCAAGGCACGGGCAGCGCCGAGTCGCTCGATCCGACGTCGTTGCTCATGGCATCGGCGCCGCTGATGCTGCTGGCCATGTTCGCGCCGCAGTTGGTCATCGCCGGCCTCGCGCAGCTGGTCCACCTCATCGAAACGGGCGAGCCGGTGCGCGTGCGGGACGCTTTCGCGGGTCTACGCAGGGACCGCATCCTGTCGCTGTGCGGATTGGTGGTGATTCCCTTGAGCACGATCGGGCTGACGCTGCTGATCTACCGCGTTTTCGGCGGCGAGGCCTATCTCGAGAACTACATGGCAGCCATGCAGAAGATCTTTTCCGGGGAGATGGCGATGCCGCCGGAGCCCACCCACCCGTTCGCGATGTTCGTCGCCACGATGACGCTGAACTGGCTCTGCTATGCGCTACAGCTGTTCGCCCCGATCCACGTCATGCTGACCGGACGCAGCGCGCCGGGGGCAATCGTCGACTGCCTGCGCGCCTTTGTCCGGAACCTGCCGGCGATGCTGTTCGCCGGCTTGCTCGGCTTCATCGCGATGATCGGCGTGACCATCCTGATGGTGATGGCGCTGCTGCTCAGCGCCGTACTGGTGAAGTTCATGCCGGTACTGGGCTCGCTGCTGGCCACGGCGCTGATGCTGGCGCTGGCGGTGGTCGGCGTATTGTTCTGGGTTTCGTGCGGTTATTACGGCTGGCGCGCGATGTTCGGCACCGATCCATCGCTGCCGCCGAAGACCGACATCGAGGTGTGACCCATTGCGCGCCATCGATTGGCGCGGCCGATACCGCCCTTACTTGCCTTGTGGCGGCGCCGCTAATTCCCTTGCGTCGAGGAACCCGCTGCGGTCGATGTCCTGGCGGCCGAAACGTTCGGCCACGCGCGCGCGGTGCGCGTCGCGGGTGATCGCCTTGCCGCGGCCGCCGGGCTGTTCGTCCGGCGTCAGCACCCCGTCGCGGTTGCGATCCATGCCGTCGAAGGCATAGGTGAGCCACTCCTGGTATTCGAGCAGCGAAATCCTGCGGTCGCCATCGGCGTCCATGCGCGAAAGATAGTCGCCGGTGCCCTGCGGCGCGGTGCCGGGCGCGGCCGGCTTCACCGGCGCAGCCGGAGCAGCGGGCGCAGCCTGCTGTTGCGCCGACGCGACGGGCGTCAGCGCGAAGATCAGACAGGCGGTTAGCACAGGGCGGGCAAGTATCATCGGCGAAGGGTGAGCGCTACGCGGACGGGACGCAACCGTCCGCCGCCCCGTACCGCGCTTACGCGCGCACCGGCTGCAGCGAATAGCCCTTCATCCGCAGCGAGAATTCCTGCAGCGCCTCGATGCCGCTGGCCTCGGCCTCGCGGCACCACGCCTGCAGCTGCTGCAGGGTGTCGTTGGCGCTCTGGCTGCGGGTTTCCAGCACCGCGGCCAGGCGCGCGCGGTATTCGACCAGGGTGCGGATGCGTGGGCGCTGGTCGATCCACTGCTGCAGTTGTTCGCGGGCATCGGGTTTCAGCCAGCGGCCATCGTCGATCAGACCCTTCTCCAGCTTGCGCGGCAGCATCGCTCGCAGTCGGGCGCCGGCGATCCGGGCCTCCTCGCGCAGCGCCGGCACCAGCACCTTGCGCTGGTAGTCGGTCATCGCCTGGAAGCGATGGGTCAGCAGCGCCTTCAGGGTGTCGGTATCGGGCATCTGGATGTTCGGGCGGATGTCGAGGCTGGGCGCGACGCGCAGCACCTTCGCCAGACCCACGGTTTCCAGGCTGCGGATCGCGGCCCAGCCGATGTCGAATTCCCAGCGGCGCAGCGCGAATTTGGCCGAACTCGGGAACGCATGATGGTTGTTGTGCAGCTCTTCGCCGCCGATCCACACGCCCCAGGGGGTGAGGTTGGTCGCGGTGTCGGTGGTCTCGAAATTGCGATATCCCCACCAGTGACCCAGGCCATTGACCACACCGGCGGCCCAGAACGGGATCCACGCCATCTGGATTGCCCACACCGCGACGCCCATGGCGCCGAACAGCGCGAAGCTGACGAACAGCAGCAGGGTGGGCCCGGCCAGCGGATGACGGGTGTAGACATTGCGTTCGATCCAGTCGTTGGGCGCGCCCTTGCCGTACTGCTCGATCGAGGCGCGATCGCCGCGCGCTTCGCGGTACAGCTCGACGCCGCGCCAGAACACATGGCCGATGCCCTTGATCATCGGGCTGTGCGGATCTTCCTCGGTCTCGCACTTCGCGTGGTGCTTGCGGTGGATCGCGACCCACTCCTTCGTGATCATCGACGTGGTCAGCCACGTCCAGAAACGGAAGAAGTGCGCGATGACCGGATGGAAATCGACGCCGCGATGCGCCTGACTGCGATGCAGATACAGGGTGACCGCGAAGATGGTGATCTGGGTCGCGACCAGCAGATAGATCAGCAGCGGACCCCAGCCGGCCTGCAGCAGACCGGCAGCGAGAAAGTCGAACAGGGACAAGGACATGGCGCGGCGACTCGATGAGGAACCCGGAAATGATGGGGTCGGCCGGTGACGATTGCCACCCGTTCGGCCCCGTACGGTCAGCCGGCAGGCGGTATGGATGTCGCAGATTCGCGCATTGCTTCCGCGTCACGGGCGGTTCGCGCCGCCCGGGTGGTCTGTGGAATCATGCCGCCATGTCGATCTATGCCCTCAAACCGAAATTCCAGGCGCTGCTGCGGCCGCTGGTCCGCCGTCTGCACGCGCTGGGCGTCACCGCCAATCAGGTCACACTGGTCGCCTGCGCGATCTCGATCGCCCTCGGCGTCTGGCTGTACGCGGCGGCGCCCGGGCCGGGCGCTTTTCTTCTTGTGCCGCTGTGGATGTTCCTGCGCATGGCCTTCAACGCCATCGACGGCATGCTGGCGCGCGAATTCGGCCAGCAGTCGAAGCTCGGCGCGTATCTCAACGAACTCACCGATGTCGTCGCCGATGCGGCGCTGGCGCTGCCGTTCGCAGCGGTCGCGCCCTTCGCGCCGGTGTGGGTGGCGACCTTCGTGGTGCTGGCGGGACTGAGCGAATTCGCCGGCGCGCTGGGGCCCACGCTCGGCGCGACCCGCCGCTACGACGGCCCGATGGGCAAGAGCGACCGCGCCTTCGTGCTGGGCGCCATCGCGCTGTGGATCGGCATCGTCGGGCTGCTGCCGTCGTGGGCGGCGTGGCTGTTCCCCGCGCTGTGCGCCCTGGTCGCATGGACCATCGTGCGCCGCGTCCGCAACGGGCTGCGCGAGGCGAACTGATCGATGCGCATGCGGCGCATCGCGGTTGAGCCTGCGGTATCGAACTTCGATACTTGATCGATATTGCCCCGCGGCGCGTCCGCCGCGCCCCCGATACCGCGTCCCTCGTTGTCGGAACACCCCATTCAGCGAGGACCGCTTCACACCATGCCCGCTTCCACGCCCGCCCTTCCGTCCGACCCGCGCCGCTGCACCGAACACGGCTTCGCCACCCACGACGACGTCTCGCTGTTCTATCGCCACTGGCCCGCGCAGGGCGACGCATCCACCGGCGCCATCGTCCTGATCCATCGCGGCCACGAACATTCCGGGCGCATGGCGCATCTCGCCGACGAACTCGGCCTGCCGGACTTCGACGTCTTCGCCTACGACATGCGCGGCCACGGGCGTTCGCCCGGCGCGCGCGGCGACAGCCCGAGCTTCGCGACATCCGTGCGCGACCTGCAGACCTTCGTCGATCACATCGCCGCGGTGCACGGGGTGAACGTCGCCGATGTCGTGGTGGTGGCGCAGAGCGTCGGCGCGGTGCTCGCCAGCACCTGGGCGCACGATTACGCGCCGAAGATCCGCGGCCTTGTCCTCGCTTCGCCCGCCTTCAAGGTCAAACTGTACGTGCCGTTCGCGCGGCCCGGCCTGGCGCTGATGCGCAAGCTGCGCGGCAATTTCTTCGTCAACAGCTACGTGAAGGCGAAGTTCCTCACCCACGATCCCGAACGCATCGCCAGCTACGAATCCGACCCGCTGATCTCGCGGCCGATCTCGGTCAACATCCTGCTGGGGCTGTACGAAGCCGCCGACCGCGTGGTCGCCGACGCCGCCGCAATTACTTTGCCGGTGCAGTTGCTGATGTCCGGCAGCGACTGGGTGGTGCATCACGCGCCGCAACACGCGTTCTTCGAGCGTCTGACCAGCACGCGCAAGGAAAAACATCTGCTGCCGGGTTTTTTCCACGACACCTTGGGCGAACGCGACCGCAAGCTCGCCACCGACAGAATCCGCAGCTTCGTGCGCAGCCTGTTCGAGAATCCGCCCGCGCCGGTCTCGCTGCGCGACGCGCATCGCACCGGTTTCACCGCGGACGAGTCGCGCGCATTGGGCCAACCGCTGTCGTGGTACACGCCGCGCGGCGCCTACTGGGCGATCACGCGCGCGTCGCTGAAACTCGGCGGCCTGCTGTCGCGCGGCATCGCGCTGGGCCACGCCACCGGCTTCGACTCCGGCAGCACGCTGGATTACGTGTATCGCAATCAGGCGCAGGGCATGCCGGTCATCGGCACGATGATCGATCGGACCTATCTCGATTCCATCGGCTGGCGCGGCATCCGCGTGCGGAAGACCCACGTCGAGGAACTGCTGCGCAAGGCGTTCGCACGGGTGAGCGCACGCGGGCTTCCGCTGCGGGTGATGGACGTCGCCGCCGGTCACGGCCGCTACGTGCTGGATGCCATCGCCGCGAATGTCGCGAAACCGGAATCGATCCTGCTGCGCGATTACAGCGACATCAACGTGCGCGATGGCCGCGCGCTGATCGCCGAGCGCGGCCTTGGCGACATCGCGCAGTTCGTGCAGGGCGACGCCTTCGATCGCGACGATCTGGCGAAGGTATCGCCAGCGCCGACGGTGGCGGTGGTGTCGGGGCTGTACGAATTGTTTCCCGACAACGACCAGGTGGCCGCGTCGCTGGCGGGCATCGCCGCCGCGGTGCCGCCCGGCGGCTGCCTGGTCTACACCGGCCAGCCCTGGCATCCCCAGCTGGAATTGATCGCCCGTGCGCTCACCAGTCATCGCCAAGGCCAGGCGTGGGTGATGCGCCGGCGCACGCAGGCGGAGATGGATCAGCTGGTCGAAGCCGCCGGTTTCCGCAAGCTGGAACAGCGCATCGACGCGTTCGGGATTTTCACGGTGTCGCTGGCGGTGCGCGAGGGATGAGCATCGGTATTTTCCTGGACCGTGGAGATGGTCTTCGGCTGGTCCGCAGAGCAAAAGCCAAATCCCCCCGCTGCCAGCTGCGCTGGCATCGACCCCCTTTTTCAAAGGGGGTAAGCAACTGCGGCGTCTGCGTCGATGCTGACTTCTGCCCGATCAGCCCACTCGGCTCGCTCAACCACCTCACCTCCCTCAACCCGCTCAACCCGCTCAACCCGCTCAACCCGCTTTCAATGCTTCTGCTTTCCCCCCCTTTGAAAAAAGGGGGCAGGGGGGATTTGCTCTTCAGGCCCCTGCGCCATGGATAACGCCCCCCGCGCAGTCACGCCTGCCAAACGTCCATGGAAACAAGCCGCCACCTGGCTCGCCTTCCTCGCACCGTTCTTCTATCTGAGCTACGGCTTCGCGAACCATCTCGCGTCGCAACGCAGCGGCGTGGGCGCGGTGGTGTTCGACTGGGAACGCAACGTGCCGTTCGTCGCCTGGACGATCGTTCCCTACTGGTCGATCAACCTGTTCTACGGCCTGTCGCTGTTCCTGTGCCGCACGCGCGACGAACTGCACGCGCACGGCCGTCGCCTGCTGACCGCGCAGCTCGTGGCGGTGAGCTGCTTCCTGCTGTTCCCGCTCGGCTTCACCTTCTCGCGGCCGGACAGCGGCGGCATCCCCGGGATGTTCTTCGCCGCGCTCACCAGCTTCGACAAACCCTTCAATCAGGCGCCGTCGCTGCATATCGCGCTGCTGGTGATCCTCTGGGATCTGTACCGTCGCCTGCTGCCGCACGGGATGCACTGGCTGCTGCACGGCTGGTCGCTGCTGATCGCGGTCTCGGTGCTGACCACCTATCAGCATCACTTCATCGATATCCCCACCGGCGCGCTGCTCGGTTTGCTGTGCCTGTGGCTGTGGCCGCTCGACGCCGACAGTCCGCTGCGTACGGCCCGGCTGGCGCGCGAACCGCAGCGTTGGCGACTCGCGCTGTTCTACGCCATCGGCGCGGCCGCGTGTTTCGCGCTGGCGACGCTCGGCGGCTTTGCGCTGTGGCTGTGCTGGCCCGGCGTCGCGCTGCTGATGGTCGCGCTGCATTACGCGGTGTTCGGTGCCGAGGGTTTCCAGAAGGATGCCCATGGACGCATGTCGCATGGCGCACGCTGGCTGCTGGCGCCATATCGGCTCGGCGCGTGGATCAATTCGCGGCTGTGGACCGCGCGCGAAACCCCTGCGGTGCGGGTCGCCAGGCGCGTGTGGCTGGGGCGCATGCCGACCGCCGCGCAGGCGCGTGCGCTCGGCATCGCGCGGATCGTCGATGTCAGCGGCGAGCTGTCGTCGCCCGCCGGCATTCCGGCGCGTTGCGTACCGATGCTCGATCTGATCGCGCCTTCGCCGGCACAGCTCGCAGCGGCGGCCGAAGCCATCGAAGCGCAGCTGCGCGACGATGGCGATGTGCTGGTGTGCTGCGCGCTGGGTTACTCGCGCAGTGCGGCGGCGGTCGCGGCCTGGCTGCTGCACACCGGCCGCGCCGAGCATGTCGATGAAGCGATCACGCGCGTGCGGCAACAGCGTCCGCAGCTGGTTCTGCAGGACGCACATCGGATGGCGCTATCGCAACTGGCGCTGCACCCATGACGACACCTGCACTCGCACGAAACCCGCTCGACGCCGGCGACCGCGCGCGCTGCGCGGCGATGGCGCGTTGGCTCGAAGCGTCCTCGACGCTGGGCGCGCTGGCGCTGTGCTGCGCGCTGGTCGCGGCGCTCGGCACGCTGGCGCATGCGTGGCGCGATGCGGCGCTGGGTTTCGCCGTGGTCGCGCTCGCGCTGACGCCGGTCGAACGCTACCTTGCGCTGCGGCTGCGCTTCGATGCCGGATTGTTCACCGATCTGGCCAGCGCGCGGATCGACGATCTCGCCGCGCTGGATGCCGGTCTGTCCGCGCTCGGCGTCGGCAAGGACACGCCATCGCTGCGCACGCTCGACGACCGGCTCGAAGGCGTTCGCCGTCTGTGGCGACGATACGCGCTGATCATCGGCCTGCAGGCCGCGTCCGTCGCGATCGCGGTTCTCTTTGGGAACCACTGAACAAGTCCATCCTGGACTTGTTCAGTGGTCGCGAGTTCGCTACGTGCCCGAACTCGCTCCCGCCGAATCAATCACTTGCGTGATCGATTCGCGAGCGGCACATCCTGTGCCGCGGCAACGCTGAGTGACTCAGCGTTGCCTTTACCTGATTCGCGGCTACCATCCTCGCTCGAACCACACAGGAACCGCCGGCCGATGCTGGAAAGACTGGTCGCCTCACTCATCATCGGCTTCGTGCGCCTGCTCACCGGCGCGCAGGCGTTCTGGCGCGGCGGTCGTCCGAACGCCGCGCAGCGCATCTTCTTCGCCAATCACGCCAGCCACGGCGACTTCGTGTTGCTGTGGGCATCGCTGCCGCCGTGGCTGCGCCGGCGCACGCGACCGGTGGCCGGCGCCGACTACTGGAACAAGAGCGCGCTGCGGCATTTCATCGGCGGCCGGGTGTTCCGCGCGGTGCTGATCGATCGCGAACGCAAGACATCCCCGAATGGAGCCGGCAGCCCCGATCCCATCGAACAGATGGTCGCGGCGCTGGCCGGCGGCGATTCGCTGATCCTGTTCCCGGAAGGTACGCGCAACACCACCGATGCGGTGCTGCTGCCGTTCAAGAGCGGCCTGTTCCATCTGGCCAACCAGTATCCCGACGCCGAGCTGGTGCCGGTGTGGATCAACAATCTCGCCCGGGTCATGCCCAAGGGTCAGTTCATCCCGATCCCGCTGCTGTGCACGGTCACCTTCGGCGCCGCGCTGCCGCGCATCGACGGCGAAGACAAGGCCGCGTTCCTCGAACGCGCGCGCGCGGCGATGCTGGAACTGCGCCCCGATCACGACGACGCCACCCCATCGAACAGCACGCCTGCCGATCTCCCGGAGCCCCGCTGATGCAGAACCCCTACCCTTCGATGTACGCGCTGCCGATCTTCGCCGGCGCGGTCGCGGTGCTGATCGTCGCGTCGGTCATCGGCCTGATCCTGAAGCTGCGCTTCGCCCCGGAAGAACCGCACGGCGTGATCGACAACCTCAACAGCCGCATCCGCGCCTGGTGGTGGATGGTCGGCGTACTCGCGGTCGCGTTCTGGCTGGGCAAGGGCGGCGTGATCGTGCTGTTCGCGCTCCTGTCGTTCTTCGCGCTGCGCGAATACATCACGCTCTGCTACACGCGCCGCGGCGATCATCTGGTGCTGCTGCTGGCGTTCTTCATCGCGCTGCCGGTGCAGTACGCGCTGATCTGGATCGACTGGTACGGGCTGTATTCGATCTTCATCCCGGTCTACGCCTTCCTGCTGCTGCCGATCTTCGCCGCGCTGGGCGCCGACACCACGCGCTTCCTCGAACGCGCCTCGAAAGTGCAGTGGGGGCTGATGATCTGCGTGTTCTGCCTCTCGCACGTGCCGGCGCTGATGACCTTGAACATCCCCGGCTACGAAGGCCGCAACCTGCTGCTGATCGCCTTCCTCGTTCTGGTGGTACAGGGCAGCGACGTGCTGCAGTACATCTGGGGCAAGCTGCTGGGCAAGCACAAGGTCGCGCCGGAACTGTCGCCGTCGAAAACCTGGGAAGGCCTGATCGGCGGCGTGGTCAGCGCCACCGTGCTGGGCGCCGCGCTGCACGGCATCACCCCGTTCACGCCGCTGGAAGCCGCGCTGGTCGCGCTGGTCATCTGCCTGATGGGCTTCTTCGGCGGCCTGGTGATGTCCGCGATCAAGCGCGACCGGGGCGTGAAGGACTGGGGCAGCATGATCGAAGGCCACGGCGGGATTCTGGACCGGGTGGATTCGGTGGTGTTCGCCGCGCCGATCTTTTTCCATATGGTTCGGTATGGGTGGATTTGAGAAGCCTCAATTCCGGCGCGCCCGCTTTTGTAGGCTGGGTGCTCCGCACCCGGCATCCGAGATCCCGACGCATCAGGCTGGGTCGATGACCCAGCCTACCCGCCACGACCGGCAATGACCCTGGAGACCTCCGCATGCAGCGCAACACCAAGATTCTGCTGCTCGTCCTTGGCCTGATCTTCGTTCTCGGCATCGCGGCAATCGCGATCGCCGCAATGTACGTGGTCCGCAACGCCGACGGCTGGATCGATCGCGGCCGCCAGCGGATGGAAGACGGCCGCAGCGCCGGCGCCGAGCTCGACAGCCGAGGCTGCGTGGATCGTGCGATCGGCGAATACCGGAAACGCCGCGGCCCGATCACTGCGATCTCGCAGCGCATCTGGCTGACCGGTTGCCTCGAAACCGCCGAACCGAACGACGCGATCTGCCCGAAGATCGAAGCCGAATCCACGCTCGGCGCGGTCGGCGAACTGCTCGCCGCCCGCAGCGCTTTCTGCGCCGGTCACGGCCTCGCCGGCGACCAGGGCTGCCAGCAGCTCGCCGAAGGCATCGAAAGCTTCTGCTTCGATGTCGAGACTCCGGAATCCGATCTGCTCGGCAAACCGGGCGAAGACGCAGGAAGGTAGAGGGCACACTCGATGCCGTCGCGTTCGCGACGCCGATCTTGTTACACCTCGGAGCAGCGTAGGGCGGCACCCGCGATGGCTCCGCCGTTCCTCGATCCGGAACATCGTAGCGGCGGAATCGCCTTCGCCGGTTTCGCCCTACGTTGAAGCCTGCGGCAAACGTATCATCGCGGCCTCTCCGATCTCTACGCGACCCCATGCCCGAACTCCCCGAAGTCGAAACCACGCGTCGCGGTCTGGCGCCGCATCTGGAAGGCCGTCGCGTGGTCGGGGTGACGCTGCGTCGGCCGGATCTGCGCTGGCCGATTGCGCATGAGATCGAAACGCTGTTGCCGTCGCAGACGATCCTGTCGATCCGGCGGCGCGCGAAGTATCTGTTGATGGACACGCCCGCGGGTTCGGCACTGTGGCATCTGGGGATGTCGGGGAGCCTGCGGGTGTTGCCAGCGGATACGCCGTTGCGGGCGCACGATCATGTGGATGTGGTGATTGGGGGGGATGCTGCCGCGTCGGAGGCAACCCCCACCCCGGCCCTCCCCCGCACGCGGGGGAGGGAGCCAAGCGCGCGAGCGGGAGAGACGCGCGTGCTGCGCTTCAACGATCCACGCAGGTTCGGGTGTTTGCTGTGGCAACCGCCGGGCGAAACCCACGAGCTGCTGCGCGGGCTGGGGCCGGAGCCGCTGTCGGACGACTTCAGCGGCGATCTGCTGTTCGAGCGCAGCCACGGGCGCAAGGTGCCGGTGAAGGCGTTCCTGATGGATCAGAAGATCGTGGTCGGCGTGGGCAACATCTACGCGGCCGAAGCGCTGTTCGCGGCGGGCGTGTCGCCGCTGCGCGCGGCCGGCAAGGTGTCGCGCGAACGCTATGCGGCGATCGCGACCGGGATCCGCCGCATCCTCACCTACGCCATCGCCCGCGGCGGCACCACGCTGCGCGATTTCATCAGCCCGGACGGCGCGCCGGGTTACTTCGAACAGGAGCTGTCGGCCTACGGGCGCGGCGGCGAACCCTGTCCGCGCTGCGGGCGGCCGCTCAAGCAGGCGATGTTGGCGCAGCGGGCCACGGTCTGGTGCGGGCACTGCCAGCGCTGACGGGCGCGGCCGGGGCTGCGGTATAGTCGGCCACCGACCGTCTGGGCTCCGAGCCTGTCCATGAGCGAAAGCGAACACGCCGACATCACCCAATGGCTCGACGCCGCCCGCGACGGCGACCGCGCGGCGCTGGATCGCGTCCTCGGGACGCTGTACCACGAACTTCACGCGATGGCGCGGCGCCAGTTGGCCGGGCAGTACGGGCAGACGCTGGACGCGACCGCACTGGTGCACGAGGCCTATCTGAAACTGATCGGCCGCCGCGACGTGCAGTTCGACGACCGCGCGCATTTCTTCGCGTACGCCGCGTCGGCGATGCGCAGCGTGGTGGTGGATTACGCCCGCCAGCGCCTGGCGCAGAAGCGCGGCGGCGACCTGCACCGGGTAACCGAGCTGCCGGACGATGTGGAAGGCGGCCTGCGCCTGGACGAGGACATGCTGGGACTGGACACCGCGCTGACCAAGCTGGCCGGCGTGGACGCCAAGTTGGCCCAGGTGGTCGAGCTGCGCTATTTCGCCGGGCTGTCGGAACAGGAAATCGCCGAACTGCTGAAGCGCTCCGAGCGCAGCATCCGCCGCGACTGGCAGAAGGCGCGGCTGTACCTGCTGGCATCGCTGGGCGACGAGAACGGCCAGCGGTAGAGCGGCCGTACACCGCATGCGGTCGCGCGCGCTGCGTGCGACCATGATCGTCCCGCTCCAGACCACGCCGCCGAACGATGGATGCCGAACGCTGGCAGCGGCTGTCGCCGCTGCTCGATGCGCTGCTCGAACTCGATGCCGAAGGCCGCAAGGCGCGGCTGGAAACGCTGCGCGAGGAAGACCCGGCGCTGGCCGACGAGCTGCAGGCGCTGATGACGCTGGAGGACGACAACGAGGATTTCCTCTCCGAGCCGCTGGTGACGCCGCCGCCGATGGCGAAGCCGGACACGATGATCGGCCCGTACAAGCTCGACCGCATGCTGGGCGAGGGCGGCATGGGCCAGGTGTGGCTGGCGCGTCGCGCCGACGGCCTGTACCAGCGGAGGGTGGCGCTGAAGCTGCTGCGTCCCGGTCTGGCCGATCCCAACCTGCGCCAGCGCTTCACCCGCGAACGCCAGATCCTCGCCCGCCTGGGCCATCCGCACATCGCGCGCCTGCTCGACGCCGGCATCAGCACCGACAACCAGCCCTACCTCGCGCTGGAGTACGTGGAAGGCGAACCGATCACCGACTGGTGCCGCAGCCGCGATCTCAACGTCGCAGCGCGGCTCAAACTCATCCTGCAGGTCTGCGAAGCGGTCAGCCACGCGCACGCGAACCTGATCGTACATCGCGATCTGAAGCCGTCGAACATCATGGTCACGCCGCTGGACGAGGTGCGGCTGCTGGATTTCGGCATCGCCAAACTGCTGGACGGCTCGGAGCCGGGCCGCGACAACACCCGCACCGAGGTGCGCGCCTTCACCCTGCACTACGCCGCGCCGGAACAGATCCGCGGCGAGCCTGTCACGACGATGACCGACGTGTATTCGCTGGGCGTGGTGCTGTACGAACTGCTGGCGGAAGCCAAGCCGTACAAACTGAAACGGCAGAGCGACGCCGAGTGGGAAGAGGCGATTTTGATCTCCGACCCGCAGAAGCCGTCGGCCAATCTGTTGCGCGAAGCCGACAGCGACCCGTCGCGCACGCAGGCGCTGCGCAGGCGCGCGAAGGAGATTGCCGGCGATCTCGACAACATCGCGCTGAAGGCGCTGTCGAAGCGCCCGGAACACCGCTATCCCTCGGTGGAGGCGATGGCGCTGGATCTCCATCGCTATCTGGAAGGCAAGCCGGTGTTGGCGCGGCCGCAGAGCATGGCTTACCGCACCCACAAGTTCGTGCAGCGCCACCGCTGGGCGCTGGCGACCACCGCGCTGATGCTGACGATGCTGACCTCGGCGCTGGTGCTGGTGACCTGGCAGGCGCGGCAGGCGGTGCGCGAAGCCAGCCGCGCGCAGGCGCTGCAAAGGTTCGTGACCAATCTGTTCGAGCAGGCAGGCGGCGGCGACATCGGCGGCAAGCCCGGCCCGCTGGACGTGCGCAAACTGCTGGAAGCCGGCGAGCAGCGCGGCAATCGCGAACTGGCGCGGCAGCCGCTGGACCGCGCGGAGCTGTTCGGGGTGATCGCGCGGCTGCGCCTGGGCCTGGGCGATTACCGCGAAGCCGAGCGCCTGCTGCAGACCCAGGGCGCGATCATCGATGGCCTGAAGGATCCGCCCGACAGTCTGCGGCTGGCGTCGGCCACCGACTACGGCCGCACCCTGCGCCTGCTGGGCCGCCCGGCCGTCTGCGTGGCGCGGATGCAGCCGCTGGAGGCCGACGCCCGGCGCCAGCAGCGCCAGCTGCCGGTGCAGGCGGCCGACTTCCATTCCGAGCTGGGCCGCTGCCAGCGCGACGTGGGCAATCCGCGCACGGCGCGACTGCTCTACCAGCGCTCGCTGGAAGTGCGGCGCAATGCGCTGGACGACACCGCCGGCGTGGTCGAGAACCTCGCCGACCTGGCCGATCTGGAGCGCGACGCCGGCAACAACGAAGCCGCCCTGCTGGGGTTCCGCAACGCGCTGGCGCAGCTGAAGGCCAGCGTCGGCAACCGTCATCCGCTGGCGATCGGCCTGCTGCAGCGCCTGTGCGATCTGGAGCGCGGCGCCGGGCAACTGGTCGTCGCCGAACGCGACTGCCACGATGCCCTGAGCCTCGCCCTCGATCGCCACGGCGACCAGCATCCGGCGAGCGTCAACGCGCGCCGCCAACTGGCCGCGATCCACGTCGACCTGGGGCGGTTCCGCGAAGCCGGCGATGCTTATCGCGCCAGCCAGCCCTGGCTGATCGCCCGTCTGGGCCGCCAGCACACCGACGTGGCGCGCGACGACAACAGCCTGGGCATCGTGGCCTGGGAACTCGGCGACTTCGAGACCGCGCTGCGCCATCTCGACCGCGCACTGGCGGTGCTGCGCAAGGATCCGGCATCCGCGCTCTATCAGGGCGTGCTGTTCAACAAGGCCATGGTGCTGCACGACGCCGGACGCGATCGCGCCGCGCTGCCGCTGCTGATGGAGGTGGAGCGGCTGCGCATCGCCCGGCTCGGCAAGCAGCACGAACTCGTCGGCGACACCGAGCGCATGATCGGCGAGGTGCAGGCCGCGCTGGGCATGGATGCCGAGGCGCGCACGCGCCTCGCCGCCGCGGTCGATCTCACCCGCGCCGGCGCCGGTTACGGCCCTTCGCATCCGCACACCCGCCGCGCCGAACTGTCGCTGGCCCTGTTCGATCTGCGGCGCAGCGATCCGCCGGATCCTTCGGCGCTGGCGCAACTGGAGCAACTGGCCGCGTTGCCCCGATCCGACCCCGAACTGCGCAAGGTCGCATGGCTGGCGTCGACCGCCATCGCCCTGCAACACTGCCTGCAACCCGGGTTCGGCGACGGGCCGCAGAGGCTGGACGATATCGCCGAGGACATCGCCGCCGCGCTGCCCGAAGGCGGCGCCGTCGCACGTACTTTCGAACGGGAACGCGGCCGCTGCCGCTGACAGACTCAGGAGAACCCGATGACACCGATCCGCCCGCTGCTGGTTTCCCTCGCTTTCGCCGCCTCGCTGCCGACCGGAAGCGGCTGCGCGCGCTCGCAACCCCATACCGACGAAGCGCCGAACGACGCAACGCCGACAACGGCCGGCAAGACCGGCACGATCGAAGGCCGCATCCTGCATCCGGCGCATGTCGTGCCCGCGCTGCGCATCTGCGCCATCGGCAGCGGCGCGCCGCAGGACGCGAAACGCGTCTGCATCGACACTCGTCCGAGCCAGAACACCTACCGGATCGACGGCCTGCCGCCGGACGACTACGTCGTGATCGCAGCAGGCAATGAAGGGCCGTACCACGTCGGCGGACATGTGCAGCCGGTGCAATGCATCCGCGCGCCCTGCCCGGACATGCCGGCCTCGGTCGCGGTGGCCGCGGGCGCGACCGTGTCGGGCATCGACATCAACGGGTTCTACGAAAAGCGCGAGGATTTTCCGGCCATCGCGCCGAACTGACGGCGACTGCGCCACGGCCGGGCGCACTTCGGCGCTGCCTCGTCCACACGGGCCACGCGCGAGCGACCGGCAAATGCTGTTGCGCATCGCCCCGGGAGGGTCCGCCGCCCTGCAGATGGTCGGTCCGCACCGGTGGCGATGCGGCTTCGATGGCGGTCGCCGTCCCCAGCAGCGCGGTGAGCAGGATCGGCAGGGCGAACGGGCGGATCATCCGGGCGGCGGTCCTGGTGGACGCCGGAAACGCGCGCGCAGCCTGAGGCCGGTCGGCTATGCTGGCGGCCATTTTCGGAGAGTCGAACCATGACGATCAGCGAGTACACGAAGGTCTATCGGGGCAAGCGGGTGGTCGACTTCAAGATGGGCGATTCGCCGACGGCCGGCGATATCGCATACCGCCTGGCGCAGGAATACGACAGCAGCGAAAGCCAGAGCGAACTGCTCGAGGATTTCTTCTCGAAGGTCGGCCCGGAATCGATCGAAACGCTGGTCGTCGGCCCATGGTCGGAGGCCTCCAGCGACAGCCCGCAGGGTTTCATCGACGGCCTGATCGCGCGCCGGGCCGAGCTGGTCGGATTGAAGGCCTTGTTCGTGGGCGACATGACCTACGAGGACTGCGAGATCTCATGGATCATCCAGTCCTCGTACAACGAACTGCTGGCCGCCTTCCCCGGCCTCGAATCGCTGCGCGTGCGCGGCGCCACCGATCTGAAGCTGCAGCCGTTCGTCCACGCGAACCTGCAGGAGCTGGCGATCGAATGCGGCGGACTGCCCTCGCAACTGGTGGAAGCCATCGCCGCGTCCACGCTGCCCGCGCTCCGGCATCTCGAACTCTGGCTCGGAGACGACGGCTACGGGTTCGACGGCGACGTCGACACGTACCGGCGCCTGCTCGCGGCGATCGGGCCGGAACGGCTGCGTCATCTCGGCCTGCGCAACGCCATGATCAGCGACGATCTGGCCCAATGGTTGGCCGCGGAGCCCTGGCTGGGATCGCTGCACACCCTGGACCTGTCGCTCGGCACGATCGGCGATATCGGCGCGCGCGCGCTGCTGGCAAGCCCCAACCTCGGCGGGATCGAGCGCATCGACCTCAGCCATCACTACATCTCGGCCGAGGTCCAGCAACAGCTGCGCGCGCTTCCGTGCGCGGTGATTCTCGATGACCCGGAGCAGGAAGACGACGGCGATCGATACGTCGCCGTCGCCGAGTAGCGCGGGACGCATGAGCCGCCTGTTGCTGGTCGGCCCCGCGGACAGCCGCCGCATCGCCTGGCTGCAACGCGCGCTCCTAGAACAGGGCTCGGCGCCTGCGCGCGTCGTCGGGTACGAATCGCTGCTCCGTGACGCCTCGATGCTGCAGGATGCGGTCGTGCCCGGCACGGTCGTGAAGCTCGAGTCGCCGGGCGAGTCGCCGGCCGTCCACGCCGCGCTGCTGCTGCGCGGCTGGGAATCGTCCGGCTGCACGGGCGCCGCACCGGAAGCGATGGCGCGCGGCGAACTCGCCCACCAGCATCTGTGGTTCGCCGGCTTCAAAAGCGTGCTGGAGTCGCTGCCCGCGGGGCTGCGCTACCTGAATCGCCCCGTCGACCTCGTCTGCATGGCGGACAAGCTCGCCTGCCAGCAACGCCTGGCCGCCGCGGGCGTCGCGGTGCCGGCGATGCTGGGACCGATCCTTGGCTACGAAGATCTGCGCGAGCGGCTGCGCAAGGAAGGCCGCAGCCGCGTCTTCGTCAAGGCGCGCTACGGATCTTCCGGTGCCGGCGTGCTTGCCTACGCCTGCAATGCGCGCGGCGACGAAGTCGCCTACGGCTCGGCCGAGCTGGTCGAGCAGGGAGGCAGGCATCGCATCTTCAATTCGCTGCGGCAACGGCGTTACCGGCGGCGCGAAGAAATCGCGCGGCTCGTGGACCTGTTGGCGGCGCAGGGCGCGTACCTGGAGCAGTGGATCCCGAAGCCGGAGTGGCCCGGCCGGACGGGCGCGCATTTCGATGTGCGGGTGGTCGCGCTGGATGGCCAGCCGCGACAGCGCGTCGCCCGCATCGGCGAAGGCGCGCTGACCAACCTGCACCTGGGCAACGAACGCGGCAGACTCGATGCCTGGCTCGACCGCGCGGCGATGCGGACGCTCGAATCGGCGACGACGCTGGCCGCAGCCGCATTCCCCGACAGCCGCAGCATCGGTTTCGACCTGATCGTGCGCGGGTGCCGCACCTGGGTGCTCGAAGCGAACGGCTTCGGCGATCTGCTCCCGGATCTGCGCCACCGCGGCCGCACCACCTACGAGGACCAGGCCGCACTGGTCGCGGACCGCGCCGTGCCCGCGGAGCGCGTCCATGGCTGAGGCCGCGCTTCCGGACATGCATGCGATCGTCGGCAGTCACGATGTCGTGCTGCTGACCCTCGACACATTGCGGTTCGATGCGGCGCAGCGCTGCTTCGAGCGGGGCGAGTTGCCGGTGCTTTCGGCGCACCTGCCGGCGGCGGGATGGGAACGCCGGCACACGCCCGCCAGCTTCACCTTCGCCGCGCATGCCGCGTTCTTCGCCGGGTTCCTGCCGACGCCCGCGCGCCCCGGGCCGCATCCGCGCCTGTTCGCGATGGAGTTCGAGGGCAGCGAGACGATCGCGCCGGAGACGTTCGTGTTCCGGGACCGGGCCGACATCGTCGGCGGCTTCCGCGACCAGGGTTACCGCACCGTCTGCATCGGCGGCGTGGGCTTCTTCAACCGGCGCAACGCGCTGGGTCGGCAACTGCCGGACCTGTTCGAAGAGAGCCACTGGGAACCGGGCTTCGGCGTGACCGCACCCGATTCCGCTGCCCGGCAATTCGCGCTCGCCCGCGAACGGCTCGAGGATGCCGGGGCCCGGCGCTGCTTCCTGTTCGTCAACATCTCGGCGATCCACCAGCCGAACCGCCACTACCTGCCCGGCTGCGACGAGGACGGCTTCGAGAGCCACTGCGCCGCATTGCGCCATGTGGACGCCGAGCTGGCATCGCTGTTCGCGGCCCTGCGCGCGCGCGGCCCCGCCTTCGTCATTGTCTGTTCCGACCACGGCACCGCCTATGGCGAGGATGGCTATCAAGGCCACCGGCATGCGCACGAAGTGGTGATGACCGTTCCCTACACGCACTTCCTGCTGACGCCATGACCGCGACCGCCCTGTCCGACCTGCTGCGACTGGCGCCCTACCAGGCCTATTCGTATTCGTATCCGCACAAGACGGCATATCGGCCGATCGCGCCGCGGGCGTCGCTCGCGGACGCGTGGGCCGACGAGCCGCGCGATGCGCTGTTCCTCTATCTGCACGTGCCCTTCTGCTCGTACCGCTGCGGCTTCTGCAACCTGTTCGCGCTCGCGCGGCCGGCGCCCGCACAGGTCGAAGCCTACCTGGACCAGATGGACCGGCAATTGAAGGTCACCGCCCGTGCCCTGGGCGAGCATCGCTTCGTCCGGTTCGCGCTGGGCGGCGGCACCCCGACCTACCTCGACGCAGGACAATTGCGTCGGCTGTTCGACTCGGTGCGTACGCGGGCCAATATCGACCTCGCCTCGATCCCGGCCGGGATCGAGGTGTCGCCGGAGACCGTCGATGCCGCCCGGCTCGGCGTCTGCCGCGAGGCGGGCATCGATCGGGTCAGCATGGGCATCCAGAGTTTCAGCGACGCCGAGGTGCGGGCGCTGGTCCGGCCGCAGCAGCGCGACGTGGTCGAGAACGCCATCGCACTGATCCGCGGACACGGGTTCCCCACGCTCAATCTGGATCTCATCTACGGCATCGCGGGGCAGACCGTGGCGAGCTTCCTGGCATCGATCGACTGCGCGCTCGCCTTCCGGCCCGAGGAGTTATATCTGTATCCGCTGTACGTGCGCCCGCTCACCGGCCTGGACCGGATCGGCGCCAGACCCGCGGGCGGGCGCAGCTTCGCGCTGCAGCCCGAGCCGCTGGACGATCGCCTCGCGCTGTACCGGGCCGGCCGCGATCGCCTGCTCGCGGCCGGCTACACGCAGGTGTCGATGCGCATGTTCCGCGCCGCGCATGCACCCGACACCGGCGGCCCCGCGTACTGCTGCCAGAGCGACGGCATGATCGGCATCGGCTGCGGCGCGCGTTCGTATACCCGCGGCCTGCACTATTCCAGCGAATACGGTGTCAGCCGGCAGTCGGTCGCGGACATCCTGCAGCACTATCTGGCGCTGGACGACGCCTCGTTCGCGAGCATCGATTACGGCTTCATGCTCGATGCCGGGGAACAACGTCGGCGATACGTCATCCAGTCGCTGCTGGTTCGGCCGGGCCTGGACGTCGAGCAGTACCGCGCACGTTTCGGTTCGGACTGTTTCGAGGACCTGCCCCAGTTGCGCGAACTGTTCGAGCTTGGGCTCGCCACCCGCGAGCGCGCGCTCGTCGCGCTCACCGAAGCGGGCCTCGCGCGCGGAGACACCATCGGCCCCTGGCTGGTATCCAGCCGCGTCGCCGAACGCATGCGCGACTACCGGCCGGATTGACGCACGTGCATCTGTCGATCCTCTACCGCGGGCGGCTGAGCAGTTGCAACTACGACTGCCCCTATTGCCCGTTTGCGAAGACCTACGATTCCCGCGCCGCGCTGCGCCGCGACGCACAGGATCTCGCGCGTTTCGTCGACTGGGCCGCAGGCCAGGAGCGGCGGACCCTGTCGATCCTGTTCACGCCCTGGGGCGAGGGCCTGGTCCGGCGGCACTACCGCGACGCGATGGTGCGGCTGAGCCATCTGCCCGCAATGCGGCGCGTCGCCATCCAGACCAACCTGTGCGTGGGCACCCGCTGGCTGGACGACGCCGAACGCTCGACGCTCGCGCTCTGGTGTACCTACCATCCCGGCCAGGTGTCGCGAGCCGCCTTCCTCGGGCGATGCCGCGAACTCGTCCGCCGCGGGGTTCGCCACAGCGTGGGCATGGTCGCGATGCTCGAGCACCTCGACGAGATCGAAGCCATGCGGGAGGAACTGCCGGCGTCGGTCCCGCTCTGGATCAACGCCTACGACGAGCGGCCGCCCGGCTACTACTCCGACGCGCAGGTCGAGGCACTGCAGCGGATCGACCCCCATTTCGGATTCAACCTCACGCCGTCCCGCAGCCTGGGAGCGCCATGCTTCACCGGGGAGAGCGTGGTGTCGGTGGACGGCGACGGCAACGTCAAGCGCTGCCATTTCGTCGCCGAGCCGCTGGGCAACCTGTACGACGGCTCCTTCGAAGCACGGCTTGGCGAGCGCAGTTGCCCCAACCCGCGCTGCGACTGTTTCATCGGTTACGTCCACCGCAAGGACCTGCCGTTCCAGCGGGATTATTCGGCAGGCCTGCTGGAGCGGATTCCCGACGCGTTCGAAGGACGGTTCGAAGCGGTTTGACCGATCACGGGGCGTTGCCCGCAGGCCATGACCGGAAAAGCGCCAGCGCCATGGGCATCGGGATTTCGCCCGCGGCCGCCCTTACGTCAGCGGCAACGGCTGCTGCAGCGGGTCGATGCGGCCTTCGCCGCGCATCACTTTCTTGTACTCGGCGCGGCTGACCGACACATAGCGGTCGTTGCCGCCGATCTCGACCTGCGGGCCGTCCTGCAGCGCGTGTCCCTGTTCGTCCACGCGCACGGTCATGGTCGCCTTCTTGCCGCTGTGGCAGATGGTCTTGATCTCGGTGAGTTCGTCGGCCCAAGCCAGCAGGTACTGGCTGCCCTCGAACAGTTCGCCGCGGAAATCGGTGCGCAGGCCGTAGCACAGCACCGGAATCCGCAGCCGATCGACGATCTCGCTCAGTTGCCACACCTGCGCGCGGGTGAGGAACTGGGCCTCGTCCACCAGCACGCAGTCGAGCTTGTCGTGCTTGCCGATGTCGTTGCGCGCCCAGATCTCCAGATCGTCGTCGCGCTCGAACGCCTGGCCCTCGGCGCTCAGGCCGATGCGCGACGCGACCGTGCCGGAGCCGGCGCGGAAATCCAGCTTCGGCGTGAAGATCAGCACGCGCATGCCTCGTTCGCGATAGTTGTGCGCGGACTGCAGCAGGGTCGTGGTCTTTCCGGCGTTCATCGCCGAATAGTAGAAATAGAGCTTGGCCATGGCGCCCAGTTTAAGGGGTGGCGCCGCGGATGCGGCGCCTGCCCGGGCAACGACTCACGGGGCTTTCGGGGCTTCCGGCGCGTCCTCGATCTCGCCCACCCGCACCAGGCCTTCCTTCCACACCTTGTCTTCGAACGCCCAGTACTTCTGCGGGTCGGTGCGCGAGGCGTCGTACAGCCCCTTCAGGCCGACGCCGCCGATCGAGCCGAACAGCTGGTTGCCCGGACCGACGGTGGAAATCAGCACGCCCGCATCGAAGCCGGTACGCGAACCGGTCATCTGCCGCTTGCCCTGCGCGAGCGCGCGCTCGAAGCGCGGCTTGGCGACGGCGTCGGCGTATTCGTCTACGATCCTGCGGCCGCGCTTCGGCACGTCGGCCTGCTGCTGCGGGGTGAGTTCGCGCCACATCTTCTCGCGGATGGCGAGGAACTCCGGATAACCGCGCTCGGCGGCCAGATCGGCCCAGACGTACGCTTCGACGCGGTCGGCAGTCACGCCCACGCCGTGCCAGTACAGCAGGCTCAGGCGATGCTGCGAATACTTGTCGGCATAGCGCGATGCGATGCGGAAGGATTTGGCCGCATCGCGCCAGTTGCCGGAGGCCGCAGCCTTGTTGGCGTAGATGCGGTGGAGTTCGTTGGGATGATTGACCGCCATCTTCACCAACGCGTCGAAATTCGCGACCGCGAACGCGTCGCTGTCGACGGCGACCGCCTGTTCGGCGTGGATGGGATCAGCGGCAGGTGCGGCACTGGACACTACCGGCAGAGACAGAACGCAAGCTGCGGCCAGCAAATGCGGGGCGAATCGTTTCATGTGATATCTCCTGAAGCTTGGGGGGGCATCATCGAGACGGTGTTCCTGCAGGAAATGTGACCTTGCAGATGAAGGAACCTCTGATTGATGCACGGGTTCCACGCGCCATGGAAGGCGCGCTCGCGAATCAAGCGCGCAAGGGCTTGATTCGGCGGGAGCGAACACAGGCTTGGCCCGGGTTCGCGACGTCTGGATCACGCCAGGATGGCGTCGATTCGGACCTTCCTCGATTCCGGTTTGCGTTCTCGCCGCAAACTCACCGCAAGAATCAGCGTTCGGCTCCGGGAGCCTTGGGCACGGGCGCTTCCGGAACGGGCGCATCCACCTCGGGCGCGGTTTCGGGAATCCGCGACGGCTTGCCGGTCTCCTCGATCTCGCCGATGGTCACCTTGCCGATCCGCGGTTTCGCCCAGATCCTGTCCTGCCAGGCCCAGTATTTCTTCGCGTCCCAATAACGGTCGTCGTAGAACTTCGAGCCCTCGATCGTCTGCGAACCCTCCGGCCCCGGCACCTGGATCTGCACGCCGCGGTTGAAGCCGGTGCGGCTGCCGGTCATCTCGCGCTTGCCGATGCGCAGCTGATGCTCGTAGCGCGGCTTGGCGGCCGCGTCGCCGAACCGCGCGTAAACGGCCTGCCCTTCTTCGATCGCGCGGGCGCGCTCGGCTTCGCTCAGCGCCTTCCAATACCGTTCGCGCAGACCGACGAAGCCCAGATAGCCGCGCTCGGCGGCGAGATCCATCCACGCATAGGCCAGCACCGGATCGCGCGGCGCGCCTTCGCCGTTCCAGTACATCTCCGCGACCATGCCCTGGGACGGCTTGTCGGCGAAGAAACTCGCGCGACGGAAATACCGCAACGCGTCGTCGAAGCGCTTCTGCTTGTAGGCCTCAAGCCCGAGCAACCGGTATTTCAGATCCTGATGGTGTTCCAGGAACCCCGTGGTGATCAGCAGCGGATCTTCGACCGGATCCGGCGGCACCACATTGGGCTGGGCGGCGACGCTGGCCATCGAAACCGAGGCGATCAGGACGAGAAGGCAACTGGCGGCAATGGTGCGGGGCGGATTCACGGCGACGGCTCGGTGGAATATCGATTCATGGATGCACACGGTAGCCGAATCGTCGCGCCGACGCAGGTAAACTGACGACCTATCGGTCATCGGTCACCCCACCTTTTTCCATGCACGGTCTCAATCCTCCCCAACGCGAAGCGGTGCTGCACGCCGATGGCCCGATGCTGGTGCTGGCCGGCGCCGGCAGCGGCAAGACCCGGGTGATCGTGGAGAAGATCGCGCACCTGATCCAGGCGAAGCATTACCCGGCCAAACGCATCGCCGCGATCACCTTCACCAACAAATCGGCGAAGGAAATGCGCGAGCGCGTCGCCAAACGGATCCGCGGCGACGGCGCCGAAGGCCTGACCATCTGCACCTTCCACGCGCTGGGCCTGAAGATCCTGCAGATCGAACACGCGAAGATCGGGCTGAAGCGCGGGTTCTCGGTGTTCGACAGCGACGATTCGATGGGCCAGGTCAAGGATCTGATGCCGGGCGCCAAGGGCGATGCCATTCAGGCGATGCAGGGGCTGATCTCGCGCGCCAAGAACGCCGGGCTGTCGCCCGAGCAGGCGCTGGACGCCGCGCAGAGCCCGCGCGAGCGCGAGGCCGCGGCGCTGTACGCCAAGTACCAGAAGCGCCTGACCACCTTCAACGCGGTCGATTTCGACGACCTGATCCGGCTGCCGGTGCAACTGTTGGAAAGCGACGCCGAGTGCGTGCTGGGCTGGCGCGAACGCATCGGCTATCTGCTGGTGGACGAGTGCCAGGACACCAACGACGCGCAGTACCGTCTGCTGAAGGCATTGGCCGGCGAGAAGGGCAACTTCACCTGCGTGGGCGACGACGACCAGAGCATCTACGCCTGGCGCGGCGCGAACCCCGAGAATCTCTCGCAGCTGGGCCAGGATTACCCGGCGCTGCGGATCGTCAAACTCGAACAGAATTACCGCTGCAGCAATCGCGTGCTGCGCGCGGCGAACGCGCTGATCGCCAACAATCCGCACGAACACCTGAAAAAACTCTGGAGCCAGCAGGCCGACGGCGAACGCATCCGCATCCTCGAATGCCGCGACGGCGAGCACGAGGCCGAACGCGTCGCCGCTGAGATCCAGTTCCTCAACAGCACCAAGAAAGCCGAATGGCACGAGTTCTGCATCCTGTTCCGCGGCAACCACCAGTCGCGGCCGCTGGAAAAAGCGATGCAGCTGCTGCGCATTCCGTATCACCTGAGCGGCGGCACCGCGTTCCTGGATCGCGGCGAAGTGAAGGACGCGCTGTCGTGGCTGCGGCTGATCGCCAATCCCGAAGACGACGCGGCGTTCCTGCGCGCCGTGCAATCGCCCAAGCGCGAAGTCGGCGCGACCACGCTGGCGAATCTGGCCGAGCTGGCGCAGCAGGCGGGTCTGCCGATGTCGCGGGCCGCGGAATCGATGGGCATTCTCAAACAGCTGCAGCCGCGCGCCGCCAACGCGCTCAGTGGTTTCGTCGACATCGTGCGCGATCTGCGCAACGACGCGCGCACGCTCACTCCCGCCGAACTGGTGCGCAAGCTCAACGATCGCTCCGGCCTGCTCGCGGCGCTGCGCGCGCAGTGCAAGACCGATCAGATGTTCGCGATCCGCCGCGGCAATCTGGACGAACTGGGCGACTGGTTCGACAGCGCGCGCGGCGGCGCCGGCCCGGGCGAACTCGCAGCGTCGCTGGCGCTGCTCAGTCACGCCGACAAGAGCGACCCGGGCAATCAGGTGCGGCTGATGAGCCTGCACGGCGCGAAAGGCCTGGAATTCCGCTACGTCTTCATCATCGGCCTGGAAGACGGCACGCTGCCGCACGAGGCCAGTCTGGAAGAAGGCCGGCTCGACGAAGAGCGGCGGCTGCTGTACGTGGGCATCACCCGCGCGAAGGAACAGCTGTGGCTGTCGCATTCGCGCGAAGCGCAACGCTGGGGCACGAAATTGAGATTGACCCCCAGCCGCTTCCTCGACGAACTGCCGGACGACGAGATCCAGCGCGATGGCGCCGATCCGGTCGCAGACGCCACGCGCAAGCAGGAACGCGCCAGCGCCGGATTCGCCGCGATCAAGGCGATGCTGGAAGGCTGAGCGCATGGACCGGATGAACCTCTGAATGGACATCCTGATCGTCTGCATCGTCGCGCTGCTGGCCTCCGTGCTGACGTTCTTCTCCGGCTTCGGCCTGGGTACGCTGCTGCTGCCGGCGTTCGCATTGTTCATGCCGGTCGAGCACGCCATCGCGATGACCGCGGTGGTGCATCTGCTCAACGGCCTGTTCAAGCTCGCGCTGTTGCGCCGACATATCGACGCCAGGGTGCTGCTGCGCTTCGGCCTGCCGGCGGTACTGGCGGCGGTGCTCGGCGCATGGCTGCTGTCGGCGCTGGACACATTGCCGGCGCTGCACGCCTACACCGCATTCGGCCACCGCTTCGAGATTCTGCCGCTCAAGCTGGTCATCGGCATGTTGCTGCTGCTGTTCGCGATGATCGAACTGCTGCCTAAACTGCGCGATCTGGAATTCGATGCGCGATGGCAGCCGCTCGGCGGCGCGCTCAGCGGGTTCTTCGGCGGCCTGGCCGGCATGCAGGGCGCGCTGCGCAGCGCGTTCCTGGCGCGCAGCGGCCTGGACAAACAGGCATTCGTCGCCACCGGCGCGGCCATCGCCTGCGTCATCGACGTATCGCGGCTGGCGGTGTACGCAGGCACGCTGCTGGCGGTGTTCGGCACGCTCGATCATTGCCTGCTGGCGTGCGCGGTGCTGGCCGCTTTTGCCGGCGCGTGGCTGGGCAACCGCCTGCTGCGCAAGACCACGCTGCGCGGCCTGCAGCGCGTGGTCGCGGCGATGCTGTTCGCGTTCGCGATCGGCCTGATCCTCGGCGTGCTGTAAGCATTGGCCGGAAGCGCTGCGGCCGATCCGCGATCAAGCGGCGATCGGCGTCGCGTGCGGCAGACCTGAGTCTGCCGCACGCGACGCAAGGGTTCTGCGGATGGATCGTGCGGTAGCGGTATCCGCGATCAGGGCACCACGATCAGACGGCCGCGCATCGCCTGCGGATGGACCTCGTCGACATAGGCGTAGACGCCCGGACGCAAGGTCGTGGTCACGGTGTGCACGCGGGCGCCGGAATAGGCATCGGTTTTCGCCACGCGCTGCGGCTCGCTGACGCGCTCGCCGGTCGCCGGGTTGTCGTAGATCGCGATGTTGAACACGAAGGGACGGGGATTGCGGTTGTCGAAGCGTATCCGGATCGGTTTGCCGGCTTTGGCATAGATGGTCGAATACTGGAAACCATCCACATTCGGGCGCTGCTGCCCGGAGGCCGCGTCGTACACCACGTCCTGCAACATGTAGATGTCGTTCACCGGCGCGGTCGGCGAACCCAGCGTCTTTCCGGCAGCGCGCGCGGCATTGGCGGCATCGCAGAAACCCAGCACGTTCAGCGTCCGGCCCAGGGTGTCGGCCAGGCGCTTGAGGTCGCAGGCGGCTTGCGCCTGATCGTCGCGACCATAACCCACATCGGGAACGCTGTGCGAATAGGCGGTGACGTGATCGTCGGTTTTCGCCAACGATGCGGGCGTGAGCTGCGCGGAGCGCCGGGCGCCTTCGGTCTGGGTGCGCAGCGACTCTTCCAGTTTGCGGTGCACCGCGCGCGCCTCCACCGGCACTTTCAACCGCGAGACTGCGATGTACTGCGCCCAGTAAGTGTCGCGGGTCAGCTCGATATCCTCGCGGGTGCTCGCGGCAGCGCCGGTGCTGCGGGTGTTGAGGATGACATCGAGCTGCAGGAAGTAATCGGCGAGCTGTGTGCTGGTGGAAGACTGGGACGGCCGGGCTGCGTAGTCGCCGGGGCGCGGGCCTGGACCGGCGGCGTTCACCGCGGCCGTCGCGACCAGCGAGGCAAGGGCCAGGAAGCCCGCGCCGCATTTCAGACGCAGGGACGGGCGTGGCCCGGAAGGAAGGTGGTGCGCGATCTGCATGATGGCGTTCCTTGGACAATGCGTGGCATGGATTGCCGCGCGGATGGAGGAGGCGGAAGCCGGGCGCCGTTCTGGGGTCGCGAAGCTTCCACGGGCCACTCTAGGAGCCGCCGTGTCATCGCAAGTCCGCTTGCGTATGCAAATGGTCAGGATTCGTAAGCATGTGTCGGCCAGCCCGCGTCGCAGCGGCGCATACCCCGTGCCCCGACTGTCAGCGGGATCGCATACATGCGCTGATACACTCGGCAACCCCTCTTGAGATACAGGACCGACGCGATGCGATCGACTGTTCTGCGTAACCCCTTGGGCGTCGCCGTTGTTTGCGCGGTAGCGCTGGTCTTCAGCGGCTGCAGCACTATGCCGACGCAGGACACACCGCCGCCCATCGAGGCTGGCGCGGTGTCCGCCCCATCGGCGGCGGCAGCGCTGGGCGCCGACGACAATCTGAACGCGGTGCTGTGGGTGCAGCGCTCGGCCGAATACCGGGCCACGACCGAAACCGTGTTCCGCGCCGCGATCGACAAGCTGGACGCCGCCCTGAAGGATCCGGACTGGGACGCGCTGGTGCCCGGTGAACGTGCGACGCCGGCGCGCGGGCTGCCGCCGGCGATCGTGATGGACGTGGACGAAACCGTGCTGGACAACTCGCCGTACCAGGCGCGACTGGTCCATGAGGGCAAGGAGTACAACGAAGCGACCTGGGACGACTGGGTGCGCGAGGAAAAAGCGCTGCCGGTGCCGGGCGTGGTCGAGTTCGCGCGCGCGGCGCAGGCCCGGGGAGTGACCATTCTCTACATCTCCAACCGCGCCGAGCACCTGCTCGGGCCGACCCTGGCGAACCTGCGCGCGGTCGGGCTGCCGGTGAAGGACGACAGCGTGTTCCTGGGCCTGGGCACCTTCATCGCCGACTGCGAGCAGGAAGGGTCGGAAAAGCTGTGCCGTCGCCAGTTCGCCGGCCGCAGCTACCGGGTGCTGATGCAGTTCGGCGACCAGCTCGGCGACTTCGCCCAGATCCTCGCCAATACCCCCGAAGCGCGCGCAGCGCTGTACGACCAGCACCAGCCCTGGTTCGGCCAGCGCTGGTGGATGCTGCCCAACCCGACCTACGGCTCGTGGGAGCCGGCGGTGTTCGGCAACGACTGGCGCCAGCCGCGCGAGCAGCGCCGCGCGTTGAAGCGCGAAGCCCTGAATCTCGCGCCCTGACGGCAACGTCCGGGATCGGGCGTTCAACGTCGCGCAATGCGCATGCGATCCATCGTGCTGGCGGCTTCGATGGATCGCCACCAACCGCATCCGAGACAAATTGAATCAATGACTTAAGTCGTGTTTCTTAAAGCGTTGCATTAAAAATCTCCCGCCGGTACCCTGTTCCCATCCGGCGATGCCGGAGCCATGCCACAACCGTGATCCTCCGGCCCCGGCCGGAATTCGGGAGACCTTCGGGTCTCCTTTTTTTTGAAGCCGGTCGCTTGTCGGACCCGGCCCGGCCCGCCAAGATGCGGGACCATGTCGCAGCCCGTGCCCGCCTTCCCCAGACCCGCCCCCGTGCTGCCCACCCTGCTGGCGGCGCTGCTGGCGCTGGCTGCGGCCGGCTGTGGCGGCGGCGAACGCGTGACGCCCACCGTCGCGAGCGAGCCCACCGACGCCGTGGCCCTGCTCACCCGGCACCTGCGCGACAACGATCTGCAGGCCTTCGCCCGCGACGCGGTACCCCCGGCGCTGCGCCCGCAGCTGGCAGCCGCCTGGCAGGCCGGACGCACCCGCTGGCCGCTGGAAGAGCTGCCGTTCGACCACAAGATCCCCGGCATGCTGGCGGTACTGGCCGCCGACAAGGCCGATGTCCGGCTGCGCCGCAGCTTCGACAGCCAGTTCGCCAACGCCCACGGCGAGATCCGCGCCGCGGCCAAGTCTTTGGGGCTGTTCGGGGTGAAGTTCCTGCAGACCGACATCGCGCTCAGCGCCGAGGAGCGTGCGCACTACGCGCAGCTGGTCGCGGTGATGAGCGACTGGGGCACGCGCGCGAAACTGGGCGATCCCAAGCGCGCGCGCGGCACGATCGCCCGGCTGACCCTGGCCGCGCGGCAGAGCGGACTGCGGGAAGAAGCGGATTTCCAGCGTTACGGCATGGACGACAGCCTGCGCCGGCTGACGCCGGTCGTCGCCGCCCTGAAGGAAAGTCTTCGCGCCTACGATCTGGACCTGGACAGCAGCCTGGGCGCGATGACCCTGTCGCTGGTCAGCCAGGAGGGCGACCAGGCCCGGGTGCGGATGCGCTATCCGCTGGACGGGAAAACCATCGACACCGTGGTGACGGTGGAGCGCATCGACGGCCGCTGGTACCTCAGCGACTTCCTGCGCCATGCCCGGGCCGCCGCCGCCGTGCCGCCGGGGCCGGCCGTCCCCACGCCGATGCCCTCCACGCCGCCTCCCGCGGATGCGCCCCCGGGCGCGCCGCCGGTCGTCCCGACCACGGAAACCGCGACGACGAAACCGACTTCGTCATAATGGCGGCGATCATGCCGACATCCCCGAACCAGCCGACCCTCTTCGACCCCGCGCAGCCCGCCGATGCCGCGTCGGCGCTGTCCGCTGCCGAGCCCGCCGCCCAGACCTCCGGGCCTGAAGCCGCACCTGCCGAAGCATCGCCCATCGACACCCCCGCCAACGACGCGCCCGCGACGGAACACGCCGGGCCGACGATGGCCGCCGCTCCGGCCGCCGCTCCGGCCGCCGCCTCCAGCCCGCCGCCCGCCGGCCCAGCCCAGACCCGCAGCGGCCGCCGGCCCTGGTGGGCCGGACTGCTGGCCAAGGTGCTGGAGCCGTGGATCGAACTGCGCATCGAGCCGCTGCCGGAATCGCTCAACAACGATCCACGCCCCATCTGCTTCGTGCTGGAGGATTACGGGCTGTCCAACGCCTTGATTCTCGACCGCGCCTGTCGCGAAGCCGGGCTGCCGTCTGCGCTGCGGCCGCTGCCCGGCGACCCGTTGAAACGCAAACGCGCCTATGTCGCGCTGTCGCGGCGCAACGCCAACTCCACCCTGGGGCTGGCCGCGGACATGGCCGTGGATCTCGCCACCGGCAAACCGCCGAAGATGGCGCGCCCGGCGCGCCGTCATTCCGAAGCGCTGGCGCGGCTGCTCGAAGCCCACCGCGTCGATCCGGCGCTGGACGTACAACTGGTGCCGGTGTCGATCTTCGTCGGCCGCGCCCCGGACCGGAACAACAGCTGGTTCTCGGTGTTGTTCTCCGAGAACTGGACCCTCGTCGGCCGCTTCCGCCGGCTGCTGGCGATCCTGCTCAACGGCCGCGACACCTTCGTGCAGTTCGCCACGCCGGTGGCGGTGCGCACCGTCGTCGCCGAAGACCTGCCGCCGGAACGCGCGGTGCGCAGGGTGTCTCGCGTGCTGCGCACCCACTTCAACCGCATCCGCGAGGCGGTGATCGGCCCGGACCTGTCCACCCGCCGGCTGCTGATCGACAAGGTGCTGACCTCCGAGCCGGTCAGGCAGACGATCGCCGACACCGCGCGCCGCGAGAACACCAAGGTCGAAGACGCCTGGAAGAAGGCCCACCTCTACGCCTACGAGATCGCCGCCGACTATTCGCCGCCGGTGGTGCGTTCGGCCTCGTTCCTGCTCACCACCGTGTGGAACCGCATCTACCGCGGCGTGCTGGTGCATCACCTCGACAAGCTCAAGCAGGTCGCGCCCGGCTATGAAGTGGTGTACGTGCCCAGCCACCGCAGCCACATGGATTACCTGCTGCTGAGCTATCTGCTGTACACGCAGGGCATCGTGCCGCCGCACATCGCCGCCGGCATCAACCTCAATCTTCCGGTCATCGGCACCATCCTGCGCAAGGGCGGCGCGTTCTTCCTGCGCCGCAGCTTCCGCGGCAATGCGCTGTATTCGGCGGTGTTTTCCGAATACGTCGCGCAGCTGGTGGCGGGCGGCTATTCGATCGAATACTTCATCGAGGGCGGGCGCTCGCGCACCGGCCGCCTGCTGCAGCCCAAGGGCGGCATGCTGGCGATGACCATCCGCGCCTACCTGCGCCAACCGGTGCGCCCGGTGCTGTTCCAGCCGGTCTACGTCGGCTACGAAAAGCTGATGGAGGGCAACAGCTATCTCGACGAACTGTCGGGGAAACCCAAGGACAAGGAATCGGTCTGGCAATTGCTGATGGGCATCCCCCGGGTGCTGCGGCAGAACTACGGCCAGGTGGTGGTGAATTTCGGCGAGCCGATCACCCTCGCCGACATCCTCGCCGAACAGGCGCCGGAGTGGGACGGCAAGCCGGTGGGCGAGGACGAGAAGCCGCAGTGGCTGGCCAGCGCCACCGACACCCTGGCCGACCGCATCCAGGTCAACATCAACCGCGCCGCCGACGTCAATCCGATCAATCTGCTCGCACTCGCGGTGCTGTCCACGCCCAAGCACGCGATGGGCGAAGCCGACCTGCTGGCGCAGATCGCGCTGTCGAAAACCCTGCTGGCCGAAGTGCCGTATTCCGACCGCATCACCGTCACTCCGCACACGCCCGGACAGATCGTCGCCCATGGCGAGGAGATCGGCGTGCTCGCGCGCACCGCGCATCCGCTGGGCGACGTGCTGCACGTGGACGGCGACACCGCGGTGCTGCTCAGCTATTTCCGCAACAACGTGCTGCACCTGTTCGTCGCCACCGCGTGGATCGCCTGCTGCTTCCAGCACAACCGGCGGATGAGCCGCAACACGCTGCTGCGCATCGGCCGCTCGCTGTACCCCTTCATGCAGGCCGAACTGTTCCTGCCGTGGGACGAAAACGGCTTCGCCGATCAGCTCGAACGCACCATCGCGGTCTTCATCCGCGAAGGCCTGCTGGAACAGGTGAGCGACGACGACGGCGGCATCCTCGCGCGCAATGCCGGGCAGTCCGACGAAGTGTTCCGCCTGCGCGCGCTGGGCCACCCGCTGCAGCAGGCGTTCGAGCGCTACTACATCGCGATTTCGGTACTCGCCAAGAACGGTCCGGGCGCGCTGGGCGCGGGCGAACTCGAAAGCCTCTGCCACCTCGCCGCGCAGCGCCTCAGCCTGCTGTACGCGCCGGCCGCGCCGGAATTCTTCGACAAGACCCTGTTCCGCAGCTTCATCCAGAAACTGCGCGAACTGAAACTGGTGTGGCCCGACGAGAACAGCAAACTCGTCTTCGACACGCGCCTGGACAACTGGGCGAAGGACGCGCAGACCATCCTCGGCCGCGAACTACGCCACACCATCGAAAAGGTCAGCCCGGAAGCGGTGAAGGCGGAGACGCAGGCGGCGAGCGCGGATTGATCGAAGGCATCGTCGCCCGGGGTGGGCGACGGTGGAGTTTCAACGACCTCGCTTTCACGGGTTTCATGCCCCGATGAATTCATCGGGCGGTTCGCCCAGCGATCCATGTCGCGCGCCACGATTACGGCGACACTGTGCCGCGACTTCAATAGCGCGTCGCGAGTTCCGGCAGGGTTCGCGCAGAGAGCATCGAGTCGATGCCGGCTTCGGATTTTCATAAAGCCCGCGGATCTGGCTTTCGAAGACGAACCGACCTTATTCGCGGGGCGGGAGCGGGCGCGGGGGTCTGAATTCGGGAGGCATCACGACATCCTTGGGCGAACCAATCTGGATCCTATACGCGTGATGCCCGCTGAAGCCGATGGCATCACGCGCTTCCACCACGAAGTCTGACGCCCCGTCGACCTGCGGCCAGCCGTGCAGCTGTCCGTCGGTGTCCAGGTCGATCCCCAAAGGCAAGGCGCCGGACACCACCCGAAACGCGACCGCGGGCGGAACGTAACCCGCGCTGCCGGTCACCGCCAACCTGGCTTCATAACTCCCGTTGATTTCGCCGCGCGGCAGCGTTTCAGGGCCGATCGCCATGCTCGGCTGCTGGCCGCTGCCGTTATCGCCCCAGCACAACCGTACGCCGTCGTCGCGCACCGCGCAGCTGTGGACGACGCCGGCGGAGACCGAGGCGAAGCGGCCCAACGGCGGTGCGGACTGGCCTTGGCTATTGCGGCCCCAGCACAAAAGCGTGCCGTCAGTTCGAACGGCGCAGTTGTGGAATGCGCCAGTGGACAACCCACGATAGGTGGCGCGGCCATCCATCGGCGGCGCAGATTGCCCTTCACTATCCATGCCCCAGCAGCGCAATCCGCCGTCGGCGGTGATCGCGCACGAATGACGTTCGCCGACATCCACGGCGATGAATTCGCCGGCCGGCGCGGCGGTCTGGCCGTCGGCGCCGTAGCCCCAGCAGGCCAGCGTGTTGTCGTCGCGCAGCCCGCAGCTGTGGTTGAGGCCGGTGGCGACGCGGCGGAACGCGCCGGCTGGCGGGGTACCCTGCCCGTTGACGTTCCAACCCCAGCAGGCGATACCGCCATCGCCGCGCACTGCGCAGCCATAATATTGGCCGACATCCACGTCGCGCACCGCGACGCCCGGCAGCGGCAGCAGATCGCCCCGGCTGACGTCGCCCCAGCAGCGCAGCGTATTGGCGTCGGCGATCGCGCACGCATGGTCGCCGTTCGCCGAAAACGCGCGTGCGTGGGCCTGCGGCGCATCGCGCTGCCCGCGCGCATTGTCGCCCCAGCAATCGAGTATGCCGCTGCTGTTTTGATTGCAGGTATGCGCCGCACCCGCGGCGATCGCGCCGGTGCCGATCCGCATCGTGTTGAGCCGGCGTTCGGAGGGCTCGTCGCTGCAGTCGATCACGTTGTCGAGAGCGATGGCACAGGCGCGGTCGCCAGCAGCGGCGACCGCGATGTGGTGCTCATCCGAAAACTCGGGCACGCCATGGGCAGTATCGCCTTTGCAAAAAACATAGCCCCACGACTGATAACAGACGAAGTGGTCGCCCAGCGCCGCGACGTGGATGTCCCGATAGCCAGTGCTCGATGCGAGCCACGGCGTATCGTCGCCCCAGCATTGCGACGGATCGTATTCTGATTCTGGACTCGCACAGACCACGTTCGCACTGGCGACCAGCGTACGGAAGCCGCCGCCCACCGGCACGCCGGACACCAGCGGATCCTGGCCCCAGCACTCGACCGTTCCGCCAGAGGCGATCGCGCACGTATAACGGTCGCCCGCCGCGACAGTGAGGTAACGACCCGGCGGCGCATCGGCCTGCCCGTAGCGGTTATCGCCCCAGCAGACGACCGCACCGTCGGTCCGCACGCCGCAGGCATGCGCTTCGCCGACGCTGACCCGCGTCATCGGCGCAGCGGGCGTAGCGCCCAAGGCAGCCCCCCAGCAGTTGACGCCGCCGCCATACAGGACGCCGCAACCGCTGCTGTCGCCAAGACTCAGCTGCGCATAGCGGCCCGGGGTCGGCCGCATCGATGGAACATTGCCGGTGCAATGCGCTTCGCCGTCGTCGTCGAGCGCACACGCTTCGCCGCCGCCGACAACAATGTCTTTCAATGCGGCACCGCGCGGATCGAAGACACGATCCCAAAACCAATCGTAGCCCCAACAATACGCGGTGCCGTCGGGTTTGCGGCCGCAGCTGAGGTGGCCGCCCGAGGCGATGTCCGTGAATTCGCCTTCGGGCGACTCCATCGGGCTATCGGGGGGATCGGAACTCCAGCGACTTCCCCAACAGGCCACCGTGCCGTCTTCGCGTCGCGCGCATGAGTGATATCGACCAGCAGAGATATCGACGTAGCGGCCGGTCGTGGGCGCATCGGTACTGCCGCGAATATCCACTCCCCAACAAACCGCGCGCCCGTCAACGCTTACAGCGCAAGCATGATAGTCCGACACGTCCAGGCGCGAAAAACGTCCCTTCGGCGGCATGCCAAGATAATCCTCGCTATCGGACGTCCAGCATTGCATGGTGCCACCGGCGCGGATCGCGCAGCCGTTTCGATCAGAGATCGATACGGCGACGAATCGCCCGGATGTCGGCGCGGTGGCCGCAGCGCCCTCGCCATCGCCCCAGCATTGCAATCGCCCATCGGGACGCAGTCCGCAGGCTTCGCGCCGGCCTACCGCAAGCGACCGCCAAGGCCCCGGCGGTGGCGTCGTCAAGCCACTCGCCGAACTCGACCAGCACACCGCTTCGCCATCGGAGCGCACAGCACAGCTGTTGGAATCGCCGGAATCCACCGAGATATAACGCCCTTCTGGCGTATCGCCCAATTCCGACGAAAAATTTCCCAGGCATCCCAGCCGTCCCTGATCTTCGATGGCGCAAACATAGCCGTCGCCAACGGAGAGGCGCTGGCCCTCGGCGATGGAGCCGCCGGCCGCATACGTATGCGCCGATGTCGACAGCCACGCCGACAGCACGCAGAGCCGCATTGGTGCCCATATCCATCGACCCTTTCGCATTCTCACCGACTCGACCATCTCGATGCTTCCTTTTCCGCCAATCCGGACAGAGCATCACGAATGCTAGCGTCGGATCTCCGTCTCCCGCGTATCGTTCCGGTATCCATATCGTCGCTTTGCGCCTAGGCACGAAGCCATTGAGTGCCCAGAATTTGCAAGCTCATACAGACGCCAAAACCGAAACGGTATCCACCGAGAAATGCCCGCTGGATTGCCTCTGATCCCACCACGTTTCCAGGGCCTGCGTACGCCACACGATCCGGGCGACGCGCTTACACAAATGCGTCAGCGGGTGCGCGGTTTCGCAGGTTTCACGCCGCGACGGATCGATTGCGGCGCACGCGGCACCCTCTGCGATGCAGACATCGGGCGGGAAACCGGAGTGATCCGCAGCGCCGGCTGTCCCGCGCCGCCGGTGCGGCGGGCCTGGGGCACGACTTCATACAGGGACATCACGCTCGCACTGTTGCCCGCGCGGTCGATGGCGGTACAGACCGCCTCACGCGGGGCCGATCCGGGGTCGGAGGCGGTCGGCGTGGCGGTATCCACCGGAGTACAGCTCTGGCTGGCGATACCGGACAACGCATCCGTGGCGCTGAGCTGGAAATCGTGGGCCGCGCCGACGAAGAGCTGCGCGGGCGGCATGGTCGCCGAGAGCTGCGGGCGGGTCATGTCGATCCTGACCGAAATGCCCGGTGAGGTGCCGATGTTGCCGGCGTTGTCGCGCGTGGACCGGATCGGGAATACGTGCGTGCCGTCCACCGACAGCGTATCGGGAACCGGACACGGCAACGCTATTCCGGAGGTCGCATCCTCGCAGCTGTAGACAGCCTCCACCGGCGTGCGGTACCAGCCTCCGGCCTCCGGTATCACGGAGCGCAGCGAAGTTTTGATGCGCGGCGGGGTAGCGTCGCGCTTGAGCGTCCGGGACTCGCTGCGCGTGGCGCCGCCGCGCGTGCCGACCGTGCATTCCAGCAAGCGATAGTCCGTGTCCTGATCGAGTACGAAGTTTTCGCAGCCGGACGTGTAGTTGATGCCGCTCTGCTGGGTTTGGGATAGCCAGCGGATGTTCACGTCGCCGACGAACCAGCCGTTGTCGCCCATCGGGCCGGTGGCGACCATGTCGACCAGCGGCGGCGCGGTGTCCCGGGGCACGCCGATCTGGATCCGGTAGGCGCGGAGCGCACCGAGGCCGTTGGCGTCGCGCGCTTCGATCGCCACGTCGAATACGCCTTCGGCCTGCGGCCAGCCGAGCAGCAGGCCGGCGGCGTCCAGGGCAACTCCCGACGGCAAGCTGCCGGAGACCACGCGGAACGCAGTCGCGCGCGGCGTGTAGCCGGCGCTGCCGGTCGCCACCAGCCGCGCTTCGTAAGGCTGCTCGCGCTCGCCGCGCGGCAGGGCGTCGGGCCCGATCGCCAGGCTCGGCGACTGCCCGGCGGAATTGTCGCCCCAGCACAGGCGCTGACCGTCGTCGCGGACCGCGCAACTGTGGGTCACGCCCGCCGACACCGATGCGAAGCGGCCCTGCGGCGGCGTCGCCTGACCCTGATCGCTGCGACCCCAGCACGCCAGCGTGCCATCGCTGCGGATCGCGCAATTGTGGAACGCCCCGGAAGACAGGGCGCGGTAGGTCGTATCGGCCGGCGGCGTGGCTTGACCTTCGGTGTCCAATCCCCAGCAACGCAATCCGCCGGCCGCGTCGATCGCACAACTGTGGCGTTCGCCCATGCCCACGGCGATGAAAGTGCCGGCCGGTGCGGTGGCCTGGCCATCTGCGCCATAGCCCCAGCACGCCAAAGTGTTGTCCTCGCGCAGCCCGCAACTGTGGTTCAAACCCGTTGCGACCCGGTGGAAGGCGCCAGCGGGCGGGGTGCTCTGTCCATTGATGTTCCAGCCCCAACAGACTGCGTCGCCTTCGCCCCGCGCCGCACATCCGTTGAACTGGCCGACATCCAGATCGCGCGCCAACATGTCGACAGGCGGCTGGTTGCCGCCGCGGTTGTCGTCGCCCCAGCAGCGCAGGCTCCCGTCGGTGGCGATCGCGCAGGCATGGTCGGCTTCGACCGACAGCGCGCGGCCGCGCACCGGCGGCGCGGCGCGCTGGCCGACCGCATTGTCGCCCCAGCAGTCGAGCAGGCCATTGCTGGCGAGGTTGCAAGTGTGCGACGCGCCCGCGGCCACTTGGCCGGTACCGATGCGCAAGAGGCTGAATTGATGTTCGAATTCGTTGACGCCGCTGCAGTCCAGCCGGTTCAAAGCATCGATACCGCAGGCCACGTCGCCAGCAGCGGCGACCGTCACGAAGGATCCGGGCGGGAAGCCCGGCACATCAAGGCTGTTATCCCCATCGCAGAACAATTGCCCATCCAGCAGATAACAAGCGAAGTAGTCGCCCAGCGCCACCACCGGCACGCCAAGGCCGACCACCCCGGACAACCATGCGCCGCCCTCGCCCCAGCATTTCGCCGCGCCGGTTTCGCGGCTGGCGCAGATCACGCCATCGCTGCCGAGCAGGGTGCGGAACCCGCCTCCCACCGGCACGCCGGCCACCAGCGGATCGTCGCCCCAGCAGCTCACGCTGCCCTCGGTGCTGAGCGCGCAGCTGTAGCGGTCGCCGGCCAGCACTGCATTGTAAGAACCCGACGGGGCGTTCAGCTGCCCGGCGGCGTTGTCGCCCCAGCAGACCACGCCGGCATCGGTCGTCACGCCGCAGGCATGCGCCTCGCCGACGCTGACCTCGGTCAGCGTCGCGGTGGGCACGGGCCCGAGCGACGCGCCCCAGCAGCGCGCACTGCCATCGAGCAACAGGCCGCAACCGCTGGCGTTGCCCAGGCTGAGTCGCAGGTAGCGGCCCGGCGGCGGGCGCATCGTCGGCGCGGCGCCAACGCAATCGGCGTCGCCAGCGGCATTCAGCGCACAGACTTCGCCGCCGCCGATGGCCAGACGCGCCAGCGGCGACCCGTACGCGCTCTCCCGGGCACCCTCGATCGTTTCGCCCCAGCATGCCAATACACCATCGGGCCGGCGACCGCAGGCCCTGAATTCTCCCGAGGCGAGGTCGGTGAAGGTGCCCTGCGGCGATTCCATCGGCGAGTAACCGGTCTGCGAGCTCCAGTCCCACCGGCTGCCCCAGCACTGCGCCGTGCCGTCGGTGCGCAGCGCGCAGCCGTTGTAGAGGCCGACCGATACATCGATGAAATCGCCCGCGACGGGGGCGTCGGTATTGCCGTGGAGGGCTTGACCCCAACACAGCACGCGACCGTCGCTGCGCAGCCCGCAGGCGTGATATTCGGACACTTCGACGCGCGAGAACCGGCCCGCCGGCGGCGGGCCGAGTTCGTCGTTGCCGTAACGCTTCCAGCACTGCAGGGTGCCGTCGTTGCGGATGGCGCAGCCATGCGCGTTCGTGATCGACAACGCGAGGAAAGGTCCGGACGGCGGCGCCACCGGACCGCCACCGTCGCCCCAGCAGACCATCTGTCCGTCCGGGCGCAGTCCGCAGGCTTCGCCCAAAGCCACAGACAGCGAGCGCCACGGTCCCGGCGGCGCCGGCGGGAGCCGGTATGCGGCGGACTTGGCCCAGCACACCGCCTCGCCGTCCGAACGCACCGCACAGGCACTGTTCCAGAGGGGGGAAATCGCGACCGACAGGTAGCGGCCCGCCGGTGTCGGACCCAGCGCACTTTCGTGATAGCCGAAGCAGCCGAGCCGGCCCTCCTGTTCGATCGCGCAACCGTAGGACGCCATGACCGCAAGCTGGCGCCCGTCGGTGAGCGGCGCTGCCGCCCACGTCTGCGCGACAGGCCCCGCCCACAGTGCGCACAGCAGCGCCAACGCCATCTTCCAGCCGTACATCCGCGACATGTCGTTCCCCTGTTCCGTCCCACGTTCCCTGCCGGGATTGTAGTCGCGCGGTGCAGCATGCTTGTGAATACGCTCGATCGACGCGAAAAACGCCCGGCGGAGGATGGAACCGGCATTGGACCGCCCCGGACCGACCCGCACATCTCGCACACCTCATGCAGAATGCGGCCTTTCCGATCACGCGCCCCCGCGCGGAGTTCACGATGCTGCGTTGGCTGTCCCTCGCGATCCTGTTCGCGACCCCTACGTTCTGGTCCCACGACACGCACGCCCAAACCCTCGCCTGCGGCACCTACCTCGACGCCGGATCCGGCGCGCGGCTGGAGGTGATCGATGGCGAACGCGCGCGGGTCGTGTACGACGGACTAGCGCCGTCGGCGCAGCGCTATCGGCGCACGGGCGCGAAGCTGCGGCTGTTCAATGTCGATGACGGCTATCCCGACAATTACACGATCAGCGCCGATGGCCGCGCGTTCACCGGCGACGATGCGACGTTCCGCAAGACCTTCGTGCTGCAGCAGGCGGCCGCTTGCGGACAGACGCAGCCGCCAGCGGTGGCCGGAAGCTGTCGCGCGGATTTCGACGCCTGCATCGCGACCATCGACAGCGCGACGCCCGCCGCACTGCAGGCCGCCTGCGACGACGACCTGCCGTTCGCGTGCGTGCGCTGGATCGACGGCGCGCATCGCAAGGAACAGACATCGCCGTTGGATACCGGCCCGCCGCCGGAATGTCGCGAGGGCACCGTGGAATTCTCGGCGGAGGCCTGTGACCGCGCCATCGCCAAAGCGCTCGGAACCGCATTGGCCGAAGTCGCGACTTCGATGTACGCCGACGACGTGCCGCTGCCGCCGGAACGCCTCGATGCCTTGCCCGCGATGTGCGCGCGCCACGGCTCGGCGAAGGTCTGCGCCAAGGTCGCGGAAGAGCTGTGGACCGGCGGTCGCTTCGCGCAGGCGCGCGATGCGCTGCGTGTTGGCTGCGAGCATGGCGGCGACCGCGATGCCTGCAAGCATCACGCGCCGCTGGCTGCGCTCGGCGATGCGCAGTTGAAGACCGTCGCAGCGACGACGCTGCCCTGCGGTCGCTACATCGCCGACACCGGCCTGATGAGCGAACTGGATTTCGGCGACCGCGGTCTGGTCGCCGGTATCGGCGGGAATCTGCGCGCGCGGATCGAGGCGGGCCTGGTGCGGATCCGTCACGACAAGGGCGGCGATTTCGTGCTGCAACGGATCGATAGCGATCGTCTGCTCGGCATCGACGACTGGAATCGCTACGCGGTCTATCGTCGCGATGAAAGCGACGGCGGCGCGACCGCGTGCGCCGCGCCGATGGTCTTCGACGAAAAGCCGCTGGTCGAGGACTGCCCGCAGCCCGGCAACGAAACCGCTGCCGCCTGCTGCGCCCGCGGCAGCCTGCACGGCTGCAACATCGCCGGGCACCAGCTCGCGCTGGGCAATGCGTGGGCGGAGGCGAAACCCTATTACCTCAAGGTCTGCGCGGCCGGCGTGCGCATCGGCTGCGAGAACCTCACCCAGGTGTTCGCGCGCGGCAACGATGAGAGCGTGCCCGACGATCTCGACGCGCTGTGCGCGACGAATTCCCGCCACGTCGCCTGCGATGTCCGCGAAACCACGAACTGGGCGCTGCTGTCGTTCTCGCAGGTCACTGATGAGCTGTTGCGTGAAGTCGAACAGGAACTGGACACGGACCCTGCGGATGACGAACCGCAGTCGAAATTGCGGAAGTGAACCGCCAACGCATCATCGCCCCAGCAGGAAGCGCAGCGGAATATCGACGCGTGCGCGCCAGGCCGCTTCGTTGTGTTCGGCACCCTCGAAACCGCGGGTGAGCCACTGGCGGCTTTCGACGTAACCGGCATCGCGCAGGGCCGCGTCCATCCGGGCCTGATGCGGCGCATACCGCGCGTCGATCCCGACGGTGCCGTGATCGAAATACAGCCGGTGCGTGCGCGCGTCCGGCAGGTGCGCACCGAACCAGTCGACCATGCAGCCGCCGCAGGCCGGCCAGTGGGTCGACACCGCACCGACGCCGCCGAACACCTCGGGATAGCGTGCGATGGCGTACAGCGAGATCAGGCCGCCCATGCTCGATCCCATGATCGATGTGTCGTCGCGGCCGGGCTGCGTGCGGTATTGCGCGTCGATGAAGGGTTTGAGTTCCTCGACCACGAAGCGCAGATAGTCGTCCGAACGGATATCTTCCACCGCGCCGACGGGGCCGCCCTCGATGCCGCTGTCGATCGTCGCCGTACGCACCGGCGCTTTGGGCATGTATTCGGCGAAGCGCAGCGGCGTATTGGACACGCCGACCACGATCGCCTCGCGGATTTTGCCGGGCGCGACTTCGCCGGCTTCGATCAGGCGGGTCATCGCGCCGTCGATATCCCAGTCGATGCCCGTGTAGCTCAGCGACGGATCGAACAGGTTCTGGCCATCGTGCATGTACAGCACCGGGTAGCGGCGCGATGGGTCGCGACCGTAGCCGGGCGGCAGCCACACATCGACATCGCGCGCATCGACATGTCGCGAGGGCACGCGATGCCAGCTTTCCGTCGCGCCGGTCGCATTCAACGGCGGCGCATGCACCGCGTAGGCCCAGCGCAGGAATACCGGCAGCATCCGCGCCCATGAGGCCTGCTCGTGCTTGCCGCCAGCGAGCACGAACAGCGATGCGTCGGCGCGCGTGCCTTTCACGGCGTGATCGGGGTTCACCAAATGGCCGAGCTGGCGCAGGCCTTTCGCGCGGGGTTCCGGTTCGCCGGACACGCGCCAACCGTCGATCAGATCGCGGGCATCGTCCAGCACATCGATGACGCCGTCACCGTCGCGGTCGTCGGTTTCTTCCGCGTCGCCCACCGCGAAGAAGAAGCGGCTTCCGGCGTGATAGGCGCCGGCCGCGATCATCTGCTGCGCGAACCTGCCGGACTGGATGCCGGCGATCTCATCGGGCTTCGGCGACAGCCACAGCGACGGCGAGAACGCGCCGACGTTGGCGAATATCCCGGGATACTGCCAGCCGAGATTCAGCGCGTTCGCGCCGCCCAGCGACCAGCCGAGGATCGTGCGCGCTTCCGGACGCGCACGGGTGCGGTAGCGCGCATCGATGATCGGCACCAGCCCCGTCGCGACCCACTCCGAATACGCGTGCGCTTGCGTGCCGATGGCGCCGACGCGCAGCGGCGAGACAAGGCTGCGCTTCGCCGCACGATCGGAGAAGCCATACGCGCCCATGCGATCCCCGGGCATGTCGATCGCGACCGCGATCAGCGGCCGGATCTCGCCGCGGTCGATCAGATCGTTCAGCGTCGCCTGCAGCGCGACCGCTTCGGCGTCCTGTCCGTCGTTGAGATACAGCACCGGATAGCCGATCTGCGCCGTCGGATCGTATCCGTTCGGCAGATATACGCGCACCCGCAGGCCGTCGGGCGCAAGATCGGGCACGGACAACGTCAATACGTCGACACGCGCGAGATCCGGATGCGGCAAGACGTCCTCTGCATGCACCGTGGAGACGGCGAGCAGCGACATCAACGCCGCACAGCGGAAAATAGAGATCGATGTCATCGCGGACGCTCCTGCGAATGGATCAGACGGGCGCCAGATTGCGCCGACAGGTGAAAAAACCGTTGAGGCACAGGCGCCCCGCGCGCGGATCCGCGGACAGCAGCTCCGGATGCGCCATTTCTCCGGTATGAAACACGGTGCCTTCGTAGAAGATGATGCGGTTGTAGCGCGCCGGCACGGTCTGCAGCTTCGTGAACCATGCGTTCGACGCGGTCATGTAGCCGGTGTCGATGCCGTAGCGTTCGCGGAACGTATCGCGATCCAGCGTGTTGGCGTCGCCGATCATCGGCAGCAGTACCTCGGGCGGATGATTGGGGCCGTAGAAACTGGTGCCGCCCAGGCGCGCGTCGCGGAACAGATACAGCACCGACGCGACGATGCGATGCTTCGGCTCCACGCTCAGCCGGTCGATGTGGCAGATCGACTGCGACGGCCGCAGCCGCTCGGGCGGCGTCGTGGCGATCGCGAGCCGGCTGTACATGCGCTCGGTGCGGCGCACATCGAACGCACGGCGCAGATGCGCGGCGAAGAATGCGTCGAGCTGCGTCGAAAAGCCCTCCGGCATGCGCAGTTCCGGGCCGGGATAGCCGTTGTGCCCGGCTTCCGAGAATTCGCCGATATGCCGCGCGGCGTACTCGACCATCGCATCGGGATCGAGCAGAGCATCGTCGATGACATGGCAGACGTGACGTCCATGGATGGTCACGGTGCGAATGCGCGGCGCGGGATTGAACATGTCGTTATCGGCGGCTTCAGTCGCGTGATCAGCGCTTCGGCACGAACCGGATCGCCTGGCCGCCGCCTGCGCCAAGACGCAGCGTCAACGTATCCGTGCGCTTCACCTCGCGGGTCTCGCGCGCGAACGCGAAGCGGTTCGTTTTGTAGTCCGCACCGTCGCCGTCGCGGTAGATCTGCGCGACATAGGTTCGGTCGGCGTCGAGGAACGACAGCGGCACGTCCAGCGTGCGCGCGTTCTCGTCGGTGACGCTGCCCAGATACCACGCGTCGCTGTTGCGGTCCTTGCGCGCGATGGTCGCGTAATCGCCGACTTCGCCGTTGAGCGCGCGGGTGTCCTGCCAGTCGACCGGCACGTCGCGGATGAACTGGAACGCATCCATATGCTTCGCGTAGTTCTCCGGCAGATCGGCCGCCATCTGGATCGGGCTGTACAGCGTCACGTACAGCGCGAGCTGGCGCGCCAGCGTGCTCTGCAGCGGTTGTCCGCGGCCCTGCAGACTGAGCACTCCGGGCGTGAAATCCATCGGCCCGGCGAGCATGCGGGTGAAGATCAGGATCGGCTCGTGCTCCGGCGGGTTCGGCGGATTGCCCCAGGCGTTGAATTCCTGGCCGCGCGCGCCTTCGCGCGAGATCCAGTTCGGATAGGTGCGGCGCAGGCCGGTGTCCTTGATCGGTTCGTGCGCGTTGATCGCGATGCGATGTTTCGTCGCAGCTTCCAGCACGCGCAGGTGATGGTTGCTCATGAACTGGCTTTCGTGCCACTCGCGCACCACCGGCCCGTCCGCGCGATCCTGGCGCTCGATCTGTCCGGCGTCGCAAACATAGCCGGTCTTCACCGAATCGATGCCGAGGCGCGCGAACATCGCGAACGCCTTGTCCATCTGCCGCTCGTAATGGCTGACCGCGCACGCGGTTTCGTGGTGGCCGACCAGATTCACGCCCTTCGACTTCGCGTACGCGGCCAGGCCTTCCAGGTCGTAATCCGCCGTGGGTTTCGCGAAATCGAACTGCCAGCCGTTGGCGAACCAGTCGCCGTCCCAGCCGGTGTTCCAGCCTTCCACCAGCACGCCGCGGAAGCCGTACTTGGCGGCGAAGTCGATATAGCGCTTCGTGTTTGCAGTGGTCGCGCCGTGCTTCGGACCGGTCGCCCAGCTTTCCTGCTCCAGATGCAGCGACCACCATACGCCGACATACTTCGACGGCTTGAACCAGCTGACATCGCCGAGCTTGTTGGGCTCGTTGAGATTGAGGATCAGGCTGGATTCGACCAGTCCGCCGGCGCGATCGGCGATCTGGATCGTGCGCCACGGCGTGGAGAACGGCACGCGGCGCACGACTTTCGCGGGGCTGCCGGGCGTCAGCATCGCGCGCAGTCGGCCGCCGTCGCCCTTCGCGAGATTCATGCCGGCGTAATCGACCAGCGCCGCCTCGTGGATGGACACGTGAACGCCGTCGTCGGTGCGCAGCGTAATGGGTGTTTGCGCCACGCCCACTTCCGCCAGCGGCGTGCGGCTGTAGAGATATTCCTCGCGATTCCATTCGAACGCCGGAATCCACCACGCGGTCGCCGGCTTCGCGATCGCGAATTCGGTCAGTTCTTCCTCGATCTGCACTTCATCCAGCGCGGCCTGCTTCGGGAATTCGTAGCGGAAGCCGATGCCGTCGTCGAACACGCGCACCACCACGTCGAAGCGCCGACGGTCGCGATCGCTCTCGACGAAGCGCGCGCGCAGTTCGTTGTAATGATTGCGGACGAAGCGACGCTCGCCCCAGGGCTGTTCCCAGGTCTCGTCGAAGCTGCGCGCAGTCTGCGAGTCCAGCGCGATGCCGCGCAGGAACTGGCGCCCGTTGCGCAGGATGAAGCCGAGCCGCGAATCACCGATCAGCGGCTCGCCCTTGCGCGCCACGCGATAGGCCAGACGGCCTTCTCCGTTGAGATCCAATTCCACCTTTAGCGCACCGTCGGGCGAAGCGACTGCGGCGACGGTGGCGGCGTGCGCGGAGGCTGCAAGCCAGAGCATCGACAACAACAGCGTGGCGAACGTCGCGCCACGTCGCGCTGTCGCGCGCCGCGGCGAAATCCCCCCGCCGTCAGCTTCGCTGTCGTCGACCCCCTTTTTCAAAGGGGGTAATCCAGATGCGCCAAGCGCCGCGTAGGCGTCGTCCTTTTTTTCTCTTGTGGAAAGAAACTTGGATCCTTCAAGGGCCAGCGAAGCCAATGCATGCGATGCGTCCCTTTGAATACCACGCTGTTCCCCCCTTTGAAAAAGGGGGGCAGGGGGGATTTGCTCTTGCTTCAAAACCCCACCGCAGACGGCAGATCCATGGCTCGAATCGAAAACGATCTTCATGCGTATTCCCCGGAACCCATCATTCAATGACATACACCACCGCGGTACGCGGCGGGATAGTGAAACGACCGCTGGCCGGATCGTAGCGTGCCTCGCGCGGCCGCGTATCCGCCGCGTCCGCCGCACGCTGCACCGGATGCAGCGCATACGCTTTGCCCACTTCTTGCGGCAGCGCCAGGCTCTGCGCAGCGGGCGAGACGTTGATGAAATACAGAAGCTCGCGGAACCCGGCACCGGCGTAACCCGCGCCATCGAGATGCGCCGCGATCACGACTGGATTCTGATCCGGACCGACATTGCGGAACGCCAATCGCGCACGCAAGTCATCGGCCGTACGCATGCGGAACAGCGTCGAACCGGCGCGGATCCGCAGCAGATCGTTGAACGCATCGCGCATCCAGACGATGTCCTCGGGACGCGGTTTGATCGACGCGTCCGCCAGCACCGGTTTCAGCATCGCCCAGTCCTTGCCGTTGTCGCGCGACGGCGGAAGTCCGGCGCCGAAACCGTTGTCGGTGTAGGTCCAGTCCAGTCGATTGAACCAGTCGCCGGAATCGTAACTGTTGCGATCCAGCGATTTCGAACGCAGCACTTCCATGCCGGCGTGGTAATACGCGATGCCCTGACTGAAGCCCACGAACGCGGCGCCGAGCAGTTGCACGCGCGCACGATCTTCCCGTGACGTGTCGCGCGGCAGCTTGAGCGCAAGGATGTCGAACAGGGTCGGATTGTCGTGGTTCTCGACGTAGTTCACGACCTCGCCCGGCTGCGCGGCGTAACCCGCAGGCTGGCCTGCGTAGTCGATGTCGGCCAGCCGTTTCTCTTCGCCGTCGAACGTCGTCATGCGCACATCGCGCAGCGTGCCGGCCAGCCCGACCCGCGCCATGTCCGCCGCGCGCAGCAGCGCTGCGGATTGATCCTTTCCAGCCGCCAGCGCATTCGGCGCGTAGTGCAGGCCGCTGATCAGGCCCTGCGCCATCAGCGCCTCGCCGCTGTCGCAACAGCCGCCGCCGCGCAGGGCATCGCGCGCGCGGTCGCTGAACGTGGCGATGCCGGTGTCGTTGAGCGAACGCTGCGACGCCTGCACGAAGCGCGCGCCGTCGGCGATCTCGCCGAAGTTCCAGCCCTCGCCGATCAGATCGATGCGACGACCGGCGGCGGCATCCACCGCGCGCTGCAGGCGCAGCATCGCATCGCGCGGCTGGTGGCCCATCAGATCGAAGCGGAACGAATCGATGCGGTAGTGCTTCGCCCACAGTGCCGCCGATTCGATCATCAGCTTCGCCATCATCCGGTGCTCGGTGGCGGTGTTGTCGCAGCAGGTCGAGCGCTCGACCTTGCCGGCGGCGTCGAGGCGCTGGTAGTAACCGGGCACGATGCGGTCGAGCACCGAACTCGATACCTGTCCCGATGACGTGGTGTGGTTGTAGACCACGTCCATGCCCACGCGCAGGCCGGCGCCGTGCAGCGCCTGCACCATCGCGCGGAACTCGCGCACGCGGCCGGCGCCGTCGTCGGGATCGGTCGCGTAACTGCCTTCGGGCGCATTGAAGTGGTACGGGTCGTAGCCCCAGTTGAAACAGTCCTTCGCTGCGACCGCGCCGGTCGCCGCCTGCTGCGCATCGCTGTCGGGCTCGGCGTCGGGAATCCGCGGCGTGACGCATCCGCGCTCCGGTACGGTGGCGATATCGAACACCGGCAGCAGATGCACATCGCTCATGCCCGCATCGCGAAGCGCGCGCAGATGACGCATGCCCGCCGCGCCGGTTTCGGTGAACGCCAGATACTTGCCGCGCCACGCCGGGCGCACGGTGCGGTCGCCGATCGAGAAATCGCGTACGTGCAATTCGTAGATCGTCATGTCGGTGGCGGACGCCAGCGGCGCGGGGCGCGGGGCGGCGTCCCAGCCCGCGGGCTTGGTCGTGACGTGATCGAGATCGAGCACCACGCTGCGGTTCGAATCGGCCGTCAAACCCACGGAATATGGATCGGTGGCGCGGTTGCGGACGATGCCGACGCCGGGAACGAAGACATCGACCAGATACGCGTATCGCTGCCCATGCATCTCGCCGGGCAGATCCAGCGTCCACACGCCGGTGGCGTCGTCGCGCTGCGACGGGAACGTGCGCATGCCCGTACTGCGCGCGCCGTCGCCGTACACGCACACCGACACCGCACGCGCGGTCGGCGCCCACAGCGCGAAGCGGGTGGCGAAGTCCTCGGAGATATCCGCCCGGCCATGGCGGCCCGCGCCGAGGGTTGCGGATTCGGCCGCTGCGTACAAATCGTCCAGCGCGCCCGGCGTCTGCAGCGCGGTGGCGTCCAGTACGCGGCCCCGCGCGTCTTCGCGCACCAGCAGCACCTGGCCGCGCAGCAGTTCGGGCAGTTGCGGTATCGCGTTTTCAGGCAATTCGAAGCGGACGCCGTTGCCGATGAAAGCGAAGCCTTCGATACGCGCGACTTGCCTGTAGTCCCCGGCAGGTCCAAGCACGATCGCACGGTCGCTGCCCTGCACGCGTCCTCCGACAGGCGCGCGCAACTGCGCATTGGCTGAGGCGTACAACAGGAACCGTTGCTTCGGTGCGAGATGGACACCCGGCCACTGGATCAGACGGCGGTCCAGCCAATACGCACGCGCATCGCGCGCGGGCTCGGCCGCCGGATGCAGCACCGTCGCGGTGTCGATGGCGTCGCAGGCGGCATGCGGGGCGTACGCATGAACGACCGGGGATGCAAGCATCGCCATGAATACGTATGCAGCATGCCGCGGCGATGCGGGTCGCTGCATTGCGGGATGACCGGCGCCTGCGGCCGTCGCATACTTGTGGCGCATTTCCATGGGGCTACGATGCATGAACGCTGTACCTGTCGACGCTGGTCGTGTGTCCGAAATCGTGATCGTGGGCGGCGGCACCGCCGGCTGGATGACCGCCGCGGCGCTGTCGAAAGTGCTGAATCGATCCTATTCGATCCGGCTGGTGGAATCCGAGGAGATCGGCACCGTCGGCGTGGGCGAAGCCACGATCCCGATGATCAAGCTCTACAACCAGGCGCTGGATCTGGACGAGAACGAATTCATGCGCGAGACCATGGGTTCGTTCAAGCTCGGCATCGAGTTCGTGGACTGGGGCCGGCTTGGCGACCGCTACATCCACGGCTTCGGCAAGATCGGCCAGGATCTCGGTCTGGTGCCTTTCTACCAGTATTGGCTGAAGATGCATCAGGCCGGCAAGGCCGCGCCGCTGGACGATTATTCGATCAACACCCACGCCGCGCGGCACAACAAGTTCATGCGCGCGATCAGCGACCGCCCGAATTCGCCGCTGGCCGACATCGGTTACGCCTACCACTTCGACGCCGGGCTGTACGCGCGTTTCCTGCGCCGCTACGCCGAAGCGCGCGGCGTGGTCCGCACCGAGGGCAAGGTGGTCGGCGTCGAGCAGAACCCCGAGAACGGTTTCGTCGCCGCGATCACGCTCGACAGCGGCGAGCGCATCCCCGGCCAGCTGTTCGTCGACTGTTCCGGCTTCCGCGGCCTGCTGATCGAACAGACGCTCAAGACCGGCTACATCGACTGGACCCACTGGCTGCCCTGCGACCGCGCGGTGGCGGTGCCGTGCGCGCGCGCCGGCGCCTTCACGCCATACACGCGCGCCACCGCGCGCGAGGCCGGCTGGCAGTGGCGCATCCCGCTGCAGCATCGGGTCGGCAACGGCTATGTGTTCAGCAGCAGGCACATCAGCGAGGATGAAGCCGCCGCGACGCTTCTGCGCAATCTCGAAGGCGAGGCCCTGGCCGAGCCGCGGCCGCTGCGCTTCGTCACCGGCAAGCGAAAAAAATTCTGGAACAAGAACGTGGTCGCGATCGGCCTGGCCAGCGGGTTCATGGAGCCGCTGGAATCGACCAGCATCCATCTGATCCAGTCCAGCATCGCGCGGTTGACCGCATTCTTCCCGCACGCCGGTTTCGACGAGACCGACATCGACGAATTCAACGCGCATTCCGATTTCGAGTTCGACAAGATCCGCGACTTCATCATCCTGCACTACCACGCCACCGAGCGCGACGACACCGCATTCTGGGATCACGTGCGGACGATGGAGGTGCCCGAATCGCTGCAGCGCAAGATGGATCTGTTCATGAGCAACGGCCGCATCTTCCGCGACGCCAGCGAACTGTTCGCCGAAGTCAGCTGGATGCAGGTGATGCACGGCCAGCGCCTGGCGCCGCGCTCGTATCACGCGCTGGTGGATGTCTATCCGGAGGCGAAGATCGCCGAGTTCATGGCCAACATCCGCGGCGTGATCGCCAAATGTACCGACGCGATGCCCACCCACGAGGCTTTCATCGCCAAACACTGCGCAGCGAAGGCCATGTGATCTTCGACAGGTCGATGCGTCGACACCCGTGTGCTGCATGTCGATAACGGTTCCGCGCGTGGTGTCGGGAGCGCGACGATGCCACGCCACCGCCGTCGACGCGCATGCGTTGCGGCGCATTTCCGCTTGAATACGTTTGCATCCATCGATGCTGCACTGCAACGTGCCGCGGGCGATGCGCACGGGCATCGTAGCCGCGCACGACGCGCCAGCAACGGCGCGCGCAGGCGCCATCAGGAACGAACGCAATGACCGCAGGCACGACGCACTCACCCACCACGCACAGGAAGCCGGAGTTGTCGTTCTGGCAGATCTGGAACATGTCGTTCGGCTTTCTGGGCATCCAGTTCGGCTTCGCGCTGCAGGGCGGCTTCATGTCGCGCATTTTCCAGACGCTGGGCGCGGAAAAGGACGCGCTGCCGCTGCTGTGGATCGCCGCGCCGCTGACCGGGCTGCTGGTGCAGCCGATCATCGGCTACTTCAGCGACCGCACCTGGCATCCCATCCTCGGGCGACGCAGGCCCTATTTCCTGATCGGCGCGATTCTCGCGTCGATCGCGCTGATCTTCATGCCGCATTCGCCGACGCTGTGGATGGCGGTGGGTCTGCTGTGGGTGCTGGACGCTTCGATCAACATCAGCATGGAGCCCTTCCGCGCGCTGGTGGCCGACAAGCTGCCGGAACAGCAGCGTTCGTACGGCTTCGTGCTGCAGACGCTCATCATCGGCATCGGCACCTGGGTGGCGAGCAATCTGCCGTGGTTCGTCAATCAGCTGGGCGTGTCCAACGAGGCCGGGCCGGGCGTGGTGCCGCTGTCGGTGAAAGTGGCGTTCGCGGTCGGTGCCTTCGTGTTTCTCGTCAGCATTCTGGTGACCGTGTTCACCACCAAAGAATATCCGCCCGAAGACCTGGCGCGCTTCGCCGAAGAGAAAAAATCCTCCGGCAATTTCATCGCCGAAATCTTCCGCAACATCCTGCACATGCCGCGGCAGATGCTGGCCATCGGCGTGGTGCAGTTCTTCAGCTGGCTGTCGTTCTTCAGCATGTGGAGCATGGCCACGCCGGCATTGACCGAGCACGTGTTCAAGGCCCCGGCGCCCGATCCCGCCGCGTTCGACACCGCCATCGCGGCGCAGGCCCAGGCGTTCCAGACCGCGAATACCGCGTACCAGAATGCGGCGGATCTGGTCGGTTCCTACATGGGCTATTACGGGCTGTCGTCGATGGCCGTGGCGCTGCTGCTGAGTTTCTACGCCTCGCGCTTCGTGCTCAACCGCAAGCTGGTGCACTTCGTGTCGCTGCTGCTGGGCGGCGTCGGCTTTTTGTCGATGGCCTATGTGCCGTCGCCGCAGTATCTGATCCTGTCGTTCGCGCTGGTCGGCGTGTCGTGGGCCAGCATCCTGTCGATGCCCTATGCGCTGCTGGCGTCCTGCGTCGAAGAGAAGAAAATGGGCCTGTACATGGGCATCTTCAACATGTTCATCGTGATTCCGCAGATCGTGGCGGCCACGCTGCTGGGGCTCACGCTCAAGACACTCTTCGACAATCAGTCGATCTATGCGCTGATGATCAGCGGAGGCAGCCTGATCGTGGGCGCGCTGTGTCTGGTGCTGGTGCGTGAGCCGAAGGTCTCGCACGATGCGACGGTCGCGGCCGCGCATTGAAGCCTTGCGTCGCGCAACAGTGTGGGAGCGACGCAAGTCGCGACAGGATACGGAATGATCTACCGAAGAGCGTCGCGACTTGCGTCGCTCCCACAAAATCGGCGCTCCCACAAAACCCGATCGCGGTCGCGTAGCTTACTTCAGCCCGCCGCCCCGCTCGACCGCCGCACCACGAGCGTCGCCGGCAGCATCCTGCTTTCCGCCGGTTGCTCGTGGACGCGCTTGAGCAGGGTTTCGACCAGCAGTTCGCCCGCGCTGGCGGTGTCCTGATACACGGTGGTCAACGGCGGGTTGCAGAAGCGCGACATCGCGATGTCGTCGAAGCCGACCACCGCGATGTCCTCCGGCACGCGCAGGCCGTGTTCGAGCAGCGCGCGGATCGCGCCGATGGCGATCAGGTCGCTGGCCGCGAACACCGCGTCGAACAGGATGCCGCGGCCCAGCAGCGCCTTCGCCGCTTCGTAACCTTCTTCCTCCGAACTCAGCGCATCGACCTGCAGCGCAGATTCGGCCGGGATGCCGGCTTCGCGCTGCACGATCTCGCAGCCGCGGTAGCGCGCATGGAATTCCGGGTAGTGACTGGAGGCGTCGCCGAGGAAGGCGATGCGCTTGCGGCCGAGGCCGAGCAGATGTTCGCCGACCAGCCGTCCGCCAGCGAAATTGTCGCAGCCGATCGACACGCCCGGCTGGTCCGGCAGCACCGCGCCCCAGCGCACGAAATGCGTGCCCTGTTCGACCAGGCGTTCGAGTTTCGGGCGGTAATCGACATAATCCCCATAGCCCAGCAGGATCAGGCCATCGGCCTTCATGCTGTCTTCGTAGTCGGCGTGCCAGTCGTCCGACAGCTGCTGGAACGACACCAGCAGATCGTGGTTATGCCGGGCGCAGGCACGGGTGATCGAGCCCAGCATCGACAGGAAGAACGGGTTGATCTGCGAACCGTCTTCGGTCGGATCCTCGAACAGCAGTAACGCCAGGGTGCCGGCGCGCTGGGTGCGCAGACTCGACGCACGGCGGTCGACCTTGTAATTCAGCTCCTGCACCGCATCCAACACCCGCTTGCGGGTATCGGCGTTGACCAGCGGGCTGCCGCGCAGCACGCGCGAAACGGTGGCCTGCGACACCCCCGCGCGATGGGCGATGTCGACAGAAGTGGCCTTGGTCTTGCGTGGGCGCATGGGGCTGTCCGTCGAATGCTGTGACGCAGTGTAGAACCTCGGGGACCGTCCCGCACCGGGGCGGTCCCGCGTCGCAGCGGTTCACGCCGCCTGTCGACGGGTCAATGCGCGGCGGCTCCCGATGTCTCCACCCCGCGACGCGCGCCTTGGCGCACCGCCAGCCATGCGAACGCCGACAGCAGCATGCAGACGCCGCCGATCGCGAACACCAGCCCCTTGTCCTCCAACTGCGACAACAGATGGCCCACGCCCAGGCTCACCGCCAGCTGCGGCAGCACCACGCTGAGATTGAACACACCCATATACAGGCCGATGCGCGCCGGCGAGACGCTCTGCGAGAAGATCGCGAACGGCAGGCTGACGATGGCGCCCCAGCCCACGCCGATGATCGCCATCCCGAGATACAGCGATGCCGCGCTGTCGGCGAACGCATACACGTAGCCGAAGCCCAGCGCCATCAGCAGCAGGCTGGCCGCATGCACGCGCACTTCGCGGAAGCGCTGCGCCAGCGGATTGAGCAACAGCGCCGGCAGCACTGCGGCGACCGCATTCAGCGACAGGAAGCTGAAGGACATCAGCTGTCCGGTGGCCTTGTCGTCCAGCTGCGGGAACCGCTGCTGGACGAAGCCGATCATGAACACGAACAGCGTCTGCATGCCGAACCAGCTGATCGCATGCGCCGCCAGCACCTTGCGGAAACCGGCGATGTCCTCGCGCCCGTCCGGCGTCTGCCGTTCGGTCAGCGCATGCACGATCAGCGCCAGCGCCAGCACGCCGAACACCACTTCCAGCCACAGGCTGTGGGTTTTCACGCCGGCGATCTTCAGGCCCATCGCGATCATCGCGTAGACCGCGAACGCCCACAGCGGCCGCATCAGCATGAGCAGCACGCCGATGCGCATTTTTTCGGTGGGCGTGCCGGTTTCGGCATGCGCCAACACCCGCGGTTCTTCGACCAGCAGCGCGGGCACGATCGAGAACACCAGCGCCAGGCCGGCGCCGAAATAGATCAGAACGATATTCCCCCAGATCGCGCCGATGGCGTACGCCAGCACGCCGAACGTGCCCGAGACCGTCTGCATCCAGGTGTAGCCGGCGGTGCGCTTGGGGCCTTCCGGGGTGACATCGGTGATCAGCGAACGGGTGGGGTTGAAGCCGAGATTGATCGACAGGTCCAGCGCCAGCGCGACCGCGACCGCCACGCCGAGGATCGCGTCGAATCCCAGCGCCTTGTCGATCGCGCCGATCGACGGCAAGGCCAGCAGCATCAGCGCGGTCAACACGCCACCGACCAGGATGAACGGCCTGCGCCGCCCGCCCCAGTACCAGACGTTGTCGCTGATGATCCCGATGATGACCTGACCGATGATGCCCGCCAGCGGTCCGGCGGCCCAGACGATGCCGATCTCGTCCAGTTTCAGGCCGTATTTGGTCGACATCAGCCAGCTCAGCGCCGAGATCTGCACCGCCAGCGCGAAACCCATCGCCGTCGACGGCAGGCTGAGCAGCATCAGGAACGGCAGCGACAGGCGTTGTTGCATCCGCAGCATGGGCGGTCCTCACCGGGTGGTGGGGCAGCATAGCCGGTGGGTTTGCGGACCGGAATGAATACGGTTGCTGTTGCGCTGCAGCATGGATCGGTGCATTGGCGACACCTTCGCCATGCGTCGCGCGCGGATGGAGGGTCCTGGCTTCAATCCACCCGTTCGAACGAAAACAGCTTGGCCAAGGGATGTTTCCTTCGCTCGATCAACGCACGCAACAGGCCGGCGCCAATCATCGAATAGGTGATGCCGTTGCCGCCGTAGGCCATCGCGAAATGCACGCGTGGGCCATGCTGCGCGTGCGGGCCGAAAAACGGCAGTCCGTCTTCGGTCTCCGCGAATGTGCCCGCCCATGAGAACGCGGGCTGCAGCGGCAGTTCGGGCAACAGTGTCTGCACTTGCTTCATCAGCGTCCGCGTCTTCTTCTCGACGCGGCGGTCGCGGCGTGCGGGCACATCGACGGCATCGTCCTCGCCGCCCACCAGCAGGCGGCCGTCGCCGGTGCTGCGCAGATACAGATACGGCCGCGCCGATTCCCATAGCATCGTGTCGGTCAACGGGCCCAGCGCTTCCGACGCGATGGGGTCGGTGATGAACGCGTAGCTGCTCCTGTTCTTCGCCACCCGTTTGCGCAGCCAGCGCTGGTTGGCATAGCCGGCCGCGAACACGACATGTCCGGCGCTGATCGAGAATCCGGACGTCGTGCGCAGATACGCGCGCCTGGACGTGGCGTCCAGCGCTTCGATGCAGGTGCGGTCGTAGACGCCGCCGCCGCGTTTGGCCACGCCGGCCAGCAGCCGGTACGCCATGCGGTAAGGATCGATCCTCGCCGCCAGCTTGCTCAGGATCGCCGCGGGCGCCGCGATGCCGAAGCGTTCCTGCAGAGGCGCGGGTTCCAGCCATTCCATGTCGAAGCCGTGACGCTGGCGCATGTCGAATTCATCGCGCATCGCGCCCGCGTCCCGGCGGCGGCTCGCGTAGTACAGACTCTGCATGCGCGCGAAGTCGACATCGCCGACCTTTTTCGCCAACGCCTGCAGCATCGGGATCGCTTCGGCGCAGGCCAGATACGCCAGCGCCGCCTGGTCTTCGCCGTAATCCTTGGCGAGATCGACCATGTGCGTGTCGATTTCGTACTGCAGCAGCGCGGTGCTGGCGGCCGTGCTGCCCCAGCCGATGTCGCGCTGTTCGACCACGGCGACCGAATGCCCGTGGGTCGTCAACTCATGCGCGATCAGCGCGCCGGTGATGCCACCGCCGACCACGACCACGTCGCAGGCGAGATCGGCCTGCAGCTGCGGGAATGCGTGCATCAGGCCGTTCTTGACGGCCCAGTAGGGGTAACCGCTTTTCAGATCCATACCTATCCCGCGTGCGCAAAACGTAGCCCGGATAGAGCGCAGCGAAATCCCGGGCTTTTGGAGATGACCATGAAAAGCCCCGGATTTCGCTGCGCTCTATCCGGGCTACGTCAGTGTTGTGTTGGTGTAGGCATCGCACGTTGGCGATGCGGTATCAATGATTACGCCGGCTCATCCGGAATCAACGCCGACTCCAGTCGGATGATCGTGTCCTTGAGCTGCAGCTTGCGCTTCTTGAGGCGTTTGACCGCGAGTTCGTCGGCGGCGATATTCTCGTGTAGCCGACCGATGGCCAGATCGAGGTCGCGATGTTCGAGGCGCAGCTCGACCAGCCGCTGGGCGACTCGGGCGAGCTCTGCGGGGTCGGAAGGCTGGTTCATCGGCGCGAGCTTAGCACCGGACCGCGGCTGCGGCAGGACACCCCTCCGGGCGGCCGCGACTCAGCGTTCGGCGACGTAGAGCGCGGCGTCGGAATCGCGCCGCCCGCCGCTCAGCGCGCCTTCGGTGTCGACGGACTGCTCGGGCTCGGCATCGATCGGCGCCACCGCAGCGGGCGTGGTGATCTGCGTGCCCGTCCGTGCGGCCGATGGCGGCCAAGCGAGATACGCCGACAGCAGCAATGCGATACAGACGAACAACACCCGCGCACGCACGACGCGCGCGCGTCGACGCGAATGGCGGCGCGACGGCAGGGTCTGCAGGAGCATCGTCATGGTGGGATCCTCGCATGTTCGATCGGCGGCGTGATTACCGGTTAGTTTCTTGCCGGTACGTTCTTATCCGACAACGCATCAAGATCCGTGCCACGGCCAGTCGATCCTTCAAGTGGTTGTTTCTGCTGGATTCCATCAGAACTCCCGATCCGCATCCTGCACGATGCCCCGGGTGCATCGTGCGCATCGCGGTGATCGATGGCGCGGACCTAATCGCGGCCGATTCGATGCACGGATGCAAGTCGTTGAAAAGGAAGGTGTTGTCGGAAATTCAGATGCGTGGCGCGTCTGGCACGCAACTTGTGTCTGTATCCAGCGGGACCGCACGTCGCGGTCCGTTATCTGACCTGGAGAGAGCCCCATGTTGTACTACGCCGTCGTCTTTTTCGTGATTGCACTGATCGCCGGTGTGCTCGGTTTCGGCGGCATCGCCGGTGCCGCGGCCGGTATCGCCAAGATCCTGTTCTTCGTGTTCCTGATCCTGTTCGTGGTGTCGTTGATCATGGGTCGTCGCGTCAAAGCCTGACGCCGCCGACGCGAGCACGAAATGAACGAACGCCCCCGTGCTTCCGCGCGGGGGCGTTTTCGTGTCCAGCCGTTCCAGCCAGTCCGTCATGACGATCGAATCCGTCGGGTCGAGACCTGAAATTTGTCCGGGCGAAACGCGCCGCCGGAAGAGCGGCTTATCCAGGCGCCGGAATCACACCAGCGGCAGTTCCAGCGTGAAGCTCGCACCGCCGCCTTCGCGGTCGTCGTACCAGATATCGCCGCCCATGGTCCGCGCGCGCTGTTTGGCCAAGGCCAGCCCCAGCCCGGTCGACGATTCGCCGCCGGTCGGCTGCGCGCTCAGGCGCACGTAGCGCTGGAACAGGCGCTCCCGATCCTTCGGCGTGATGCCCGGCCCGCGATCGAGCACCGTCAGCCGCGCGTACTTGCCCTGGCGCGCTGCGGTCAACTCCACTTCGCTGCCCGGCGGCGCGTATTTCAGCGCATTCGACAGCAGATTCTGCAGCACGTGCAGGGTGCCGGCGCGCTCGGCCAACAGGCGGATGCCGTCGGCGGCATCGGTATCGATGCTTACCTGCATGTTTTTGCTCTGCGACTGGTGCGAAAGCAGCTCGGCGACCTCTTCCAGCATCGCGCGCGCGGAAATCGGCGTCGGCGGCAGGTCGTGCATCCGCTCCTGCTGCTGATCGAGGAAGGCCTGCAGGAACAGCACGCCGGCGTCGGCGGAGTTGCGGATCGAATGCGCCAGGCGCCGACGCGTCTCGTCGTTCAAGGCCGGATCGCACAGCAGGTCGGCAGAGAACAGGATATTGCCGAAGTGGTTGCGCAGATCGTGGCTGACGATCTCCGCGACCTTCTGGCGTTCGTCGGCGACCCGCGCAAGACGATCGCGCGCCTGCTTGAGGTCCAGATGCGTGCGCACGCGCGCCAGCAACTCCTCGGGGATGAAGGGTTTTGTGATGTAGTCGACCGCGCCGGCCGAGAACGCGCGGGTCAGACTCTCGCGCTCCTGGTCCGCGGTGAGGAACACCACCGGCACATCGCGCGTCTGCGGCATGGACTGCAGGCCTTCGAGCACATCGAAGCCATCGACGCCGGGCATGCGCATGTCCAGCAGCACCAGATCGGGCGGGCTGCGCTCGGCCAGCGCCAGCGCCTCGCGGCCGTCGAGGACCGGCACCACGTCGTAGTTGGCACGCGTCAGCAGTTGTCCCACCACCTGCACGTTGGCGGTCTGGTCGTCGATCACCATCACCACCGGCAACGCGACCGTCGCCTGGAATTTTCTATGCGGCATTGCTGTCCTTCTCGCACCACGACGCCAATTCGTCGAGCGCGATCTTCACTTGATTGACGTCGAACATCTGCACGGCGACGTGCAGGCGTCGGGCGAGCGCCTGCAGCGATGGCTCGCGCATGCGATCGGCGATGATTTCCAGACGCTTGGCGAACTCGCCGATCTCGCGCACGCGCATCCGTTCGCGCATGGCGACGAGCGGTTCGCCGCATAGAGCATGCCATTCCCTGCGCGCATCGGCCATGGCTTCTTCGCTGTCGTCCGCGTCTTCGATCCGCGCTTCGGGCGCAACGGCTTCCTCGACCGCATTCTCCGGGCCGTGAGCGCCGAAAAGATCGGAGAGGGTCGAGAACAGTTCGATCGGCTCGTAAGGCTTGCGGATGTAACCGTCGAAGTCCGCCTTCTGGTCCTCGTCCTCGTTGAGGAGGCTGGAGGCGGTGACCGCGACCACGCGCACGTCGCGCAGTTCGGCATCGGCGCGGATCGCTTCGAAGGCGCGATAGCCGTTCATGCGCGGCATGCGCAGATCCATCAGCACCACATCGGGGCGCAGGCGGCGGGCGGCCTCGACCGCTTCGGCGCCGTCGCGCGCGATGTTCACTTCGTGACGCGTATCGCGCAGATAGCCTTTCGCGACCTCGATGTTCCATTCGACGTCGTCCACCACCAGGATCTTGAGCGGCGGCAGGCGGTTGAAGTCCGCGCGCGTGTCGGTCGTTTCCGGCGAAGCGACCGTCGCCGGCATCAGGTTGGGGATGTCGACGCGGAAGGTCGCGCCCTCGCCCACGCGGCTGGCGACATGGATGCGGCCCTGCATCAGGTCCACGAGACGCTTGGTGATGCTGAGGCCGAGCCCGGTGCCCTGACGCACTTTGCCGTCGGGGCTTTCGGCCTGATAGAACGCCTCGAAGATCTGCGCCTGCTGTTCGGGTGCGATCCCGGTGCCGGTATCGCTGACCGACAGGCGCATGTCGCGGCCCTCGCCCAGCGGCGACGGCCGCATCGACAGGCGCAGCACCACTTCGCCGCGCTCGGTGTATTTGACCGCGTTGCTCAGAAGGTTCATCAGGATCTGGCGCAAACGCTGCGCATCGATCTCGACCGGAACGATGTGCTCCTCATCGATTTCGCAGCGCAGACGCACGCCCTTGGCTTCGGCCATGGGCTCGAACAGGGCCAGGATTTCGGCGGCCAGCTCGCTCACATCGGTGCCTTGCGGATTGAGCTGCAGCTTGCCGGCCTCGATCTTGGAGAGATCCAGGACGTCGTTGATCAGGTCCAGCAGCATCTGTCCGCTTTTGCGGATCGCCGCCACCCACTCGCGCTGCAGTGGTTCGCGGACGTTGTCGCCGAGCAGCTGCGAAAAACCGAAGATCGCGTTCATCGGCGTGCGGATCTCATGGCTCATGCTCGCGAGGAACGCGCTTTTCTCGTCGTTGGCGCGACGCGCCTGGGCGGCGTGCAGCTCCAGACGCAGGGCGTCCTCGGCCTGCAGTTGCGCGCGGCGCAGCGCCACGAAGCCGAACAGGCCCGCCACCAGCGCCAGACCGTTGGCGATCAGCAGGGTGGCATTGGTCTGTTTGACCAGGGAATCGCGCTTTTCGGCCCGTTCCCGCAGCAGGCTGTTTTCCTCGGCGGACATGGCGTCGATCCGCCGGCGCATGCTGTTGACGAAATACTCGCCGCGGCCGTCGTTCACATGGCGGATCGCTTCACCGCCCGCGCCCTTGCGGATTTCCGCTTCCTTGATCCGGACCGAATCCTTCACGCGCACGAGAACCTGCTCGTACTCCCAGCGCAGCGCACCCAGGGCATCCTGATGTTTCAGGTTGTCGGTGGTCAAACCTTCGAGCCTCGACAGCAGCGTGTCGACATTGTGGAGATGCGAGCGCATCCCATCGCGATGCTGGCCACCGCCGCCGATCATGAAGCGAAGACCATCCGACTCCATCTGTCCGAGTTCGGTACGCAGCGCGCTCAGGTCGTCCTTCACTTCCATGGTGTGATTGACCAGGGCGATCGAATCGCGGAGGGCGTTGATCGAGCGTACCGAAATGATCGAGGTGATCAGGATCACCACGAACGCGAGCGCCAGCATGCCGACGTTGGCACGGTTGCGGAATTGCGCAGAGCGCGACAATGGCATCGGATTCCCCGGGGTCGTTCCCATCGACGAGTGTTGCTGCATGTGTTGCTTTTCGATCCTGGCCGACGCCGACATCGACGTCCGCCCGATCGCTTCGGTCGCTCAGAAATTCATCAGCCAGATCGTACCGTTCAGGACCAGCGCGAACGATACCCACAGCAGATACGGCAACAGCAGATAGCCCGCGAGCGGCCGCACGCGCCCGAATGCGAGTACCGTCGACAGCAGCGCGCCCCACAGCAGGCAGATTTCGGCGAACGCCAGACCGGGGCTGTGCAGCTCGAAGAACAGCGGCGTCCAGGCCATGTTCAAGGCGAACTGGATCGCGAACAGGATCTGCGCGCGTCTGCGCAGACCGTCTTCGCTCTCGGGTTCGCGCCGGACCACCCACAGGGCCACGGCCATCATCGCGTACAACAGCGTCCACACCGGGCCGAACACCCACGACGGCGGGTTCCAGGTCGGCTTGAGCAGCGCGGCATACCAGGCGTCGGGACCGAACAGGCCTCCGGATGTCGCCCCCAGGCCCACCAGCAGGAGGATCCAGCCCACCAGAGCCAACCAGCCGTCACGCGGCTGTGCGGCGGGTTCGGCAGGTTCGGGAAGCACGACGGGCGGACGGGAATTCATGGCGATCGGCGAAGCTCTAGGCGGAACGATTCGTTACACGCGGAGGCCATGGCACGACCGCGATACAGTCTGGACGCGATTACAAACCGAAGAGTTTGCGTTTGCGGTACAGCGTGGAGGCATCGATGCCCAGCGTCCGTGCGGCGGCATCCAGGCTGTCGCTGCTCGCGAGGACACGTTCGATATGCATGCGTTCCAGCGTATCCAGCGAGATCGCCATGCCCGGCTGCGCGTCGTTGCGCGCCGAGGCGCTGAGCGCGAGCAGTTCGGGACCGATCTCTTCGCTGCGCCCCAGGATCACCGCGCGCTCCATCATGTTCTGCAGTTCGCGCACGTTGCCCGGCCAGGCATAGGCGCGCAACTGCGAGAGCGCCGCCGCCGAAAGCCGGCGCGCGGGCAGACCGTAGTCGCCGGCGTAGCGGCGCACGAAACCGTTGGCCAGATCTTCCAGATCTTCCGGCCGTTCGCGCAGCGGCGGGATGGTGATGCTGATGACGTTGAGGCGATACAGCAGGTCGAGACGGAACTGACCGTCCTTCACCATCGCATCCAGATCGCGGTTGGTGGCGGCGACGATCCGCGCATCGGCCTTGCGGGTGACCGGGTCGCCGACGCGCTCGTATTCCTTGTCCTGGATGAAGCGCAGCAGCTTCGGCTGCAACGGCATGGGGAAGTCGCCGATTTCATCCAGGAAGATGGTGCCGCCGTCGGCGTGGGTGACGCGGCCGACGGTGTTCTGCACCGCGCCGGTGAACGAACCCTTGGAATGGCCGAACAGCTCGCTTTCCATCAATTCGGCGGACAGCGACGGGCAGTTGATGGTCACCAGCGCACCGGATGCGCGCGGGCTGGCCCGATGCACGGCCTTGGCGATCACACCCTTGCCGGTGCCGCTCTCGCCCAGCACCAGCACGTTCGCGTCGGTGCGCGCGACCTGCAGCGCCATGTCGATGGCGGCCTGCATCGCCTTGTTCTTGCTGGTGAGGTCCGGCGTGCCGAGCTGGGCTTCGCGCTCGAAGCTGTCGAGGCGGTCGAGGATGCGGCGGGTGTCGACCTGGCGCGCGACCGAGATCTTCAGCTGATCGGGGGAACACGGTTTCACCAGGTAATCGCTGGCGCCCAGCTCGATCGCCTTGACCGCATCGTCCACCGCCGAATTGCCGGTGACCATGATCACCCGCATCAGCGGCGCCAATTCGCGCAGGCGCGGCAGCGCTTCGATGCCGGAGTCGTAACCGATGTTGTGATCGAGCAGACATACATGAAACGGCCGGGTGGCCGCAAGGCGCAGGCCGTCGGCCAGGTTATCGGCCGTCTCGACCTTGTAGCCGCCGCTTTCCAGCGCCAGCGCGAAGTTCTGCAGCATGCGGGTGTCGTCGTCGATCGCCAGGATGTGACCGGCAGGCTTCGGGGCGGGACTCGACACGGATCGTGACTCCATCGTCTGGGCGGAACTGCGGGTTGTCGGACCGCCGGTCGGCGTACCGCTGCCGGTGGCGGCGCTCGCCGAGGCGCCGGCCTGAGGCGGGGTTTCCACTATATCGGCGGCAGTCCCGGAGGTATCGCCTTGGGACGCCGCCCGCGGCCAAGTGCCGCCAAGGGTGGCCATCGGCGATGAGGGGCGGGTCTGCGGCGTCGTCTGCGGCGTGCTCTGCGGAGTTCTGCGTTCGAGATTGGCGCTCATGCGGGGCTCCGGAAGGGGGATCGCGACGCGTCTGCGCCACGGTGTTGGAACACGTGGCGCAAGAGCTGTGCCAGCGCCGGATTTCCGCCATTGCTGGCGTTTCGGGGCTGCATGGCCGGCGCAGCCTTGCGTTTTGCATGATCGCTGCCCCCTTGGCCGTGCATTCCGCACGGACAAACAAAAAAACCGCCCTGCAATGCATGCAGGACGGTCCGTGGGGCTTCGGAGCATGTCCATTCGGGGGACGCGTCCGGTACAACAGGAAGGTCGTCCGCCCGGAACGGTGTTCGGAGACGCATCTCCGGACGGACAACCCGACGCCGTGGCCTGCAAGGGGAGGGAGCAGATCACGACGACCACGCCGGTGCCCATGCGGGCACCGGCGAGATACGCAGGCAATGGATCAGTGGATGCCTTTCTCGAAATCGCGGATCTGCTGCTCGGCCACGTCCTTGGTTACGCCATAGCGTTCCTGGACCTTGCCGGCGAGGTAATCGCGGTTGCCTTCGGCCACGGTCAGATCGTCGTCGGTGAGCTTGCCCCACTGCTGCTTGATCTGGCCGTTGAGCTGCTTCCACTTGCCTTTGATGATGTCGGTATTCATGGGTTGATGTCCTCTGGGGGATTGAAGGTTGGGCGCATGCGCCCGGAGGGCATCGGCGCCGGGCGCCGATGCGGTGCGCGATCAGCCGCGCGGTTTCACGGTCAGGGTGGTGGCGTCGACGGACTTCACGCCCTTGATCGCACGCGCCACAGCGACGGCCTGATCCACTTCGGCCTTGCTGTCGAGCTTGCCCGACAGGGTGACCACGCCATTGGTGGTGGTGACGTTGATATCGAGACCCTTGGTCGCCTCGGTCGCCAGCAGATCGGCTTTGACCTTGGTGGTGATCCAGCTGTCGCCGACCGGCTGCGCGGATGCTTCGTTGGCAGCGGTCTGCGCGCGGTTCTGCGCATCGTTCTGGGCATCGGTCTTCGCGACAGGCGTCGCGGCGACGGCGGAACCGGCGGCGAGTGCCAGCGCCAGCGTCAGCGCGGGCAGCAGGCGGGTATGTGCCGACAGGGGCTTGTTCATGTGAATCTCCAATATCGCTTTGTTGGGATGTGGCTTTGGGGGATGCCGGTAAGCGTTCCGGCAATGAAGGTCATACAAGGGGCGTGCCAACCGTTCGCCGCCATGAAAATCAATGGCTTGCGGATTCACGCATTGCGCCGCCGATTGCAATCTGCCGTCGGCGCCGGGCGCTGCGCACGATCCGCGCGAAGCGATCCGGATAAAATGCCGGCGCATGAATTCCGTCCTGCCCCTGTCCGAACCCTTGCCGCCGCCGGCCCGCCGCGCCGCGCACGAAGCGAATCGCCTGGCGAAACGTCTGCGTCACCAGGTGGGCCGCGCCATCGCCGACTTCGGCATGATCGAAGAGGGCGACAAGGTGATGGTGTGTCTGTCCGGCGGCAAGGACAGCTACACGCTGCTGGACATCCTGCTGCAGCTTCAGAAGAAGGCGCCGGTACGGTTCGACATCACCGCGGTGAACCTCGACCAGAAGCAGCCGGGTTTTCCGGAACATGTATTGCCGGAGTACCTGCGTTCGATCGGCGTGGACTACCGGATCCTGGAACAGGACACGTATTCGGTGGTCGCGCGCGTGGTGCCCGAGGGCAAGACGATGTGCTCGCTGTGTTCGCGACTGCGGCGCGGCGCGCTGTACGCCTGCGCCGAGGCCGAAGGCTTCACAAAGATCGCGCTGGGCCACCATCGCGACGACCTGGTGGCCACGTTCTTCCTGAACATGTTCTTCCACTCGAAGCTCGCCGGCATGCCGCCGAAGCTGCTGAGCGACGACGGCAGGCACGTGGTGATCCGGCCGCTGGCCTACGTGCGCGAGGACGACATCGCCGCGTACGCCGAAGCGAAACGGTTTCCGATCATCCCGTGTAACCTGTGCGGCTCGCAGGAGAACCTGCAGCGCAGGCAGGTGAAGAAGATGATGGACGGTTGGGAGCGCGACTCGCCCGGCCGCGTCGAACAGATCGCACGCGCGCTGGGCGACATCCGCCCCGCGCAGCTGAGCGATCCGAAACTCTTCGACTTCCTGTCGCTGGGACAACGCAGCGATGGCGGCATGGCGGATGCGCATGCGTGGTTGGGCGGCGAACCGGCCGCTGCGAGCGGAAGCGGCGACATGTCATGACGCTGTCGTTCCCGAGGCCGAAAGTCCAAGGGATCCGCTGATCGTTCCGATGCATCATTCCAACGCGGCAATCAACAACAGGTCCCTCGGCCTCCGGCCCCGGGACGACGGTCTTCCTATTCGCACTTCTCATCCGGACACTCGATGTTTTTTCGCAACCTCACATTCTTCCGCTTCCCCGTTTCGCTCGATTTCTCCGATCTCGACACCGGCCTCGCCGAATGTACGCTCAAGCCGGTCGGCGCGCTGGAGCTGTCCTCGCGCGGCTTCGTATCGCCGTTCGGCCGCGGCGAGGGCGAGGCTTTGTCCCGCCGCATCGACGATGCGATCTGGGTCGCCGCCGGCAGCGAGGACAAGATCCTGCCCGGCGCGGTGGTCAACGACATGCTGCAGAAGAAGCTGGCCGAGATCGAGGAAAAGGAAGGCCGCAAACTCGGCGGCCGCGCGCGCAAGCGGCTGAAGGAAGACCTGGTCCACGAGCTGCTGCCGCGCGCGTTCGTGAAGCCGGGCCGCACCGATGCGCTGATCGACGTGAAGCACGGGTTCATCGCCGTCGACACGTCGTCGCGCAAGACCGCCGAGGCGGTGGTGTCCGACGTGCGTCACGCGATGGGCAGCTTCCCGGCGCTGCCGCTGAACGCCGAAGTGGCGCCGCGCTCGATCCTGACGAGCTGGATCGCCGGCGACCCGCTGCCCGAGGGATTGTCGCTGGGCGACGAATGCGAGATGCGCGACCCGACCGATCACGGCGCGATCGTGAAATGCCAGCACCAGGAACTGCAGAGCGATGAGATCGCCAAGCATCTGGAAGCCGGCAAGCAGGTCACGCGGCTGGCGCTGACCCTGGACGATCACATGAGCTTCGTGCTGGGCGAAGACCTGATCATCCGCAAGCTGAAGTTCCTCGATGGCGTGGTGGATCAGCTCGAATCCAGCGAGCGCGAGGACATGCGCGCCGAGCTCGAAGCCCGCTTCGCGCTGATGAGCGCGGAAGTGCGACGCCTGTTCCTGACCCTGGAACCGGCGCTCAAATTGTCGAAGGCGGAATGACGGTACGGCCGATGGCACGGCCGGCGGTACGGCGGAGAGCAAGGCTGCGGTTGCGGCTTCCGTACGCATCGCGCCGCGGGTAGGATGCGCGCCATGCCATTCCGTTTCCGCCTGCGCGGGCTCAACCCCGCCGCGCGCCCCGCCGCGCGGCCGAACGAATCACGAAGCCAGCAGCGCGACCGCGTGCCGCTGCGGCTGGACGATGGCCGCGATGTCGAAGTGCTGCGCGTGCGCGACCCGCGCGCGCGCCGGATCAAACTCTCGGTCAGCGAACGCGGCGTGCGCCTGACACTGCCGGAACGCGCCAGCCTGGTCGCCGGCGACCGCTTCATCGCCGAACACCGCGACTGGCTGCACGCGCAGCTCAGCCGACTGGTCGACATCGACGAACATCTGCTGCGTCGCGATGAAACCAGCAGCCTGCCGCTGCGCGGCCTGTCGGTGCCGCTGCGCTGGGAGCACGGGCGGTTCACAGCGCTGCAGCGCGACGAGGAAGGACTGGTCGACGGGCTGGTGTTCAGGACCACAACGCGCGCGGGCGACGCGGCCCTGCGTCGCGCCCTGCGCGATTTCTACGAAGCCGAAGCGCGCGCCGACATCGGCCGCTGGATGCCGCGCTATCTGCCGTCGATGCCGCGCGCGCCGCGGCGCGTGCAGCTGAAGGCGATGAGTTCGCAGTGGGGCTCGCTGGCGCCCGACGGCACCGTCGCGCTGGATCTGTCGCTGGTACTGGCGCCGCCCGAGGCCTTCGAATACGTGCTGGTGCACGAGCTGTGCCATCTGATCCACCACAACCACTCGCCGGCCTACTGGCACGAAGTGGAAGCGCGTTTCCCGGCGTGGCGCGACCAGCGCGACTATTTCCGCGAACACGGCCGCCAGCTCAAGGCGACCCTGCAGGCGCTGCTGCGCTGACGCCGTCGCACGGCCGATTCGTTTCGCGTAGGAGGGCCTTCAGGCCGGCCCAGGTCGGGCCCTACTTGCGACGCGAATGATGCCGTGCCTACGGCCGGTGGAAATGAAGCGGATTTTTTTTGTAGGAGGGCCTTCAGGCCCGAGCTTTTTGCGGCGACGCGGTGTCGGCAGGAAGAGCTCGGGCCTGAAGGCCCTCCTACCAAGAAATGCGCACGCCAGACCCGTTACAACCCCAACGCCGCCACGACTTCGACCGGATGGGTCATATGCAGATGATGGCTGCCGGCCAGCGAGACGCTGCGGATCCGCGGCACGCAGGCGACGCGCGAATCGCGCAGCGCCGGCGAGAAATACGGCGGGGTCGGATCGGCCACCAGCAGCGTCGTCGGACAGGCGATCGCGCGCAGACAATCCTGGATCTGGGATTCGGACATGCGCACCGCGGTCGGCAGCGTCAGCCGCGCGTCGCTGCTCCACTCGAAGCCGCCTTCGACCGGACGGATGCCGCGCTCGATCAGCATGCGCGAACACGCTTCGTCCAGCGCGGTGATATTGGTCTGCATCCGCGCGACCACCGCGATTTCCGGATCGTGGAACACGCGCTTGCGCTTGCCGTCCAGCGCGCGGCGTTGGGTCACCGCGTCGCGCAGCCGCGATGCGGTGGTGTCCTCGGCGCCGGACAGCGGGCCCAGCGCTTCGATCAGATACAGGTTTTCGACGCGCTCCGGCGCCGCCGCGGCCAGCACGCTGGCGATCGCGCCGCCCATCGAATGCCCGAGCAATGCGAATCGCGTCCAGCCCAATGCATCGGCAGCGGCCAGCACATCGAGAATCGTGCTGAACATGCTGTATTCGGCATCCGCCGGGTAATGGAAGCTGCGGCCATGGCCGGGCATATCCAGCGCGACCAGATCGTAGGCCGGCAGCGCCGACGCCATGGGCCGGAAACTCGCGGCATTGTCCAGCCAGCCGTGCAGCGCCAGCAGCGGCAGGCCGCCAGCATGGTCGTTGCGCAGCCCGCCGAAACGGCCGCGCGCGGTGTCCAGCGAGAAGTCGCGCATCACGCGGCTCCCCGCAGATGCCGGCGCGCCAGCGCCGCCAGCGCATCCGCGTGCGCGGGCGAGGCGTTGAGGCAGGGGATGTAGCGCAGGGTCTCGCCACCGGCTTCGCGGAACAGATGGGCGTTTTCCACGGTGATTTCCTCCAGCGTTTCCAGACAGTCCACGGCGAATCCCGGGCAGACCACATCGACCCGCTTCACGCCCTGCGCGGCGAGGGCCTGCAGGGTCTTGTCGGTGTACGGCTGCAGCCAGGGCTCGCGGCCGAAACGCGACTGGAAGGTGAGCAGCGCATCGTCGGGCCCGATGCCGAGCGCGGCGACGATGGCGTCGACGCTGGCCCAGACCTGGCGCTGATAGGGGTCGCCGGCATCCACCAGCCGCTGCGGAATGCCGTGGAACGAAAACAACAGGCGCTCGCCGCGACCGTGCTCTGCCCAGTGCGCGCGGATCGAATCGGCGACCGCGGCGACCCACGCGGGATCGAGGTGATACTCGTCGATGAACCTGAAATCGAGCTCGCCTTCATGAGACTCGTCTTCCAGCATTTCGACCTTGTCGGCCACCGATGCCGTGGTGGTGGTCGAATACTGCGGATACAGCGGCAGCACCACGACTTCGGTCACGCCCTCGGCGCGCAGGGCCGCGACTGCATCGCCCATCGACGGATTGCCGTAGCGCATGGCATGGATCACCCGCACACCGGGCATGCGGGCCTGCATCGCGGAGGCAAGATCGGCGGTGTGCACCGCGAGCGGCGAACCGCCGGGCAGCCAGACGTCGGCGTATTTCTTCGCGACCTTGGGCCCGCGCAGCGGCAGGATCACGCCATGCAGGATCGGGCACCACAGCCAGCGGCTCAGCGAAACCACGCGGTAATCGTGGAGGAATTCGGCCAGATAGCGGCGCACCGCCGACGCGGTGGGCGCATCGGGGGTACCGAGATTGACCAGCAGAACGGCTGTTCTGGGGGCGGGAGCGGCGGATATCGTGGCGGATGCGGTCATCGACATAGGATGACAGCTGAAGGCGAAACCGTCAGTGCGGGTACAGCGCGACCCGTCGCAGACTGGCGCGGTTCATGGCATCGGGACTACGCTCGGCCGCAACCCCGTTGCACCACTTGTTGGAGTCGCTCCGTCCATGTCGAACCGTCCGCGCACCGTCGCCCTGTCCCTCGCCCTCTCGCTCGCCGTGGCCGCCACCGCACATGCCGGCCCACGCGAGGACGCCCAGGCCGAAAACGCCGTGCGCGTGCTCGCCGAGATCCAGGCGATTCCCGAATCCTCCATTCCCGACAAACTGCTGGACGAAGCGAAGGCGATCGTGATCGTTCCCGACACCATCAAGGCCGGACTGGTGCTGGGCGGCCGCCGCGGCCGCGGTGTGCTGTCGGTGCGTACCGCCGACGGCGGCTGGTCCAACCCGAGTTTCGTCACCCTCACCGGCGGCAGCATCGGACTGCAGGTGGGCGTGCAGTCGGCCGACGTGGTGCTGGTGTTCCGCAGCGAACGCGGCCTGGATTCGATCGTCAACGGCAAATTCACCCTCGGCGCCGATGCCGGCGTGGCCGCCGGTCCGATGGGCCGCAACGCCGCCGCAGCCACCGATGGCCAGATGAAGGCCGAAATCTGGTCGTGGTCGCGCGCGCGAGGCCTGTTCGCGGGCGTCGCCCTCGACGGCGCGGTGCTGTCGATCGACAACCGCGCCAACGAAGCGGTCTACGGCCAGGACACCACCCCGCGGATGATCTTCGAGGATCGCGCCTCGCAGCCGCCGTCGGCGGTGATCGCGGGCTTCCGCGAGCGACTGGCCGACGCCAGCGCCACCGCGCACGCCGCGCGCCGGGACGACAGCGTCCCGGTCGCTGCGCCGGCGGTGGTCGCCGAACCCGCGCCGCCAGCGGTCCAGGTCGAAACCCACCCGCAGCCGTTCGAGGCCGTGGACAATCCCGCCAAGGTCGAAGCGCTGCCGGACACGCCCTGAGCGAAGCGGCCCTGAGCGAGGCGGCCTTGAGCGAAAGCGGCAGCTGAGAGAGGGCCAGCCTGAACCCGGTTCCGGAACCGGGTTCAGAACCCCGGCCCGACGACTGCGCTATCCTGTGCGCTCTCTTCATATCTAGGCGGAACGGCCATGGGCAGCTTCAGCATTTGGCACTGGATCATCGTGCTGGTCATCGTGCTGCTGGTGTTCGGCACCAAGCGCCTGACCAGCGGCGCCAAGGACGTGGGCAACGCGGTCAAGGAATTCAAGAAAGGCATGCGCGACGACGAGAAGCCAGCGCAACTGAGCGACCAGACGAAGCCCGAATCGTCCAGCGAATCGCAGCGCAACGACGACAACGTCGCCCGCTGATCCGCGCCGCGTAGCGACCCGGCCACCAGGGTCGGGTCCGCGGCAGGCTTACCGCCACACACCATGTTCGATATCGGTTTTTCCGAACTTTTCCTGATCGCGGTCGTCGCCCTGATCGTGCTTGGCCCCGAGCGCTTGCCGAAGGCCGCGCGTTTCGCCGGGCTGTGGGTGCGCCGCGCCCGCGCGCAGTGGTATTCGGTCAGGAGCGAGCTCGAACGCGAACTGGCCACCGAGGAATTGCAGCGCACGCTGCGCGACACCCGCAAGGCGGTGACCGATATCGGCGAGGACATGCGCGCGGCCGAAGCCGAGGCGCGGCGCGAGTTCGACGCCATGCAGTCGCAGATCGCGAGCGGCAACCCGGACGACGGCAGCAGCACTATCGACGACAGCACTGCGCTGCTCGACAGCGACGACAAGGCATTGATCGCCGCCATCGACGACATCGACCTGCGTCACGACCTCCCATCCGACCACGCCGCATCCGACGGGAGCCGCGATGTCCGACGTTGATCCGGACGCGTTCGAAGGCGCGGAAAGCGGTCTGTTCGCCCATCTCATCGAACTGCGCTCGCGGCTGATCCGCGCCCTCGCCGGGCTGATGCTGGTGTTCGTCTGCCTACTGCCGTTCGCGAACAGGCTCTACGGCTGGTTCGCGCAGCCGTTGCTGGACAAGTTGCCCAAGGGCGGCCAGCTGATCGCGGTGGAAGTGGCCTCGCCGTTCTTCGCGCCGCTGAAGCTGGCGTTCTTCGTCGCGGTGTTCGCGGTGATGCCGTGGCTGCTGTACCAGGCCTGGGCCTTCGTCGCTCCGGGCCTGTACAAGCGCGAGAAGCGGCTGGCCTTCCCGCTGCTGGCGTCGGCGCTGGTGCTGTTCTACAGCGGCTGCGCATTCGCGTTCTACGTGGTGCTGCCGTCGGTGTTCGGCTTCCTGGCGAAGGTCACGCCCGACGGCGTGGCGATGATGACCGACATCAACGCCTACCTGGATTTCGTGCTGGTGATCTTCCTGGCTTTCGGCATCAGCTTCGAACTGCCGGTGGCGCTGGTCATCCTGGTGCTGCTGGGCTGGGTCACGCCCAAGCAGTTGTCCGAATGGCGCGGCTACGCGATCGTCGGCATCTTCATCGTCGCCGCGGTCATCACTCCGCCGGACGTGATCTCGCAGCTGCTGCTGGCGATCCCGATGTGCCTGCTGTACGAGGCGGGGATCCTCGCGGCGAAGCTGGTGGGGCGGAAGGCCGAGGCCGACGCCTGAGCGGTATTGGCGGACGTCAAAAGCAAATCCCCCCGCCATCGCTGCGCGCTGTCGGCCCCCTTTTTCAAAGGGGGCAAATGCGGGTTCGATGAGTGTTGTGGTTTCGTTTCTTGCGGTTGCGTTGCGTGCGGCATGCCGCATGCCGCATGCCGCACGCATGAGCAACCGTGATGGCTGTGATCGGCAGCAAGCGGCAGCGATCGAAGCTGCTTCGATATTCCACCAGCACCAACAACTCTTGCCCCCTTTGAAAAAGGGGGCCGACAGCGCGCAGCGATGGCGGGGGGATTTGCTCTTCGGACCGATACCGACAAAACGACGCCGGCTTTCGCCGGCGTCGTCCTGCACGGGTGACGATTTCGTAGCGACCGGCTATTTGGTGATATCCACATCCTTCGTTTCGCGCAGGAACAGCGAGCCGATCACGAAGGTCATCGTCGCGATGATGATCGGGTACCACAGGCCCTGATACATGTTGCCGCTGCCTGCGACGAGGGCGAAGGAGATGGTCGGCAGGAAACCGCCGAACCAGCCGTTGCCGATGTGGTACGGCAGACTCATCGAGGTGTAGCGGATGCGGGTCGGGAACAGTTCGACCAGCCATGCCGCGATGGGGCCGTAGACCATGGTCACGTAGATCACCAGGATGGTCAGGATCAGCAGCACCATCGGCTTGTTGATGCGCTCGGGGTCGGCTTTTTCAGGATAGCCGGCGCCGGTCAGCGCCGCCTTCAGACTGCCCACGAACGCGTCGCCCTTGGCCTTGCCGTCTTCCTTGCTCAGGCCCGCACCTTCGTACGAGTCGACCGGCGTGTCGCCGATCCTGACCTGCGCGACGCTGCCCGCCGGCGCGGCGGTGATCGAGTAGGGAATACCCGCTTTCGCCAGCGCGGCGGTCGCGATGTCGCAGGAGTTGTTGAACACTTTCTTGCCGACCGGATCGAACTGGAACGAGCACGTGTCCGGGTCGGCCACCACCACCGCGGGTGCGCGGGTGCGGGCTTCGTCGATCGCCGGATTGGCGTAGTGGGTCAGCGCCTTGAACAGCGGGAAATACGTCAGCGCAGCGATCAGGCAGCCCGCCATGACGATGCCCTTGCGGCCGATCTTGTCGGACAGCCAGCCGAACACGACGAAGAACGGCGTGCCCAGCACCAGTGCGGCGGCGATGAGCAGCCAAGTGGTGGTGGCATCGACTTTCAGCGACTGGGTCAGGAAGTACATCGCGTAGAACTGGCCGGCGTACCACACCACGGCCTGACCGGCGGTGGCGCCGAACAGGGCCAGCACCACGATGCGACCATTCTTGCTGAAGAAGCTTTCGGTGATCGGTGCCTTCGACTGCTTGCCTTCGGCCTTCATCTGCACGAATGCCGGCGACTCATGCAGCTGCATGCGGATCCACACCGACACGCCGAGCAGGATGATCGACACCAGGAACGGAATGCGCCAACCCCAGGCTTCGAACGCTTCGGTGCCCACGGCCGTGCGCACGCCCAGAATGACCAGCAGCGACAGCAGCAGACCGATGGTCGCGGTGGTCTGGATGAAGCTGGTGTACAGGCCGCGCTTGCCGTTGGGCGCATGTTCGGCCACGTAGGTCGCGGCACCGCCGTACTCGCCGCCCAGCGCAAGCCCCTGCAGCAGTCTGAGCACGATCAGGATGACCGGCGCGGCGAAACCGATGCTGGCGTAATTGGGCAGGATGCCGACCAGGAAGGTCGAGATGCCCATGATCACGATGGTGACCAGGAAGGTGTACTTGCGGCCGACCATGTCGCCCAGACGGCCGAACACGATCGCACCGAACGGACGCACCGCAAACCCGGCAGCGAACGCCAGCAGCGCGAAAATGAAGGCGCTGGTATCGTTCAGGCCGCCGAAGAACTGCTTGGCGATGATCGCCGCGAGCGATCCGTACAGATAGAAGTCGTACCACTCGAAGACCGTGCCGAGACTCGACGCGAAGATGACCTTCTTGTGGCCTTTGGTGAGCGCGCCCGTAGCGGGTGCGGCAGGTGTTGCGGCGACACTGGACATGGTCCGTTCCCTCCGGAATTGTTGAGGCGCGTCAGAAGCTGTACTTGACGTGGGTGTGGATGCGGCGGAGATCGCCTTCGAGCTCGTTCTCCAGCGACCGCTGGCCCCAGATCAGTTCGGCGCCGACATCGAGCTTCGGCATCGGCGAATAGATCAGGTTGGCGTGGAACGACTGCGCGCGTTCGGTCGCGCTTTGACCGGTCAACGACGCGTCGTTGTCGAAATGCGCCATCGAATAGAACACGTTGCTGCGCAGTTTCGGCGAGAACGCGTGGCGCCACGAGGCGAACGCGCCGTAGCCGTCGATCGGCTCCAGATCGCCGCCGGCGTCGAGCACCGTGTCGCTGCCCAGGCCGAAGGCGAGATAGCGACCGATGCCGCGCCCTGCGTTGACCGCATAGCGGATGTCGTCGTTCTTGCCGAGATTGACCTTGCCCGAAACGCTGACCGCGGCGCCGGTGTCGGTCTGCCCGGCGTATTTGAACTGGCGCAGCAGGCCGGCGACGCTGAGGTGGCCCCAGTCGCCCTTCTTCTGCCAGCGCGCGCTGAAATCGGGCGCGATGTTGTCGCCGGAATTGAAGCGCGCGCCGACGCCGCGATAGGGCGTGATGGTGGTCTGCGGGTTTTCCATCGAGAACGACCACGGCCCCTTGGTGTAGCGCAGCTGGGCCTGGCGCACGAACACGGTGCCGTCGGTCGGGCCGACGAAATCCACGGTGTCGGGCAGCGCCGCGACATCCATGAAGTTCGACCAGGTCTGGCCGGCCAGCCACTGCGCGCCATCCGGGCGACCCCAGCTGACGTAGGCCTGTCGCAGCGACACCGCGTAGGTATTGGTCGCGGTCTCGTTGCCGGCCAATGCATTGCTGCCGCCGCCGAACATGTCGGCCTCGATGTACGCCTTGATCTTGTCGCCGCCGTCGGTGGTGTGATCGGCGCCGAACCAGAAACGCGAGAACTGCGCGTGGTAATCGGTATAGGCATCGCCGCCATCGGCGGTGGCCGGGCCGACCGGGATCGACGACGGCAGATAGAACAGGCGCCCGGAGGCGCCATCGGCGATCCGGCCGTCGCTGGTGTCGGTCACCATCGCGTCGAGTTTGATGAAACCGCCGAACGAGAACGCGGTACCCGGATTGGCGGCGGTCATGATCGGCGATGCCTGGATCTTCGGCTTGCCGTCGGCCGCGGGCGTCGGTGCCGGCGACTGCGCCTGCGCGCTCTGCACCTGATCGACCGTCGCCTGTGTCCGTTGTTGCTGGGACACCAGTTGCTGGACGATTTTTTCGAGTTCGGCGACGCGCGCTTCCAGTGCCTGTTCTTTCGGCGTGGCGGCCTGCGCCAACGCGATCCCCGGCGCCAGCAGGCAGATCAGCAGCGACAGGCTCAGCGGCCGGCGCAGTTGCGATCGTTCGTTCATGATGGGCCCCTCCCGAGGGCACGTACGGATGCACGGTGGCGGCAGCCTGTGCTTCGATGCCGTACGCGCCTATTCGCCTTTGGTCGAAGAAGCCCGCTTCGACGGGGGTTTTTCGACCATGGTCTAAGACGCATGCTGCGCTGCAAAACGTCGCGCATGCCTCACACTGTGCGCGTCGCCACATCCCGTCATTCCGCGGAGTCCGCCCCCATGTCGCAGACCGACAACGCCACGTCTCCCGCTGCATCCGCTGCTCCATCGGCTGCTCAATCGGTATATCCGGTGCCCGAAGCCTTCGCCGCCAGCGCGCGCATCCGTCGCGAGGATTACGAACGCGACTACGCCGCGGCCGTCGCCGATCCCGATGCCTACTGGGGCAGGATCGCGAAGCGACTGGACTGGTACAAGGCGCCGACGACGATCAAGGACGTGAGCTTCCGCGTCGAAGACTTCCACATCCGCTGGTACGCCGACGGCGAACTCAACGCCAGCGTGAATTGCCTCGATCGCCACCTCGCGACGCGCGGCGACAAGACCGCGCTGATCTTCGAACCCGATGACCCGGCGCAACCGTCGCAGCACGTCAGCTATCGCGAACTCTACGAACGCGTGTGTCGCCTCGGCAACGCGCTGCGCAATCTCGGCGTGAAGAAGGGCGACCGCGTCACCATCTATCTGCCGATGATTCCCGACGCGGTGGTAGCGATGCAGGCCTGCGCGCGCATCGGTGCGATCCACTCGGTGGTGTTCGGCGGATTCTCGCCGCAGTCCATCGCCGACCGCATCGCCGACTGCGGCACCAAGTTGGTGATCACCGCCGACGAAGGCCTGCGCGGCGGCAAGACCGTGCCGCTGAAGGAGAACGTCAACGCCGCGCTGAAGATGCCCGGCACCGATTCGGTGCAGACCGTGCTGGTCATCCGCCACACCGGCGGCGCGGTCGACATGCAGATGCCGCGCGACCGCTGGTACGACGCGGTGGTGGACGATCAGCCGGCCGAGTGCGAACCCGAACGCATGAACGCCGAAGATCCGCTGTTCATCCTCTACACCTCGGGCAGCACCGGCAAACCCAAGGGCGTGCTGCACACCACCGGCGGCTATCTGGTGTGGGCCAGCTACACGCACGAGGCGGTGTTCGATCTGCGCGAGGACGATATCTACTGGTGTACCGCCGATGTCGGCTGGGTCACCGGCCACACCTACATCGCGTATGGACCGCTCGCCAACGGCGCGACCGCGGTGGTATTCGAAGGCGTGCCGAACTATCCGACCGTCTCGCGGTTCTGGGAAGTCGTCGACAAGCACAAGGTCACGATCTTCTACACCGCGCCCACCGCGATCCGCGCGCTGATGCGCGAAGGCGAAGCGCCGGTGAAGAAGACCTCGCGCGCATCGATCCGCCTGCTGGGCAGCGTCGGCGAACCGATCAATCCCGAAGCCTGGCGCTGGTACCACGAGGTGGTCGGCGACAGCCGCTGCCCGATCGTCGACACCTGGTGGCAGACCGAAACCGGCGGAACATTGATTTCGCCGCTGCCCGGCGCGACCGATCTCAAACCCGGTTCGGCCAGCAAACCGTTCTTCGGCGTGCAGCCCGCGCTGGTCGATGCGGAGGGGCACCTGCTGGAAGGCGCGACCGAAGGCAACCTGGTGCTGCTCGATTCCTGGCCGGGCCAGATGCGCACCGTGTACGGCGATCATCAGCGCTTCATCGACACCTACTTCAAGACGTATCCGGGCATGTACTTCACCGGCGACGGCTGTCGTCGCGACGCCGACGGGTATTACTGGATCACCGGTCGCGTCGACGACGTGATCAACGTCAGCGGCCATCGCATCGGTACCGCCGAAGTCGAAAGCGCGCTGGTCTCGCATCCGAAAGTCGCCGAAGCGGCGGTGGTCGGCTTCAACCACGACATCAAGGGCCAGGGCATCTACGCCTACGTCACCCTGGTCGCGGGCGAAGCGCAGACAGAGGAGCTGCGCAAAGCGCTGGTCGCGCACGTGCGCAAGGCGATCGGCCCGATCGCAACGCCGGACTTCCTGCAGTGGGCGCCCGGTCTGCCGAAGACCCGCTCCGGCAAGATCATGCGCCGCATCCTGCGCAAGATCGCCGAAAACGCGCCGGACCAGCTGGGCGACACGTCGACGCTCGCCGATCCCTCGGTGGTGAAGTCGCTGGTGGATGAGCGGTTGGTCAGGTGAATCGATTGAAGGGCAAGAGCAAATCCCCCCTGCCCCCCTTTTTCAAAGGGGGGAAAGCATGCGGAAGAAATGGTCGCGTCAAGATTGTCGCGAGCAAATGTTCTGGGGCTGCGTATAAAAAACTGAGCACACGTTCTTGTAGTACGTTTAGAAAATTCACTGAAGACTCTCACGTCGCGATTAGAAAACCGACCGCTGTCGCACGAATCAAGTCCGACGAAGTATCGGCATCGATGAGCATCCCCCCTTTAAAAAAGGGGGGCAGGGGGGATTTGCTCTTACGCTCTACAGATCCGCACATCGATGAATCGCCAGATCTCCTCCACCACCGCATCCGTCTCCAGCAACGCCTGTCGATTATCGAAACGAAGAACGTCCAGGCCCATGCGCAGCAGCGCATCGCTTCTGCGTCCATCGGCCACCATCGCCGCTGCTTCGAGATGCTGGCTTCCATCTACTTCGATCACCAGACAGACTGCGGGCGCATAAAAGTCGACGACGTATTCGCCCAGCGGCTTCTGTCGATAGAACTGCACATGATGGAGCTGCTTGCGTCGCAGCCGGTACCACAGCCGCTGCTCGGCGTCGGTCATCTCCCGCCGCAGACGCCGCGAGAACGGTTTGAGTTTTCGGTCATAAACAAACATCACGCAATCAAAGCAGGTTCACGAATCCGAAGATGTCGGGTTTTCCCTCATGCATCTGTAGGATGAATCCACCATGCCCACCGTCCTCGTCGCCGACGACCACCCGCTGTTCCGCGAAGCCCTGCGCAACGCGGTCGCGCGCGCGCTGCCCACGGCGACGATCCGCGAAGCCGAAAGCGTCGATGCGCTGTACGCGCTGATCGAACGCGAAAGCGATGCCGACCTGTTGCTGCTGGATCTGAACATGCCCGGCGCGCACGGGTTCAGCGCGCTGGTGCATCTGCGCGCGCATTACCCGCAGCTTCCGGTGATGGTGGTGTCGGCGCGCGAGGAGCCGGCGGTGATGCGTCGCGCGCTGGATCACGGCGCGGTCGGTTTCCTGCCCAAATCCGCCGATGCCGGCACGCTGGGCGAAGCCATCGACGCCGTGCTGGCCGGCGACCGCTGGGCGCCGGCGTCCGCGTTGAAGGCGCCCGCCGCCGGCGCGGAAGAACACGACGCCGCACAGCGCGTCCGCGACCTCACGCCGCAGCAGTTCCGCGTGCTGCAGATGCTGGGCGATGGCCTGCTGAACAAACAGATCGCCTACGAACTGGGCGTCTCCGAAGCCACGATCAAGGCGCACATGACCGCGATCCTGCGCAAGCTCGGCGCAAACAACCGCACCCAGGCCGTGCTGATCGCCGGCAAACTCGCGATCGATCCCGAAGCGGTGATGCCGCCGCCGGAAGAAGACTGACCCACGATCGTCCTGCCTGCTGCCGCTCGACGCTTACTCGTCTTCCGAACGCGCATCCACGCTCACCACCTCGCCGTCCTCGGCGATCACGGTGAACACGATCGGCCGGCAGCATACGCTGCAGTCTTCCACGTACTGCTGATGATCCACGGAGCCGTCGACGACGATCTCGATCTCTTCGCCGCAGTACGGACAATGGGTGAATGCGGTGTCGGTGTGGTTCATGTGCGGCATGCCGTTGGACGCGGTGGCGCCAGCCTAGCGCAACCGCACCCGTGCGACTACGCGAACAGCAGCGGTTCCACCGTCTGTTCCAGTATCTCGATCAGCTCCGGATCCATGTACTTGTACTCGTCCGGTATGTCGAGGACGTGGATCGTCTTGTGTTCGACCAGGCGCGCGTACTCCGCGACGATACGGTCGCGGTGTTTGCCTTCCATCACCATGATCGCATCCGCCCAAGCGATGTCCGCGGGCGAAATCCTGCGTCGCGCGTTGGGACTGGTGCCGGCCGAGCGCGCGACGATCACCGGATGCCGCTTGAACATGCGCTCCGCGGTGGGGCTGCGCCATTGGTTGCGGCTGCAGACGAACAGTACGTTCACGCGCTCGTGATCGACGAGTTTACGATCCGATACGACCGGATACGCCATGCCGAGCTGATCGGCGCGCTTCAGTTTCTCCGAGCGCGTGTAGAGGTGCTTCCAGTTCTTTTCTTTGGGCCAATCGTCTTTCGTGGACATGTTCCAGACATCGCATGGTTCAGGAATTCGCTGAAGCAGACCGGCAGAAACGACGACGCCCGGATTCTTCCGGGCGTCGTAGCCATCGGCGATCGCATGCTCGAATCGGGCACTCAAGCGGTCATCGACACCGGCTTGCGCTGTTCCTGCTCGGGCGCCGCCATCTGCTGGTTCTGCGCGTCGACAGCGATGTTGGCCGCGACCTGCACCGGCGTGGCGCGGGCTTCGTTCTCGCTCACGCGCGCGTGGTTCGGGCCCAGCGGGCCGTTGCTGCCGTCGAAGACGAACAGGTTGCGGTCGGGGTTTCCGTTGGCGTCGGCGACCTGCTTGCCGATCTCGATATTGGTCACGCCGCCCAGACCTTCGCGCGTCGCCGCGGCGTAGAGGTTGGCGGCCATGGCGTCGCCTTCCAGGCCTTTGGCCTGCATCGCGGTGACCACCTGGCCGTACATCGGGTCCTGCTGCATGCGCTCGACGTTGCGCGCCGCCGGGTCGGCCGCCGCCAGCTGCGTATCCGCCTGGCCGGGAATCGCAGGCGTGGTGACGGCGCTGAGCGTCTGCGTCGATACCACGCCGGGCGTGCCGAGATTCGGCCCGATCACATCGTTCGGCGCCACGCCGTGCTGACCGCGCACCACGCGGTCGCTCCACTCGAGATTGCCGCCGCTGTCGATCACCACCAGCTTGCCCTGGTTCAACGACTGCTCGACGAGATCGGCGAGTTGCTCCGGCGTCGCGTTGCGGTTGGCGGTGCCGATCGAGCGGCCCACCTCGTTGTTGTACAGATCCATCGCTTCACGGTTTGCAGTGTTGCCGGGCAAGCCCTCGTGGGCGGTCGCGAACGCATTCGCCCAGGTCTCGCCGTACTGCTGGGTCATCAACGCATTCCAGTAGGCATGACGGAACGCGTCGCGATGGCCGTCGTTGCCCTGCCACGCATTCGCGCTTGCGGCCGGGATATTGGCGGGTACCGGCGTGTCCGGAAAACGCTCGACGCCTTCGCTGAATGCGCGATCCTTGATGCCGCTGAATTCGTGCAGACCGACCAGACCCCGGTCGACCGTCAGCTTGTCGATCAGCGCGCCTTCGGTCTTCGTCATCCTCACCGGATCCGTGAACGGAATATCGATCGCGCCGAACACGCGCGGGTGATAGTCGATCACCTGGTCGTCGGCGACCTGATAGTTGGTGCGGATGGTGTTGAGGTCGGGGCGTGCCATCGGAAGTTCCTCGCTGAAGTCCTGTCGCGGAGTCGTGTTGATTTTCTGGATCTGTCCGGTTTACGGCGATCGCGTCATGCGGCGACCGTCATGCGGCGATCGCGTTACCTGCGGCCCCAGCGATGGGTCGCGACCTTCCCATCCTGGTAAACGATTTCGTAGAACTCCTCGTCGACGCCGTATTTCGCGACGCCGAGTTCGTAGGTATCGGTCGAAGTCGCGGCGTCGCTGCTGTCGGGTTCGCCCAGCAGGCCGATCACCTCGTCGCGCGACATGCCCGCACGGATGGCTTTCTCCACCGACGCCACCATCGTGCCGCGCTGGTTCTGTTGGGCGCCGACGCCGCGTTGGGATTTCCAGGTGCTCGAATCGAATTGAGTGGTGGTTTGCATTGCGCAGGCCGATAAGAAGAGGATGAGGACGATGGCGGAATACCGCGCATGCGCGCGGAACCATCGGAATCGATACGGAAGGGATGCATGCCGCGCCAACGCATCGGATGTGCGGCGTGGCGTACTGCCGGGTACGCGGTCGAGGGGAGCGGACACTTCCATATCCTTCAGGCTGGGCGGCTGTCCCGGGCAGTGCCGGGATCGACTTTCGGCGACGGTATCACAGGCATCCGGCTGTTTCGTGAACTGCCCGGCTCGTCATCACGAACGCAAGCGCGTCCGGATCCAGGCCACCGCAATGCCGGAAGCGCCATGCGCGACCCTTGTTTCGAGTCGTCGCATGGCGCTTCGCGGATGACATTGCGGTCGATATCGGCCGGGACCGTCGAACCTGTCTATCGGTGGGCCTGAAGACGCTGGTCCGGCATCGGCCTCACGATGCGGTACGCTTTGATCATGTAGTAGATCAGGGTGAGGGCGACGATCAGCGCCACCAGGAATTTGGCGGTTTTGTCGCTGATTTCGGTCATGAACACCGGGCCATCCAGAATCGTCCATGTCAGCACTGCGCATGTGATCAGACCCAGCGCGGTTTCGATGCGCCGCATGACGGCCGACCAGCGACCCATCGCGATCACGGTCATGAACATCGCAATATTCACCAGCAGCAAGGCCAGCATCCAAGGCGCCTGGCGCTGCAGAAAGGTATCGGTGTAGGTCAGCGATTCGTAAGCCACAGCGGCGGCCCGGCCGTTCCACACGACATCCAGCACCACGCGCGGATCGATCAGCACATACGTGCCGCACAGGATGCCCACCAGCGCCATCACCATGCCGGCGCGGCCGCCCTGGATACGGTCGCCCGAGCGCGGCTTCCATACCGCAGTGTTCGGCCAACGGCGATGGACCCACGCGGCCACGCCGAAGTACACGACCAGCACGCCCGGCCACCACAGGGAAGCGACCACCGTGCCCAGCCACCACTGCGCGATGACCCCGAGCAGCTCTGCCCCGGAACCGATGGGTTGCTGCAAGCGCTCCAGCAGCCCCAGGCACCAGATGATCGCCAGGCCGATGACCGTCGCGCGCAGGAAACTGCGGCCGTCCGCGGGATCGATGATGGTCAGCGTGGGGCGATAGCGCGCGGCCACGTCTTCGGGCCGACCGAACGCCTGCAGAAACCGGGTCGCCATGGGCGCGTCGACGGCCCGCCCGCTGGCTTCGGCCTGATCCTGCAATCCCTCATCGATCAGCGCGCGCAGTTCGAAGGCCACATCGTTGCGCTGCCGGCGCGGCAAGCGCAGGGCGACATCGGTGACATAGGATTCGATCACGTCGTTCGCATTCATTCGTCAGTCCTCGGTCAGGAGTCGATCCATGGCGTCGTTCATGCCCTGCCATGATCCAGTGAGCCTTTTCAGCAGCGTCCGGCCGTCCGCGTTCAGCGCGTAATAACGCCGCGGCGGGCCGTCCTCGATCTTCCATTCGCTGCTCAGCACGCCCTGCGTTTCCAGGCGGCGCAGCAGCGGATACAGCGTGCCTTCCTCGATCGGCATGCCCTTCTCGGCCATCGCCTGCCGCAGTTCATAGCCGTAACGCGGCGTCCGCAGCTGCGAGAGCGTGGCCAGCACCACCACCCCGCGCCGCAGTTCGAGTTCGAGTTTTGCAAAAGCGTCAGTCTCGGCCATGTGGCGCACACTACTGTGTGCTGCACAGTCTGTCAACACGGGGTTTATGCCGCTGTCGGCAGGAGGCGGCCGGCACCTGTGTCCAATCCGGTCTGAAGTCTTCTGTCATCCCGAACGCCCGCGCAGCGGGCGGAGGGATCTGCTGTTGCGATGCGACCGGCGACCAGCAGATCCCTCCTCGGGCTTCGCCCTCGTTCGGGATGACAGGTCTTTCCAGATCCGCGCTTTGCCCACGACTCTCGGCGCAACGCGAGTCGGGGTGTGATGCGGAGATCGGCTTTGCGGGATTGCCGGGTGCGACCCTCGCCCCGGCCCGTGCAACGACGCTGCCTCAGGAATGAGCCGCTCGATCGCGGCGGCATCCGCAGCGCGCTATCCGCAAACGTCGGCCAGGACGGATTGGACGAAGGGGTCCTTAGCGGCCGAGTACGCCGCCTTGTCGTCGGCGAACGTTTCCGCGAGTTGCAGCTTCAGCGATTGGTAGTGCGCGCGCAGCGCGGGATCGTTGCGCAGCGCATCGCGGAATGCCAGATGCTGCTGCCAGATGCGCGAACCGCGTTCCACCGCGTGCAGGTGGATACGGAACGAAGCGGCGGGAGATTTCACGAAATAGCGTCGCATGGGCAGCACATCTTCGTATTGCCTGATGTATGCGTAGCTGAGCGCAGCCAGCGGTTCGATCTTCGATTCCACCTCTGCCAGCGACCGCGCGCCCAGCAGCACGTCGATCACCGGCTTCGCCGCAAGCCCGGGAACGGATGTGCTGCCGATGTGCTCGATCGCCACTGCGATCGGCGAGAACACGGCAAGCAATTCTTCGCGAATGGCGAGAAAGCACCTGGGCCATTCGGCGGAATACGGGCTGACGACGGCACTGGCCATCGCGGAACACCTGTGTCGAGCTGCCCACCCGCAGCGGATGACGCATGCTAGTGCAGACGATCGTTCGATGCCATGACGTGTCGGGCTTGAGTAACGAACGGGGCCGGAGGTATCGCCCGCCTGCATCCACGGATCGGAGACGTTGCGCCGCGCCGAACCTGTTCACCGCACGATCCGTCATCCGGAACGGGTTGAAGTATCTGTTGTCTGCTTTCAGCCTGCGCCGAAGCGCGCCGCGAGCGGAGACAGGAAACACAGCGCAAGGATGACGCCATTGAGCAGCAGCGAGGCTTCGTACACCGGCACGAACGGCCTCGGCAGGATATGCGGCGCGTCCCACGCCGACAGCGCGGTCCAGCACACCGTGAAGAACAGATACGCCCACGGACTGAAAGGTACGAAGCAGGCCAGCGCCACCAGCGACAGCAGATATCCGCACACGATGAGAAGACGCACCGCCCCAAGCCATGGATGGCGCTTGCTCGCGTCCACCGCAGCGCGTTTCGCCTGCGCCTTGAGGGAGCGCAGCGGTTCGGGAAGCCGCTTCGACCCGACCTCTTCCATGACGATGCCGGCGACCGTGGCCAGCACGGTCAGCGACACGAGGAGTTGGAATACGGGTTCGGTCACGAGGGTGTCTGCTTCCGGGAGATCGCGACGACGTCGATCGGTGGGTCAGCGTATCAAGTCGGACGTATCCACCGGTGCGCCATGTACGGTGCCGCGGTCAGCCTTGCTTGGGACTTCCGGACGATCGCACGCAAGTCCTGTCCCGCGCCTCCGCGCTGGATCAGGATTTCTCGCCCATCTCGAGCCACTGTCATCCCGAACGCCCGCGCAGCGGGCGGAGGGATCTGCTGTTGCGGTACGACAAGCGGCAAGCAGATCCCTCCTCGGGCTTCGCCCTCGTTCGGGATGACAGATGCTTTGCAGATTCGTAATCGACCTGATCCGAACTCCGCCTTGGTGTCGATTACTCCAGTCCGATGGATAGCTTCTGCAAGGCCTGTATCTCCAGCGCATCCACTTTTTTGGGGATCTTGAGCGCATCGCCGCGGATATAGAGAGGCCCTTCCACAGGCTTGAGCAGATCAGCGCTGATGACGTCTCCCTGGACAGTGACCTTTTCGGCGGAAATGATTCCGCTGTCGGAAAGACCGATCAACGCGTCATAAATGTTTTCCGCCTCTGCTGGCGTAGCGGACCGTTCGACGATCGATTGCAGGACCTCCGGAGAAAGTTCGCGACCATTGAAAGGCCCCTGACCAGCGATGACCACTGCCCGCCGATACAGGCCCGCGAATACTTCGCAGTACTTTCGATTGAGATTGATAGCGATGATGTCGTCGCGGAATCTGTCGTCGCACTCGGCTTTTGCGGCGACCCGCTCCGGAGACGATTCGCTGAGGCCGCAATATGCGGATCCGTGCATGGAACCACCGGGGTCGCATTTCGAGTAACAGACATCGTGCGCCTTGCAGGCGTTCGAAAATTCGCAGCCCATGAAGTTTTCGGGCACCAACGCATTCGTCGCTCCCGAACCACAGTACCCTTTCACCTGCTCCGCAGAGGTCTCGGCCGCGATCGCCTGTTGCATGCAGATCGAGGCAAGACCGAGGCCGAGTAAAACGACCAGTGTCGATGATTTCATGGTGTCCTCCTTTTCATCAATGAACGGAAATCGCGATACCGAATAGGCACTCCAACGCTGGCGTGCTTGGGTGCCTCGATAGCATAAGGGACGTCGTGCTTTTGCACCCAGCGTCACTGCCTGCTGTCGCCCATGATGATCCCGAATCGCTTCCGCTTCGACAACCGGCTCAGCGCCTTGTCGTAGGACCACGCGATCAGCTCGCGCAGATACGCGGGCGGCACGCGGCGGACATCGACGATGGTCACCCAGTAGAAGCGCGCCATGTAGCGCGCGGGCTTGATGCCCTCTACCGACGTCAGCTCCAGGAAACGCCCCGCATCGACGCGCACGCTGAACCGCCAGCGCTCGGGCTCGCTCGTCTTGAAATAGGCGAAGGTGTTGCCGCCGACCTGATAGCTCAACACGTTCACCGGCGGCGCATGTAGTTTCGTGGTCGCGCCCGGCAGGCGCCCGCAGTGTGTTTTGACGGATGCGGTATTCATGCGGGCGATGGTAACCGCTTCGCGATGCGCGGGCGTAGGGCGCATAAGCCGAAGGCGTCATGCGCCATCGAATGGCACCGACATCGGAATTTCCGAAAGGTGCATGACGCTTCGCTTATGCACCTTACGTATTAAAAGTTGCGAACTTCTTGATTATAAATAGCTCCGTTTCGATAATACTCAATGGTTAAGAGCCTACCTTTACGATGCAACTCAATAAAGACGCCAAGTAAGTAGCCACAGACCCTTTCCGGGTGGGTATCGCCATCGTCGCTCCAGACATCATCAAAGCTTTCTTTTGTCAGCGCTCGAAGACGTATACGATTTGATATCTTTTCTTGATTCGGCCTCTCCGTCTTTTTCATCTCAACAGCAATCAAGTTGTCACCACGAACAACGACTCCTCGACTGTGCAGTATGAGGTCGCAGCTAACAGTTACGATCTGCATCTGGTCGTCAAGGATGGTTTTAACGCGACCACCTTGTTGTCGATTGTACTCAGGGTCGGCGAAGTAACCGGGTGGCCCAAGATGGTTTGCGGCCTGCTGCATGTAAACAGCCAATCGGCCACAGAGATTCACCTCATGGACGCCAGAAAGCATTTGATCACATTCATGCTCAAGGAAAAGATCAAGCGATCTATGAAATATGGCAAGAGCCTCTTGGTGAGTGATTGTCATGTGGGTATCCCGTTCAGGGTCTACGCCTGAAGTGAGCCGATCCGCGAAGCGGGCTCGGCTTGAATGAATTGTTAGCCATCAAGCCGTGGCCATGTAAGTCATCTCTCCCCACGGATACCGACCTACTCGGGAGTGAATGAAAGTTCTAATCTCATTGTTGCTGCGTATTGATAGGCGACCTACAAGGTCGAATGCATTAGTCACGTCCTGCTTGCGAACGCTCCGTGAATGCTTGACTCGATGGGCGATGCTACCTCGCAACGTGACCAAGGAATCTAGTGCGGACACGGCTTGTGCAGATGTTCTCCCAGACCATCTCCATGTCTTCGAGATATCCTTGCGCCCAATAGTTTTTGCAAACAGTTCGTCAACTTGCGTGGCCCTCGGGGTGTTAAGCGTCCCAGTTGTTTTTGCAAGGACCTCAGAGAGGTTATCTGATAAAGCCTTCTTCCATCCGTCGCCAGCTAAGGTCCAAGCCTTAAGTCCATTGTTCTTAGAAGCTACACGCTCTAACACCACATCGGGGAAGGCGCGGTGGTCTGCTGCGTGCGAGATCATAAACTCAAGGGAAAGTTTAGCAAGGTCTTCTACGTACGCTTCCCAGCAAGCAACCACCAGCACAATTGCGCTCTTGTTCAGCACCTCGATTCCTCGTCGCCTGCCAGGTCCTGTCCCACCAACCGATGCGTGGATGTCGAGTAGGGTGGCAGTCTCAGTAATGTTGCTGAGTAACTCCTTCAAATGTGGCGGTGGATTTGAAATTGGCATTTATGCATCCCCCCGATGCGAGGCTTTCCATCTGATGGCTAACGCCTGAGTTAAGCTGCCTCAGACCATGGTGGCGACAGCGCGCAGCGTAGCGCAAAGCACGCTGTTAACGCCACGATCTGAAATCAGCTTGAAAGAAATTTTAGGCCCAACCTGGGCTGTGTACAACTAGGTTGCGTGGGTGTGCCCAACCATAAATGAAATTACGTAATTCGTTGACCCTTTGACGAGCGTTATCGAGTTTTCCGCTGCGGATTTGCACTGTTGCCCCCGTGCAAAGCAATTGACTGATGATTGCGAGTGAATCTTGTGACTTGGCGCTATCAGATCTTCCCGGGTTTAGCCATTGAATAAATAGCTCATAGTCGTTTTTTAAAAAATAGTCGATTGTCTTCGACACATCTTGCCGATACTGCATTGAACAAAGAACAATCGCGGGACGATCGTCAGTAATTATTTCTCCCACGTATGTTTCTCTTTCCTCAGGCGATCCACTAACTAAGAAAACGTCAACGCACTCACATTTATTGAACCATAATTTGCGTTGATACTTACCCGTTTTGACTGTCTCGCCGAATAGAGTGTTCCAAGAAAAACTTTTGCCAGAGTTTTGATTCCCGAGAACGCCAACAACTAATTTTTCAGCCACATGAAATCTCCTTTTTGGGCCTAACTATTAATTGAACTTCGATAGTTAGGCATATCCACACTCTGCCCATCAACGAAACCCCCTGTCAAACACAACCCACCTGCAACATCTGACAGCCTCATTTTTTTCAGCCCCGAACCCCCCTAGCCCCCAAAAACGCCCTCAAAGAAGCCGGCTTAACCGGTTTGGTCAAAACCGCACACCCATACTCCCGCGCAGCGATCTTCAAAGCATCGCTCCCATCACCGGTGAGCAACGCCGCAGGCAAATCCCGCTTCGCACGCCGCCGCAATTCAGCGATCACCCCCAAACCATCCAGCCTGTCGTGCAGGTGATAGTCGACCAGCGCGACATCCGGTTCCGCGTCGATATGCGCCAAGGCTTCATCCACGGTCGACGCGGTGAGCGCCACCGCTTTCCAGCGGTCGAGCAGTGCGCGCATGCCGTCGAGGATTTCCGGGTCGTTGTCGACGCAGAGCACGCGCAGGCCGGCGAGCGCGTCGGATGCGGGCGCGATCTCGGGCATCACGCGTTGCTGTGTGACGATACCGACGGGGACGCAGATCGAGAACAGGCTGCCGCGGCCGACACGCGAGCGCACGTGCAGCGGGTGATCGAGCATGCGCGCGATGCGCTGGCAGATGGACAGGCCGAGGCCCAGGCCGCGTTCGTCGTCGATGCCGATGCCTTTGGCGAAGGCGTGATCGAAGCGACGGAATTCCTCGAAGATCTGGGTGAGGTGATGGGCGGGAATGCCGGGGCCGGTGTCCCACACCTGGCATTCGATCTGCTGCCCGCGACGGCGCAGGCCCAGCAGGACGCCGCCTTCGCGGGTGTAGCGCAAGGCGTTGGCGAGGAAATTCTGCAGCGCGCGGCGCAGCAGGCGGCGATCGCTGCGCACGAACACCGGCGCCAGCGCATGCACGCGCAGCGACAGGCCGCGGCCGGCGGCGCTGGGCGCGTACTGCGCGGCGAGTTCCTGCAGCAGTTCGACGGCATCGAAGTGGGCGATCTCCGGCTGCAGCGCGCCGGCGTCGAGCCGCGAAATGTCCAGCAGGCCGTCGAGCAGATCCTCGGCGGCGCGCAGCGCGGTGTCGACGCGTTCGGCCAGATGCGTGCGTTCGTCGGCGTCGGTGGTTTCGCGCAGCGCCGACGCGAACAGGCGCGCGGCGTTGAGCGGCTGCAGCACGTCGTGGCTGACTGCGGCGAGGAAGCGCGTCTTCGACTGCTGCGCGGCTTCGGCTTCGCGCGTGCGCAGTTCGACGCGCTGCTCCAGGGTCTCGTTGATGTCGCGCAGCGCTTGTTCGGCGCGCTTGTAATCGGTGATGTCGCTGAAGCTGGTGACATAGCCGCCGCCGGGCAGCGGCTGGCCGCGCATCTCGATGACCTGGCCGTTGGCGCGCACGCGCTGGTACACGTAAGGCTGACCCGCGCGCAGGTGCGCGAGGCGGCGGCGCACCTGTTCTTCGATGTCGTCTTCGATGCCGGGGTCGGCGATGCTCAGCTCGGCGCGTTCGGCGTTCCATTGGATCAATTCGGCGATGGGACGGCCGACGTAGAGCATGCCGTCGGGATAGCCCAGCATGTCCTGATAGCGGCGGTTCCAAGCGATGAGCCGCATATCGGCATCGACCACGCTCACGCCCTGGCTGATGTTCTCCAGCGTGGTCGACAGCACCTGACGGTTGAAGCGCAGTTCCTGGCTGGCTTCGTCGAGCAGCGACACCACTTCGCCCAGCTCCATGCCCGAGCCGCGCAGCGCGGTGGTGAGCGTGAGCCGCGCCGATGCCGCGCCGATGGCCGATGCCAGCAGGCGTTCGGTGAACTGCATCAGCGCGCGGTCGGCCAGATGTTCGGGCTGCCAGGTGCGGCCCTGGCTTTGTGCGTACTCGTCGAACGCGCGGCGCGCGTGGCGCTCGCCGAGGATGCGTTCGGCCAGCGCCAGCAGTTCGCCGCTGCGCACGCTGCCGGCCCAGCCGCCGGGACCCAGCGGCGAGCGCTGCGCGTACGGGTCGAGATAGGTGGTGGCCAGCAGTTGTTCCTGCAGCCGCGGACGACGCCGCGCCGACACCAGGAACAGGCCGCCGACGTTGAACAGCAACGACCAGAACACGCCGTGGGTGAGCGGGTCCCAGCCGATCAGACCGAACAACTGCTGCGGCCGCAGCCACGACAGCGCGAACGGGCCGTGGGCGATCCACGCCGCGCCGGCCTCGCTGCTCTGGGTGAGCGCCGGCAGCAGCAGGGTGTAGGCCCAGGTCAGCGCGCCCAGCAGCAGACCGGCGAACGCACCGGCGCGACTCGCGCCGCGCCAGTACAGGCCGCCGATCAGCGCCGGCGCGAACTGCGCCACCGCCGCGAACGCGAGCAGACCGTGCTGCGCGAGACTGTCGCCCGCCGCCGCCGCGCCGCGGTAATAGGCGTACGCCATCAGCGCCAGCGCGACGATGGTGAAGCGCCGCACCCACAGCACCTGGCGGTCGATGCCGCCGCCTTCCGCGAGCACGCCGTTGCGCAGCAGCAGCGGCATCACCAGATCGTTGCTGACCATCGTCGCGAGCGCGACGCTGGCGACGATGACCATGCCGGTAGCGGCCGAGAACCCGCCGATGTACGCCATCAGCGCAAGCGTCTGCTGGTCCAGCGCCAGCGGCAGCGCCAGCACGTAGGTGTCGGGCGACGCGCCGCTGCCGGCGAGCAGCGACTGCCCCGCCAGGGTGATCGGCACCACGAACAGGCTGAAGACGATGAGATAGCCGCCGAACAGCCACCGCGCCGGGCGGATGTCGGCGGGATCCTGGCATTCCACCACCGCCACGTGGAATTGGCGCGGCAGGCAGATGATCGCGGTGAAGGCGATCAATGTCTGCGCGATAAAGCCCGTGGGCAGCCCCGGCGCGGTGACCACGCGCGCGGCGTCGACGACGCGCGCGCCGAGGTGGCCGTCGCCCGGCAAGTGCAGCAGCGCGAACACGCCGATGGCGACGAACGCGAGCAGCTTCACCAGCGACTCGAGCGCCACCGCCAGCACCATGCCCCGATGGTGTTCGGTGGCGTCGATCTGGCGGGTGCCGAACAGGATCGCGAACGCCGCCAGCAGCAGCGCGACGTACAGCGCGGGGTCGCCGAACAGCGCGTCGTCGCTGCCCGGCGCCAGCACTTCGACGCTCATCGCCACCGCCTTGAACTGCAGCGCGACGTAGGGCACGGCGGCGATCAGCGCCACCGCCGCGACCAGCGCCGCGAGGCCGGGCGCGCGGCCGTAGCGGGAGGACAGGAAATCGGCGATCGACACGATGCGGTGTTCGCCGGAAATCAGCACCAGGCGTTCGAGGATGCGCCAGCCGAACAGCAGCATCAGCAGCGGGCCGAGATAGATCGGCAGGAACCCCAGGCCGGTGCGCGCGGCGGTGCCGACCGCGCCGTAGAACGTCCACGACGAACAATAGACCGCCAGCGCCAGCGAATAGATCAGCGGCCGCGCCCAGCGCCAGCGCGGGGTGGCGCCGCGCAGGTCGCCGAGATAGGCGACGGTGAACAGAACGCCCACGTACACCAGCGACACCAGCAGCAACACCCAGCCTGGAATCATGCCTGCCTCGACGAAGGACGATGCGCGAGTGTACGGCGGCGGGCGCTGTCGCTGGACTGCGACGAAAGTCGCCCTTGCGCGGCCACGGCCGGCGCTGCGGCCACCATACGCCGCGGAAGGTTGTGACCCGCGACTGGAAATCCCGCGCCGGTCCGTGTTCTGCTCCGCTGCGGGCCATGTACGGCCCAAGCCGCGTTCGCCGAAGTCCCCCGTTCGTTGACGAACGCTTCCCGCTGTTTCCACGATTCGAAAAAGGAAAATTTGATGAAGCGTGCCTGCTCAACCCCGTCCAACCGCTCCACCCGCAAGGTTCTCGCGCTCGCCGTCGCGCTGTCGTGCTTCGCGCCGATGCTTGCGCAGGCCGCGCAGCCGGCGCCGATGAAGATCGCCGACCAGCGCAACGCCAACCTGCGCCTCACCGCGGCATCGCTGGGCCGCATCCACGAAATCCGCACCTCCGACGCGAGCTTCGTGAAGGTGCATTTCGATCATTTCTCGCTGCCCGACGGCGTGACCCTGGAAGTCTTCAGCCCCGACCGCACCCAGCTGTATCGTTACAGCAACGCGACGCGCGACGGCAACACCGTGGATGAAGCGATGGGCCAGAACGGCCGCACCAGCTTCTCGGCGATGTCGATCCACGGTCCGGTGGCGCTGATGCGCCTGGTCGGCACGCCGCGCGGCGCATGGCGCAGCGGCGACGGCGTCCGCGTCAGCCGTTATCTGCAGGGCTATTCCGAGCGCAAGCTGCGCGAACTGAAGATCGACGGCATGGTGGATGGCGGCTTCGGCACGCGTTCGATCATCGGCACCGACGACAAGCGCGCCGCCGCCTGTTACGCCTCCAGCGACCCGACCGCGTTCGACCGCTCGCGCCCCGTCGCGCGTCTGGTGATGAGCGGCGGCGGCCTGTGCACCACCTGGCGCGTGGGTCCGGACAACCGCATGTTCACCAACAACCACTGCATCGCCACCGCCAGCGCCACGGCCTCGGCGGAAGTGTGGTTCAACTATCAGCTCAGCAGCTGCGGCGGCAGCGCGGCCACGCCGACCAAGGTCGCGGGCGACCAGATGCTGGCGACCAACACCACGCTGGACTACACCCTGTTCACGGTGAAGAACTTCGCCAATATTTCCAGCTTCGGTTATCTGGGCCTGGAAACGCGCGCGGCCACGCTGAATGAGGAAATCATGATCGCCGGCCATCCGGGCGGGCGCCAGAAGGAACTGAGCATCGTAAGCGATCGCGACGGCGGCGGCCGTTGCCGGGTCAACAGCGCCAGCACCAACGGCATGGGTACGAATACCGACATCGGCTATTACTGCGATACGGAAGGCGGCAGCTCCGGTTCGCCGGTGATCGCCCGCTCCAGCCACAAGGCGATCGCCCTGCACCACCTGGGCGGCAGCATCAACAAGGGCGCGAAGATGTCGCTGATCTGGCCGCAGGTCTCCACCCACTTCGGTGGCGTGGTCCCGGGCGGCGACAACGGCGGCGGCGGCAATACGCCTCCGGTCGCGAACTTCACGTCGACGATCAGCGGCCTGACCGTGAGCTTCACCGACACCTCCACCGACAGCAACGGCAGCATCGCCAGCCGCAGCTGGAACTTCGGCGACGGCACCACGTCCACCGCGGCCAATCCCAGCAAGACCTACACCGCCGCGGGCACGTACACGGTCACGCTGACGGTCACCGACAACGGCGGCGCCAGCAACACCACCACGCGTTCGGTCACCGTCGGCAGCAGCGGCGGCACGCAGACCTATACCAACACCACCGATTACACGATCAACGACAACGCCACCGTCAGCAGCCCGATCGTCGTGTCCGGCCGCACCGGCAACGGTTCAGCGACCACGCCGGTCGCGGTGAACATCGTGCATACCTACAAGGGCGACCTGAAGGTGGATCTGGTGGCACCGGACGGCAGCGTGTACGTGCTGCACAACCGCGCCGGCGGCAGCGCCGACAACATCGTCCAGACCTTCACGGTCAATCTGTCGACGGAAACGTTGAACGGCACGTGGAACCTGCGCGTGAACGACAACGCCAATGCCGATACGGGTTACATCAACAGCTGGAGCGTGACGTTCTGATGCGGCATGTTCCGAGCGGCATGTTCTAAGGCTGCATGCTCTGAAGCGGATGCGTTGATCCATTGACGCACTGCATGACGATAGCGAAGAAGCCCCGGTGCGAGCCGGGGCTTCTTCATTCTTGCGGGGACCACGTTCTGCGTGTCGCGGCCTGCTGACAACAGCTGTCAGGAACGGCTGTTATGGTCGTGGCTCACTCGATCTGGAACAGCGCCATGAACCACGCCGCCGCGATCACGGCCATCCCACCCGACGATTTCGACTTCATCATCGGCGACTGGCGCGTGCGTCATCGCCGGCTCAAGACCCGCCTCGCCGGTTGCGACGAGTGGATCGAATTCGAGGGCACGTCCAGCACCTGCAAGATCCTCGGCGGTTACGGCAATCTCGAAGACAACGCGCTGGATCTGCCCGAAGGCGCCTACCGGGCGGTAGCGCTGCGCAGCTTCGATCCCGCCACGGCAACGTGGTCGATCTGGTGGCTGGACGGGCGCCATCCCGATCGCATCGATACGCCGGTGGTGGGCAGGTTCACCGATGGCATAGGCCTGTTCTACGCCGACGACAGTCTCGACGGCACGCCGATCCGCGTCCGTTTCACGTGGACGTCGTTGGCGAGGGATTCGGCACGATGGGAACAGGCCTTTTCCGTGGATGGCGGCGACACCTGGGAAACCAACTGGACGATGGATTTCTTTCGCGTCGGGCCGTAAGCCTCATGGCTTGCCTCGTTCTTGCACCGTCATCACCCTTGCATCGTCATCCCCATTGCATCGTCATCCCCGCGCAGGCGGGGATGACGAGCGGGCTTGATCGGAATCCGTGGATACTGTGGCCCTATTTTTCCCGCACATACCCCGACCCCGCCGATGACCCACGACATCCGCCTGGACCCGCTTGCCGAAAGCGACTTCGCCACCGTCGCGAAACTCGCCGACACCATCTGGCGTGCGCACTATTCGTCGATGATCAGCATGGCGCAGATCGACTACATGCTGGACGGCCGCTACGTGCCGGAGCGGATGCGCCAGTACCTGGATTCGGACCAGCGCTGGATGTGGGTGCTGCGCGTCGACGGCGAGCCGGCCGGTTACTGCAGTTGTTCGCTGGGCGACGAGGGCGCGATGAAACTCGAACAGTTGTATCTGCTGTCGACATACAAGGGCCGGGGACTGGGCGGCGCCATGCTGCGGCACATGGAAGCGCAGGCCCGCGCGCTGGGCCGGTCGCGGCTGTATCTCACGGTCAACAAGGGCAATGCCGATTCGATCGCGATCTATCGCCGGTCCGGCTTCATCGTGCGCGAGGAAGCGGTGTTCGACATCGGCAACGGCTACGTGATGGACGATTATGTGATGGACAAGGCGCTTTGAATGTATGAAGCGATTTACATCTCCCGTAGAGCGGCCTTCAGGCCGCTGATCATCGCGACATTGTTCCAGCGGCCTGGTTTTCAACAGCCGAACGGCTCGTCAGGCCGCTCTACGTGCTGCCGATTTCACATGGTTCTGAAAGCGCGCGATCAGATCAGTGAATCCGCGAGCCGCTGATTGCTGGTGTACGACAGGATCAGCGCCGCCTCCACACCCGACAGCGCGCCGAGGGTGGCGTCGTCGGGCACCAGATACGGGGTGGACGGCAGCGCCTGGGCGACTGTTACGCGCGGCGAGAGGAAGCACAGCGCATCCTCGACGGCAATCGCGCGCCGTCATCCGCCGGGCAAACGCGGAGCCGTTCCTTCGAACCGGCTCCGCGCGAATCTGCCCGTCAGCGGAAGAGCGTCGCTGTCGCCGTGCGCGTGTAAGTCAGTCCGGTCTGGTTGTCCGTGATCAGTACCGTCGCGGTGTAACTCTTTTCGCCGCCCGGGCCCGCACCGGCGTTCGTGATGGTGCAGAAGAAGCCGGAGGCGGTGCACCCGGTCCAGACGTAGCTGTAACGGGAATACGGCGTTTGCCGGTACATGACTTCGAAGACGATCGTCCGCTGCGGCGGCACCAGGCCATAGCAGTTGCCCTCGGAGGGATAATCGAACGCCGACGTGTCGATATAGCAGCCGAGCGCAGGGGTTTGCGATTGCGCTTTCGCCGGCGGTGCCGTCATAGCGCTTGCCGCCAGGACGACCGGCAGCAACGCCAACAGGATCGGTTTGGTTTCCATGATGTCTCCAATGATGTCCGTATGCCCCTGCACACCCATTGGAATCAATGCCGGAACATGAATCCAAGCCCGACATCACGTTTCGGACCCTTCGTGCGCGCACAAAAAAACCCGCCGTGAGGCGGGTTTTTCCTGGAAGCGGGATCCCGGCCTTCGCCGGGATGACGCAATGGCAGAGGCGTTCCCGCTACGCGGGGACGCGCCATTGCGTCACTTGATCTTGCCTTCCTTGTACATCACGTGCTTGCGGACGACGGGATCGTACTTCTTGATCTCCATCTTGGCGGGCGTGTTCTTCTTGTTCTTGTCGGTCGTGTAGAAATGACCGGTACCGGCCGAAGAGATCAGGCGGATTTTGTCGCGTTTGGAAGCCATGGTTCAGTCCTCCTCAGATCTTTTCGCCGCGTGCGCGGAGTTCGGCGAGCACGGCGTCGATGCCGTTCTTGTCGATGGTGCGCAGGGCATTGGCGGAAACGCGGAGCTTCACCCAACGGTTCTCGGAAGCCACCCAGAAGCGGCGTTCGTGGAGATTGGGCATGAAGCGGCGGCGGGTCTTGTTGTTTGCGTGCGAGACGTTGTTGCCGCTCTGCACGCGCTTGCCGGTGACTTGGCATTCGCGGGACATACGTACCTCTATCGATAAGAACGCGCGACGGAATCGTGCGATCTGCGGTGGCCTCCCATAGCCCGGGAGACGGCGGCCCCGACGTCGGTCCAGGCCGATGGATCGGCAGGGACGTTCGCCTTGCGAACGGGATTCGGGTGTCGCTGCGCTGGCGGACGGGTTCGCGGACCTGTCCTCCGGGCCGGATGGAACCGGGCCGGGCGTAACGAGCCGCGCATTATGCCCGGGAATACCTGTGCAGGCAAACACTTAGCCGAAAAGTCCGCGGGGAAACCGCGGATCCGCATCTCCCGGCCGGCCGGGACGACGGTCCGACCCGGGTAGGCGAGAATAGGCGCTTGCCCGCCGGACCCGCCCGCCATGACCGCAGCCTCGCCCGTGCCCCCGACCCGTCGCCCACACCACGGCCCGGTCTGCGCCGGCCTGCGGCGGCTGAACGAGGCGGCCGCCGCGCGGCACCGCATCGAATACGGCGAACGCGCATGAGCACGCCCGACACCGCCGTGCCGGGCAAGGGCGTTCCACAGATGGATGTTCCACAGAAGGAAACTCACGTGAAGGATTTCATCGCGATCACATCCAACGCACTGGCGCCGGAGATCTGCGCCGAGATCGTCGGCCACATCCGTGCCAGCGACGCGCTGCGGCCGGGCCAGGTGGGCGGCGGCGTGTTTCCCGACCTCAAGCACAGCCGCGACATCACCATCACCGGCCATCCCGAATGGCAGCAGGTCGAACAGACCTTGAACATGGCCATGCTCGGCGGCCTGATCCGCTATCTCCGCGAATACCCGCAGGCGCTGATCGCGCCGCTGATGCTGCAGCAGCCCGGCCCCGACGGCGCCCTGCGGCGGCTGTCCGCGGATGACCTGGCGGCGAAGGACGACGCCGGCATCATCGAACTCATCCGCGCCTGCCTGCGACCCGGCAGCATCAACCTGCAGTGGTACCGCGCCGGCGAAGGCGGCTATCCCTACTGGCACTGCGAGCTGTACCCGCGCGACCACACCGCCGAAACCCTGCACCGCCACCTGCTGTGGACGCTCTACCTCAACGACGATTTCGAGGAAGGCGAAACCGAATTCATGTTCCAGCAGCGCAAGGTGAAACCGGAAACCGGCTCGCTGCTGATCGCACCCACATCGTTTACCCACACCCACCGCGGCAATCGTCCGCAGCGCGGCGACAAGTTCATCGCGACGAGCTGGATCCTGTTTCAGCGGGCGGATGTGTTGTACGGGCAGAGCTAGCAATGTCGTCCAGCGTGGAAGCGCCGGCTTCGCCGCTGGATGAGATCCGCAAGAAATTACGAAAATATCCGCGGCTGTCGGTTGTGGACGAAGGCGATGCAATCACGGTGAAAGCAACGACGACAGAAGGCTTCGATGTCTCGTTCTTCTGCGATGGCGATGGGTACACTGTCGGGTTCGCCGGCTGGCATAAGTTGTTCTCAGCCGTGGGGCCGGATAGCGCACTCGAATGTTTCGCGTTCGGCCTCAGCGATAGCGCTCGCCTTCGCGTGCATTCGCGTGGCGGCATGGATTACCGTTGGACGCTGGAATCGCTCGAAAACGGCGAGTGGCGCAAGGACTCGACGACATGCCTGTTGCTCTTTCCCTTCTGGCGAAAGAAAACAGTGCGATATCTGCGGAATACCGTAATCCCAACGGAACGCATACCGTAGCCCGGGTAGAGCGCAGCGAAACCCGGGGCTTTTGGAGTCGACGACTCATGATAAGAACAGAATCGCGCATCACTTTCATGATGGTCTAGCAGGGTTTGATCTGTGAGCCACGCGCCAAAATCCCCGGGTTTCGCTGCGCTCTACCCGGGCTACGTTTTCAATGATCGCTTTTCCCGGCAGATGAATGATCATGCTGCATCCTGGGCTCCAGACCCGACTCGCCGGGCTCATTCGCGCACGCATCCACGCCCGCCGGATAGGGCGCACCCGGATGCGGTCCAAACGTGCAGACGTGACCGCAACCGCCGCCCGTAAACACGCCTGCCGGACTGCTGAGACAGGACACATAACAATCATCGAGCGCATTGCAGCGCGCCTTGAACGCCGCGATCTCACAGCGCTCGCGTGGCGACAGGTTCCTGCGCGGTTCTGCCGCGCAATCGAGAAAGCGCGAGATGTCGCCGACGTCGGGTGGCGACGGTATTTGAATGTCCGCTCGGCTCACCGGCGCAGGTGCGGTTTCCTGGGTGCAGCCTGTCATGAGCAGCAACATCGTCAGCAGAGCCGCAGGAAATCGCATGAATGCCATCGGGGTTCACTCGAGTTGAACAGCGCAGCGTCGCAGGACGGAACCGCCCGAGGCGATTCCGCCATCCTGATACGTACATCATTTCGATATTCGCCGGAATCCGCTGCGCGGGTTCCACCCTACAGAACCGTGATCTATGAAAAATATCCCCAGCGATGCGATATCGGCAAACACTCCGTGCATAGCTCTTTTCCTTCGTGGATGCCGCCGTCATGTACGACGCGATTGATTTCAGAATTGAAGTCCGACCATAGTTCACTGCTGCCGAAACCTGCCGGATTTTTGTCTCTGTTGATCATCAGGTTGTCGCATTCTGTACATTTCAATACAGATAATTTCTGTAAAGGTATGAAACGAGTGTCATGAGCAATCAGTTTCAACCCGTACTTTTCCAGAAGATCTTTCATTTAATTGTCGAGTTCTTCCAGCTTCTCGTCGAATATGCATTTCTCGATATCATCAGTGGTCGTTTCGAAGTAGCTATACATCCGACGGATAGCGAATTGTTTCATTTCATTTCCCCGGAGCGGTGAGTGAGTACCGCCTAACGTGGTTCAGATCCCTCATTCTGGTCTATCGTCGGTGATATTGGTAATCGCCACTCACACTTTCAACCCGCAACAACCAACAGCCAAAGCCCGCTCACCCGCCCCCGGATCAAGTCCGGGGCAGGCTCTGACGGGCACCTTCTCCCCGCTTTGCGGGGAGAGGGAAGAGCGAGCGAAGGGTAAGGGCGCTCTTAAAACAACGACCCCTGCGGCGAATCAGGTTTCTCAGCCACCGGCACCACAAACCTGGAACAATCCAACGCCGGCAACCGCCCGAACCCGAATCGCTTGTAAGCCTTCGCAAACCGCATCGCGATCAGATCCGCGAACGGGCCTTCGCCGCGCATGCGGGTGCCGTAGGCGCTGTCGTAGTCCTTGCCGCCGCGCATCTGCTGGACGAGGCTCATCACGTGCGCGGCGCGTTCCGGGTAATGCAACGCCAGCCACTCGCGCCAGACTTCCTTCAACTCGTGCGGCAGACGCAGCAGTACGTAGCCGGCGGCGCGGGCGCCGTGGTCGTAGGCGGCCTCGAGGATGTGCTCGATCTCGCGGTCGGTGATCATCGGAATGATCGGTGCGACCATCGTGCCCACCGGGATGCCGGCCTCGTGCAGCGCCTGCACGGTCTTCAAGCGCGTGTGCGGCGCGGCGGCGCGCGGTTCGAGTTTCGACGACAGCTGATTGTCGAGCGAGGTGATCGACACGTACACCGTCACCAGGCCCTGCTGGGCCATCGGCGCGAGCAGATCGATGTCGCGCTGGATCAACGCGCTCTTGGTGATCAGGCTGACCGGGTGGCGATGTTCGGCGAACACTTCCAGCAGCTGCCGGGTGATGCGGTAGCGGCGTTCGATGGGCTGGTAGGCATCGGTATTGATGCCGAGCGAGATCGGCGAACAGCGATACCCCTTGCGCGCGAATTCCTTGCGCAGCATCTCGACGGCGTTGGTCTTCGCGTACAGCTTCGTCTCGAAGTCGAGGCCCGGCGACAGATCGAGATACGCATGCGACGGCCGTGCGAAGCAATACACGCATCCGTGCTCGCATCCGCGATACGGATTCAAGGATTGACTGAACGGAAGATCCGGCGACTGGTTGCGGCTGACGATGCTGCGCGCGCGTTCTTCGGTGACTTCTGTGCGCAGTTTCGGTGGCGGTGCGTCGGTGTCGCCTTCGTCGACAGCATAGACCGACCCCCAGCCGTCGTCTTCGGCCTCGGCGACGGTCTTCTCGAAGCGTCCGCGCACGTACGAAGCCGCGCCGCGACCTTTCACCGGCCCGCTGCGCAGCAGGTTGTGGGTCGCTTCGTCGACTTTGCCGCCCTGTGCCATCGGAGTAGGCTAGCGCGCGCAAGTCGCAGGCGCTGCGACCGCGTTCACGGGGATGTCCGCCATGTGGAATTGGGTGTGGGACTGGCTGCACGGGATTCCGGTGGTCGGCGAGTTCATCGGCACGGTGCTGTTCGTCGGTTGGTTGACGTATCTGCTGCTGCTGGGCGGCTGGATCGTGCTGCAGAAGCGTGAGCCGGTGGCGACGCTGAGCTGGTTGATGGGGCTGGCGCTGCTGCCCTACATCGGTTTCCTCATCTATCACCTGCTGGGCCCGCAGAAGATCAAGCGCCAGCGCCTGCGTCGCGCGCGCAGCCGGCTGGAGGGCGCTGCGCTTGGCGATACCTGCGAGGCCGCTTATTCGCCCGATGCGCGGGAACTGGCGAAAGTCGCCCATGCCGCCACCGGCCTGGCGCCGAGCACGCTGCGCGATGTGCGTCTGCTGGTGGACGGTGCGGCCAAGTACGACGCACTGATCGACGACCTAAGCCGCGCGCGGCATCAGGTGCATCTGGAGTACTACATCTTCATGCCCGACCGGAGCGGCGGCATGGTGCGCGACGCGCTGATCGCCTGCGCCGCCCGCGGCGTGCGCGTGCGCGTGCTGCTGGACGCGATCGGTTCGGGCGCATGTTCGCGCGCTTTCCTGGCGCCGCTGGTGGATGCCGGCGGCGAGGTCGCATGGTTCCATCCCAGTCATTTCTGGCGGTTCTGGTGGCGCCCATGGCTGAACCTGCGTACCCACCGCAAGATCGTAGTGATCGACAGCCGCATCGCCTATACCGGCGGCATCAACATCACCGACGACGAGAACGAACGCCTGCGCAGCGATGCGTATCGCGATCTGCACCTGCGTCTCGAAGGCGATGCGGTGCGCGCGCTGCAGCTGGTCTTCGCCGAGGACTGGGTCTACGCCACCGGCCGTCGCGATTTCATTTCGGATGTCGCGCGGACGTTGCCCGAGTCCGAAGCCGGGACAATTTCGGCCCAAGTGCTCACGTCCGGGCCGGATTCGTCGTGGGAAGCGATCCATCGCCTGCACGTGAACCTGATCCACGCAGCGCGCGAACGGGTATGGCTGGTCACGCCTTACTTCGTGCCCGGCGAGGCGGCGATGATGGCGCTGACCTCGGCCGCGCTGGGCGGCCTGGACGTGCGGCTGATGGTGCCGCGGATGAGCGATTCGCGACTGGTGACGATGGCCGCGCGCTCGTATTACGACGACCTGTTGGAGGCAGGCGTGAAGATCTACGAATACGGCCCGCGGATGCTGCACACCAAGGCACTGTTGGTCGACGAATCGTCGGTGATCGTCGGCAGCGCGAATTTCGATCACCGCAGTTTCCGTCTCAATTTCGAGGTGTCGATGCTGTTCCAGGATCTCGAGGTGGGCGGGCGTCTGGCGAAGCTGATCGAAGGCGAATTCGCCAGCGCCCCGCGGGTCCGCGACGATCGGCACCGCTCGCTGTTCATGACCCGACTGCCCGAAGCGCTGGCGCGGCTCATGTCGCCGCTGCTGTAGCTGCGTCACACTGCCTCCCGCCAGGAGCGACGGACGGCAGGACCGGACCGGCGGGCGGGCTGTCGGCGCCATGCGCCTCCGGAGTAGACTGGCGCCCGTCCCTCCCTCTCCCCCGGCTCCGTTTCCCGGTAAGGACGCGTCCCATGCCCTGGTTACTCCTGTTGTTCGCCGTTGGCCTGTTCATGATCGCGCTGAGCGCCAGCTCGATGACGGCGGTCATCCTCTGCGTGCTCGGTTCGCTGGGCCTGAGCATCGTCGCGATCATGAGCCTGCTGGCGCAGCGCGTGGACAACAGCGCCCGCAGCGAAACCATGCTGATCGACCCGCAGGAACTGCGCCGCCTCCGCGAGCTGGCCGAAGCCAAGCGCGCCGAAGCCGCCGCTGCCGCCGGCGCCCCGTCGATGCCGGTCAACAGCGACACCGCGCAGTCCTGATCGCGCCGTTGCGCCACACGCCTTGACCGTCCTCAGCGTCAACGTCAACAAGATCGCGGTGCTGCGCAATTCGCGCGGCGGCCGCGACCCCGACGTGGTGGCCGCTGCCCGCGCCTGCCTCGACGCCGGCGCGCACGGCATCACCGTGCATCCCCGCCCCGACGCACGCCACATCCGCGCCGACGATGTCTACGCGCTGGCCGAACTGACCCGCGAGTACGCCGTCGAATTCAACGTCGAAGGCAACCCGTTCGCGCCGCCGCGCGAGGGTTATCCGGGTTTCCATGCCCTGTGCGCGCAAACGCGTCCGGCGCAGGCGACCCTGGTGCCGGACGGCGACGGCCAGCTCACCTCCGATCACGGGTTCGATTTCGTGCGCGACCTGGAGGCGCTGCGCGGGCAGGTGTCGTCGCTGAAGATCCTGGGCTGTCGGGTCGCGCTGTTCGCCGATGCCGGCGCGGACATCGCCGCAGCCGCCGCCAGCGGCGCCGACCGCATCGAGCTTTACACCGGTCCGTACGCCGAGGCGTTCGCCATTGGCGACCCGGAAACGCAATTGCCGGCCTTCGCCCGGACCGCCCACGAAGCGGCGGCGCATGGTCTCGGCACGAATGCCGGCCACGATCTGAGCCAGGCGAATCTCGGTCTGTTCCTGCGCGAAGTGCCTGATGTGCTGGAAGTCTCGATCGGTCACGCGCTGATCGGCGAAGCGCTGTATGCAGGACTCGATGCGACCGTGAAGCGTTATCTCGCGGTCATCGCGGCCGCACGCGCTCGCTGATACGCATCACCATCCTCCCCGAACGAAACGGGCGGCCAGCGGCCGCCCGTTCGCGAAGGTCTCGATCTTTCAGTGCTTGAAGCGGATATTGCCCAGCCCGGCGTTCTGCGCCACCGCCAGCACTTTGGCCACGACCTGATAATCGGCTTCGCCGTTGGCGTCGATGCTCAGGATCACCGGCTGGCTGCCGGCGCGCTCCAGTTCGGCCGAGAACACCGACGTCAACGCCGATACGGGCATCGGTTGGCCGCCCAGGAACACTTCGCCCGCGGCGTCGATCCGCAGTTCGATCGGCGGTGGTGGATCGGGCCGATCCGGACCCGTGTGCGGAAGATTGAGCGGAATCGCCTGGCTGAAGACCGGGGCGGCGATCATGAAGATCACCAGCATCACCAACATCACATCGACCAACGGGGTGATGTTCATTTCCGAAATGGCGTCCTGCCGGGTATCTGCTTGCGCGAAAGCCATGGCGTCGCTCCTCACGGTGTGTGCGGTTCCACGTTAACGCCGTTGCCTGCGGAGGCGCAAGTCTCCGCGATTGGCGGATATATATTTCGGCGGACAAAAAAAACGCCGCCCCGAGGGCGGCGTTCGAAGTGTGGCAAGCGTTTGGAGGCGCGGCGGCGAGCTGCAGGTCCGCCACCGGCCGATCGTGCGATTACTTCTTCACGAAACCGATCTTCTTCATCTGCGCATCCTTGGCCGAAGCCAGGACTTTGGCGAGGATTTCGTACTGCGCTTCCTCGTTCATGTCGATCTCCAGCGTCGGCTGGTTGGCCGGATCGCGCTCGACCTCGCTCGTCATCATGCTACGTAATGCGGAGACCGGCGTCGGGCTGTCGTTCCAGTACACCGTACCGGACTGGTCGATGCGGAGCTTGACCGGTTCCGGCGGTTCCACCGGATTTTCCGGCGGAGTATTGGTCCGCTGCGGAAGATCGATGTCGATCGGATAGGACAGGATCGGCGCGGTCACCATGAAGATGATCAGCAGCACCAGCATCACGTCGACCAGCGGCGTGACGTTGATGTCGGCCATTGGGCCGGAACCGGAGGAGTTGGATGCGAATGCCATGCGTCTGCTCTCTGTCTATGTCAGTTGCGTTCGCGGACCGCGACGAAGCCTACTTTGCGCATGCCCTGGGCCTGGGCGATGTTGACCACTTCGCTTACGAAGCGATAACGGGTGGTCTTGTCGCCGCGGATATTGACCGAGGGCTGCGGCGTTTTCTGCGCTTCGATCGACAGCCTGCTCTCCAGGAGTTCGCGGGTCACCGGTTCGTCGTTGAAGAAGAGTCTGCCGTCCTCGGTGACGGCGACGGTGATGATCACCGGAGCCGCTTTATCCGGCACACGGGTGTCGTAGTTCGCTTCGGGCAGCTCGACCTTCGTTTTGTGCGACATCAGCGGTGCGGTGATCATGAAGATGATCAGCAGCACCAACATCACGTCCACGAGGGGCGTGACGTTGATTTCGGACATCGGGCCGCCGCTGTCGTTGCCGGAACTGAAGGACATGACTGGACTCCGTCAGGTGGTTCGAGGGTCGCCGGGGATCAGCGCTTGACGGCGACTTCGCCGACGCGCGCGCCGGTTGCGAAGAAGTCATGCAGATCGTGGGCGAACGTATCGAACTTGTTGTTCGTGATGCGGTTGCTGCGCACGAAGAAGTTGTACGCGAGCACCGCCGGGATGGCGACGAACAGACCGACGGCGGTCATGATCAGCGCTTCACCCACGGGGCCGGCGACGGCATCGATGGAGGCCTGACCGGTCGCGCCGATCTTGATCAGTGCGCCGTAGATGCCCCACACGGTGCCGAGCAGACCTACGAACGGAGCGGTCGAACCGACCGTGGCGAGCACGGTGAGGCCGCTTTCCAGACGCATCGATTCGCGGGTGACGGCCTGACGCAAGGCGCGGTCGACGAACTCGGAACGATTCAGCGACTCGACCAGACGCGAGCCTTCGTGACGCTGGTGATGCGCGGCGGCCTGGGCGGCGTCGAGGGCGATCTTCGAGAAGGGCTCGCTCTTGGGCTGCTCTTCCATGAAGCGGATCGAATCCTGCGCGTTCGGGGTTTCCCAGAACGTGCTGGTGACCGTATCGCCGCGGCGGCGCAGGCCGCTGTTCTTGACGAAATTGACCACGATCCAGTACCAGGACATGACGGACATGATGATCAGTGTGGCGGCAACCACGAGCTGAACAGGGTAGTCGCCCGGATTACCGAGCATTTCCTGCAACAGATGGTCAACGCCCATCTGCTTCAGAGCGGCGGCATTGCCCCCGGTTGCGGCGGTGGTGGTTTCCTGCAGCATGACGCTTACCTTTCTTGTGTGTGGAAGGATCTAACGATTGGATGCGTGTAGCGGTTGAAGCGGGTACTCGAAAGCTGGTTATTCACTCGACAGCGAGAACGGGATGCGGCCTTGGCCGGCAGCGCCCGGACACAGTTTCGCGCGCTTGGCCCAAGTGACGGCAGCACGGTCGACATCGCGGTTGCGGCTGCTCTTGGCGACGCTGACATCGGTGATGGTGCCATCGGCCTGATAAACGATGAGCAGCACCACTTCACCGCGATCGATACCGGCGCGGGTGATGGCCGCACCGATCGGCGCAGTGGACGGCTTGACGCAGAGGCTCGCACGCAGATCGTTGTCGTTGCGTGGCGGACCTGTCGGCGCGGGCGGCGCCGGCGGTGCGGGCGGCGCCGGCGGCGGTGCGGGCGTATCGACCGGCGACGGTTCATCGAACACGACCGGCGGCGGTTCTTCCGGCGGCGGCTGGATCACCGGACGCGGGGTTTCCTGCGGCGTCAGTTTGATTTCCTTCGGCGGCTCTTCCGGCGGCGGCGGCGGTGGCGGCGGCGGCGGCGGCGGCTCGATGATGACGACGCTGGTGTTCTCTTCTTCTTCCTGCTCGGCGCCCGGCGGAGTGACCGGCACCAGCAACAGCATGAGCGCCGCGATATGCAGCGCAATGGCGAAGCTGATGGCGGTGATCCGCGGCCAGTTCAGGCCGGGTTCTTCGCGGTCACGCTTGTCGTGGGTCGGCAACGGTTCGGTCATGCGCAGCAGGCTCGGTTTAGCGGACTCGTGGTGCTGATTCGGTATCGCGTTCGCGATCTGTCCATGAAAGTGAACCCAACCCCGACCCACGACACCCCGGAATGGTCGAACCGCGATCGGCGGAATGAGAACCGGTCGCGGGAATCTGTAAGCTTATACCAATCGCAGGAGGACTTACCAACATCCTCAGCCCGAAACGTAACCGATTCGGGCGGTTCCTGTCTCACTTTCCGGGCATGGCCAGAATATTGTTGGCGTCCTTGGGTTTCTTGATGCCCTTGGCAAGCGCTTCGCGCGCGGCGACCTTGGCTTCGCCGATACGGTCTTCATATGTCAGCGCCTTGGCTAGATTCAATGCGGCTTCGCCATTGGTGGCGACCTTGGCCGCGCGCCCGTAGAAATCGATGGCCTGCGCGCCCTTGTCTTCGGCGAGATAATTCTGGGCGATGATCGAGTAATCGTTGGCCAGCGTCTGCGAAGGCGGAATCACGCCCTTGGCCACGCCGTCTTCCAGCACTTCCTGCGCTTCCTTGTATTTGCCGGCGTTGACGTAGCCGACGAACAGCGTGCGGTAATGGTTGGGTTCCTTGAGCAACCCTTGCTTGCGCGCGCTTTCGAGCAGGGCGTTGGCCTTCTCGGAATTCTCGGCCTGCTGGTGCAGCGCGACCGCGTTCATCAGGATCCCCATGTCGCCTGGCTTCGCCGCCAGCATTTTCTCGTACAGCGCGGCGCCCTCCGCCGCACGCCCCATTTTGCTGAGCAGGTAAGCCTTGAGTCCGACGGCCTGCTCGGTTTCGGTTTTCGTTTCGGCCATGTAGCGGTCGATATACGTCAACGAGTCGGCATCGCGATCCAGTTCGCTCAGGATCACCGCGAGATTGAACATGATCTGATAGTGACCGTTGTTGTCGAGGCCATCGGCGTCCACCGCCTTGCGGTAATAATCGGCGCTCTTGGCCTGGTCGCCCTGCTTGCCCCACGCATCGGCGGCGAGCTGATAGAAGTAGCTCTGCAGATACGCATTCTTCGATTCGGCGGTGGCGGCGTCGACCTTCGCGATCGCATCGGCGTACTGCTTCGCGTCGTAGGCGGCCTGGATCTCGTTCGCGGTCTTCACCTCTTTCGACGTGGTCTTCCTTTCCGGCGGCTTGCGCGTGGCCAGCGGGAACAACTCCGGCTGCTGGTTTGCTTTCGCGGCGGCTTCGGCCTTGCGCTGACGCGCACGCTCGGCGGCCGCTGCGGCGCTGCCGGTCATGGTCGTCGACTTGGGCGTGTCCTTGTAATCCTCATCCTCTTGCGCGAAGGCGCCGCCGGAGAAGGCGCAGCCGATCAACAACGTGAGCGCTGCGTTGAGAGTATTTTTCGGAAGGACGCGAAGGACGGAAGCGGTCATGGAAGTCTCGGTGCTGGAATCGTCGGAGACGGTACGAAGACCGTCGCAGTGGGTGCGGCCGCGCCGCGGAGGGGAAGCATAAACTCGAATGCGCCTCAACCGCAGGCCGGCTTGCGGCCGGCGGCGCGGGCCTGTTCATAGGTCGGCATCAGGGTCTCGGCGCGTTTGCGCAGTTCGCCGATGCGCGACCTGGGATCAGGGTGGGTCGACAGCCATTCCGGCGGACGGCTGCCGCTGGCGCCGAGCATGTTCTGCCACAGATCCACCGCCTGGCGCGGATCGAAGCCGGCCTGCGCCATCAGCCGCTGGCCGACGACGTCCGCCTCGGTCTCCTGTTCGCGGGTGCCGGGCAGCAGGAACCCGCCCTGCGCGAGCAGGCTGCCGCCCTGTGTCGCGAGCTGCGAACCGCCGTCGCCGTATTTGGCGCCGGCGATCACGCCGAGCAGCTGGACGACGCCCGAGGCGCCCATCTGCCGGGTCACGCGCTCATCGTGGTGGCGCTCGATGACATGGCCGATCTCATGACCGACCACCGCCGCAAGCTGGTCCTGATTTCGCGCGACATCGAAAATTCCGGTGTAGACGCCTACCTTGCCGCCGGGCAATGCGAAGGCATTCGGATTCTTGTCGACGAATACCGCCTCCTGCCAGCCGCCCTGCCGCCACTGCGGCGGAAGTTCGCGGACGATGGCATCGACCACGCAGGACAGATAAGCGGATTGCTTGCCGTCCTGGGTCAGCGGCTTCTGGCCCTTCATCTGATCGAAGGCCTGGGTGCCCAACTGATCGAGCTGTGCCTGCGACACCGCGCCGACGTATTGCTTGCGTCCGGTGGACGACGTCGTGGTCGCGCAGGACGACAGTAGCAGCGCGCAAACGAGACCCACAGCGATGTCGCGCACGGAAGGCGTGATCTGGCGGGGACTCATCGCGGCGGCGGCTCCGATTCGGCGGGGGGATGACGTTGTAATCGGTCGGGGATTAAAGTTTCGTCAATTGCCATCGCACCGGAAAAATGCCGCGACGGCCGTCGCACGATACGCCCCCTGTGGAACGTGTCGGATTATCCATCGCAAGCGGTCTATCCGAAAGCATGCAACTTGCATCGCATAACGAAAAGGCACCCTGCCGTGGGTGTCTTCAATGCGATTCCGTCCAAATTTAAACAATCGTTTGATCGCCGGAGTGCCCGTGAAATCCTGCGCAGGAAGGCAGGTTCGGCACACAGGAGAGCGGCAAAATCCTGTTGTTTCCGGATGACGGGCTCTGTTTTATCGCAACCGCCCACCTGACGATGTGTGCGGCGGAACGCTGACATGTCGACACGGCAGCGTATGGTTTCCGATCGTGCGGCCTGCCTCAGCTGTCAGACGTCCAGATTCGCGACCTTCAACGCATTGTCCTCGATGAAGATCCGGCGCGGTTCGACCACATCGCCCATCAGCGTGCTGAAGATCTGGTCGGCGGCGACCGCGTCCTCGATGCGCACCTGCAGCAGGCGGCGGCTGTCGGGATTCACGGTCGTTTCCCACAGCTGTTCCGGATTCATTTCGCCGAGACCCTTGAATCGCTGGATCTGGCGGCCTTTCTTCGCTTCTTCCAGCAGCCAGGCATGCGCCTGGGCGAAACTGGCGACCGGTTCCTCGCGATTGCCGCGGACGATCTTCGCGCCTTCGCGCAGCAACCCGTGCAGCTGCGCCGCGGCGTCGCGCAGCGGGCGCAGTTCGCCCATTTCGAAGCTGGAGAGCGGCAGCACCTGGATCTGCGATTCGCCCATGTGGGTGCGGGTGACGACCAGCGCGCCAGGCTGAGTGTCGCTGGCGACCTGCGCGTTCACGCGATAGCGCGGACGGCCCAGGCCGGTACGGTTGAGGCGGGCTTCCAGCGCATCGAGTTCGGAACGCTCATCGGTGTTGCGCGCGAGCGACGCGGCGTCTAGCGGAGTGAAATCGATCAACGCTTCCAGCAGCGCCGGATCGTAGCGATACGCATTGCGAGCGATCGCATCGCGGGCGCCGGCATAGAGCAGCAGAAGTTTTTCGAGATTCGCGCCGTCGATCGCTTTTTCGCCTGCGGCGGGAATCAGGCCCGCGTTCTCGACCGCGTTGTTGGCCAGATACGCATCCAGCGCCGCATCGTCCTTGAGGTACAGCTCGTTCTTGCCCTGCTTGATCTTGTACAGCGGCGGCAGACCGATGTAGATGTAGCCGCGCTCGATCAGCTCCGGCATCTGCCGGTAGAAGAACGTCAACAGCAGCGTGCGGATGTGCGAGCCGTCGACGTCGGCGTCGGTCATGATGATGATGCGGTGGTAGCGCAGCTTGTCGGGGTTGTATTCGTCCTTGCCGATGCCGGTGCCCAGCGCGGTGATGAGCGTGCCGACTTCCGCCGACGACAGCATGCGATCGAAACGCGCGCGTTCGACGTTGAGGATTTTTCCCCTGAGCGGCAGCACCGCCTGGTTCTTGCGGTTGCGGCCCTGTTTCGCCGAGCCGCCCGCCGAGTCGCCCTCGACGATGAACAGTTCCGACAGCGCCGGGTCCTTTTCCTGGCAGTCGGCAAGCTTGCCCGGCAGACCGGCGATATCGAGCGCGCCCTTGCGGCGGGTGAGGTCGCGGGCCTTGCGTGCGGCTTCGCGCGCGCGCGCGGCGTCGACGATCTTGCCGGTGATGGCGCGGGCTTCGTTCGGATGTTCCTGCAGGAATTCCTGCAAGCGCGCGCCGAACGTGGTCTCGACCACCGGCCTGACTTCGGAGCTGACCAGTTTTTCCTTGGTCTGGCTGGAGAAGCTGGGATCCGGCACCTTCACCGACAGCACCGCGATCAGACCTTCGCGCATGTCGTCGCCGGTGAGCGTGACTTTCGCCTGTTTGGCGATGCCGTTCTGTTCGATGTAATTGGTCAGCGTGCGGGTCAGCGCGGCGCGGAAGCCGATCAGGTGGGTGCCGCCGTCCTTTTGCGGGATGTTGTTGGTGAAGCAGAACATCGTTTCCTGATAGGCGTCGGTCCACTGCAGGGCCACGTCGACCACGATGTCGTTCATTTCGCCGCTGACCGAGATGACGTTCTGGTGCAGCGGCGTCTTCAGCTGGGCCAGATGCTCGACGAACGAGCGGATGCCGCCTTCGTACTGGAACACATCCTGGCGCGTCTCCCCGCGTTCGTTCGGACGCTCGTCGGTCAGCGTGATCTTCACGCCCGAGTTGAGGAACGAAAGCTCGCGCAGACGCTTGGCGAGGATGTCGTAATGGAATTCGACATCGGTGAAGATCTCGACCGCCGGCTTGAAGCGCAGCAGCGTGCCGCGCTTGCTGGAGGCTTCGATCTGCTTCAGCGGAAACAGCGGCTCGCCCAGCGCATATTCCTGCAGATAGTGGTGTCCGTCGCGCCAGATGTTCAGCCACAGGTGTTCCGACAGCGCATTCACCACCGACACGCCCACGCCGTGCAGGCCGCCGGACACTTTGTAGCTGTTGTCGTCGAACTTACCGCCGGCGTGCAGCACGGTCATGATGACTTCCGCCGCCGAAATGCCCTCTTCCTTGTGGATGTCGACCGGGATGCCGCGGCCGTTATCGGAGACCGACACCGAGCCGTCTTCATGGATGGTGACGAACACATCGTCGGCGTGCCCGGCCAGCGCTTCGTCGATCGCGTTGTCCACCACTTCGAAGACCATGTGGTGCAGACCGGTGCCGTCGTGGACATCGCCGATGTACATGCCCGGTCGCTTGCGTACGGCTTCCAGGCCGCGGAGCACGGTGATCTTGCTGGAGTCGTAGGTGTTGTTCGGCGCGGCGGGCTGCTGGGTATCGTCGGTCATTCGCTTCTTTCGGCTGCTGGTGCGGCTACTGGGACATCTACTGCACGGCTGATGGACGCGCGCCCGGGGCGCACGACACATTAGCTATAGGGTTCGAACGCGCAATTATAGCGCGCCCCGCCTGGGGCGGCGCGGACGCGCCTGGACGGGGTCAGAGCGATGCGGCCCGCGGCGACAGCCCGGGCTGCGCCTGTGAGCCCTGTGCGGCGCTCTGGGCAGGCCCCTCCATACCTTGGTGGTGTGGCGGCGGCGGTTGCTGGGCCTGCTGGCGCTGGGCGCTCTGTTCGAGCGATTGCGCGGCCTGCGCCATCGACAGGTCCTGTCCTGAGACTGCGCGATCGGCAGCATGGCCGTTCGGCTGCCGGGATCCTGCAGCGCGCCCTGCACTGCGATCAGCGCGCTGCGGTCGTTATTGAACACCACCGCGTCGATGCGTTCGTGGCCGGCGGCCCCGCCGACGATGCTCAGCGAGCGGGCTTCGATCGAATATTGCGGTGGCATGCGAGTTCCCCTTTCCCGAAGCCCGGGGGCCTATCCGTTTCCTCGATCCAGACACCGCGACAGTTCGCGGCGGAAATCGGCGATCGCCGTATCGACACCGAGATCGATGAAGTACGCGCCGGCGCCTTTCAGTTCGACATCGACTTTGCCGGCAGCGGCGCGGTGATGCAGCCGGATGCGAAACCCGGTGACGTTGTCGTCTTCGTAATGGCCCGTCTCCAGGGTCGCGGCGGCACTATCCCGCCGGGTCACCTCCGGGATCCAGAGGTTGTTGTCCTTTGCCAGCATCTGCAGCTGACGTTCGGCGCAAACGAAGACCGCCCCGGTGCCGATACTGGGCGCGACCTCAAGCACGGCGTTGGTTTTGGGCGCCCGCATGGCGGCTTCGCGCATGACACATCCTCCGCCGACGATGGCGAGAACAAGGACCGGAAATGAGAATAATCGAATGGAATTCAATGACATACCCTTGCATTCCATGGCCTGTGGGCTGCGACGCGACGCGTTGCATCGTTGCCGTCGATCCTGGCCCTCGGCCAAGGCTTGCGGCAAGCCTCAGGCCACATGCGGCTGGATTCGACCCTGTTCCACGTGAAACATCCCAACCGGGGTCTCCAGCGCAGCGAGGGCTGCCGGCTTCTCCGTTCCGGTAATGAACACCTGCGCACCGGATGCCAACAGGCGCTCCAGCACCCGCCGCTGATGGTGGCGGTCCAGTTCAGAAGCCAGATCGTCCAGCGCGACCACCGGCCACTCGCCGCGAGCGGCGGCATGTCGTTCCGCCTGCGCCAAGAGCACCGCCAGCGCAGTGAGCTTGGCCTGACCGCGGGACAGGGTTTCGCGGCCCGGCAGTGAGGCATAGTCGATACGCCAATCGGCACGATGCGGCCCGACGGACGTGAAACCGTTGGCCAGGTCGCGGTCCCGGGCCACCAGCAGGGCGTCGGCCAGCGACAGGCTGTCGCGGGACCAGCCCGGCTGGAACGCCAGGCTGGCCCGGCCCAGGGTCGGCGCCAGTTCGGCGGCCATCGCCTGCAGCACCGGCTCGAGGTCGTCGAGGTATGCCTGGCGACGGCGCGTCAACGGCTCTCCGGATTCGGCCAGTTCATGATCCCAGACGTCCAGCTGTTGATCGCGAACCCGTGCCTTGAGCAGGGCATTGCGTTGCTTCAGCGCCCGCGCATAGCGACGCCACAGCGCAAGGAAGTCGGGTTCCACGTGGAACAAGCCCCAGTCGACCAGCCGCCGACGCGGCTCGCCGCCACCGGTCACCAGCGCATGACTGCCGGGCTCGAACGTGACCACCGCCAAAGCAGCGCACAATTCGCCCAGCTGGCCGACGGCCTGACCATCCAGTCGGCCCTCCCAGCGCTGTCCGGAATGGCGCAGCCCGGCACGGCGTGCTCGCCCGGTGGTCTCTTCGCGCCATTCGGCAAAGACCTCAAGCGCGTCCACACCGGTCCGGATCAGACCATCGCGGACCCGGCCGCGGAAACTGCGGCCATAGGCCAGCAGATGCAGGGCTTCGAGCAGACTGGTCTTGCCGGCGCCGTTGTCGCCGGTGATCAGATTGATGCCGGGGGTAGGAATCAAATGGATCTCGGCCAGACGCCGAACACCGGACACCTGCAGGCGGGTTACGTGCATGTCGATTCCCGCCCCGCGGGCAGCCCTTCAAAAACCGGTACGCCGAAACGAATACGCCCGGGCAGGCCCGGGCGATTTGTATGTTTCACGTGGAACAGGCCGATGAAGTGGTTGATCGGCATCAAAGACGGAGCGGCATGACGACGTGGCGGCACTTCTCGCTGCTGGCTTCGCGGACCAGTGCCGAGGAGTTGGAATCGCGCAGCTGCAGGACGACATGTTCGTCGCGCAGTGCCGACAGGGCATCCAGCAGGTAGTTCACGTTGAATCCGATCACCAGGCTGTCGACCTTGGTGTCGGCCTCTATCTCTTCCTGCGCCTCTTCCTGTTCGGGATTGTGGGCGTTGATCTTGAGCTGACCTGGCGATACCTCGATGCGCACGCCGCGATACTTCTCGTTCGACAGGATCGCTGCGCGCTGCAGCGAGGCGCGGAAGGCTTCACGGTCGATCTTGACCTCACGATCGGCACCAATCGGCACTACTGCTTCGTAATCGGGGAAACGGCCGTCGATCAGTTTGCTGGTGAAGGTGACGTCATCGCGCTTCACGCGGATGTGGCTGCGGCCCATTTCCAGTTCCAGCTCGCGATCGCTGCCTTCCAGCAGGCGCTGCAGTTCCAGCACGCCCTTGCGGGGAACGATGATCTGGCGCTTGGTCTGCACGGTTTCTTCCAGCACCGCTTCGCACATGGCCAAACGATGGCCGTCGGTGGCGACGCAGCGCAGCGCCTTGTCGCGCAGATCGAACAACAGGCCGTTGAGGTAATAACGCACGTCCTGCTGGGCCATCGCGAAGGCGGTTCGTTCGATCAGCTCCTTCAGGCCGGCTTCGCCGACGCGGACGCGTTCGGTCGCATCGACTTCATCCAGCGCGGGGAAATCGTTGGCGGGCAGGCTGGCCAGGGTGAAGCGGCTGCGGCCTGCGGAGACCGTGACCTTGTCGCCAGCCTGGGCGATCGTGACCTTGCTGCCATCGGGCAGCGCACGGACGATCTCGAACAGCTTGCGCGCCGGAATGGTGATCTCACCGGGCTCCGCATCGTCCACCCGGGTGCGTGCAACCATTTCCACTTCGAGGTCGGTGCCGGTGAGCGACAGCAGATCGCCTTCGACCCGGGCCAGCAGGTTGGCGAGCACCGGCAGGGTCTGCCGACGTTCGACCACGTTGACGACCTGAGCCAGCGGCTTCAGGAGCACTTCGCGCTGCAGACTGAAACGCATGTGATTCGATTCCCCAAATATGCCGGTGTGCCGGTCGAACTGCGAAAGTATCAAGCTTCAAAGAGAGATATAAATCTTAAAAGCTGGTGGTGATGGTGTTTCCAAAAGTCGGGGGTAACAGGCCCAAGCTTTTGATTTTATTGCGTTTTATAGCCTTGCCAATGTCTGTACAAGCGCTGTGGCGGGATGGGGAAGACCTGTGGACAACTTTCCGGCCTGTTCGCCGCACCGCACTTATCCACAGCTTGTATCCATCCTGTTCTCATGTTCTGAGACGCTTCATTCGCTGAGTTTGCGAATCAGTTTGTCCCAGTCCTCGTGCAGCTTGCCGTCGCTTTCGCTCAACAACTTGATCTGACGACAGGCGTGCAGGACCGTCGTGTGATCCCGCCCCGCGAAGGCGTCGCCGATCTCCGGCAGGCTGTGTTCGGTCAACTCTTTCGCCAAGGCCATCGCCACCTGCCGCGGACGGGCCAGCGAGCGGGTCCGGCGCTTGGACAACAGATCCTTGATCTGCAGACCATAGTAGTCTGCCACGGCCTTCTGGATATTGGCGATGCTGATGGCCTGCTGCTGCGCGCGCAGCAGATCGCGCAGGGTTTCCTGGGCGAATTCCGCAGTGATCGCGCGGCCGGTGAAGTTGGCGCGGGCCGCCAGGGTGTTGAGCGCGCCTTCGAGGTCGCGCACGTTGCTGCGCATCTTCTTGGCGATCAGCAGGGCCACGTCCTCGGGCAGTGCGACGCCGCGTTCGCGAGCCTTGCTCAGCACGATCTGGGCGCGGGTCTCGAAGTCCGGCGGCTCGATCGCTACCGACAGCCCCCAGGCCAGGCGCGACTTGAGCCGCGGTTCCAGGCCTTCGACTTCGCGGGGGTAGCGGTCGCAGGTCAGGATGATCTGCTGGCGACCGTCGAACAGCGCGTTGAAGGTGTGGAAGAACTCTTCCTGGGTGCGGTCCTTGCCGGCGAAGAACTGGATGTCGTCGATCAGCAGTGCGTCGACCTGCTGGAACTGGCGTTTGAAGGCGTCCATGGTCTTATCCTGCAGCGCCTTCATCATCGCGCTGAAGAACTGCTCGCTGCGCAGATACATCACCCGCATGCCCGGGTTCTGTCGGCGCATTTCGTTGCCGGCCGCGAACATCAGGTGGGTCTTGCCCAGGCCGGTGCCGCCGTACAGCAGCAGCGGGTTGTGCGAGCGGTCGCCCGGTTTCTGCGCAGCCTGCCACGCCGCGGCGCGCCCGAGCTGATTGCTGCGACCTTCGACGAAATTGTCGAAGCTGTAGTGATTGTCGAGATTGCCGGCGAATTCCGCAGCCGGCGTGCGACTGGCCGCCAGCGTCTGGGTCGGGCTGGGCTGCGCCAGCGCGGGTCGCGAAACCGAGCCCACTTCCAGCGACACCGCACCATTGCCGGCGTAATGCCCCAGCAATTCGCTGATCCGCGGCAGATAGCGGCTCTGGACCGCGTCGCGCACGAAAGCATTCGGGGCGTACAGCACCAGACCGTCGTCGCGCAGGCGGGCCTGCAGCGGTTTCAGCCAGGTCTGCACTTCCTCGAGCGGCAGTTCGGCTTCGAGGTGTTCGAGACAGCGGGGCCAGGCATCCATCGGGGTTTTCTTGTCGCGCTTCGCTTGAGACGAGCAGAGGAACAGGTCGAGCCGCGCAACCGGTCGCCCCGAACGCGGTCGGTTGGCGTGGCGCGCGAAGTCGGTAGGGAGTGGGGCAGACTACCACCGCGCCGGCCCCCCCGCACCCGCCGTCGGTATCGACGCGGCGGTGTTCCGGTTTCATGGACGGACGCGTGGATGGGCACACCTGATTTGACCGGCCCACGGCCGCGCCTGCATAATTGCCGGTTCTTGCGGTTCAGGCGTTGCGCTTCGGCGCGGTCACGCTGTTCCGCTCAACGCAACACGTCATCGAGCCCGACCCATGGCTACCAAGCGCACCTATCAGCCCAGCAACCTCAAGCGTAAGCGCGACCACGGTTTCCGTGCCCGCATGAAGACCGCCGACGGCCGCAAGATCCTTGCCCGTCGTCGCGCCAAAGGTCGTACGCGCCTCACTGCCTGATCGTTTCGGCCCTGCGATTGGCGATGCGCCCGTCGCCGCCGATACGAAACCTCAGGCAGGATGCTTCCGGCATGAACGTTCGCCGTTCATGAGCACCGGGCGCTCAAGCGCAGATCCCGTCGGCCAGAGCCTGTGAACGCTCATCCGATCGGCACGGATCGCACCGCACCTCGCACAGCCCGCTACCCGCGCACCGCGCGGGTACGCGCGCGTCCGGAATTCGACGCGGTGTTCGCGCGCGGCAGCCGGGCGGCCACGCCGATGCTCGCGGTGCATTATCTCGGCGACGATCGGGAAGCCCGCCTCGGCCTCGCGGTCTCCCGCAAGGTCAGCCCCCATGCGGTGATCCGCAACCGCATCAAGCGGGTGCTGCGCGATCATTTCCGCCGTCAGCGCGCCGGCATGGCTGCTGGTGCCTATGTCGTCGTCGCCCGTCCGCCGGCCGCGCGTGCGACCGGCCCGGAGCTGGTGGCCGCATTCGAACAGGCCTTCCGGCAGGCCTTGCGCCGTGCCGCGTTGCCCCCATCCCCCGCGAACGGCACAATGCCGCCCGCTTCCTCCTCTTTGCCCCCTGTGCCGGTGTCCGACGGCGCAACGAGTCCGTCAGCCTCATGAATCAATTGCGCACCTTTCTGATTTTCTCCTGGCTGTTTCTAGCCACCTTGATGTGGATGGAGTGGAACAAGGAACAGAAATCCCCGCCGGAAACGACGGCCAGCGCACAGGCAACCACGCCCACCGCGCAGCCGCAGGGTCTTCCTGTGCCGGCCGCGCCCGGCGCCGTTCCGGCCGCCGTGCCCGCGGTGGTTCCGACAGCGGCAGTCCCGGGCGCGCCCATCGCTCAGGTCGGCGCCGCGCCGGTGGCGGCGCCGCGGGTCACGCTGAGCAACGATGTGCTGCGTCTGAGCCTCGATGGCGGCAACGTGCATCGCGCCGAACTGCTGAATTACCGCGTCAGTCGCGCGCCGGACGCGCCTCTGGTGCGGCTGTTCGACGATGGTGCCGAGAATTTCTATATCGCCCAGAGCGGCTGGAGCAGTGCCCAGGGCGCGCCCACGCATCAGACCGGTTTCGTGGCCGAACAACCCGCGACCGAACTCAAGCTCGCCGATGGCGCCAAGGACATCAGCGCGCATTACCTGTGGACCAGCGCCGACGGCGTCACCATCCGCCGCACCTACACCCTCACCCGCGGCGAGTACGCGCTGAAAGTGCGCGACGACATCGTCAACCGCGGCACCCAGCCGTGGACCGGCCACATCTATCGTTATCTGTCGCGCGTGCCGCATGTGATCAAGCGCGGCATGACCAACCCGGAATCCTTCAGCTTCAACGGCGCGGTCTGGTACACGCCGACCGACAAGTACCAGAAACGCGCGTACGACGATTACGTCGACGACGGTCCGCTCAATGTCACCACCGACGGCGGCTGGATCGCGCTGCTGCAGCATTATTTCTTCACCAGCTGGATCCCGCAGGCGGACCAGAAAGCCAAGTTCGATCTGGCCAGCGCCGGCAATCAGTTCGGCATCACCGCCACCGGCCCCCAGTTCACGGTCGCGCCCGGCACCCAGACCAGTACCGAAGCGAAACTGTGGATCGGTCCGAAGCTGCAGGACAAGCTCGCGGCGCAGGCGCCCGGTTTCGGGCTGGCGCTCGACTACGGCTATTTCACCTTCCTTGCCGATCCCATCCACTGGCTGCTCGCGAAACTGCACGGCTTCACCGGCAACTGGGGCTGGGCGATCATGCTGCTGGTGCTGCTGATCAAACTCGCGTTGTATCCGTTGTCGGCCGCGCAGTACAAATCGATGGCGAAGATGCGCAAGTTCCAGCCGCGCATCCAGCAGCTGAAGGAACGCTACGGCGACGACAAGCAGAAGTTCCAGACCGCGATGTTGGAGCTGTACAAGAAAGAGAAGATCAACCCCGCCGGCGGCTGTCTGCCGATCCTGATCCAGATGCCGGTGTTCCTGGCGCTGTACTGGGTGTTGATCGAATCGGTGGAGTTGCGCCAGGCGCCGTGGATCCTGTGGATCCAGGACATGACCGCCCGCGATCCCTACTTCATCCTGCCGGTGATCAACATGGCGGTGATGTGGTTCACGCAGAAGCTCACGCCGATGGTCGGCGTCGATCCGATCCAGGCGCGCATGTTCCAGTTCATGCCGCTGATCTTCGGCGTGATGTTCGCGTTCTTCCCCGCCGGCCTCGTGCTGTACTGGGTCACCAACGGCGCGCTGGGCCTGATCCAGCAGATGTGGATGATGCGGCGCTACGGCGACAAGTCGATCCCTGCGACGGTGGAAAAAGCGTAACCCGCGACATCGAAGCTGCAACGGAGCCCGCCGCAAGGCGGGCTTCGCGTTTGTGGACGCTGCGCGATCCGCAATTCGTGCAGAATCCGCTCCAACGCTAGTCACCCGGTCAAGGAACCTGCATGCGGAACTCCACCAACACGTTGCTGGTGATCATCGGCACCGCCGTTGCCATCGTCGGCGTGATCGCCGCGAACATGATCCCTCCGGCCTTCGTCGACATGTTTCAGAATTTCGGCGCTGAACTGCCTTGGCTCACCCGCCTGTTCGCGCAGGGCGGCGGCTTCCTGTGGGTATTGCCGCTGCTGGTGCCGGTGCTGTCGTCGTTCGTGCGCGTACGCACGCCGGACGACAAACGTCGCGGCATCGTCGCGCTGCTGCTGGGCGTCGCGATCGGGTTCGCGTTGCCGATGGTTTGCCTGTTCTCCATGTACCTGCCGATTTTCCAGCTCGGCGCCGCGGTCGACGTTTGAAACCATGCTCAGCCACGACACCATCGCCGCGATCGCCACCGCTGCCGGAGCCGGCGGCGTCGGCGTGGTGCGCATCTCGGGTCCGCAGGCGCTCGCGATTGCGGAAAGCGTCTGCACGAAATCGCTGACCCCGCGCCACGCGCACTACGCCCGGTTCCACGACGAACGCGGTGAGACGCTCGACGACGGCATCGCCCTGTATTTCAAGGCGCCGGCGAGCTATACCGGCGAAGATGTCGTCGAACTGCAGGCGCACGGCAGTCCAGCGGTATTGCGACAATTGCTCGATCGCTGCTGCGCGCTGGGCGCACGCATGGCGCGCCCGGGCGAGTTCAGCGAACGCGCCTTCCTCAACGGCAAACTCGATCTTGCCCAGGCCGAAGCCGTGGCCGACCTCATCTCCGCCGGCGATGCGCGCGCGGCACGTGCCGCGCGGCGTTCGCTCGACGGCGTGTTCTCGCGTCGCGTCGATGCGCTGGCCGATGCCCTGCTGCGACTGCGCATCCACGTGGAAGCGGCAATCGATTTCGTCGACGAACCGCTGGACACGCTGGGCGGCGAGGCGCTGCGCCGTGGGTTGGCGCAGGCCGCCGCCGATCTCGACGCGCTGCTGCGCGAAGCCGAGCGCGGCCGGAAACTGCGCGACGGTCTGCACGCGGTGATCGTGGGCCCGCCGAACGCCGGCAAGAGTTCGCTGCTGAATGCGCTGGCCGGCAGCGAGCGCGCCATAGTCAGCGATATCGCCGGCACCACCCGCGATCTGCTGCGCGAAACCGTGCGCGTGGATGGCGTCGAGCTGACCCTGGTGGATACCGCAGGCCTGCGCACGGGCGGCGACACCATCGAACGCGAAGGCATGCGCCGCGCCGAATCCGAACTGACCCGCGCCGATCTGGCGATCGTGGTGCTGGATGCCCGCGAGATCGCAGCCGGGCGCACTGCGGTCGCAGAGGCGATCGCGGACGTCCCGCAGCGGCTGTGGGTGCTCAACAAGACCGACCTGCTGACCGGGATGCCGGTCGAGCCGGCGCCGTCCGAATGGCATGAAGACGACACGGTCCTGGTGTCGGCGCGGACCGGCGCCGGGCTGGACATCCTCCACGCACGGCTCCGCGCCCTCGCCGCTGGCGAAGGCGACGGCACCGAAGGCGCCTTCAGCGCGCGCGCGCGCCAGGTCGACGCTTTGCGTCGCACCGCGCAGGAATTGGCCGCCGCGCGGCAGCAGCTGGATGCGGATATGCTGGAGTTGACCGCCGAGTCGCTGCGCGCCGGCCACGACGCGCTGGGAGAAATCACCGGCAGACTTGCGCCAGATGACTTACTCGGTCACATTTTTTCGAGCTTCTGTATCGGAAAGTAGATCGAACGCGGCCTTGGGGATATGAGAGCCGCGACAGGGGGTGCGCTGGCACAGGATGTGCTTGCAAACCATGATTCCAGCCAGCCAGGGAAACCATCCTGATGTCCGCCGTCCAAGACACCGCTTCCAAGTCCTTCCGTCCGTTCCGCGACGGCTTCCGTTACGCCGCGCTGTCCGCGGCCCTGGTGCTGGCCATCGCCGCTTGCGGCGGCGACAAGGCGGAAACCGATCCCGCTGTGCAGCCCGAGACCCCCGCACAGCCGGTTCAGGCCCCTCCGGCCCCGGCCATTTCCGCGCAGGTCGCGGCGATGAGCGTCGACCAGCTGCGCGAAGCCGCGCGTGCCGCCCAGACCGAACAGCGCATGTACGCCCCCGCCAGCAACAACGCGATGGAGTACTACCTCGCCCTGCGCGACAAGCAGCCGAACGATGCCGCGGTCGCCAGCGCCCTGACCGATCTGATGCCGTACGCGCTGATCGCGGCCGAGCAGAGCATCGCCCGCGACGATTTCGTCGAAGCCCAGCGCCTGTATGCGCTGATGGAAAAAACCGACAAGGCCGCGCCCGCGCTGCCGCGCCTGAAACAGTCGCTCACCGACGCCCAGACCAGCTTCGCCCAGCGCCAGCAGCAGACCGAAGTGGACGCCGAGACCGAGAAGGCGCGTCTGGCCAAGCTCGAGGAAGACCGCAAGAAGGCGCAGGAAGAAACCCAGCGCGTGGCCGCGGAACGCCTCGCGAGCCAGCAGGCGCAGCAGGCCGAAGCCGCCCGCCAGGCCGAGGCCAACCGCCAGGCCGAAGCCAACCGTCAGGCCGAGGCCGCCCGCCAGGCCGAAGCCAACCGCCAGGCCGAGGCCGCGCGTCAGGCCGAAGCCGCCCGCGCGAGTACGCCGGCTACCGCCAGCGCCAACGATCTGCGCGCGATCAGTACACCCTCGCCGAAATACCCGCCGGAAGCCCTGCGCGCCGGGCAGTCGGGCGAAGTGCTGGTCGAGTTCACCGTGGGCACCGATGGTTCGGTCAGCGCCGCGCGCGTCGTCCGCGGTACCCCGCCGCGCGTGTTCGACCGCGAAGCGGTGGCGGCCGTCAAACGCTGGCGCTTCCAGCCGGTGGCGTCGCCGGTCACCACCCGCCGCACCATCGGCTTCAAGCCGGGCACCTGAACCACGGCGCTCGCGGCAGGAGCTCACAACACAAACCCGGCGAAAGCCGGGTTTGTGGTTTCTGGAACATGTTGCGTACGCGGCCTGCGAGGGCCGCTCCGGATCAGGCGGCCTGACCCAGCTCGCAGTCCGTCGGCCAGGCCGCATTGCGGTTCCGGCAGGCGCAGGCGTCGGGATCCGCGGGATTCAGGATGCAGATCGAGGCGCCGGGGACAGGCTGTTCGACAAGTGTGCGCATGAGGCGCGGGCCGCGGCCGCCGTAGCGCGGTCGGGTCGTCCGGGACGACGAAGGCATGAAGATCATTTCGCTTTTGAACAAACGCATGGGGGTGACACTCCTTGGGGGGATAAGGTCGGAACAGGTCCTTCCGTGGCGGCGAAGTCTGAAGGCAGAACATGACGATCGCCCTTCATCGCAACGCAGCGGTTCCCGCTGCATTCAGGCCGCACGTTCGACGACGTGCGTCGGCATCGCCGGGGTTGCTTCGACAACGTCGATCATTCGGCTACGCACGGCCGAATCCTCAGGCGCTGCGTCCATATGCGGTAAGGCACGTCTGCCATAGCGCTGCAGACACGGTGCGCGCCGGCCGTAGGCGAACCGGGTTCGAGGCGGCTCCAGGAACAGCATTTCGGTCTTGAACAGGTGCATGGGTCACTCCTTGTGTGTGGGATGAAGCGCTGGTCGGGTTGGCGGAAATGGTGGAGGCGGCACGTGCGCAGCGAACGCCGCCGGCATCGATGGCGATGTCCGGCAACGAACGGGTCTGCAGCGAACGGCTGGAAGCGGTCGGGTGCCATTGGTCGCATCGGGTGCCCGGCGGCACATCCTTGTGCCGGGGGAGGCGCTCCCGGCCGCGCCTCGACGGCTGCGATCCGGGCCTCCCCTGTCCTTGACGCATCCTTGCGGACCGAGCGTTCATTGTCTCCCCGGGTCGTCTCGCGGACTGCGACTGCAGCGCTGCGGATCAGGAAGAAAAACCTTGTTTTCCAGACGTTCCGTGTGTCTTTCGGCGTGGAGTAATCATGGGCTTCCGGCGTCTCACCGACTGCGAATCCGACGCATCGATCCGCGTCCGCCAGGACGCATCGACACGCATCCGCTGACGTACACTCCGGGCATGTCGACGCGACCCGGACACCGCCTACCCGACCCCGCGCTGCGCGCGGCCGCACGCATCGCCGATGGCTTCGACGACTACAACGCGCGCTTCTCCGACGTCACCCGGCGCGCGCGCAGACGTTTCGAACGCCGCGACTGGCGGCAGGCGCAGACCGACGCCACCGCGCGCATCGATCTGTACGAAACCTGCGTGCGCGAGACCCTGGGCCGGCTGGAATCGCTGCTCGAAGAGCGCGTGCGTTCGCGTCCGCTGTGGCGCGACATCCGCGCGGCCTACGCCCTGCGCATCGCCGCGCTGCCGGATCGCGAGCTGTACAAGACCTTCTACAACTCGCTGGCGCGGCGGTTCTTCCAGATCGACGGCGTCGCGCCGGACGTGGAGTTCCTGGCGCTGGAGATCGTGCCGACCGGCGACCCCGCCTGCCCCGGCGAACTGCGCCATCATCCCTTCGACCACGATGCTGCCGAAGTCTGGCGCGGCATCTTCCGCGATCTCGCCTACGTCAACGGTTGGGTGGATCTGGATGCCAGCGCGTGGTCGGTCGCGGACGCGCTGCAGTCGCGCGGCGTGATCGGCGTGTCGATGCTGAAGACGCCGTTCTACCGCGAACGCCGCGCCTATCTGGTCGGCCGCGCGTACGGCGCATCGGGCGCGTCGTATCCGGTGGTCGTCGCGTTGACCAGCGACACCGGCGGCGTGCGCGCCGATGCGGTGATCGTCGACGATCAGCAGATCTCGATCCTGTTCGGATTCTCGCGCAGTTATTTTCATGCCGACATCGACCGCGTCGGCGATGTCGTCGCCTTCCTGCACGCGCTGCTGCCGCGCAAACCGCTGGACGAACTGTTCACCGTGGTCGGCCGCATCAAACAGGGCAAGACCGAACGCTATCGCCAGGTGTTCCGTCATCTGTCCGAATATCCCGACGAGGAGCTGGTGCTGGCCGACGGCGAGCGCGGCATGGTGATGGCGGTGTTCACGCCGCGCGGCTATCCGGTGGTGTTCAAACTGATCCGCGACCGCTTCGCCTATCCCAAGGACATGGTGCGCGCCGAGGTCGAGGAAAAATACCGGCTGGTGTTCCGTCGCGATCGCGTCGGCCGTCTGGTCGACGCGCAGGAATTCCTGCGCCTGCGCTTTCCGAAGCGGCAGTTCGCGCCGGCCGCGCTGGACGAACTTCTGCGCGAATGCGCGCAGACCGTGCAGTTGGAAGGCGACGAAGTGCTGATCAAGCACTGCTACGTCGAACGCCGCGTGCGTCCGCTGAATCTGTACGTGCGCGAAGCGCCGGCGCCGGCGGCCGAGCGCGCGGTGCTGGAGTACGGCCAGGCGATCAAGGATCTCGCGCGCAGCAACATCTTTCCGGGCGATCTGTTGTTGAAAAATTTCGGCGTGAGCCGTCACGGCCGCGTGCTGTTCTACGATTACGACGAACTGTGTCTGGTCGAAGAGTGCAAATTCCGCGCGGTGCCGGCGATGCGCGAGGAAGACGAAACCCGACCGCTCGACGAATGGCTGTACGCCGCCAGCGACGATGTGTTTCCGGAACTGTTCCCGCAGTTCCTCGGCATCCTGCCCGCGCTGCGCACGCGCCTGTGCGAGGAGCACGGCGACATCTTCGATCCCGCGTGGTGGCGCGATGTGCAGTCGCGACTAGCGGCGGGCGAACACTTCGATGTGGCGCCGTATCCCGATGCCGCGAGGCTGCCGCAGGCACGCGAGGCCAACGACGATTTGCGCTAGGCTGTGCTCCCCTTCCGACGACACTCCACGCCGCCATGTCGAATCTGTCCGCTTCCGCACTGCGTTGCTGTCTGATCCTCGCCCTGGGCACGCCGTTGATCGGCGCCTGCACCTCCATGAATACGAGTACCAACACGTCCGCAGCCGCGGAAGCGGCTCAGGCATCCGCCGCCGATACCGCGCTGTCCGATGCCATCGCCGGCAGCTGGCGCGATCCGAAGAACGCCGCGCGCGACGCGTCCCGGCATCCGCGCGAAACGCTGGGTTTCTTCGGCGTGGCCGCGAACGAGACCGTGCTCGAGATCACGCCCGGCGGCAGCGGCTGGTACGCCGAGATCCTCGCGCCGTATCTGCGCGACAAGGGCACTTACATCGCGGCGCTGACCGACCCGATGGCGGTCGCCGAAGGCCGCAGCCGCGAATACCAGCAGAAGACGATGGACGATCTGAAGGCGCGGCTGGCGAAAGCGCCGGCGCAGTTCGATCGCGTCCGCTTCGCCGCATTCGATCCCAAGCAGCCCATGTTCGCCGCTGCGGACAGCGTCGACACCGTGCTGACGTTCCGCAATGTCCACAACTGGATGGGCGGCGGCACCGCCGATGCGTATTTCGCCGGCTTCTACGCCGCGCTGAAACCGGGCGGCGTGCTGGGCGTGGTGGAACATCGCGCCAAGCCGGGCACCGACCCGGAAAAAATGAAGAAGTCCGGTTATCTCACCGAGCAGGTGGTGATCGATCTCGCGACCAAGGCCGGCTTCGTGCTGGACGCGCGCAGCGAAGTCAACGCGAATCCGAAGGACACCGCCGATCATCCCAACGGCGTGTGGACGCTGCCGCCGACCAACCGTCACGATGCCGAAGACGCGGCGATGTATCAGGCCATCGGCGAGAGCGATCGTATGACTCTGCGGTTCGTGAAGCCCGCCGGCCCAGGCAAGCAATAGTCCACCTGGACGCCCGGGCCGCGCCTGCGGCTGGTGGAAACGAGACGCTGTCGTTTCGCCGCTTGTTGTGGGCAGATGAGAAGGCCATTGAAGCCGCGCGCGCGGCCGGTGGAAATGAAGCGACGTGGTGTTCGCTTGCTTCCTACGGCTGCCGCGCTTCCAAAAGCCGCTGCAACAGCGCGATCTGTTCGCCCTGCGCCGCCAGGATCTTCTCCAGCTGCTCCACCCGCAGCTGGTCGAGCTTGTCGTGCAGCGCCATGATTTCCAGTTCGGCCTTGAGATTGACCTGATAATCGTGCTCCGCCGCCGCGCGGTCGCGTTCGGCGTGGCGGTTCTGGCTCATCATGATCACCGGCGCCTGCAGCGCGGCCAGCATCGACAGCAGCAGATTGAGAAAAATGAAAGGGTAGGGATCGAACGGGTCCGCGCGCATCAGCCAGACGTTCGTCGCCACCCACAGGCCGAGGAACAGCATGAACATGCCGATGAAGGTCCACGAACCGCCGAAATGCGCGACGCCGTCGGCGACGCGCTCGCCGAACGTCCGGTCGTCGCCGCTGCCGGGCGCCGGTGCGATGCTGATGTGTTCGCGGCGATGGATCCGGGTCAATACGGCGCGCTCGGCGGCGCTGGCCTGCTCCCAGGCCTTGCCCAGCAGGCGGTTGGATAGCGCGGTGAGTTCGTGGTGGCTCATGACGATGCTCGCGGAAAGTCCTGCGTACAGCATAGGCCCGCATCGCAGCCGCGCGCATGCGGGCGTCGCGCCGTGCTGATCGCGTTCAACAAGCCCTACGGCGTGTTGTGCCAGTTCACCGATGGCGGTCCGCTCAAGGCGGGCCTGCCGCCGCGGCGCACGCTCGCGGATTTCGGGCTGCCGCGCGATGTCTACGCGGCCGGGAGGCTCGACCACGACAGCGAAGGTCTCCTGCTGCTCACCGATGACGGTGCGCTGGCGCATCGCATCACCGATCCGCGCCACAAACTCGCGAAAACCTATCGCGTGCAGGTCGAAGGCGCGCCGCAGCCGGAACAACTCGACGCGCTGCGCCGCGGCGTGGAACTCAACGACGGAATGACGCTGCCGGCGCAGGCCGAATCGATCGACGCGCCATCGCTGTGGCCGCGCGATCCGCCGGTGCGCTTCCGCAAGACCGTGCCCGATGCGTGGCTGGAGCTGGTGATCCGCGAGGGCCGCAACCGTCAGGTCCGACGCATGACCGCAGCGGTCGGCTTACCGACGCTGCGGCTGGTGCGTATCGCGATCGGCGAATGGTACCTGGACGATCTCGCGCCGGGTCGATGGCGTGAATGCCGCACCGGTTGAAGCCGATGCGGCATCGTTCGTGCCGGTAGATCGTTCGACGCTCGTCCGGTAATGCCGATGCCCGTGTCGATGAACCGGTTTATTCCGCGCTGGACTGCGCGCGTTCGGAATCTTTGCCTGTCTTGCGTGCACGCGGCTTGCGCTCGGTGTTCTGCCCGGGATTGGCGTCGCTCTTGTCGGCGCCCGTGACCTTCACCTTGGTGCCGTTGCTGCGCGTGACCTTGCCTGAAATCGCCGCGCGCGGCGCATCGGTCTGCGCGGCCTCTGCGCGCCGGCGATAGAAACGATAGGCAAGCACGCCCACGCCGACCACACCGACGGCGATCGCCACGCCAGGGTTGCGACGCACCAGGGTCGTGGCGACCTTCGTGCCGGTCTTGGCGACGCTCAATGCCGCACCGGCTCCGAGCCACTGCGGAAGATGCGAGGAGCCGGATTCGAGGCTGCTGCGTGCGCGGCGGGCGAGAGCGGTGCCGCTCTCCGACAAACGTTCGATGGTATTCATGGCGATACTCCTGTGGCGACTGCATCGCCGCGTACGGCTTGCAGGAATCGTGCTGTGCGTGGAGGGAAGATGCAGCTGCATTGTCGACAGCGACATCGCCCGCGCAAGCGCGTCGCGCGTCGCATATGCATCGACATTCAGATTGCGCCGCGGAATGCCGCAAACGCAGTACGCGATCATGCAAGGTGAATTGCGGATCGGGATTTACGCATGAAAAGCATCGAAATCAGCAGCAGCGGAAATCGATCCCCGCAATGCGTCCTTCACGTGCCGCGCGGTTTCGCGCGATGGGTCGCTTTCGCGCTCCACGGATCGTCCGGCCACGGGTGCTTCGGATAGCGGCCCTTCATTTCCTTCTTCACTTCCGGATACGTGCGCTCCCAGAAGCTGCGCAGATCCCGGGTGATCTGCAGCGGTCGACCGCCGGGCGACAGCAGATGCAGGGTCAGCGGCACGCGGCCGTCGGCGATCCGCGGCGTATCGGCCAGGCCGAACAACTCCTGCAGTTTCACCGCCAGCACTGGCGGCGCCGCCGCATCGGTCGCAATGTCGTAGGCGTATTCGATGCCGCGCTCCATGCCCGACGGCACCACGATGCGGGTCGGTGCGAGCGCGTCGATGCGCTGCCGCAGCGCCCAGTCGATGCCTGCGCCGGACTTCAGGGCTTCGCTGAGCTCGTCTTCGCTCAATGCGTCGAGCCGGGTCTTGCCGACGAACGCCGGCCGCAGCCACGTATCGAGCGTCGCCAGCAATGCCGCATCAGACAGATCCGGCAGCGCCAGTTCCGGCATCCACGCGTGCAGGCAGCGCACGCGTGCGCGCCACTGCGCCAGCGACTCGCGCCACGGCAGCGCATCGATGCCGAGCGTCCGCACCGCGTCGGTCAGCGCCTGCGCGGCCTGCGCCGGATCGACGCGGCCGGCGGGTCGCGCATCCAGCACGATGCCGTCGAAACGCTGCACGCGTTCGGCGACCAGCGCGCGTCGCGCGTCGTCCCAGCGCACTTCGTCGCGATCCGAAAAACGTGCGCCGAAATCGCGACGCAGCCGCGCTTCGTCCACCGGCGCGGCGCGCAGCACTTTCGCGTCCTTCGCTTCGAATCGCAGATCGCAGGCGACGATCCACGGTTCGCCGATCATCGCGCTGTCGTCGAACAATTGCGCCATGCGCCCGTTGGCCAGCGGATAACGGCACAGGTCGCTGCCGTGACGGTAGCCGATGCGATCAGGAAACGCGTGCGCCAGCAGATCGCCCAACGCATGCGCCGGCACGCTCGCCGGCGGCTTCGCGTTGCAGCGCAGACGCCTGCGCCACTGGGTCGCCGCGGCGTCCAGCGCCTGCAGCGACGAGCGCACGGCGTCCGGCGGCGTGCGGGCCTGGCGATGCGCCGCCAGCGCCTGCCAGCGTGCGGCCAATGCATCGCTGCGGCCCTGCCCCGGCGTGGCGCGCAGGGGATCGCGCGCTTCCAGCAGTGCGGCGAGATCGCAGGCCAGCGCGGTCTCGGTATCGTTCTGCGCGGACAGCAGCATCGCCGCCAGTCGCGGATGCGTGCCGATCGTCAGCATTCTTTTTCCGGACGGTGTGATCGCATTGCCGGCGTCCAGCGCGCCGAGGCGCTGCAGCAGGTCGCGCGCCGCGGCCATCGCACCGGTCGGCGGCGCGTCGACGAAACGCAGCGCGTCGCTGCCCCAGGCCGCAAGTTCCAGCGCCAGCGACGCCAGTTCGACCTGCGCGATCTCCGGCCGCCGCTGCGGCTCCAGACGCTGCGATTCCGGCCAGAGTCTGTACGCCCAACCGTCGGCGACGCGGCCCGCGCGACCGGCGCGCTGGTCGGCGGACGACTGCGCGATGTTCACCACGTCGAGTCGCGAGAAACCGCTGTTGGGGTCGTAGCGCGGCTCGCGCGCCAGGCCGCTGTCGATCACCACCCGCACGCCCGGCAGGGTGACGCTGGATTCGGCGACATTGGTCGCCAGCACCACGCGGCGGCGGCCGTCCTGCGAAGGCTGCAATACGCGCGATTGTTGTTCGACCGGGAGTTCGCCGTGCAGCGCGAGGATCTCGATGCTTTTGCTATTCCCTTCTCCCGTCGGGAGAAGGTGGCGCGAAGCGCCGGATGATGGTTCGGAAGCAATGCCGCGATCGACAACATCGCGATGCTGACCGACCCTCTCCCCAACCCCTGCCCCGGCCCTCGTGCTTGGCACGAGGGCGCTCTTCGACCCGCGAGCCGGTGGCTCGCAATCGGGCCTCATCGCCCCGGCGGGAGAGGGGCGATGTTGCGTCAACAACGCCTCCACCTTCGCGATCTCCCGCTGCCCCGGCAAAAACACCAGCACATCGCCCGGATGTTCCGCGAGCGCATGTTCCACCGCGCGCTTGACCTGATGCTCGATCGCCTCATCGCGCCGCGCCGGGAAGTGCGCGACGCGCACCGGAAAACTGCGGCCGGCGCTGGACAGCCGCGGTGCGTCGAGAAACGCGGCGAGCTTCTCGCCGTCCAGCGTCGCCGACATCGCCACCAGCCGCAGGTCCTCGCGCAGCCCCGCCTGCACATCCAGCGCCAGCGCCAGACCGAGATCGCCGGCGAGGTGACGTTCGTGGAATTCGTCGAACAGGATCGCGCCCACGCCTTCCAGCATCGCGTCGTCCTGCAGCATCCGGGTGAGGATGCCTTCGGTGACCACTTCGATCCGCGTGTTCGCGGTGACCTTGTTCTCGAAGCGGATGCGATAGCCGACGGTTTCGCCAACGCTTTCGCCCAACTGCTTCGCCATGAACTGCGCCGCCGCGCGCGCGGCCACGCGGCGCGGTTCCAGCATCACGATCCTGCGGCCGGCCAGCCATTCGGCGTCCAACAGCGCGAGCGGCACTTGCGTGGTCTTGCCGGCGCCGGGCGGCGCTTCCAGCACCAGGCGCGTGCCGGCGCTCAGCGTCCGCCGGATCTCCGGCAGCAGTTCGGCGATGGGAAAGGTGTCTTGCGGGGTCATCGCATCAGGCTAACAGCCATGGCAAGGGGCGAAGTCGACGTGTCCCTTGGGCGCCGTTCGTCGGCGCGCGGCCGGCGCCCGGGCTTTTTGGTGGCGGTTGTCATAACGCCGGGCTAGATTGCGCCCTCCATACCGGAAGGGATGTACCCATGTCGCGTGCGCTTTCCATGCTGTCACCCTATGTGCTGTGCCCACTGGCCGCCGCCCTGCTTCTCGGAAGCGGCGCCGCCCGGGCAGAAGTCTTCATCAACGAATTCCATTACGACGATGCCACGTCCTCCGGCGATACCGGCGAGCGCATCGAGATCGTCGCCACTGCGGGCGAAACGCTCAGCAGCTACCGCGTGTATCTCTACAACGGTTCCAACCCGTCTTCCGCAGTCACCTACGACAACGACCTCGTGCCGGTGGGCAGCCTGGTCAACTGCGGCGGCCAGGTGCGCATCGCGACCCTGAGCTATGCCACCAACGGCATCCAGAATGGCGCCAACGACGGCATCGCGCTGGTGAACCCCAGCGGCCAGGTCGTGCAGTTCATCAGCTACGAAGGCAGCATCACCGCCAGCAACGGTCCGGCCGCCGGCCGCACCAGCGTCAATCTGCCGGTGTCCGAATCTGGTTCGACGCCGGCCGGCACCTCGCTGCAGCTCGGCGGCAGCGGCGGGCCCGCCAATTTCACCTGGCGCAATTCGGCCACCCAGACCTTCGGTACCTGCAACAACAACCAGAGTTTCTCCGGCACCACGCCCAATCCGGTGCCCACCGTCACCTCGACCACGCCGGTCAACGGCGCGAACGATTTCCCGGCCGCCGGCAATCTGGGCATCACCTTCAGCGAAGCGGTCATCGCCGGCCCCGGTGCGTTCACGCTGGGCTGCGCCACCTTCGGCGACATCAACATCACGTGGCCCACCACCACCGCCGCGACCAGCTTCAGCATCGATACCGGCACGGCGCTGCCCGCGGGCGTGGCCTGCACCTTCACCGCGTTCGCGGCCAACATCCGCGACGCCGGCGACGCGCGTCCCGCGGCCAACACGGTGGTGAACTTCAACGTCGCCAGCGGCGGCGGCGGCGGCACCGGCTATTACTCGAAGGTCAACACCAGCAGCCCTTCGCAGCTGCGCTGCTCGCTGCACGCGACCATCAAGGGTCACACCGCGTATCCGTACAGCGGCGGCACCACCAACACGTGGACGATCCTCGAAATCGCCGATGAGGATCCGAACAACAGCGGCCGCATCCTCGACGCCTACCGCAATCGCAGCTTCGTCAAGATCACCGACCGCGCGGGCAGCGGCAGCGGCCTGAAATACAACCGCGAACACAGCTGGCCGAACTCGCTGGGCTTCGGTTCCACCACCGGCAACCTCGGCCTGCCGAATTCGCCGTACACCGACACCCACATGCTGTATCTCACCGACTCGGCCTACAACTCCGATCGCGGCAACAAGCCCTACGCCAACTGCACCGCATCGTCGGGCTGCACCGAGCGCGTCACCGAAGTGAACAACGGCCAGGGCGGCGGCAGCGGCGCGTACCCGGGCAATTCCAACTGGGTGAAGACCCCGGACGGCAACGGCGGCTCGTTCGAAGTGTGGGGCAAGCGCAAGGGCGACATGGCCCGCACCATCCTGTACATGGCGATCCGTTACGAAGGCGGCACGCATCCCACCACCGGCCAGTCCGAACCGGATCTGGAACTCACCGACAACCGCAGCCTGATCCAGATCACCTCCAGCTCGCCGGCCTACATGGGACTGCTGTCCACGCTGCTCGCGTGGCACCAGGCCGATCCGCCGACCGCCGCCGAGCGCGAGCGCAACGAAGTGATCTACAGCTTCCAGGGCAACCGCAATCCCTTCATCGATCATCCGGAATGGGGCACTGCGGCGCTGTTCACTTCGTCGAAGCCGGCGACTTGTCAGTTGAACTGATTCGCTGAGATATCGCGATGGTTTACGGAACGCCGGCAGGGAGCTGCCGGCGTTTTTGTTTGGTGCTCGATGTTGGAAACACGGTGCACAAACGTTGGATGTTGAGCGAATTTGAGGTCTGTTTGCCACAAGCAGCTTTGAAAAAACTTGATTGACAAGCGACCGCGCGAAGTCGCAAGTTATACATTGAGCCCTGAGCTGGGGTTTGATAGTTATGGGCCACTCGTAAATTAAGGAGATCTGGTGAGCGAGAAGCGTATCGTGACCATTGGCTGCGAACTTGCGTCCGACGCCGTGAAGAATGTGCCATTTAGGTCGAAGTCCTCGCTACTAGACTGGGACATCGTGCTCTTTAAACCGAAAATCAACGATTTTATCGGCTACAGCACCAGGCACTTTCAGGGGAAGCCCAGCCTTGGAGATACGGAGTCGTTCCGTCTGCGTGAGTGTTGCGAGCATTGGCGAAGAGAAATCAAAGAAGCAGTCGGAGCCGGTAAGACGGCGATCGTATTCCTCCCGGAACTCACTTCGGTCTACATTGATACGGGAGAAAGAAGCTACTCTGGTACTGGGCGGAACCGAAAGACTACTCGACACGTATCTGAGTACAACAACTACAGGGCTGTTCCTGCCGAGCTTGCGCCAGTTGCCGCTAACGGTACAGAAATGAAGCTTGCATCAAACGTCGCGCCGCCCCTTGCGACTTTCTGGAGCGAGTTCCGAACAATGTTCGCCTACCAAGTATTGCTGACATCCGAAAAGGTTCCAGCTTCGATCATGACAAGGACGGGCGATAAAGCGGTCGGAGCACTGTATCGGACGAAGACTTCCAGTGGCTCTCTTGTTCTTCTCCCGGACTTCGATTTCTATCCGGATGACTTCTTGGAGTTTAAGGTCGAGCAACGTGCTTGGACAAAAAAAGCAATTGCCTTCGCAAACCGCTTTGTCTCCGCCATTGTTCAGCTGGACAGAACGCTACGCGCTGAGAGCGACATAACGCCAGAGCCGAACTGGGCTGCAAGCGATACCTATTTGCTTGCTCCAGAGCGGTCTCTCCGCTCTGCATTGATGGCTGCAGAACTCGATCTGGAGAAGGCCCAACGCGCCAAAGAAGAAATCGTGGAAAGATTGAGGGGAGAGTCGCTTCTCCGGGGTCTATTGTTCGAGAAAGGCAAGCCGCTAGAAAGTGCAATTATTGATGGCCTTCGCAAACTTGGTTTTAAGGCGGAGCCTTTCAAGGACGATGGATCTGAGTTCGATGTGGTCTTTGAATCGGAGGAGGGGCGACTCATCGGTGAGGCGGAAGGGAAAGATAACAAGGCGATCAACGTCGACAAACTTCGGCAGCTCCAAATGAACATCCACGAAGACCTATTGAGTGAATCGGTGTCGACGCCAGCCAAGCCGGTACTTTTCGGAAATTCCTATCGCCTTGTGACACCATCTGATCGTGGCGAACCATTCACTGAGAAGTGCGTTGCCGCGGCAGCCACTATGAATACTGCGCTTGTATCGACGCCGGACCTCTTCTTGGCTGTTCAGAATTTCGTAGAATGCCAAGACCTCCATTTCGCTGCCGCCTGTAGGTCAGCCATTTTTTCGACAACTGGAAGGGTAGTCTTTCCTGCACCCTCTAGTATTGCTGTTGTCGCGGATACTACTGGAGCAATGACATAGTGACGTAGCCCGGTAAGGCAGAAGGCCGCACCTGGAATCTTCGGAGAAATACACCATTCTTAACCTCGGGTTCGCACGTTGCGCGGACCCGGGCTACGGGCTTGGGTCATCCGCGGTTTCCGTAGCTGCGCGACCTGACCATCCGTTCAAGCCGACCCATGTCATGTGGCGACGCTCGCAAACGCCGGATGGATTTCTAGCTTACGCCTCTGCTCGAATGCAAGGCCGTAAGGCGCATATAGCCGCGTAGGGTGCATAAGCGAAGCGTCATGCACCTTTCTGTCACCGCGCCGCGCCGGCAGTATTCGATGGCGCATGACGCCTTCGGCTTATGCGCCCTACGCTATTGAGCGATAAATAGGCTGTCGTCCCATCGAAATTCCCGTCATAGTGCTGCTGATATTCTTTTATAGACCCGAAGGGCGGCGCAGAGGACTTGCGCCGTTTTTCGACGCGGTCTTGGCATGCCACGTGCCGCCTGACAATCCGTTCGAGCCGCCCCGCATCGTGGCGCCAGCCACGGGCCTGCGCTACGCTAGCGCGCGTCTGTAATGACCCAGTGAAAACCTGCTCAGGTGTAACCTTGGAAAAGGAGCCACCCATGAGTGCAGTGATGGAAGAAGAGATCAAGCGTTGGACCGCGCGTCGGAAGTCTTCATTGGTACTGGAGATCA
>Ga0209800_10000099_pt1 | contig 189504 bp, 168 predicted proteins | sample Higcelweek8metaG_FD_187174 | JGI IMG/M metagenome (GOLD analysis project Ga0209800, IMG submission 187174) | Freshwater pond sediment microbial communities from the University of Edinburgh, under environmental carbon perturbations - High... | ecosystem: Environmental > Aquatic > Freshwater >... | reverse complement strand
ATATGTCATGAGTATGAGGTAAATATTTTCAAAATTGGGTACTAAATCCCCATAAATAAATTTAGACGAGAGTTTCTCAAAAATCCCTACGTTAAATCTATTATAAAATCAGAAAAACGACAAGCAACCGTATAAATAGGAAAAAGAATAAAAATTCTGACAAACCATATCCCCGTGATGATAAAAAGAATATAATTGCCAAGTCGTGTTGCAATTAATTCGTTCGGCATTAATAAAGATAGAACTGCAAACATGAGCCAAATAAGTCCAATGAGACTGTTAGATGTGTAGATGATGTCTTTGATGTGATTTTTGTTGGTTTGATTTATATCTTTGATCAATAAATTCCATTTGAATAGTTTCGGAAAAACGATGTGAAATAAAGCGCATATCAAATGAAAAATTCCGCCGGCTATGATTAATGTTTCCACTGTAGTTTACCCTGAAAATATATAATCAGATAGATTTGATAAATATTCATAATTTTCCTAAGAAGGTCAGTGTTAAATAATAAGTATCATTCCATTTTGCCATAAGTCTGTAGTTTCTGCATGTCGCGTCTGGAATAGATCTTGATTTAATGTTGAGAACATTGATCTTATATATTGCATCAATAATATCTGATCTCAAATTGAAATAATTCTTTAAAATTACAATCCGTTTTTGAGATGAATTATAGTTTTTGCTTTCAAGTATATTTGAATAGTTGAGCCAGGATTGCAAAACAGAGATAAAAAAAATGCTTTCATTCTTTATCCTTCATAACTTTTCATGGATATAAGCTTTTGAGTTTGTCTTTTTCTGGAATGAATCCTGATTTATGATTCTCTTTTAATTATTCTCAAAACGGTTATTGTGTCAACTCAAATGAGACAGAAATTGTTTTTTGGCTGAAAAAGTGAATTATCCTGGAAAGTATCTGGAATTAATTTAATTATGATGTTATAATATTGGTGAAATCCTGAAAGGAATAAAGGTTAATTAAAATGCATCTTGTCCAAAAATTTCTTACATATTTTTTGAGCTTTCAGCCTTTTGTTCTGCTTCCGGTTATTATTTTCATAATGGCGCTTGTTTTCAGAATGAAAATCGCAACAGCGTTGCGTTCTGCGCTGACTCTCGGAATCGGATTTATCGGAATATTTATGACGTTTGATTTTTTTGTTAAAATAATCAAACCTGTAATAGAAGCATTTATCGCTCGGACGGGTATGAATATGCCTGTTCTTGATACAGGATGGCCTCCGCTTGCGCGTATAGCCTGGACCTATGAACTGGCGCCTTTGCTTCTCGTGATATTTATCTCAATAAATATTGTCATGCTTCTGACACGTCTGACCAAAACAGTAAATATTGATATTTGGAATTACTGGCATGTTATATTTCTTGCTGTGTTAATTCAGTTTATGACAAATTCAATTTTGCTTGCTGTAGTTATTTCTTCGTTGAGTTTTATTCTGGCACTGAAACTTGCCGAATGGAGCGCGCCGCTTGTAAATAAAATTTCCGGCATGAAGGGAATATGCATTCCTCATCTTTCGGCAGTAATTCATTTTCCGATAGCGCTTGTTTCAGATTTTATTATAGGAAAAATTCCGTTTCTACGTTCGGTAAAAGCAGATCCTGAGCATATAAGAAAAAATCTCGGACTTGCAGGAGAGCCTATGATAATAGGTTTTGTCACAGGTTTGCTGCTCGGAATAGCAGGCGGATATGAGCTTCGAGAACTGCTGACGCTTGCTGTAAGTTTTTCGGCAGTTGTTTTTATTCTGCCGAAGATGGGAGAGATTTTAGGTTCGGCGTTGATACCTGTTTCTGACGGAATGAAAACATTTATCAATAAGCATTTTCCCCACATAGGAACCAGCTATATCGGGCTCGATGTTGCCGTACTTTTCGGAATACCTGCGGTGTTGGTAACCGCACTGTTTTTAATGCCTGCCTCCATCGTTCTTGCTGTTATTCTTCCAAAAATAAATTTTATACCGATTGGAGATCTGACTAATCTTCTGGTGCCGTCAGCTATAATAGTCACTGCCGCGAGAGGAAATATTATACGTTCTTTTTTGATAGGTATACCCGTTGTAATCGGAAATCTTTATTACGCATCTTACTATGCCCCGATGCTGACGGAAATGTCCGTGAAATATAATAATAAAATCGAAGGTTATGACGGACTCTTTACAAGTTTTCTTGACGGGGGAAATCTCTACCGCGCGTGGCTTGCAAACGCATCAACCGGAGATGTCATCAGTCTTGCGGCTGTGCCTTTTGTAATTATTTTAATTATAGTCACATGGAAGCTGAAAGGGCGAAAAGAATATAGAGGGGAGTGAAATTGATATCAATAAAGCTCATCATGACTGCCGATATCGATAAGAATGATTTGATCGTTATCAATAATAAAATCAATTGAAATCCTGTATGAAATATTTATCGAAACTGAATATAATTCAGATAATTTTCCCTGTAATTTATGCAATCTCAGGGAAGGATGATGGGGATTGATTTCCAGCAGTTTTAAAGTCTTTTCATATTGAGATAATATGTCGGGATGCTTTTTTATGAATTTAATGGCACGTTTTGTGTAGCTGTCAGTATAAATGATTTCAGTCATGTGTAATTCTCTTGATATGTTTATCTACGGATTCTTTGAAATATTTACCTTTTTTAATATCTCTCTTTGCTTCAAGCAGTGCGGTTTCTAGTTCACATTCTCTTAGGTAATTATATTTTTCAATCGGAAGTACAATAAATTTGCTCTTCCCGCGTACTGTAATAATAACCTCGTTTCCATCCGAAATTTCATCGTTTAATACTGAAATGCCTTTTGTTTTTAATTCGTTCGCTGTTATTTGAATCATGTTTATAGTCCTTTTGATAATATTAAAAAAAGTACTGTTAAAAGCACTATTGGTCAAGCTGTTTTTGCGGCAATAAAAAACTTTATACAGAAAATTAAAATCCGTCACTGTGTGGTAACGGATTTTATACGTGAACTGCGGTTTTTGTAATCAGTTATTTATATTTTACATGGAAAATAGTTTTATTCCAACCGACATAAATGTTGCCTTCTGTGATGAGTCCACCCTGCGGGTAGTTGTAAGGTTTTTGTCCGAAAGTATATTGTGATGCGGACATCTTTGCAATTGTTTTCAGATTTCCCTTGGTCGAAATAATTTGAATGCCGTCTTTGTTGAAAAAGGCAAGTTCATCTTTCTGTACGAATCCGATTTTCCATGAGACATTGCCTGCATAAAATTCCTGGATAACCTTGTCTGTTTTGCGGTTATATGCATGAATCTTTCCGGTTTTGTTTGACAGCATATAAAGCCTTGTTCCGTCAGGATCAAATGCCGCTCCGTATGTAGTGATCGGTGTTTTAATAAGTTTAGAAATTTTATCTTTTATATTAACAAGATATGCACTTCCCTGTGTACCGAATTCGGTATAAACAACAGCAAGAATTGATGATGATGCCTGATCGAAAAAGAAACGATTGGGAATTTTGCCCGGTACTTCCTGTGATATTATATTTTTAACGCCTTTTTCGGTACATTCCACGACATGAAAAATCTTTGTAGATTCCTTTGGAGCTTTTCCGGAAGGGTCAAGTGTTCTTTTATCCAGCGAATAGCAGACATATCCTTTTTTGTTGACGCTGTCGTAAAATCCCTCATAGACTAAATAAGATATTGCATTGAGGCCCGCACGGCTTTTAACCGGACTGTAATGTTCGGTTATTGACTCAAATCCGTCGGCGAGAATATGTGCGGATGTTATACGTTTTTTTTTGAGATTCCAATAAACGACAAAATATCTGAATGCGGTATGATCGTATTTAGGGTTTTTCCCCATGTTCTGTACTATGAGAGATGCGGTTCCATCTGCTTCATCGTAATGAATTAATTTTTTTATCGTAAACGGATACATCGCTTTCGGCATTTTTGAAATTGAATAATTATTGATCAGAAGATCCGGATGCGAAGCAAAATATTCGTCAATCGGAACAATTAGTTCAGCGCGGGATAAAGTATCCGAATCTGTGTAATATATTGTAGATTTGCGCTGGTAATCCGCGAAGCCTGCGAATCCGAGAAGTATTTTCTTTCCGTTGTCAAAAGTACGCAGATCTGAATCCTGATAGAAAAAACTTGGCTGCTTGCTTGACTCTTTTCCCATGTCGATAAATGAAGATGCCGAAAACTTATACGCGAAAAGCTGAGAGACTGTTAATAAGAAACCAAGAATCAAAAATCTTTTTTTCATGTAAATCCTCCAGCGGACAATTAAAATATATTTTTGTAATAGAATATACCATTTATATCTGGAATATAAAAATATGAAAATGTCAAGCCGGTTATGTTAAAGACTTATTCCATTATGTAGCATTTGCATTTTTTTGAGATCTTATTTTTGTCTTTCATAACAATTATTTTAACATCGTACATCAAGCCTTTATTGTCCAAAGCAGGATCGTATGTTGCGGTATAATACATCTTTACGCGATATGAACCTGCAGAATAAATCTCATAGAAAGTGCTTCCTTTGGTTTCCGATTCTAGATGCTGAGTAGTCTTTACGAGTTTCAAAGACAAATCTACCCCGTTTAGATTCATCCATTTAACTTTGTCGGAGTCAACTACGCAAATCATATGTTTTTCATAATCGTTTTCTTCAAAGCCTTCATTAACATAATACCATGAAAAATCTTCTGAAGGGTGGTTGTTGTAATCGACATAGCCAATTTTTATTGAAGATGTTGTTGAAGCGGATTTATTTTCAATAGCTGAGGTTTTGTTGTTTCCAAATGAAGTGAATGGGAAGGTTGTCAGTAAAATGAATATTAAAAGATTGAAAACTCTCCGGAAGAATAATTTCATAAAACCTCTCAAAGGAAAAGATTATATCAAGAATATGTGATAAGTATAAGAATACGGTTTGGTCAATAATTATTTTTTGGATAGTCAACGGTGAGAACAACGCAGGTAGAGGCTTTCTATCAATATTATTATAAGCTTCAGCAAAATAAGAATGATAAGAATAGAAAACAGAATTTGCCGGAGGCAAATTTATCTCTGATCGGAGCGCAGGGGTTTTGTCTGAGCCGAATCCGCTGAAAGCGGTTCGGCTAGTTCTGCGCGACAAAGAGCGTGAGGGGGTTGCACTGTCCAACGCTGATGGACATCCTGTCCGCGTTGGATTCGCGTCATCCTGACGCACAGGAAAGGGCTGGCCGTGTGCTCACGAGGAGCACGAGCGAGGCGGCTACAGGATGTAATAAGCCACCGAGGATGAGGCTTTCGCCCCTTTGATCTTATACATGAGACCATGCGAAACTGGATTTTAAAGGTGCGGAGCACCTTTTGTGTATTGCATGACACCATGCATCTACCGAGTAAAGGGCGTGGAACGCCCTTTTTAATTTTTCTCTTTGATAACATCAAAGAGAATATCGACAGCATCCCCGACTACCTTTCTGCAAATTATCTGATGATGCCTTCTCATTTCAACATCATCCGTGCTCTTGACGTATTTCTTAAGAATTTCCGCACACTGGGTAGTGCCGTAAATTTCATCAGCTTTCTTGTCGAGCTCGCGCACTTTGGAATAAGCAGACAGTTTTGTTTCCATATCGAGCGGTTCGGTGTTTCCGAATTCAAGACCGAGAACCATGAAAGCGCCGGTAAGCGCGCCGCATTTCTGACGGAGGCGTCCCATTCCGCCGCCGAATGTTGATGAAATCTTTTTCGCTGTTTCTTCGTCGAGTCCGTAGTCGGATGAAAAAGCTAAAAGAACGGATTGAGAGCAGGCATATCCAGAATCAAAATAATCCAATGCTTTTTTAATGTATGTTTCTTTTATTGTTTTGGTATTTTCTTTAGTATTCATTGTAATCTCAGTTTTCAGATAGTTTTAGATTATTAGTAACAATAAACATTTTAAGCGTCCGTATTCAAAGTCTATGTTTGAAATCAGTTGTAAGAAAAGAAAAAATGATTTCAGTAACAAGCTAGCTAAAAGATCATAAAAAGTAACGTCGCGCTTGGCGCGACACTAAGGCGGTACGGGAACCGCCATCGAGGCGCTTCAATATTTGACAGGAGGTCAAAATGAAAGCGCCTCGTAACGGGCGTCCGCAGCATCCGGCGAAGCCGGTGCGAGGAATTCGCCCGACAAAAGCCAGGAGTGGGATCTCTCTGTCCAACGCTTACGGGCATCGTGCCCGCGTTGGATTCTCGACGTCCTGTCGCACAGGATGAGGAGTCGGCCGTTTTCAAAAGAATCTAACTATTGACAGCAATAATACCTAAACCATTCGGCGAAGCCGAATACCAAATAAGCTGAGCTTTCGCAATTCGCTGAAAGCGGTGCGAAAATCGAAGCGTAAAAAAGCCGGGATGGGATTGCAAAAGGGTAAGGGCTGGCGACTGAAGCCCTTACCCTTTTGATATTATTGCATGACACCATGCTAAATCGGATTCAAAAGGTGCTTTGCACCTTTTGGTTTTCAATGATCGCACGCATTAACGCCTGTTACGAGTTTTCCGTCTAAAAAGCTTTTCACAAGATTTTCAGGCGTATCGCATGGTGCGCCGTAAATGACCTTGATATTTCTTTCGGTGAAAAGAGCCTGTGCGCGGCCGCCCATTCCTCCGGCGATTATAAGATTGATTCCGCGTTCTCCGAGAAATTTAGGAAGAAGTCCGGGTTCATGCGGAGGTGCTTCAAGTTCGCTTGTCTGTGAAATTGTTTTTGCAGTTTCGTCAGCATCGATTATCGCGAATTTTTCGCAGTGTCCGAAGTGAGCGTTCAGCATTCCGTCATGAACGGGTATCGCTATTTTAATCATTTTTGTTCTCCTTATTGTTTTTTAAATTCAGTCAAAACTTCCGCGACGTGTGTAAATATTTTCGACGCGTGTGAATCGGCTCTGTTTACGTATGGTATGCCTGCGTCTCCGCATTTTCCGAGTTCGGGTTCGATCGGAATTTTGCCGAGAAAATTAATTCCGTAATCCTTCGCTATCTTTTCCCCTCCGTCTTTTCCGAATATGTCATAGACTTCTCCGCATTTAGGGCAGGCGAATCCGCTCATGTTTTCTATTATTCCGGCAACAGGAAGATTGAGCATCTTGCAGAAATTAACAGAACGGCGCACATCGGCAGCTGATACTTCCTGCGGCGTAGTGACAAGTACAGCTCCGTCCGGATTATCAAGCAGTTGAATCGCGGAAAGAGGTTCGTCGCCTGTTCCCGGAGGGCAGTCAACGATCAGATAATCGAGTTCTCCCCATTCAACATCCTTTATAAATTGCTTTATCGCACCGGTTTTCATCGGTCCGCGCCAGACTACAGGAGCATCTTTTTCTCCGAGAAGAAATCCTACAGAAATTACTTTCAGATTTGGAATGCATCCGATCTCGGCCGGAATAATTCCTTTTTCGGTTGAAACTAGTTTCGCGCCTGTGAGACCGAGCATAGTCGGAACACTTGGTCCATGAACGTCAACATCAAGAAGACCTGTTTTAAATCCCTTGGAAGCAAGCGCACATGCGATATTAACAGAAACGGTACTCTTTCCGACTCCGCCTTTTCCGGAAAGCACAACGAATTTTTTCTTAATAGCTTTGAGTCTTTCCTTCATCATCAAATCATCATCATTCTGTGACATATATTCTCCCATATATTCTTAATAATATTTTTAATTTCATCGCAATCCGATTCCATGATCGTGAGCGAGCGTATCTGCGACTGCGTGAAAATTTTATTATAAGGTATTCTGCCGGCAACAGTGCCCCCGAGTTCAAGAGTTTTTTTCTCTATACGCAAAGTAATTTCTTCGTTTACATCGAATCTGTTTACGCATACGGAAAAAGGCAGGCGGAAATGCTTAATCAATGATGCTATTCTTTCAAGATCATGTTTGCCCGAAAGCGTTGGTTCGGTCACTATCAAAACTGCATCGGCTCCTGTTATAGAAGCGATTACCGGGCATCCTGTGCCTGGAGGGCCGTCTGTAATGATGAGGTCTTTTTTTTCTTCAACGGCTTTATCCTTCGCATTTTTTCTGACGAGAGAAACGAGCCTGCCTGAATTTTCCGCACCCGCGAAAAGTCTTGCGTGCGATACTGTGCCGAACCTGCTTTTTGAAATATACCATTCGCCGCATTTTCTGTCTTCAAATATAACCGCGTTTGCAGGACAGAAATGCGCGCACACACCGCATCCTTCACATGATGTTTCTTCTATGCTGAATACACCTTTGTTATTTTTAACAGCGTCAAAACGGCATAACTCAAAACATTTTCCGCACGAGACACATTTGCCTGTATCAATCGAAGCGAGTTTTCCACTTACGAAAATCGCGCTTTCTGTTACTTCGGGTGAAAGAACAAGGTGAAGATCGGCCGCGTCGACATCGCAGTCGGCAATGACAGCGCTTTTAGCGAGAGAGGCGAATGCCGCGCTAACGCTGGTTTTTCCGGTTCCGCCTTTTCCGCTTATTATAACGAGTTCTTTCATATCTTTTCTCCGGCGCGGTTCATTATTATTTTTGAAGCAGAAATGAATTCCTCTTTGATTTCAGGAAGGGCGTCATAGAGCGGAATCCCTTTTGAATAAGCCCGCGCCGCGTCAATGGATTCTTTTATACGCATGATTATTTCGATGTTTTCATCCGCGCAGTATTTTTCAACACGATCATCACCTGAGTCGGAACGATTGATGATGACGCCGAAATTCATTTTCATTTTGCGGAGAGTTTCTACTGCGAGAGTCATATCGTGAAGACCGAACGGTGTCGGTTCTGTTACAAGAATAACGTAATCAGAATTGCCGACTGCCGTAACCATCGGACACGAAGTTCCCGGAGGACAGTCGATTATAACAATATCACTGTCCGTGTTTTTCTTTACCTCGCGTATTAGTGGGGGCGACATTGATTTTCCGATATCGAGAATTCCCTGAACAAGATGCAGCTTTCCGCATGAGTATTCAGATATTGTTCCTGTTTTGCTTTCAACTTCTGAAATACATTTTTCTGGACAAACGAGAAAGCATCCGCCGCAGCTGTGGCAAAGATCAGCAAAGATCACGGCGCGTTCTTTGACTACCGCTATGCAGTTAAACTCGCAAATTGCCGCGCATTTTCCGCAGCCTGTACAGCGTGAAAGATCAAGTTGCGGAATATTTATGCTGAAATTCTTATTGGAGATTATGCTGCATTCAAGAAGAAGATGCGCGTTCGGTTCTTCGACGTCACAGTCGAGAAGAGTCACTTTGTCATTTGCTTCGGCAAGCGCTTTTGCAAGTGAAACCGAAACGCTTGTTTTTCCGGTTCCGCCTTTTCCTGACGCAATGGCTATAATCATGCCCAGTGCCCTTCAACATCGGCTGAATCAGATTCTTTCAGCCTTCCTTCTATAAAATCAGTAATGATATCCTTTACGGATTTTTCTTCGCTGTGATAAATCTTTACTCCCGATTCAGAAAGCAGTTTGTACGCTTTAGGTCCTGTATGACCTGTTATAACATTTTCGGCACCGGCGTTTATAACATTCTGTGCGCTCTGTATTCCTGCTCCCTGCGCGGCGTTGAGATTCTGAGTATTGTCAATAAGTTCATTTGTTTTTTCTTCTGTGTCATAGATCATAAACTTTTTCGCTCTGCCGAAACGCATATCAATCTTATCTTCCAAGTCCGAGCTGTTAACGCTAATTGCTATTTTCATATTAATTCCTTTCATTAAGAACGTGCTGTTCAAGAAGCTCAGCCGCATGAGAGACGCACTCTGCACATTTTACATTTCCCGCAAGCCGGATGTCCCTGCATGTAACATAGCCGCCGGAAAAGACCGAAAACTTTTCTTTTAAAGTTTCAGATTTTTCTCCGGCGATTGTACATGCCGCATGAAGCGCGCCGCATAAACCTTCAGGAGCTCGCCCGCTTCCGCATGAAGTGAAATCTTCTAATGTGCTTTCACCTGTTTTGATTTCCCATGCTGAAGCCACCGACTGAGCGCAATTCCCTTTTCTTGTTATAAAGAACTCTTTAGCTTTGTTGTTCATTTTTTCCGAATTCCTTTATCTTTTGTTTCAGTGCTGAAAGTTCTTTTTCAAGAAATTCTTCGCGTGATTTTAGATATCGGACATCATTTAATTCTTCAAAATTCTGCTGATTGAATGCCTGATAGCCTGAGCCGAAACCGTTACCGCGACCGTAAAATCCGCCTTTTCCACAGCCTCTACCGCGTCCTCCGGAATTTCTGCCGCCGAAAAATGAAGCAGCTCTGTTTAAAAACCCGGGAGCATTGCTTCCATTGCAGAAACCGGCTCCTCTTCCTGTCATTGGACCTGCACCTGCAGGTCCTCTTCCGTCACCTCTTGGCATATCTTACCTCCTAGTAATTGTTTTTTCCGCATCTATGGTGCATTTTTCCGCAATGCCTTTTGCGTACACAGCCCGGCATCGCGAATTTGTCATAAAGCGGACTGTTCGTTTTAATCATTGTCATTATCTCTTCTGCTTCGCCTGAAAGATAAGCGTATACTGCTATTCCTTTTTGCGAAAGTATTCTTTCAGTTTCGCAGCTCACCGCGCCGCAAATTAGAAGATCTATTCCATTTTGAAGCAGAATTATAGCTTTCGCTTCGATTGATTGACCATCGAAAATGATTTGTTCTTTTGAGAACTCTGCTTCGCTCACACTTTCATAAATAATCACATTTGATGCCGAATCAAAAAGCGGCGATATTCTTCCATTCCATACCGTAATTGCAATCTTCATATTAACTTAAAAGCAATAACCGTGCCATACGGAAATAAGCGAAAATGAGGGGGTTTAAAGAAAAAAAGATTGCAGAAATGCAATTGAGATTCTAAAAGATTGCAGAAATGCAATCAATTGAAAGAGTGAAAACTTCTTGATAGTTTTCAATAATAATTAAAACTTAATCATGTATTTAATAATATATCTTACAACTCTTGCCGCGATTCTGACAGGATGCTTAATTCTTGGAATTTACATTTACTTGAAAGATAAAAGATCTAGTACCAACCGGTTATTTTTTTTTAATTCAATATCGCTGAATATCATCATTATCTTCACTATTTTTATCCAGATAGCAGATGAAAATTCTTATGCTGTATTTCTTCAATCCGTTTACAATATTTTTCTTCTTCTGTTTCTTGCGGGTTCATTATATTTTACCATTGTGTTCTCGAAATTAAAATTGAATAAATATATCTCAATATTATACACCGCTGTTTTTTTTATACTGTCCGTTGCATTTTTAGCTAAAGGCGGAGATTACATACATATAATTCGATTAAATGGTATTAATGTTTATGAACTGAAAAATAATTATTTCTGGTTCTGTATATATTCTCCATTTCTTATTGTAACGGCTTTAACTATGTTTTATAGTTTGATGTCAGCATGGAGAAAATCTGTTTTAATCAAAGAGAAGAATCAAATACGTATTATTTTTCTGTCAATATTGGTTTCATTTACCGGAGGTTTTTTATTTTTAATGATATTCCCGGCTGCTGGAATTTATAAAGCGCCGCTTCTTACGCCGTATTTTTTCGGACTCTACATGGGGGGAGTTTTTTATTCGATTGTCAGATACAACTTTCTTTCATTTGGTATCAATGATATCGCTCGTGAAATTCTTTCTCAGATTCATGAGATTGTTGTTATTGCCGGATTTGATAATAAGATAATAGATTCAAACGAGTATTTCAGCCGGATAACCGGAATTAAAACTGTTGAATGCCTGAAAAAAAATTTTCTTCATTTCATCATCAATTCAGATGAAGTAGCCGCCGAAATAACTAAGATTTCAGGGGGAATTCAGGATTCAGCTAGGTGTAGAATTGTATATAAAAGTAATGGCAGATTTTTAAACACAGATTCTATGATACGAATCGTAAAAGACCGTTTTTGTGATCCAGCAGCAATTCTGATAGTTTCAAGGGAAAACAAAGGCGTAGATCAGTTTTGTAAACAATTTGGAATTACACCAAGGGAATTATCAATTATTTCAATGTCAATTTCAGGAAAATCAAATGCAGAAATTTCAAACACTCTTTGTATAGCCCGCCGCACTGTAGAAACTCATCTTACTAACATTTACAATAAACTGTCAGTAAATAACAAAATAGAATTAGCCAATCTAGCTTCCGATTTCGGTTTTAATTTAAAATAATTCTACAAGTACGTATTTGCCACGATGACACAAAACCATTTCTGTGTCATATTTTATTATGACATACAAAAGGTTAATTCGAATTAGATTTAATAAATTAACGAAAGTACAATCATTCGTATTTCATTTTTTGGTCATGGGAATTCTATGAAACGGGAAATGCTTAATGTAAATAATAATATCAGATCTAAGGAAGTATTCATTACGCAGGTTGTAAAACATTCGTTATTGATAGATACAGCGTATAAAACTCTAAGGCGGAAAGTGGTTTTATTTATTTAAAGGAGATAAAAATGAAAAGAAATGCCGTAAAAATTTTAACAGCAGTTATCATGCTCTTCACATCCTCTGCAGTATTTGCCTGGCCTGATGGAGAGAAAAAGGGTCTTCTTCTGGGAGTAACTACAGGAATCGCACATGCAGAATTTGAAACGGATTATTCTAAAAAAAGCGGAGCAGGTTTTATGGCCGGTGCGCTTGTTGGTTACGGATTCAATGATTCATTTCTTTTGGATTTCAAATATCGTTATTGGTATGCGGATATTGACAGTACTGTGTTTCATACATGGTCGTGGTGTGCTGATGGAATGTTTTTTCCGGTTAAGAATAATGGTTTTTTTCTGAATGCAGGGGTCGGCCGTGCATTGACATTGCCGGATGTTTCAGGCGCTGAAGCGCAAGGCGGAATGTTTTTTTATGCGGGTGCTGGCTATGAAATAACCAAATGGGTTTTTCTTTCAGTTGATTACGGTATTGGCTCTTACTCAAATAACATAGACAGCAAAACAATTACTTTCGGTGTTAGTTTTATAGGATATTGATTATCTATGAAATGCAATCGAACTTCAGTATCCGGGTAAAAAAGGAATGAGCTGATGTTTCGATTGCGTTGAGATGAATATTATTTATTTTCCATAAGTTCATATTTTTTCATTTTACGGTATAGAGTTGCTTTGTCTATTCCAAGAGAAGCGGCAGTTTTTGTGCGGTTGAATCCGTTCAGTTTGAGCGCTGAAAGTATTGCGTCCGCTTCGGCTGAATCTTTCTTAGATCTGAAATCGCCGGCAGTTTTGTTTTCGGTATTTAAAATTTCGATAGGGAGGTGTTCTGCTTCAATAATTTTTTTACCGCAGAGAACAAACGCTCGTTCTATGATGTTTTCAAGTTCACGGATGTTTCCGTTCCAATCGTGAGAGAAAAACACACGGAATACATCAGGTGAAACTCCCGAAATATTTTTTCCCTGAAGCGCATTGAATTTTTCTATGAAGTGTGCGGTAAATGCCGGTATATCTTCTTTTCTTTCGCGAAGCGGGGGAAGTTCAACTTTTATAATGTTTATCCTGTAATAAAGATCTTTCCGGAATTCCCCGGATTCAACCATTCCCTCAAGATTTCTATTTGTTGCGGTTATTATTCTAACATTTGTTTTGACGCTTCTAACTGATCCAAGTGGTTCATATTCGCGTTCCTGAAGTACACGTAGAAGTTTTACCTGCATTGATGGGCTGATTTCGCCAATTTCGTCGAGAAACAAAGTTCCGCCTTCCGCGATAGCGAATCGGCCGGGTTTATCTTTATCTGCGCCGGTGAAAGCTCCCTTCTTATATCCGAAAAGTTCACTTTCAAGCAGTTCTTCTGGCAAAGCACCGCAGTTGACTGCAACGAAGGGTTTATCTTTTCTGGGTCCGCATGAATGAATTTTACGCGCAAGAACTTCCTTGCCTGTTCCGGTTTCCCCGGATATTAATACGGTGCTTAAACTTTCGGCAAGTGCCGGAAGGATTCCGCAAATGGATTTCATCGCTCCGTTTGAGCTTGAGAAAAAGCCTTCGCATGAATCGCCGCGTAATTCTCGGCGCAGAAGTTCAACCTCTCTCAGATCGCGGAAGGTTTCAGCGCCTCCTGTGATTTTTCCTGATTTATTTTTGAGTATCGCCGTTGAGATACTCACCGGAATTTTCTCACCATGAGGGTCTACTATGTAACCATGAATGTCGATCAGCGGTTTTCCGTTTTTTAGTGTTCTTGAAAGAGGACATCCGTTTTCGCACATGTCTGATTTGAAAACTTCTGCGCATAGTCTCCCAACGGCATCGGATTTTTTAACACCGGTAATTTTTTCAGCTGCCTTGTTGAAAGAGGTTATCTTCCAGTTGAAATCAACCGTGAAAACACCGTCGGATATGCTGTCGAGAATATCTTCAGTCATGAAGTGACAATATCATAGTTGGAGTTTCTTTGGCAATATGTTTTGCAGTTTTGAGACATAAAATCTGATAGCTATCAGTTATCAAAATATTGTGAGAAATAGTTCTGATAATTCGTATTAAATATTAGAGGCCAATTTATGAAAGAAGTATCAGTTTTAAAAACATCGGCATTAATTGATGAGGATTCATATGTTTTTCTTGATAAAATTAAAAAAAGGATCGGAAGGGAAAAATTTTCAACAATGATTAACTCAATTTTTATGCAAGTTGTAATTAAATACGCAAAAAGGAAATCGCCAGTTATTAGAAAAACGGTAAAATATCAGGAGAAAAATGTTTATTTGAAATTATTTCATTATTCGATTGATTCAGACTTATATGAAGCTTGCCTTGATGCGAGAAAAGTTAACAAAGTTACTGTTTCGTTTTTATTAAATGAAGCTATAAGAGAGCTTATTTCTGCATCATTAGAGAAAATAGAACTAAAATGTAAAGACTGTTTTTCTAAATTCATTTATATAATAAAAAAACTTGATAGCTATCAAGTAATATATTCTATTTCATTGATTTATGACGGAATTAATATTATTCAAAGCGCAAAAACAGAAATACAAATGAAATAGAAAAAATAAATCAATATTATTTAAACAACTTTTGCATGATTTTTTATTTTAAAAGGTTCTTGAAAAAAAAGACCATGTTTTTATCATTGAACTTCAGCGTTTTTTCTTAGGTTTTTTTATAATTTCTATCAGGAATTTTAGTTGTAAATTAATAAACGCGAATTAAACTTATCCATAGAACTCAACACTCTGGGTAAAAGGGGTCTTATATGTGCGCTGAACCTTCACCTGTATTTAACTTTGTTCTTGGTAATGTGAGCTTTGCTATTGAAAAGCGTGACGCCGAGGTTATGCCCGGTTTGGATGCCGAGATAGTTACAATTGATTATGAAATATCGCGCACTGTTTCCGGTGCGGGGATATGTATTCGCTGAATATTTTGATTATTATTCAAAGACACCTTGGGTGTCTTTTTTTTTGCTTTTACGGATTTCTTTAAAAAAGTTTTTTAATATTTTATTTCCTTCATTTTCCATTACTCCGAATACTAATTCAGGTTTATGATTGAATTTATCGTTTCCTAAAATATCAAATACCGTTCCGCATGCTCCGTATTTAATGTCTTTTGCGGATATAATGACCTTTTTGATCCTCGAATGAATTATTGCCCCTGCGCACATTGCACAAGGTTCCTTTGTTACATACAATTCAGCGTTTGTAAGTCTTTCGTTTCCGATAGTTTTTACTGCGGATTCTATTGCGTTTATCTCGGCATGTCTTGTCGGATTTTTATCTTCTCTATTTGTATTTTTACCTTTGCCTATTATTTTGCCGTCCAAAACTATTACTGCTCCGATCGGAATTTCTCCGTTGTTGCCGGTTTCAACTGCAAGTTCCAAGGCTATTTTCATAAAAAAATCATCAACATTTATCATTTAAAGCCTTTAAGTGGTAAAACTTTATTTTGTATTTTTCCGCTTTGAATAAGATCAATAAATTCGTCAGATATATTTTCAGATTCTTTTACTGACTTTTTCCAGTATTTTATTCTATCTGAGTGATTTTCTCCAAATGTTTTGAAATCAGTTCTGTCTGGTATTTTACCAAAGGGCAGGCTTGAGATAAATTTTTCTGATGGAGATACTATAACAACATTTTTAAAATTATCAGCGTGGGGTTTTCTCCAGATAATACTTTTATCCAGCCATCCCGGTATTACTTTCTCGGAAAAATGCGGATACAGGCAGAATTCATTCTCGGCACATTTGAAGTTTATGTCGAAATGATAATCAGTCATTCCGCCGTCCCGGTAAACTCCGTCAGGCATTCCGTTAATTTTATAAATGCCTTTCATTGCAAGGGGTATTGATCCCGATGCCATGACTGCTTGTTTGAAATTGTTTTCAGTCAGATTGAAACACGAAGTTTCTATTTTGTCTTTAAATGAAAAAGGAAAAAGATTAATGTCAGTTTGAAATACTATACGTTTGAAAAAAAGTGATAAATTATTACGCGATACCGCATTTGCGCAGTAAGCAGAGGCAAACGCAGCAATTAACAAAGCTTTTTTTTCAGACGAAATAATCCGCCGTGATTTCGCAGTGATAATGTTTAACTTAATGAATGGATGGTTCAGAATGTATTTAATGCTATTATCAGTTAAATACCCATTAAGCATTTTCTCTGCTTCTAGGGATATCTCTTCGGCTGAAGGATGTAGAGAATATTTTTGTGACAGATATAATTCTTCGAGTTTAGTTATTGCATTGACAGGGTCTTTCTGGCTTAATGCAGAAAAGCGCCATGCTCCGATTGATGATCCGATCAAAGAAAGAGGCTTTTTACGGTTTTTGAACAATGTTCCGAATATTGCTTTATCAAGGTTTGACAGAACAAACCATTTCGGACCTCCGGCAGCGCCTGCCATTGATATTATTTTTTCCGGTTTAAATGATCCGTCTTTAATTAATTGAAGTGCTTTTTCCCCGGCTTGTATAGTTACAGCGTTTTTCATAATTACCTGATTTTTATACTTTTCGATAAAAGAAATTTACAAATATTGAATCAATTTACATTCTTGAATAATAAAACTTCCGGCGGTGTGTAAATGAAAAAATTATATTTTTTGATATTAATCATTATTCCTTTCCTAATAATGCCGGCTACTGCGGATTATCAGCAGAACATTGATTACTGCCGTGCAAAAATTATAAGTATTGAAGATCAGACTAAAACAGAAAACGGTGCAGAATATATTGAAACTGTTTTTACCTTTAATGTAACTTCCGGAAAATACGCGGGATCTCAGAAGACACTTGTTTTTAAAGGGCAGACTGATGTTCCGAATTACATGAAATACCGCAAAGGCGACAGTGTCTTTATCGGCGTAAATACTGTTTATAATTCGGAAGGAAAAGATGAGTATATTTCTATTTACGATATAGATAATTCACATGGATTGATTGTGCTTCTTGTTTTTGTTTTAATTCTTCTTCTTATTGTCGGAAAACTCCGCGGATTATTATCGCTTGCCGGTTTGATGGTAACTGTTCTCCTGATATTTTTCATTTATATTCCGCTAACTTTAAAAGGATTTTCTCCTTTCGTCTCGACTTTTCTAGTTTGTCTTGTTTCGATACTGATTACTATTCCGCTTATTACAGGGTTTTCTGTAAAGACATTGAATGCTGTTGCAGGGGCTTTTGCAGGTATTGTTTTTTCGATGATTTTATGTGCGGTAATCGGAGGAGCGATGCATCTTTCGGGAATTGTTACTGATGATCTACTGACTGTGTTTTATGTTTCTGATGTTAACATTAATCTTGTCGAAATTGCACTTTCAGGAATGATTCTATCATCACTCGGAGCTGTAACGGATATTTCAATATCGGTTTCTTCAGCAATAAATGAATTTTTTGTAGTTCATCCGGGCGTTGATTTCAAAACAGCTTTTAAATCAGCAATGGAAGTCGGCAGAGACAATCTGGGATCAATGGTCAATACTCTTATTATGGCTTATGTCGGAAGTTCTGTTGCACTTGTGTTAATAATTTACATCAAATATGATTCAACGATGCCATTTTCGATGATATTTTCGCACAATGAGATTTTAATCGAGATATTAAGATCTTTCGCCGGATGTGCCGGTATGATTATTTCAGTTCCGGTTACGGCTTTTGCCGGTGTAAAACTGAATATGATGAAAAGAAAAAATGCATCATAAAAAACTTGATTAATATGGCTATTCTTACCGATGTGAAATTCAATGTATGATTATTTTCTCATGGAGCAGTTAATGATAAAAAAAGAATCTCTTGAGCGCTGGACAATCGAAGATGCAGCGGACGTCTATGGAATACGCAACTGGGGTGCCGGTTATTTCGATATCTCTAACGATGGTAATGTTGTGTTTCTGCCGTGCAGAAAAGATGAAAAGAAAAGTATCAGTCTCACTGAGATAATTGAAGGAATAAAAGCGCGTGGTCTTGATATGCCGGTTCTTCTCAGAGTTGGAAACATCCTTGATTCGCAGATATCTCTTCTCCATGAGTCTTTCCGAAGCGCTATTGCAAAATTTTCATACAATGGTGAATATCGGGGAGTTTATCCCATTAAAGTCAATCAGCAGCAGCAGGTACTTGAAGAAGTAACTAAATTCGGTCGCAAATATCATCACGGACTCGAAGCCGGCAGTAAGGCTGAACTTATCGCGGCGATTTCACTTTTGCATGATCCGGACGCTTGTTTAATCTGCAATGGTTATAAAGATGAAGAGTTTATTGATTTGGCTTTATATGCGACAAAAATGGGATATAAATGTTTCATAGTTCTTGAGATGCCGGGCGAGCTTGATATGCTTCTTGAGCGAAGTGAAAAGCTCGGAATCGCGCCTCTTCTGGGAGTACGTGTTAAGCTCGCGAGCCGCGCAGGCGGACACTGGACTGAAAGCGGAGGAGACAGAAGTATTTTCGGTCTCACTATTTCCGAACTTGTTGATGTAATAGACAAGCTTAAGACGAAAAACATGCTCGATAGGTTGATGCTTCTTCATTATCATCTTGGCTCGCAAATTCCTAATATTCGCGACATACGTTCTGCAGTTGTTGAAGCCTGCCGTGTTTATTGCGGGATTGTTCAGGAAGGCGCCGCAATGGGATATCTTGATCTTGGGGGCGGTCTTGCTGTTGATTATGACGGTTCGCAGACTAATTATGTTAACAGCAGAAATTATACTGTTGATGAATACTGTGCCGATATCATTGAAACTGTAATTTCTACATTAGACGAAAATCAGATTCCTCATCCGACAATTGTAACCGAATCAGGCAGAGCAACAGTTGCTTATTACTCGGTTCTGCTTTTTAATGTTCTTGATGTAAGCCGTTTTGAAACGAGAGTTCTTCCCGAGTCTCTTCCTGAAGGTATCAATGAAAATGTCATAAATCTTCTTGATGCTTATAAATCAATCAATCTGAAAAATCTGCGCGAATGTTATAATGATGCAATTTTCTACCGCGATGAAATCCGTCAGCTTTTTAAGCATGGTGATGTTTCTCTTCGGGATAGAGCGCTTGCAGAAAATATTTTTTGGCATATTATGGTAGCGGTTTCTAAGAACACACAAAACATGAAAACCATTCCTCACGATTTTGACGGACTCGATGCAGCACTTGCGGATACTTATTACTGTAATTTCAGCGTGTTTCAATCGCTTCCGGATTCATGGGCGATCGGTCATGTATTTCCTATTATGCCGATTCACAGGCTTAACGAACAGCCGTCGCGTAAGGCAATAATAGCAGACATTACATGCGACTGTGATGGAAAAATTGATAAATTTATTGATGCTCACAATGTCAGAAACACGCTTCCTGTTCATAACCTCAAAGCAGATGATGAATATTATCTAGGAGCTTTTTTAGTCGGTGCTTATCAGGAGACTTTAGGAGATCTTCATAATCTACTTGGAGACACGAATGTTGTTACAATTCGTGTTGATGAGAACGGTGACTACTTTTTTGTCGGAGAACTGGAAGGCGATTCAGTTTCGGATGTTCTCACATATGTTGAATATGATATCAAAGCAATGAAGACACGTCTAAGGGAAAGCGCTGAAGATGCCGTTAGAAAAAAAAGGATTTCAGTTAATGAGCGTGCCGAGATTCTCAAAGCTTTTGAAGACGGTTTGAACGGTTATACGTATTTTGAAAGATAAACACGAGGGGCATTTCGTATAATGAAAATATCGTGTCTTGGACCTTCAGGTTCTTTTACTGAAATGGCTGCTCTTAATTATATTAGTCAGTCATCTTTAAAGTATGATATTCTTCTTTATCCAAATATTATGAAGGCTTTTGAAGCTGTTGGAGTTGAAGCCGAAGCCGGAATAATACCGATTGAAAACATGGTCGAAGGCTTCATTCCTTTGTCTCTTGATCTTCTCGCAGATACAAAACTGAAAATAATTGATGAAATTATGATTCCTGTGAAATTCAGTTTTGCTGCTAACTGCAAATCTCTAAGTGAAGTTAAAAAAGTTTATGTACAGTTTGCCGCGCACGGTCAGTGCCGTAAATTTTTCTCGATGTTGAATGATGATGTTCAGATACTAACAACTGACAGCAATTCTTCTTCTTATGATGAAGTTTGCACCGGAAAAGAAGGCGAGGCCGCGGTAATTCCTTCCCATATGCTTTCATTTAAGAATTTTGACTTTTCAGTTGATGATATAACTGATAATGAAAAAAACAGAACCCGGTTTGTAGTACTTGCCGAGAAGCCTGAGGTTCTTTTAACGGGGAATCGTGAAAAGACTACTATAATTATTACCGAAGCAGAAGATAAGCCCGGTTCGCTTTATAATATTCTCGGATCGTTCCATCGCAGAAATCTCAATCTGTCATCGATAATTTCGCGGCCGAACAAAATAGACTTTGGTAAATATTTTTTCTTTATGGATATTGATGCTGCGTACCCTGATAATATCGACCTTGCTAATGCCGTCGAGGAAATCGCCGACAGAAACAAGGTCAAGGTGCTGGGATCGTATCCGGCAAGCAGAGTGTTATCTAATTTTCACTCACGAAGTTGAGAAAGTTCAGAATTGAAGTATTATATGTCCCCCAGTCATGAAGCCCGTTCCTATGACTGTAAAATCTGAACTGAACATTCGGATTTTTCTTTCTTATTGTATTTAGTCTTACCCCGAACATCATTGACTGATCAGGATTTACCATATAATCTTCGCTTCCATGCGCAAGAAAAAGTACAACATCTGAAAAGTTTTCTGCAAGTACGATAAGATTATCGGTAACTCTCCATCTTTCAGGATTTGACTTATACGGTCCGAGATGGTTTATGATTGAAGGATTTCTTTTTAAAGTTTCATTATCATAGCATCCGCCAAAGCCTCCGACATATTTAAAAGACTTGGGATATCTTGCAAGACAAAGGAACGCACCTCTTGCTCCGGTTCCGGTTCCGACTACCATTGATTTATCACGCTTGCTGAATGCGTTAAATTTTTTCTGAGCGTGCGGTATAAGATATTCGCCAATCCATTTAATGCCCGGCATAGCACTCCATTTGAGTCTTGTTTCGGGAAAGAACTCAGATTCGTATGCGCTTGTTTTCATGTCGGGTGCTATAAGAATATAATTTCTTTTTTCGGCTTCTCTTGTGAATAAGCTTTTTTGAATCCATTCTGATGAATTTTCATTGTAATCGTGAAGAAGCAAAACCGTAGTCATGTCTCCGCCGGTATATTTTGACGGAATATAAACAGAATATGTCCCTTCGACCTTTTCTCCGTTATATTCGGCAGATATTTTTATATTTCTGGTCCATTTTCCTTTTTCAATTGAGTCATCTGCCGGGAGCGGATAAAACAATAATGCCGAGCAAAATAAATAGACCGCTGTAACTGCACTCTTCATTTTCTTCTCCTATTTTCAAAATGTCTTTTTATGTTTTTAAAAAATTTGTTCTCATCCGCATTAATAGCTGTTTTGACGGCATGTTCAAGTCTTTTTTCTATATCTGAACTATTTGCAGATTTAACGCTGTGATTTGTTTTTGAAATAGTACTGTCATCTGATAGATTAACCGCCTTCAGTAATACCTCTGTTTCTCCGTCTGAATTTAAAATAATTTTTCCGATAATAACAATGTCAATTTTCAGTTCTGAAATCAAATAATCCTTTATGACAGGGTCGATTATGCCGGTGAGGGATTCACTTACGTTAATTCCTGTTTTATGTGCGAATTTCTGTGCTGTGTCTTTGCCTGAATTTATAAAACTATCAGGAAGTATTGAAGCTGTATATTCTTCTGAGTAATTATTGCCGGCTTTGTTTAATTTTGATGCATTTATCTCATCAATAAGTATCATGCATTTTATTTTTGATGTCGGATAATTCCGATCTTGTTTTGTTTCAGGTGTTGAAGTACAGAAAGAACAGAAAATAATTGATATTAAGATAATATTTTTCATTTGCCCTCGTGTTTGATTATCCACGCCCGGTGGATTTTTTTATCTTTAAAATCGAAAGGAATTGTTTTTTCTGAGACGTCTTGTGTCGAACATTTGTCGAGAAGAGCGGTGTCGAGTTTGATTGTCCGCGAATTGGTAGAAAAAAATATCATTCCGCCTTTGTTAAGTATTTTAAGTGCAGAATTTATGAGAAAAGGATAATCAATGTTTACGTCAAAAAGAGAATCCATTTTTTTTGAACGTGAAATAGTAGGAGGGTCAATTATTATCAGATCAAATCTTTCACCTGTATAAGATTTCAGGAATTTGATGCAGTCTTCTCTCATGACTTTATTTGCTGATTTGTTAATTCCATTAATATCAAAATTGTTTCTGCTCCATTCTGTGTAGGTATTTGACATGTCAACGCTAAGAGTTGATCTGGCTCCTGCTTTTGCTGCATATACGCTGAATGAAGATGTGTATGAAAATAGATTCAATACCTTTTTGTCTTTTGCGAATGTTGAAACGAAGAGTCTTGCATCTTTATGGTCAAGAAAGAGTCCTGTATCAAGATAATCATGCAGATTGATGAGAAATTTATGTGAATTTTCAAACACTGAGAAAAAATGTTTTGAATCCGAAAGTTTCTCATATTGCTGAAATTTCTCGCGTTTTATTCTGTATTTCCAGACAGTTTCGCATTCTTCAGAGAATAAGCTGTTTACTGATTTATTAACACTTTCTTCGAAATCATTATCGGGTTTTGAGTCTTCGCGGTTTTTAGCAAAATATTGAATACATAGTTTGCCTGCGTAATAGTCTATTGCAAGAGGAAATGAAGGAATATCCCTGTCGTATAGCCGGAAGCAGTCACTCGAAGTTCTTCTGCACCATTTGCGGATATGCTTGTAGTTTTTTCTTATTCTGTTTAGTAAAATGTCGTCGCTTTTTTCATTGTCCGAGAGTTCTAGAAGTACAGGTTTTTCATTCAAGGTGATTTGCGTCTCCGAAGTAAATTAATTTAAAAATTTCTGATGAATATTCAAGACAGGTAATTGATGTCGGTTTTAAATATTCTCCATCCCATATTCCCGATACATTATTTCCCGTTGCAGATGCAATCATTGCACGGATTGCTATCGTATGGCTGATAATAATAAAATCGCTTTGCTCTTTTTGTGCGAGCCGGCGCAGAATGTCTCCGGTACGTTTATATACATCAAAGAAAGTTTCTGCTCCGTCAACGGAAAATTTATCCGGATGATGCCAGAAATTATCAAACTGAACAGGATTTTCTTTTTCAATCTCAGACTGTTCTCTTCCTTCCCATGTACCAAGACTTATTTCGCGCAATGAATCAAAATATTCGGCATTGGCTTCTTTGAGGGCAATAGAAAGAGTGGTGCGGGCACGGCCGGAAGTACTGCAGTAAATAGAATTGAATTTTATCGACTCAAGTCGTTTGCCGAGCATAGCACTTTGAAGTTTTCCTTTTTCAGTAAGCGGACCGTCGCCCCAGCCCTGAAGTCTTTTTGATACATTCCATTCGGTTTCTGCGTGGCGTATAAGATAAATTTTCACGGAATATACCTCTGAACAATCGGGAACCTTCTTCCTATGCCGAATGCTTTTCCTGTCACCTTGAGTCCAGGTGCTGCCTGACGGCGTTTATATTCATTGCGGTCAATTGCTTTTAAGACAAATTCAACAGTTGCTTTGTCGAAGCCTCTGTTAATGATTTCGGAGCTCGACATCTTTTTCTCGATATAACTTTCAATTATCGCATCAAGAGTATCATACGGCGGAAGGGTGTCCTGGTCGGTTTGATTTTCTCTTAGTTCGGCTGAAGGCGGTTTTGTAATCGTGTCTGACGGGATGATTTCACCGTTACGGTTAATGTATTTTGAAAGTTCATAAACCGTTGTTTTGGGAAGATCCGAGATTACTGCGAGTCCGCCGTTCATATCGCCGTAAAGAGTGCAGTAGCCCATAGAAAGTTCAGATTTGTTTCCGGTTGAAAGCAGCAGTGAAGAAAATTTATTGCTGTAAGCCATCAGAAGATTTCCACGGATTCTCGCCTGAAGATTTTCTTCTGTGACATCGGGTTTTGTATTCTTGAAAACATGAGAAAGATCTTCAATGTAAGCTTCATGAAGACGTTTTATCGGGATAATCTCAAAGTTTATGCCGAGATTATCTGCGAGTTTTTTTGAATCTTCAACACTTCCCTGAGAAGAAAATACTGATGGCATTGTAATTCCGGTTACATTTTCTTTGCCGAGGGCTTTTGCTGCTATCACCGCGGTGAGTGCGGAGTCGATTCCGCCGCTTAAACCCAACAGCGCTTTTTTGAAACCGCTTTTGTGGGCATAATCTCTGAGTCCGCAAATAAGTGCGTATTCTATTTCGCCGAGAAGATTATCGTTGAAATTGATTTCGTTTTCGGATTCGAATAAGTGATAACTGATTCCTTCTTCAAAATATTTTCCGGATGATGTGATTTGTCCTTTTTTATTTACTCCGAAAGATGATCCGTCAAATATGAGAGAATCATTCCCGCCTACCTGATTTACATAAACAATTTCAATTGCATACTTTTTAGCTATGGAAGAAACCATTTCTCTTCTGGACTGAATTTTTCCGGTAACAAATGGAGATGCGGATATGTTTATCAGAAGATCGATTTTTTTTCCTGCATAAATAGAGACAGGATCAAGATCATATTTCCGTCCTCCGGTAAACTCCGAATTTTCGCAGTTCCAGATGTCCTCGCAAACAGTCAAAGCTATTTTAATACCTTTAAATTCAACAGGAAGATAAGAATTCCCGGGTGTGAAATATCGTTCTTCATCGAATACATCATAATTCGGAAGAAGGGTTTTATTATATGTCCTTAGTATTTTTCCGTCTGATGCAAAAATTGCAGAGTTATAAATGTTTCCGGAATCATCAGTTGTTGCGGCGCCGATCACTGCGGCAGTTTTTGAAACTTTACTGACTATTTCATTTAAGGAATCTAAATTCTGCTTTATCAGAGTTTTGTTTTCGAGAAGATCCATCGGCGGGTATCCGATCGTTGACAGTTCCGGAAAGATTATTATGTCTGCGTTTTGTCTTTCGGCTTCTTCGATGAGACTGATGATTTTATTCTTGTTGCCTGAAATGTCTCCGACAATCGGATTGAACTGGGCGAGAGCGATTTTCATAAATACCTATATTGTTTTTTCTACCATGTTTCTTAGAGTGTTGTTTAAGAGTACTTTAAATACTTCATCTTTTTCTTCTGCTAAAATATCATAAAGCGGTATAATTGTGCTTTTATCGCGGATTTTTTCAAGAGCATAAAGAGCTGCACTTCTTACGAAAATATTTTTTTCGTTTTTAACCATTGAGGTCATCTTCTGGCAGCTGCTTCTGGCGTTTATTATTGCGAGAGAATTGCATGCTTCGCTTCTTACTCTGTAATCTTCGTCAGAAAGAGTTTGAATGAGAACTCCGGCAGATCTTTCTGATCTTAAAATTCCGAGTGATGCAACAGCCTTTATTCTCAGTCGGGCTGAAGAATCCTTCAGCGCCGTAAGTTCTATTCCTCTGATGAAAGAGCTTCTGAAGGAAACAAGAAGGCTGATATAGAAATCTTTCAGGTAATCATCGGTTTCTCTTTCTAGTTGTTCATTAAGTGCGGAAGCGGCTGAAGATATTCTGTATCGGGCAATTTTTTCAGCGGCAGTCTTTCTGACATTATAGTCTGAGTGATAAAGAAGTTTGATATAAATATATGAACTGGAAGAATCTCCGAAAGAAGAAAGCGCATTCATCGATTCTATTATAACTTCGTAGTCATCATCCTGAATTGCGATTGTTTTTAAATTGTTCAGTTGTTCTGAAATTTTGTTTTTTGCGATAAGTCTGATAATCATCAGACGGATGGATTTGTTTTTGTCTTTTACCATCTCGGCTACGATAGGAAGAAAGCGTTTGTCGTACATGCTGGTCAATGCTTCTGCGGCATATACTCTGAAGACGGGATTTTCATTCTGCGACATCATCAATATTTTCGGATAAACTCTGTCGTCGCCTATTCTTTTTAACACTGCAATGGCCGCTGTGCGTACTTCCGAAAATCTCGAATCGAGCTGGTTTATAATACTATTGAGGTCTCTCTTATCTCTGCTTTGTGAAATTCTGTTTATAGCTTCAATTTTAAATTCGGCATCATTTGATTTTTCTAGAATAATTTTCCATCCGGAAAGAGAAAAGGAAAGATCGATTTTTTTGATATTTTCAAAGGCTTCATCGCGGGATGATTTGGTCCATGCAGAAGAGGCTTTCTCTGCATACATTTCAGCACTTGCTGTGCTTTGAATTATCTGGTCTTGCGTATATGAATTCGCGAAGAAAAACATTACGAGAATGGAATAAACTATTTTTTTCATATTATTGAATCTGATATTTAAGGCATCATGCCTTTCATAATCATATCAACTACGCTTTGTACGACATTATTGTCAAGAATATCCTTTCCTTTTCTGCGGTATTCATGAATAAGAAGCTGTACCGATCCGAAAATCAGCAGGGAAGTGAGCATGGGGTCTATATCCTGACGGTAAATTCCTTTTTTGCTGAGTTCTGAAAGATCCTTTGCTATAATTTTGATGACATTATCTACAAAACGTTCTGTCCTTTCTGTGACATCATCATCCAGACCGACAATTTCCTTATACATCAGCATGATTACGATGGGTTCTTCAATTACAGCGCTTACACAGTTTGAAAATTTTTTTCTGATAAATTGTGAAATTTCATCCCCTGTCGGATCGGATTTGATGAATTCTTCAAGATCGTCGCTGTCGAAGATGTCTTCTATTTTTTCTTCAAGTGATTCAAGGATGGAGTATACTATTTCGCGTTTATTACCGAAATACTGATACACTGTCCCTCGGGCTATATCAAGATTGTCGCATATTTCCCCGATATGAGTACTCTGATATCCTCTTTCGATGAACATCACTTTTGCTGCATTAATTATCTGATTCTTGCGTTTCTGACCTTTAGCCGGCATAATTACCCTGTAAAATAATCATCATTTATACTGTTCTCCGGAATATTTTTCATCCTGTTTATTTCCGCGCTTAACGGCACAAGAACTTCCTTGAGTTCCTTTATCATTACATCAGCTTTATCTCTAAGTTCGCGGCTCATCAACCCTTCCGCAACGGCATAATTAAAATTAATAACTGCCGTTGATTTAGTCAAGAAAATTTTAATAACAAAATACATAGAAATAAGCAGATTATGCCCACCTGCTTTCCTTGTCCTCTGTTTCATACGGAATTCCCGATATCAGATAGAAAAATCTTTTCATGGACTCCTCATCCATTACTGCGTTTTCATACGCAACATGTGATTCTTTTGTTTCTTGAGACTTTTGTATTTGCAGATCCGGTGCAGTTTCAGACTGAACTCTGTATTGCGGGCTGAAATATGTAGTACCTAATGCGTTAATGTTGTTTTCCATAATTTACCTCCGTGTAAATCATGCCGTTAATATTATCGGAGGTTTTTGCTAATCTCATTAGTCTTTTGAATTATTTTTATGGAAAATCGATTAACAGATATGTAATTGGTCTTAGACGGTCGGGGTATTGGATTTAGCGAAATTCTGTGAATATTGCGCTTTGCGATTTTATTTTATGGCAGCATATCCCTTTACGGCATTTCGTCCGTTGTTTTTCACGAAGTAAAGTGCCTTGTCAGCCATTCCGACAAGATCATCAATATTATCAGCTTCGGAGGATGATGCGACTCCAAGACTTATTGTAACTTCGGTTTTTTCCTGTACGGCAGATCTTATTCTTTCCGCAGCATTGAGAGCTCCTTTTTCAGAAATCTCGGGCAGGATAATGAGAAATTCTTCTCCCCCGTATCTGGTTACTGTATCAACACTTCTGAGTTCCGCTTTTATTATTCCGGCGATATCCATCAGAAGTTTGTCGCCGCCTTCGTGACCTTTTGTGTCATTGTATTCTTTGAAATGATCAATATCACCCATAATTAGTGAATAGCTTCTCTTGAGAGTTTTGTATTCTTCTGCACTTTTTTCGAGTATTGAATCCATTTGTCTTCTGTTTGCAAGACCTGTGAGCGGATCATAAAGTGACAAAATTCGCGTTTTTTCATAAAGGTGTATGTTTGAAAGTGCAAGCGCTATCTGAGATGAAGCGGCCGTGTAAATTTCGATTATATCCGAAGAAGGAATTTTTTCGCATTCTTTATGTTCAATCAAAATACATCCGATTTCACCTCCGTGTGAGAATAGCGGAATTGCCGCGAAACGGTATAAACCGTTTGATTCATCTATTCTCGAAGTTTCCCTGCTGAAGACAACTTGTCTGCTTCGAAGCGATTCTATGCAGATAAAATCATCTTCCGGAAGTTTTGATAAACTTGAATCGGAAGAAGAATCTATTCTGAAAAGTACTCCGTCTTCAAACATATAAAGAAAGACCTTGTCGGGATGAGAAAAAACATTGAGACTTTTTAGTGTTGCAGAAAGTTTATCGGAAAAATCAAAGATTTCAAGGGTTGAAGTAGCTACTGAGGCAAGTTTGTGAAGAGCATTCAGTTTGTCGATTGCCTCCTGTCTTTTAATTTCACTAATCTTATGTAAAATCACATCCTTAAAAACAGAAGCAATTGTCTCGAATATCTGCTGATCTGTGAAATCGCATCCTCCATCGCGGTTTATTATGCCTATAGCGGCAATATTTTTCTCTTCATTTTCTATCGGAATAATCAGCAGATTGTTTATACAGTCAGTAGCTGTGAATATTGAATTGTCGCTTTTTTCAATGAAACGCGATCTCGATTCATCAAGTATCTGCTTTGAAAAAAACATAATGTTTTTTAGAACACAGGATTTTGCTTTTCCGTCAGTATCCTGGAAATTTCTCGGAAATGCAACGTTGGAATATTTCCTTCCTTCATTATTGTAAACACAGTAAACTGCGGAAGACGTTATAAGATCCGAAAGCTCTTCTAGAGCAGCATCTATTACTTCTTCCACACTGCTTAATGAAATTGCGCGCTTGAAAAGACGGTTTATACCGTAATAGAGAAGCCATTGCCTGAAAAGCTGCTGTTCTGTAATTTTATATTCGCTGATATCTACTAATCCCATTATCACGCTGTTTTCATCTTCAGCGTTATGTGTGACCCAGAGTTTAAGGGAGATTTTCTCATGTTCTGCTTTTGTTGATTCGATATCAAAACTGATGAGTTTTTCTTTAGTCTCAAAAGCAAAAAGAGCCAATTGCGAAATAAAGTCAATTCCGACTGCCTGTGTAATTTTTTCAGTGAAGTCACTGAGGGATACTGAATTCAGAAAAGAAAGGGCGCATTTGTTCGCATCGGTAAATTTAATAAGATTATTGATTGTTCCGGCTTTAAGTATTGCTTTACGGATTTTCTTGATAGCTATTCCGGAAAATTTTTGTTTTATTAGTGTAACATCGCACAGAGCTATCCCTATAGGAGCTTCGGAAAAGAAAGATGAGATGTTCTTATTGGAAAACATGGCAAAGTATAGCATAATGAACATCAATATTCAAGAAATAATGATGTTGAAATATTAGCAAATGCCGCCTCTTTAAAACGGCATTTGCATAAAGTTAGTCAAATCTAAAAGACGGATAAGAATCGATGGATCCGGCGATATAAGAGGCGATGTTAGTATAATATCTAAAATACCTTACAAGAAAATCGAATAGAAAATTCGGATATTTTCCGGTAATTATGATGCTGATGAGACCGATGAATGAAAAGATTGAGGCTCCGACGCTGATGATAAAGAATATAATCAGATGCGGAAGCAGTGCTGCCAGAATGCCGACAACAGATAGACGTAGAAATGCCAGAATGCGGGAATTGTTTTCCGGACGCACTATGTTGAACTGAAGAGGATAATCGACGTCATTTTTTCCTGCAAAAGGCGGATTCTCTTCTATGATGCCGCTCATAACTGCCGAAAGCGCACATGAATATCTCAGCATTTTTTCACTAAGCATAACGTAATCCTTTTCTCCTCTTCCGGTAAAAAGAACTATGATATTGTTTATGAAATTTATCAGTACAGATGCCGGAGAATAAACCATAAGCGATATGAAATGCGGAATCAGTGAAATGTTATAGATAAATAGAAGCTTCAGCAGCGCTTTAACGCGGGAATACCTGATAGTATAATCAACTGAAAAGTTAACATAACCGTTTCCTGATTCTTCTTTTTCAATTGCATTGACTTCGGAAGAATAAGAGTCATATTCAGGCTTGATGTCAAGGAAGGATTCTTCAACAGTTTCTTCGATTGTATCATCTTCCTGATATCTGTCGATGTCGATTGCAGGAAGAATCGATTCTTCCTGGTAGTGTTCGGAAATAAGATCTCCGTAACCGGTATCAATATTATTTTCAGCAATAGAATCAATTTCAATATTCGAATCGATGTCGTTTAGAGACAGGGTTTCTTCGTTATTAAAAGTCTGACCATTGAAAGCCGGAGTTTCTTCTATCTCGTCGAAGGATATTCCTGCATCCGAAAGTGCAAGTCTGCTTAGCGCTTCATCCGGAGTTTCTCCGCTCAGCATCTCGGGAGACTCTTCAAGCTCAATATCGAGTGAATCAAGGTCAAGGGTGAGACTTTCGTCATCATCCTGTTTTTTTAATTCAATAGGTTCTTCCGGAGAATCACCCGAAAGTATTTCATTTGTTTCCTGAAGGTCGAGATCAAGCGAATCCAGATCAAGCGTAAGGCTATCGTCTTCATCAGAAGCTGTGAGAGATTCTTCGGTTTCAATAGAACCTAGATCAAAAGTTATTTTCTCATCATCATTGTCTTCCGGAGCGGATTCTTCTTCAATACCGAGATCGAGTTCATCGAGATCTATTGAGATTTTCTCATCATCAGTATCTTCAGCGAATGAAGTCATTTCTTCATCAGACGGCAGATCATCAAGTTCTATTGAAATTTTTTCGTCATCATCCCCGGCTTTACCGTTGATAACTGACATATCTATTTCCGGCTCAATATCGCTGTGAAAAGAATCGATAGAATCAACTCCGAATCCTTCAGGAATCAGTGAATCGGCGGGTTCAAGATCAAGTGAATCGAAAGATGGAGCATTGTCGGAAGATTCTTGTTTAATGGAATTTTCTGATTCTATGAAATCAAAATTATCATCTTCATTTAACGAGCCATTAAGATCAATCTGTGAATCTAGTTCATCAGAAATTGACAGATCATCAAGTTTATTGTCAGTGTCCGATATATTGTCGAGATCAGGGAAATCAAAAGAATCAGTTAATTCATCGGATAGATTCTCTGCTTTCTCGGCGGGAGTTTCGTTAAAATCAGGAAAATCGAAATCGTTCATATCATCTGAACCGAAAGCATTCTCTGTTTGAGCATTGTTCCCGGAAAATGAATTGTCTTCGGCCATGGAGTCCGAAAAAGTTTCGGAAGACTGATTTACCGCTTCAAAATCCGGAATTTGTTCTTTAGCCGGAAGTACGTGAGCATGTGAATCGGGACGGTTATCCACGACGACACTTGTTCCGCACTTAGGACAGCCGAAACCGAACTTCTTGCCTTCGACCTTAGAGTCATCCACCGAATAGGCGGAATTACAGTTTGTACAGCGAACTATCATCTTTTACTCCCGGCTACTTCCCTGGAAAATATCTTTCATTAATGCTGTTTTGTATGATCAGAACCGAAAGAGGCAGAAAAATAATCATGTACCACTTAAGATCCCTGTCATTGATTTCTTCCGCTTTCTGCATATATTTCAAATTAAGGTAAAGACCCCAGATTCCGGCAGTAAAAATCGTCAGCATGATGTTCGATACCGGGTTATCTCCGAATATTCTGCTTGTTCTTGCAAGCCACCAGAAATAGTAAAGACCGGCACTGAATATCAATAGAAGAAGAAGAATTATCAGATTATTCTCCGGCATGTATTCTGGTCTGTGTTCCATCAGCTGATTCCGCCTTCCTTCTGTTAGATTTTGACACCATTAAGTCAAAATGTCTACTATTTATTAACGGAATAATTGACGATTATATTTAGAAAAAATATTTGAAGAAATCGGATTATTCTTGCACGCTTTTCTGTATTGAATAGAAGAAATAACATTTGAGGTGGAAGTTGTGAAAAAATCAGTAAGCGGTAAGGGGATTCTTTCTGCATTGGGCCCTTATTCATCAGCAATTATGGCAGGGGGCACATTGTATGCTTCGGGACAGATTCCAGTTGATGAGTCGGGCAATGTTGTTAGTTCTTCTGTCACTGAAGCGTTATCTGCAATTATGAAAAATGTTGTGGCGATTCTTTCCGCCGAGGATATGACTTTGGAGAATATAGTCAAAACAACTGTTTTTTCTGCAAGTATGGACTATTTTTCTGAATTTAATGAAGCTTATGCGTCTTATTTTCAAAAACCTTATCCGGCTAGAAGTTTTATTGAAGTTTCAAAACTGCCGAAAAATGCGATGATAGAAATGGAATTTGTAGCGGTAAAATAATGACTGAAAAGCTTTACCGCGACATCACAAGCAGGACGGAACTTGCACTTGGAAAGGACGTCTGTGAAAATCTTTTTGCGGCAAAAATTCTTATAGTGGGCGTCGGAGGTGTCGGAAGCTGGTGCGCCGAAGCCCTTGTGCGGAGCGGTGTAAAAAGGATAACTCTGATTGATTTTGATTCGGTTTGCGCAACAAATATCAACAGACAGTCTCAGGCTCATTCGGGAAATGTCGGAAAAGCAAAAGTCGATGAAATGAAAAAAAAACTGCTGCTGATAAATCCTTCTGCTTCAGTTGAAGTATTTAACATGATTTTCAGTGAAGAGAATCACGATGAATTTGACATTGAATCTTTTGATTATATAGTCGATGCTATTGATTTTGTGAAGCATAAAGTCTTTTTATTAAAGCTTTGCGTAGCAAAGAACAAAAAAATTATTTCGTCAATGGGTGCAGGTTCAAGAACCGATGCTTCGAAATTAAGACTTTCAACATTAGCAAAAACACAAAATTGTTCACTCGCAAAAGCTGTCCGCTGTGCCCTCAGAAAGGAAAATGTAACTTTGAATATTCCGTGTGTCTATAGCGAGGAAATTCCTGTTAGTCGTTTTGGTTCTGAAAAACCTTCTGATAATGAAGAAGGCAGACTTACGAAGAAAATTATTAATGGATCGCTAATGCATATTACAGCTTCTTTCGGACTTATGATTGCCGGCGCAATAATTAGAGATGCGGCCGGAATAGAAAAAATCAACGCGTGGAAGAGGTAATTGTTTTAACCAAAGTAACTTTGTTGCCTTTTTCATTGTAGCTGATTTCGTCGAAGACTCCGCGTGCCATGATTATTCCTTTTCCTTGGATATCTTCTGTTTGAATTTTGTTATCTTTGATTAAGCTAAGCATTTTCCTGTGATTGAATCCGTTTCCTTCGTCTTCTATTTCAAACACAGCTTTTTTTGGTAAAAGCTGCATTCGTATTATAACTTTTTTGGTCGAAAAATCGGCCTGTTTTCCTTCTACATATTCGATATAGTCAGCATTTCCGGAAATTCCTGTTTTTTCTTCATGAGATATCCCGAGATTGCCGTGTTCAATTGCGTTTATTATCATTTCGCGAAGGCCTATTCTAATATTGGTTATTTCGTATGAAGTTAAATATCTTGAAAGATTTTCAACGAGAGATTTACTGATATCTTCGGCAGTGCTGAAATTATTTCCGATGACATACTTCCTTGATTCTTCTTCCAGAAAACGTGCGGCTTTATTTTCAGGAATTGGCGATGCTTTTATAATTATTTCTTTTTCATTATCAATATTAACAGGTTCAAAACGTATGGAATATTCTCTCGGCAAAGTATGTTTTGAATAAAGAAAGCAGTTGAAGGTTATAGGTTTTCCCGCTTCAACCGATTTATTTAATTTGTTTTTTATCATTTGAATTTCAATATAATTAGACTCGTTATCCGTATGAATGATATCGATAAATTTCATCGAAGCAAAATCAGAATCTGTAAGTTTCAGCTCTCTCTGCGCTGCAAAGTTTGAACTCAAAAAAATGAAATTTTTGTTAATTGAGAAAATGAAGTCGTTTGTTCTTTCTACGAGTATTCTGTATTTTCTCTCTGAGACGGCGATGATGTGATGTGCTGCTTCAACTTCCTTTGCCACATTGACATAATGAACAATCAAACCGGCGATTACGGATAGAGCGAAAAATGTAATTCCCAGTGAAAACCTGGAAAAATATTCGTTTGGAAAAAGATCATAGTTGATTCCGCGGTAGACGAATATCGAATCAATTATCCCGCCAAGAATTGCGACGAGCATTCCGATTAAAGGATAAATCAGATATGATACATGTCTGCGTTTGTGAAGAATGTTTGCTATTGAAAAGAAAGCATAGAAGCTGCATATAGTTAGAAATCCGTCTCTTATGACATATAGTATTCCTTCCGAACCCCTTCCGAAGTCCGCTTCATTTATCATCCAGGTAGGTTTGCGGATTTGGGAAGAAATAAAAGCATCAGGAAAAAAGAAAAATGATATCAGACAAATTATTGCAAAAATGAGTCCAGCTGTCGAAATTATCTTGTTGATTTTGAGGCGTATTCCTTCTAATTCAATCATTTGGCCTAGAATGTATGGAACACCGAAAACAAAGAATGCTCCGGCTGTCTGCTCTATCTGATGGAAGTGTATTGACAATTGCCAGTTTCTGCCTAGACCTCCGACTGACAGAATCAGCATTTCACATGCAACGAAGACGAACGCGCACAGGCATAAAAATCCCATTGTTGCATAAAGTTTTGATTTGTATCTTGCTGAGAGGTAAAAAGATATCGTAAGGCCGATCAAAAGCATTCCGGTGCAGATGGACGGAATGAGAAGCTGAATCAGAGTGATGGGTCTTTCAAACTGCATAATCATGCCCTCTTGTTTCAGTGCCGCGCTTCAGGCTAAGTGAGTATTGTAAATTAAAGCCTGAGTAGTATGAAGCAGATTAGGATGATTGTCAATATTATATTCAGCATTAGCAGTAAAGACGGGGAGAAGCTAAATTCTCCGGCTATGACTGTTCTGATAAAGATCATACTTCGCTCACTTGAATCTTTTTTCCTTGACATTTGTCTTGAATGAAGACGGATAATTCCAGTATGAAAATTAGTCCTTTTGCTTTAAAGAAATTCCGCGATGGTTTGTCCGTTGTTCTTCTCAGTATATTTCTAGGTGCTTTATTTGCCTGCGCAATGAGTGTTGCTGTATCCGGCAGATTTGATCCGCAAAATGATTTCAGATATATTATGCTTGGTTCTTTAACCGGCTTTGGAGTCTCATCGGGCATTCTGCTTCTCAATGAACTGTTTCTCAAAAAAAAAGTGCGGCCATTGTGGTTTTCTCTTTTAATCACTCCATTTCTGCAGACAGCAGTAATTAGTTTAGTTTATGCATCTGTATTTATTTCGCTTCTCGGTTATGAATCTTTCTGGAAAGATTCATACTTGTTCCAGACCGTGGCGTTTTCTCTTCTTCTAACTGTTTTGACAAGTCTTTACGCCGATATAGAGCGCCTTTTAGGGCGTCATGTTCTCAGGGGTCTTCTATTCGGAACATACAGCCGCCCCAGAAATGAAAACCGTTTTGTAATGTTTCTTGATTTGGCAGGTTCAACTGCCGCTGCCGAAAGTTTGGGCTCGCTTAAGTTTCATGCTTTTTTGAATGATTTTTTCTGTGATATCGCCCGTCCTATAATTAATCATGGCGGTGAAATTTATAAATATGTCGGAGATGAGGTGATAATTACATGGCCGGAAAAATCAGCGGGAGCGGCTCATAATCCGCTGAATGTTTTTTTTGCTGTTTCTGATGTTATCCAAAAAAGACATAATTATTATAAATCCCGTTACGGTTTGATTCCGCATTTCAGAGCGGGGCTGCACTTCGGTTCCATTGTTGCCGGAGAAATGGGATTGACCCGTCAGGAAATTGCTTTTTCGGGTGATGTTATGAATACTACTGCCAGAATTCAATCCGAGTGCCGTTTGCGCAATGAGGTGTTTCTTGTTTCCGGTGATGCTCTCTCTCGTCTTAGTTCGATATCGGATTTTCCATCATCAATTATTATAGTTTCTCATGGTGTAGTTTCTCTTCGCGGCAAAAGCTCTGATTTGGCTATTTCTGCAGTATGTTCGGCATGATTTCATTTCAAAATATTCTGCATTTTATGATAAGTTTGTATTGTGTTCATTGATAACCATTTATAATAATTATAGAAAATTACATAATAAGTCTATTGAAATTAAGCTTTAATGTATTAGCTGCATCAATTCTCTGTACAAAATGGATGTTTTGTACATATAGATGTTGTAAATGATTGAACATTTGAAAATATAACAAGCTTTATTGTTGACAAAATACTCTAATAATTTGTTTTAAAGATATTCGGTTAACCGAAAATCGTAAATAGTAAGAGGAACTATGAAACACTTTAAAGTATTGATTAGCATGATAGCTATCTCTTTCGCGTTTGCTGCATGCGGTGATGACAGCAGCAGTAGTAATGATGACTTACCGGCACTTTCCGGTGAGAATCTTAAAGTTACAGAACTTGTAGACAAAGCTGTGGGTGATTCTGTTAATGACGCGCTTACGCCTAAAAAAGGCAAAATTGTTGGTAAAATAGTTTTAGCTGATGGTGAAGAAGAGAAAATAGATTATTCAAATGATGACGGATCTCTTAAAATAACCGGCACATATATGGATATTAAGATCGTCATGAAAGAGTATACTGTAAACATCACAGAGGAAAACGGAACAAAACATATTATTAAAATGTCCGGAACTCTCACAAAAAAAGAAAATCATGACAAAGAAAGCCATAATTCGGTTATTACAAAAAATGGAATTCTTGATGTGACTTTTGATGATGCGGATCATACAATTGGTTTCGATTATACAGAAACTGAAGATTATTCTAAAATGGATGACGAAGGCAATCTTCCTTATACCATAGAAGGATCAATCACTTTTGACGGAGCTGAATATTCTTACAAAAAAAGTGACAAGAAAAATCTGAACAACTAATAACTATATCTTTTATTGCCGCTTCTCATAACTTCTTGAGGGGCGGCAATAGTAAATATCATGACATATTATCAAGAACATTCTTTAATGCAAAGGTTCCGTTTATAGCGGCAGGAAAACCCGCAAATACGCTCATCAGCAGCATTATCTCATTTATTTCATCAGATGTTAATCCTATATTTAATCCGGCTTTAATGTGAAATATAAGTTGTGATGAAGCATTTCCCATTGCACTAAGTGCTGCTATTGTTGCAATTTGACGATGTTTTTTCAAAGGGTCCCAAGCAGTTTATCAGAGATATGGGACGGTCTTGTGATTCGAAATTTTATGAATAATTCGAATTTTCTTTAAAAGTTAAATATATTGACAAATTTCAGCAATGTTCCGAAATTTCCATAATATTATTACTTGGAGTTCTCATTGAAGAAAACCTTTGCAATATTAATTCTTTTCCTTTTTGCTTTTGTGGTTTGGGAAGATGTCTCCGCATCAAGTCTTCGAAGACGGGACGATTTCATGAAGCCTCAGGCCGGGATCTGGTTCGGTCCGGGAATGCCTATGTTTGAGCTTAATGATAAAGTTGAGCCTGCTTTGGGCGGAGGTGCTTTTTTTAGACTGAATACCCCGCTAACGTATTTTAAAGTCGGTGGAGAAGTCGGTTATCAGAAGCATAAATCACAGGGAGTTGATGCTATTTCCCTTGTTCCGGTTTATGGAAATCTTCTCTTTTTACTGCCGATAAAGTTTCCGATGAATTTTCAGTTTAAACTTGGTGCAGGCGGAGTAAAAGTATATATTAAGCCCGAAGAAAAGGAACAGTTTGATCCGCTTTTTATGGCAGGTCTTGAAGTTTCTTTTATGGCAGGCAGAATGGTAAACTTCGGTCTTCGTTTTGACTGTCTGGTTATTTACGAAAAACATATTTCGGGAGCAAAGTACAACGGGTACTTTTTTAATACAGGATTAACATTATATTTTAACTTATGAAAAAAAATAAAATTTTATTATTAACGCTGATTCTATTGCCGCTTTTGTTCACTTCTTCTTGCGGTGATGAGCCTTTGATAACCGAACTTGTGGAAAACAGAGTTAAGGTTCTTCTTAAGGGAACATTTGAGTCGGATACAAGTGTTCCGGCATGGAGTGTTTCAGGACCGAGTGTCTTTTATCTTGATATTTCTGAGATCCGTGCGGACGGAGATAAATTTGCTAATTATAGATATGTTGATTCAATTCCTCTAGATGAAACAAATGGTTTTTTTAACGGACAGGGTCTTAGTTTTAAAAGTGATGATCTTTATATTGACGAGAAATATGAAAACCTTGAACTATATATCCGCAAGATGGGTTTCGATAATGCGTCTCCTTCAAGCACTACTTTTTACTTTAATGACAAAGATGTATCTGGATACGATTTTAATTTAAAGCAGATATATTTAGAAAGCGGTCCGGATGAAGATGAAACAAATCTCGTTTTTCCTCTTTTAGCGCCTGTTGCAGGTTCGATTAATTATGACGGTGAAGGGGAATGGATTGTTGAAGTCCGAATGGTAATTAAAAATAATATTAAACAGTATTCAACTTCAGACGGAATTAATTTCTGGGCTATTGCAGATAATATTAATACAGTAACTAATTCAACTTCTGTAGGCTACATCGGCGGCAATCTTGCTTCAATTGCGTATGCTTATAAGAAAGATTATACCGGAACAATTACTATCAGCGGTGGACCGTACCAGGTAGCTATTCCGGCAGAGGATGATATTTCCGAGTATGTCAACGGCAAGATACCTCCATATATTACACAATCAGGTCAGCTCAAAAATATACCTGTGGGTGTTCCGATGAAGGTATATACGGCAGGACCTGATCAGAAAACGATAATCAAATCGGGAACGTATACTACTGCTGGGGTAGATGTTCTTCTGACTGTTCCTGGAGAAAATGCCAATCGTTGATATAATTATGCTGGAGACTATATGAGTGAAAAAATAATCGTTCAGAAGTTCGGGGGAACCAGTGTGGGTTCTCCTGAGCGCATTAAAGCGGTAGCTGACAGAATAAAGAGCTATGTCGACAATAGTTACAAAGTGATAGTTGTCGTATCCGCCATGGGTGATACAACAGATCATCTGATTGATCTCGCGCAGAAGATCAGTACAAAACCTAGTGCGCGCGAAATGGACATGCTTCTTTCCACAGGTGAACAGGTTTCCATATCACTTCTTGCAATGGCACTTCATGAAATAAAAATTGAGGCTGTTTCTTTTACAGGTTCTCAGGTTAAAATGATAACCGACGGAGCTCATTCAAATGCCCGTATCGTAAGTGTTGACGACAAGCGTTTGAGGAAAGCTCTTGAAAAGCATTCAGTAATTGTTGTCGCAGGTTTTCAGGGAATCGACGAGGACGAAAACATCACAACTCTCGGAAGAGGCGGTTCTGATACTTCAGCTGTTGCTCTTGCGGCAGCATTGGGTGTCCGTGACTGCGAAATATACACAGACGTTGACGGAGTTTATACTGCCGATCCGCGTGTTGTCGGCGGTGCCCGCAAACTCAATGAAATCAGTTATGATGAAATGCTGGAACTCGCGCGTCTCGGCGCAGGTGTTCTCCATTCGCGTTCTGTTGAGTTTGGAAAAAAATATAATGTAAGAATTCATGTTCGTTCAAGTTTCAACAGAAACGAAGGAACGATTGTTAAACCCCGGGAGGAGATGATGGAAAAATTTACAATGAGCGGTGTAACTTCTAAATCAGATGAAGTTAAATTCAACATATACGGTATTCCTGACTGCCCGGGAATCGCGCAGAAGATATTTACTGTTCTCGGTGAAGAAAAAATATATGTTAATATGATCGTTCAGTCTACCGGAAAAGACGGAAAGGCTGATATATCTTTTACTGTTCTTAAAAAAGATATTGATAGAGTTAAGGCTATTTCTGAAAAAATCAAGACAGAACTGAAAGGTGATGAAGTTACTTTTCAGGATAATATCGCGATTGTTTCGGCTGTCGGTGTCGGAATGCTTTCTTCTGCCGGAGTTGCAGGAAAACTTTTTAAGATACTTTCCGATCACAACATCAATATTCAGATGATTTCAACTTCAGAAATCGGAATATCGTGCGTAATTGATGAAATGTTCGCGGAGCTTGCTGTAAAATCCATCCATAAAGAATTTATGGAGAAATAATACCGATGAAAACAATTGCCCTTTTGTACGGAGGGAGAAGCGGAGAGCATGAAGTATCATGCTGTTCAGCGGCTTCCGTTTACGACGCTCTCGACAGAACAAAATATAATGTAATAGCAGTTGCAGTAGATAAAGACGGAAAATGGTATCCTCAAAAAAACGCAGAATTTAAAACTGCAGAAGGTTTCGGCCGGGTGCTTGATATAAAGAGAGACGGGCTTTGGTTTGTTAACCATTTTCCTGAAAACGGAAAGCTTGTAATCAGAAACTTTAAATCAGGTGAAGAAATAATAGCAGATGCGGTATTTCCGGTTATGCATGGAACATATTGTGAAGATGGAACACTTCAGGGTCTTCTTGATCTCGCGGATGTTCCATATGTCGGTTCAGGTGTTCTCGGTTCCAGCGTCGGTATGGATAAGGACTTTGCCAAAAAGATTCTCGATGAATCAGGTATTCCTGTTGTTCCGTGGATTACTGTTGTACCGTCAGATCTTGAATCCTCATATGATTTTCTTATTGAAGAACTCGAAATGGAACTTGGTTATCCGTGCTTCGTTAAGCCTGCAAATGCGGGTTCTTCTGTCGGCATAACAAAAGTAAAAAAAGAATCCGAACTGAAACCGGCGCTTCTCGCAGCTTTTGAGTATGACAGAAAAGTAATTATTGAGAAAGCGGTTAACTGCCGTGAAATAGAATGTGCAGTTATGGGGAATTCTGTTCCTAAAGCTTCCGTTCTTGGAGAAATCAATTCAACCCACGAATTCTATTCATACGAAGCAAAGTATATCGATTCGCACGGCGCAGAGACAAAAATCCCCGCTGATATTGATGATAAGATTGCGGAAGAACTAAGAGAATGTGCAGAGCTGGCTTATGAGGCATTGAATCTTGAGGGACTTTCGCGTGTTGATTTTTTTCTTGATAAGGATTCAGATGATTTTTACCTCAATGAAGTAAATACACTTCCGGGTTTTACATCCATCAGCATGTATCCCAAGCTTTGGGAAAAAACAGGAGTTAATTATCCTTCACTCCTTGATATGCTGATTGATTTTGCGATTGAACGTCATCGTATCAGATCTGCTCTTAAAGTGGATTTTTCATAACTATATATCTTGGAGGATTTATGAATCTTATACTGCTTGGCGCACCCGGTGCCGGTAAAGGAACAGTTTCAAAACTGCTTGTTGAAAAGAAGGGAATGGTACAGATTTCTACAGGTGATATTCTTAGAGGCGCTATAAAAGATGGAAGTGATCTCGGCAAAAAAGCCGAAGGTTTTATGACAAGAGGGGAACTCGTTCCTGATCAGCTGATTCTTGATATCATTGAAGAAAAACTCTCAAAAGAAAAATTTCCGAACGGATTTATTCTCGACGGTTTTCCAAGAACAATACCTCAGGCCGAAGGGCTCAAAAAAATAATGGAAAGACTGTCCATAAAAGTTAATGCAGCAGTCGATCTTATTGTAGATGAAAATGAAATTGTTAAGCGTCTTTCAAGCAGACGCACATGTTCAAATGCCGACTGTCAGGCGATATATAATGTATTCTCAAAGCCGACAAAGAAAGAAGGTGTATGCGATCTTTGCGGAGCTCCTGTTGTTCAGAGAAGCGATGAAACAGAAGATGCGATCAGAGTGCGATTGAATACTTATAAAGAGAAAACAGCGCCGCTTGTTGATTATTACAAGAACGAAGGACTCTTAAAAAGCATTGACGCAAATACGGGGTCCGATAAAGTTTGCGAATCAATCATTACAACGATTGAATAAATAATAAAGGAAAGGTGTCCGAGAGGCCTAAGGAGCACGCTTGGAAAGCGTGTGTAGCGCAAGTTACCGAGGGTTCGAATCCCTCCCTTTCCGAAAAAGTGCCCGCAGTTGCGGGCTTTTTTTGACTCTAAAAATGATTATTCTTCTTGAAGTTTTTTATAATAATATGTCAATGTAGTGATTCAATATTAAAATAACGGAAGAAAGCAATGAATAGAATTAAGAGTTTTTTAAATTCAATATCAAAGAAGTTTTTAGAAATGAAACGGCTTAAACTTATTGTTTTTTCTTCCATGACTTTTATTGTTTTATCCATTGTGACCTATTCTGTATTCGCGGCGCCTTATACTGTAAGCCCGAAGATTGTAAGCGGTTCCAACATGATTTCTGATGACGCGCTCTGGTGCGTCGAAATTTTTAATCCGAAAAAAGCTTATGCGGCATTTGAATCTTCTGAATTCGGCAAAACTATTCTTTCTTCAGGTGAGTGGCGGAAACAGCTTGAATCGAGCCAGGCAGGCGGAAAGCTTGCTGCACTTTATTTCGTTCAGCTTAAAGGAGACTCATGGTTTACTCTTTCTAATTTGTCTTCATGCTTTGACGGATCGATGTGTGTAGCGTCGCTTCCTGAAGGATATGTCGCCGCAGGAAAACTTAATGTTAAATCAACGTTCGGACTTAATATTATTTCTTCACTGAAAGGAACTAAAACAAAACTTCGTACGGAATCTGAAACTGACGCGTCTTCTTCTGTTAAGAATAATAACTCAGCTGATAATAATTTCAAGAATCTGTTTTCTGAAGAAGAAGAAAAACTTTCAAGCCTTTCTGTGACAAAAATTGTTTATGGCTCAGGAACAGTTTATATGGTCATCGTTGACGGATGGCTTTTTGTTTCTGATTCAATCGATGCGATGAAGAAAACTCTTGCGCTGGCTTCCAATAATAAAAACAATTCTCTTTATAATGCTAAAAACTATAATCTTTCAGTTCAGTCTGCCGGAGAATCCGGTATTTTATTCTATGCATCAAAATCATCTTTTGCCGCGCCGTTTATTTCATCAACGGTTTCAGCAGAGGGTCTTGCGTTTGCATTGAATCCGGATGAAGCTCCGAAAGGCAATATTTTTGCAATCGGCGGAGCAAAGAATGTTCAAAAGGAAACCGTGAATGCGGATTTACTTAAAACTGTTCCTGCAGATCAGACGATGAGTCTTATTCTTTCTTCAAAATCAATTAAAACTGTTTCATCCGATCTTTCTTCGGGTAAAGCCGATTCGCCGAAAATATCATCGGCGATTCAATCTTTTCTCGGAGCTGCCGGAATCAATGTTTCGGATATTTCTTCCAAAGAAGGTTTGTCGGTATCATTATCCGGATTTAAGGTTTCTAAAAATGACAAAATGATTTATCCGCAGGGTTCGGTTTATATTCATTCCGCGAATTGCGGAGAAAAACTGCTTAAAGCAGTTTTTAAAACTTCGAAACGCAAAAAAAACAATTTCGGCGGGTCGGCTTATGTTTCGGCACCGGCAGAAAGCGGAAATCATTATTCTCCGAGCTATTATGAAAATAAGGACTGGACACTTTTCTCGAGCGCATCAGAAGAGACTGAAAAATATATCTCAAGCTCAAAAGGAAACAGTAGAATGATAGGAGACGCCAAATCATTTTCATTGATCGGAAGCGATGCAACACGGCCTAATCATTTTTTGATTCATATCCCGTCATTTTTGAATGCCGTATCTGATTTTGCAATGTATGGAGCCATGAAAACCGGAGAGTATACGGAGAAAACTGTTAACAGTGATATATTGCCGCTATTTGATCCTTTCAAGAAATATGAGTATTTTCATATAGCGTGGGGAGATGACAGCGCAAAGGCCGGAACGTTTATCTTTTCCGTGAAATAAATTCCTTCCAGATATTTTCAAGACGGCTTTTTTCGTAACCCGGAAAAAGCTTATTCTTTCTGCTGAAATTGTAGCTTCCCCATTCGAGGGCGAGAGTATAGAAATGTTTTATTCCTTTTTCTTTTAAAAGTGCATTTGAGAATCGCTTTTCTGTTTCGGAAAGAGTCGATGAAGGGAATGCGCCTTTTTGCATGTACATCGGGGAACTTACTGCAAGTGCAAATGCTTCCTTGTTGAAAACTGAAGCCTGCGGGTAGAGGGAGTCGATGAGCGCGTGTGCTGTCTCATGTTTTACAGTATTTTCAAGAATTCCTTTTTTCTTGAGTGAATGCGGATTCTGAAAATAGAATGTCTTATTATTTTTATTCCAGGCACCTGCAGTCTGGCTGTTAAGTTTTGTTAATCGGTAGAATTCATCAGCATTGGCTGAAAATACAACGGTATATTTTTCTTTGAGGCAGTTAAATTCATCAAAGATATTCATCGATTCGGATAAAACAGGATGAAATAGTTTAATCATGCTGCGCAAGTCACCGCTGCCTGATATTCTATAATTTATATTTTCAATAGAAATATCTGATGACAGACGGCATGAAATAGAAAACGAAAGCAGTAAAAGAATTATTTTTTTCATTTGGTGAGTTCTGCTCCCGGAAAATAGAATTTTAAAACATCTTTATAACTTGCGCCGCTTCTAATCATTTCAGCTGCACCGTATTGACACAATCCTATACCGTGACCGAGTCCTTTGCCGAAAAATAAAACAGAGCCGTTTTCACTTTTGATGGTGAAGTAATTGCTCTTTATGAAATTCCAGCCGTATGCTCTGCCGCAGACCGACATGAAATTAGGAATCGGGATAACTTCGTTTCCTTTTGCGGTTTTAAAAACTATTTTGCTGACTCTTCCGCTTTTATATATTGCTTCAATGCTGTTTAGATTTTGAAATTTAAAAATTTCTGCCAGTTTGTGAATATTAGTTTTTGCTGTCCATGAATAATGCGGTGATTTTTCACAAAGACTTTTTCCGTTTACGAAATCATTTCCTTCCCGGAAAGTATTGCCGGTATGGTTTTCCCAGAATACATCGGGTTTTGTAAGAAGACCTCCGCAAGTTGAATGGAAAAAAGACTCAATCGGTTTTCTGTTTGAGTCTATAAGAATTTCTCCTGCGCTGAAGGATTTTCCGTTATCTAACAGGCCCTCGTAGTGCATACAGTGAGTGAGATCGCAGAATTCCCATTCTTTATCTTCATGACGGTCACCGTTTGCAAGCAAATAGCTTCTGGCGCATATTTCCATGACCTTGATGAATTCTCTGTAATAAGGTGTATTGTCGAGAAGACCTTTTGATTCGGCTGTTGCGGCTGAATGAATATATGTTTCAAATTCGCAGGCATTTACTATGACGAGTCTGTCGCCTCGGCTCATGATAATGATATCACCTGGATATTCGCGTTTTAAATTTTTACCGAAATATACTGCTGCAGAATTGTCAGTTGCTATTGTAATCTTTTTTGATGAATAAAGTCTGCCCTGATGACGGATGCTCACTGTTTCATTATCTGCATTGATTGTGATTCGTGCTTTGTCCAGATTGAAAGTGTCTTCGCCGGTTTTAAGTATTCCTGAGTTTGCAGTTACAATAACTTGTCTCAGATTATACTTTGAAAGAATGTTGATGCGTGCTGTTTCGGCAAGTGCATCAATAGATAAAAAAGTTAAAATGGCTGTTGAAAATAAAATTCTAAAGATCATTCAATATATCCGAGATCAATGAAACGGCTTCTTTTCCGCCATATCCTTTTTCTGAAAAAACGGTTATTAGATAATCTCTTCCGCGGTATTGAAACAAAACAACTGCCCAGGCGTGAGTTCTCAGCGGTTCTCCTATGCGGCTGGGTGAACCTGTTTTTCCGCATATGATTTTAACATTGGCAGATGATCTGATCTTTTTCATAGTTCCTGAAATAACAGCCTGAGTCATTGCGTTTTTTATTATATTCCGATCATTTTTATTGATGATTGTATTTCCAATAATATTTCCTGAACCGTCTGAGCTTATTTCGCGGATAGGGCCATCATAAAGAAGTGATATATACATCGAACTGATTTTAGCAGGTGAATATAATAGATATCCATCTTCTCCGATTGCAGAAAGAATCATTTTTTCGCGGGAAAGCGAAATACGGGGAGGATTTTTCGGATTTCCGAGTTTGTTATCAGCGGCATTTTGATTTAATAAAAAAAACTTATGAAGCATCGCATAAAAAGCCTCAGGATCTTCTGATGCCTTTGTCAAAAAAAACACATTGCACGAATCTGATACGGCTCTGCTTAAATCAATGATGCCATGACCTTTTTTGAGAGAGCATCCGATATATGTTTCATTATTATCTGATTTGACTGCATTTTCTTTTAAGCCGTTCAATCCACGTGACTTGAAATCAAAACGTCCATTGCAATTAATGGTCGGATTTTTCAGGAAGACGTTTTTATGAGAAAGAAATACAATTGCAGAAAAAGGTTTCATCAGCGAACCGGCTGGAAAACCTTTTCTGTAAACCCATTCGTCATTATATGAATAAACTGCCTTATAGTTCGCGCATTCGGTAATCAGAACTGCGCATCTGACGTTTTGTTTTTCAAAGTTTGCACACTTCTCATCTATTCCGCCGAACATTGAAAAGGCGGAAAGGAGAAGCGCGCAAAGATTATTCATCGGCATCGATATTGAACTCGGCTATGTGGTAAACCTGATAAGGCATAGTCATTACAAACGAAAATTCCTTACGCTGTTCCTTCGGAGTACCTTCATACATGATGACATAAAGTTTTACGCGTGTAGCAGGGGCGTCACCTGAAGAATAATACTGAACTTGAACGGAATATTTTCCGGGCATTGCTTTTGCCATCGTAAAAGTTTCAGGTCCATATCCTGTTGTTACATCGGTGTCAAGATTTCCGCCTGATGGAATTGACGGATTCGCATAATAGCATTTATCGCCCTTGGGATCAATAACCCAAAGATCAACATCCGTCGGAGTGTCCCATGTCAAAAGAACCTTGATATCGCGCCCCGGAACCTTTGCAAAGAATGACACTCTGGAATTTGATCCGCCGGCTTGAAGTTCAACAAGATTATTTCCGGGTGCCGGAACAATATTGATTGAAAATCTTTTGTCTGAAAGCGGTATAGTCTGCGGAATTCCGTTGATAACAAGTGTCGCACGGTTGAGCCCGGGAACGTCTACAATTCCTTCTATCTTTTGAATGCGTTCTGAAGTATAGCCGCCTTTAGGTGATGTTATGCGGACTTCACCCGCATAAAGCCAGATTCCTGCAGCTGTGAGGCAAAATAAACTTAAAATCAGTATCAGTTTGTATTTCATATTATCCACCTATTTCCTGATTTCCAGAATTGAGTCTGATGAATAACCCTTGATGTTCGGATTATACATATGAGAAATGCCAGCCGGTATGACCTTGTACGTTCCCGGAATCTCCGCACGGATGAAGTATCTGACAGAAGTTGAGTTTAGACCATACCTCATAAAAAATACTACATGATCGTCATACATCTGACGTTCGGTATATCCTTTCTGCAGTGAATCGGTAAAGAAAAGCTGGTCATTTTTCACATAAGAAAATCCTGCTGGAAGAATGTCATCTGCAAGAAGATAATTTGCCGGTGCGTCAGGTGTAATGGTCAGCTCTACTTCAACAAGATCGCCGACTGCAAATGATGTCTGTGCTCCGAATGATGAAATGCCTGCCTGATTTTTGACATCCTTCTGTGACAGTTTATATTTCCTGAAAATTGAAATTCCTCTCGAATAAGCGCTGAAAGAAGGCGATTTGTCAGTATATGAAGCGTTCGCAGAAATCATAAGTTTTCCGCCGCCCGATTTTTTGATTTCAAGAAGATTGGTTCCGGCTTTGAAAGAAACTTCTTTTTTAATAATTCGGTTTGATCCGATTTCGGAAGGTGTTAGCGCAAAAGACTGAATCTGTTTTCCGTTAAGATAAACACTGATGCCGCTTGCTCCGCCTCTGACTCTTTTCTGTTTGGAATATTCGCTTAGAGCTATTACTGCCATTGCGGTGTCTCTTGAATTTTTCCATGCATTGCCAATTCTGTTTTCTGCAAGCATTTCGGCAAGTGCCTGTGCCTGTGAGTTTTTATTCTTAGCTCTTGAAGCGCAGAGAAGAAGAACCGATGCGGCTTCAACTTCATCGTCTTTCCATTCAGCTCCGTGATTGAACCCTTTTTTTGAAGATGCTGTAAGTTCCTTGAATGCAGTATCAAAAAACTTATCTGCATTCTGAATATTGCCTTCGCTGTAAAGTAATGAAGCTGCGATAGCTTTTTCGTAAATTGTTCCTTTTGCCGCAAGGCTTGCGTAAAAAGAAACAACTGATTTATAATTTTTACTGCGCCATTCTTCCAGAGCGAAGAGAATGTACCCGCGTTCAAAAAGCGGAAGTGACGGCTTTGAAAGATACTCGCTCAGTTTCTTAACGGTTTTATCCGCCATATCGGGATTGACTGCGAGTCCGTTTTTCTTTGCGACTGAGAGTCCTAAAAGGATATATGCTGACATCATTGCGTCAGATGATCCTTCTCCGTACCATGAAAATCCGCCGTCAAGTTTCTGAAACGATTCAATCCGCTTCATTCCGTCAGAAGTCATTCTGTCAAGGTCGCCTGAAATATGAGACGGGATATAACCTGCCTGTTTTGCCGCGAGAAGAGGCATGAAGCGGCTCATGGTTTGTTCGACACATCCGTAAGGATATCCGGCTAGATAATCGAGCGCCTGCATTAACGAGTCCTCGACTCCCGCACTGATATAAAGTGAAAGAGTGCCGCCTGAAAATTTTGACGGTATGGAATACTTTCCGTTTTGAGAAGCATCTCCTTCACCTAATGTTAAGGATATCGGCTGATCTGCCTTTAGTCCGAAAGTTTTAAGTTTTACCGGAACTTTAATTAAATCAGAAGAGCCCATTGATTCAGCTTTTAGTGAAAAGATAAATGAATCTTTTGGCGAATTTTCAGGTGCTTTTACCGTATAGTAAATTCCTGCGGTTCTTCCCGCTTTAATTTGAAACTTGCGTTTTTTAGTTCCTGTAATTTCGGCTCCGTCGGCATCGGCTTCGACTTCAATTTCGCGGTCTGATTCCGTGAGATTTGCGATAGAAAGACCTATCTGCTGTTCTTCGCCGGTAAGAATATACGCAGGGATAGCAGGAGTTATCATAAGTTTTTTGCGTGCAAGGAATTTTCCGATTCCTTGACCTACCTTCGTGTCCTTGGTTACGGCAATTGCAGTAACACGCCATGTTGTCACATTGTCGGCAAGAGGAATTTTTACAACGGCTTTTCCTTCTGCATTCGTTTTGACTCTTGCAGACCAGAAAGTAGTATCCTTGAATCTGTCTCTCGCTCTTTCGTCATCTTCTTTGAGCACTGCAAGAGGCGGATTATTTTTTGAATTAAGTGCCAGCTTGAGATTTTTTTCAACTGCGTATCCGAAAAGACGGTAGTTTGAAGAAAATACCGTCGAGACATTGTTTGTGCGCGGATGATAAAAGAAGGTCGAAATATTCGGACGGTCTTCTTCACGTATCTGGTAAATTGCCTCATCAACTACTCCGACTGAAACTTCTGCGGAAACGCCTTTGCCCTTGTAGTCAAGAGTAGAAATTTCCACCTCGGCTTCAGTACCCGGAATATATTCGGTTTTAACAGGCTTAACTGCGACATCGAGAAATTTATCAACCGGAGGAGCGTTTACTCTAAGCTGGCTGGTGTAGATGTTTCCGGCTGAAAACTGCACAACATTCAGCGTAAAATTCGGTGTCATGTCATCGGTAATTTTCACATAGTATTTGTGGGAATTGCCATTCATCTTTATTATTTCTTTCGAAATGAGATTGTCTCCTTCAACGCAGACCAGAAGGTGTCCGCCGCTTGCAGGAGTCATTATGAGAATTTCGGCTTTATCGCCTGGTGCATAAATATCTTTTGAAGATTTGAGTGTTATGTTCTTGAAAGGAACTTCGATTGCCTGACCTTTTCCGGAAACCCAGAAAGGAGTTTCAGTTTCGGTCATCTGACCTTTGCCGTCCTTCGCGCTGATTACTGCAACATAGTGACCTGCGTTTGAAGCTTTGAATGAAAAAACTGCGTTTCCTTCGCTGTCGGTTACAGCAGAAGATTCACTGATCTTTTTTCGTTCGCCTTCAGTTGAAATATTGTAAAAGCTTCTTGAATATAGAGCGAATGTTATCTGTCTGCCTGCAAGCGATTTGATCACCGCTTCATTTGTTTTGTCGTAAGGAACGAGCTTTGCCTTGAATTCCGCGCTCGCACCCGGTTCGTAAAGATTTTTGTCTTTGAATATTTTTACGAAGCAGTCGGATCTGTTTGCGGAAAACGATGCGCTTCCTGAATAAGTTAGATCGTTATCAGTTACATCAGCGAGAACGGTATAGCTGTAGTCGTCGTCAAGTGAAGGAATCTTAACTGAGGCAACAGCTTCGCCCTGATCGTTAAGTTTTATTGAATCGGAAGAAACGAGTTCATTGTTTCCGTTCATGTTGATGCCGAGGTAATCCGCAGCGTCCGCAAAGAATGGAAGCGCTCCGACAGGTGAGTAGTCGAATTTCTTTTTTCTGAAAACTTTGTATGTACATTGAGCACCTGCTACCGGACTTCCGTAATAAAATTTTGCAGTTATTTTTAACGGAACGGAAGAGTTCGCCGGATAAAATTTCTTTTGAGTTTCTACTTTAACGAGATATGTCGGTTTCTTGTATGCATCGACCGAGAATTCGCTTGAATACGTTTTGTCTTCAAATTCAAGAACGATGTTATATGTTCCGAGATATGGTTCGCCGGACGGAAGAGTGAACTTGCTGTTGAAAGTTCCGGTTTCCGAATTGATTTCAACCGGAATATTTTCTTTAACTGATTCGCCTTTTTCCGTGTATACGTTTGCCTTTGCCTTGCCCGAAACTGTCTTATATGATGATGAAAAATTTCTGACAACACCCTTGAACTGTACTTCGTCGCCCGGACGGTAAACAGGACGGTCGGTATAGATGTACGCGCGTACTCCGCCTTCGCCGTAGAATGATTTTGAAAAGAAATCAGGATCGCTTACCGCGAACTGACCGTTCTTTTCGAGAACTATAAATGATTTTGATGAAGGTTTGCTGGTAAAGGAACATATACCGTTTGAAGTTTTTGAAGAAGAGGATTTCTGCATCGTCGTGAAATCGTATAATGAAACGGATGCTCCGTCAAGAGGTTCGCCTGTAACCATATCAGCAGCAAAAATCATTGAGCCCGAATCATATTGCTTTGAAACAAATCCGTAATCGGAACGGATTACAACTGTATATGCAGTATTTTTTGCAGAGAAACATTCAATGAGATAAACTCCCTTTTCTTTTACCGGAAGAGGAATCTTTCTGTATGCCCATGTGCTTTCTTTATTCTCATCAGGTTTTGACGCCTGAACAGAAAAAGTGAAAAGCATTTCGGCGTTATCGACAAATGCCGGAATCGCCTTTGGCGGAATAATAGTTTTTGTATCGAGATCAGCGTTTACAGCTTCCTTTAAACTGCTTCTCGTGTCGGAATTGAATTCCTTTCTTGCAAGTTCGCGGAAATCTTTTTTGAAATCGGATGTGGCTTGAGAGAGTATCGCGAAAAAATCAGCATATCCTTTATCTTTTCCCTGCTGTTCGACAAGGCGGTCTGAAATACCTTTGACGAAAAAATCAGCCGGATTTTTTACTTTATAGACTCTGAACGTATAATCCCGGTTTTCCGGACCTTCGAGGTTGATGTAGGCATTTTCGTTTAGAGTAAATGTTTTATCCGTTCCGAGATAAAATGCCGGTGAGGTTTTTCCGCCGTATCCGAAGAAAAGCGCCGGAACAGTAAGAAACATTAAAATTAAAGGAATCGTATACTTCGCGAATTTCATGCCCACCCCTTAGTTGTGTGTATAATTTCGTACTTATTTTAATATATGCTGAAATAGAATCAATGAATTATTTTAAATCTGAATGCGCCCATAAAATTTTTATTGCTTTCGACAGGGCGGAAAACAGCTGATTCTGACAGATATGCTGAGTTTACTCTTTTGACTAATCCGTTTTCGCCTGTATGATAAATCAGCCTGATTTCGGGATATTTTTCAGTCACAATCATCGTATGATATGAATAAGAATTTCCGGATTTGATGCAGAAAAAGAGTACATCTCCGCATTCTGCATGGGATAAATCTTTAGAAATGAAATCCATGTTAAGGCGCATGAGAGTCGCCGCATCGGCAAATTCACCGAAGGTCGAGGCGTCGTCTGCGCTACCTTCGTTAATTTTGAAGATTTTAACTCCCAAAATAGGAATTTCCGGATAGAAAAATTCTGTAATCTGAGGTAGATCCTTTGTTTCGTTTATGCCGCTTTTTGAAGTCCATGCCGCATCATGCAGTTTGAGCGATTCGCGGTAGGCAAATCTTACAAGACCTGCGCAGTCGCGCTGTGATTTTTCCCATGCAGGGCTTTCTTTCAGAAACTGGGTTTCTGCTATTCTGACAAAACGTGCTATGAAGTTTTTTCTTGAGTCTTCGCTCAAAAGCTCCGCGTAGTCCGGAAAGCCGTCCTGGTCGGCATCAGTTGAAGCGCTGAAAAATTCGACTTTGTATTCGCCTGAAGATGTTTCAAAAAATGCTGTGCCGGGTTTGCCGGTTGAAGAAAAAAAAATCCGGCTTTCAAAGAAATCGTTTTCGAGTCTCAAAACTTTTACATATTCTTCCGAACCGTTTTTTATCCGGATGAAGCTTTTGCCGAATGGTCTTTTATCGTGGATGACCGCCGTTGATGAAGTATCCGCTGCCATTTTTCCGGAAGAAACTTCCGTTGAGCATGAAGAAAACAAAAGTGCTACGCATAAAGATAATAATAAATATTTCAAATCAGTCATTCCATCTTAAAAGTTTCAGCGGCATGTGATAATATTCGCAGTTTTGTATTTGCGAGAGTGTTTGTCAAGAATTCAATGCTATCGCATTTTTGAAAAAATATAAATTGCCTGTGAGTCAGGCATACTTTCAAAGACTTCGTCTTTGGAATCTGTTTGTTGCCCGGCTACCGTGCTTGTACAAAAGGTGCGAAGCACCTTTTAAATCCGGTTTCGCATGGTCTCATGCAAAAGATCAAAGGGGCGAAAGTCTCAGTCGCCGACTCTCGCCCCTTTGCAACCCCCTCACGCTCTTTGTCGGGCGAATTCCTCGCACCGGCTTCGCCGGATGCTGCGGTCGCCCGAGTTGAGTCCGACTGCGTCGGACAATTTAATGGATTTTTTTATCATTCGTCTTTTGCTGAAACATTAAGATGAATGAGTGAAAGCCCTCTCCCGGGATGGACTATCTTTATTGGCTTCGCCAATCATGTGTTTCATTTTGGGAGAGGGCGAGCCGGAGGCTGGGTGAGGGCGCACGTAAATTTTGCTTCGTCATGTGGTTTATTTTGGGTTTGACATACTTGATAATCTTTTGTATTAAGATTTTAATGATCATGTGACTGAGATATTTTATGGTTTTTCGAGCATGATTGTTTTCGTGTCTGCGGATGCAGCTGAAAGGATGATATTGGAAAGAATTATGAATAAACGAATTGTAACATATAGTTTTTTAGCTTGTTTAAACCAAGGAAAAAGTCAATATAAAGACTTAACTGATATTTTTGTACCACTTGTGAAAAGAACCTTGTCCATTTTGTACTCAGATGGGGTAACACGAGGATTATTGGATGATATAAAGACCAAGTTTTTTGACTTATATGGAATTGATGTTCCATATTCAATTTTATCCTCAATGGTTAAAAAAATAGCACTTGATTATAATATTGAAAAATCATGTTTCAAGTTTAATTCTGATAATTCTTTTTCAATTGATGAATATATTTTTATTGATTTTGAAGAAGAATTAGAAGAAAAAGAATTTGATATTGAAATGTTATTAGATTCTTATAATTCGTATTTAGAATCACATGGTCACAGTTATAGCGAATCGTTAGATTTGTTTAAATTTATAGATGATAATATTATAGATTTGGCTGATATATTTTCTAAAAGGAAGAAACAACAAGAACTTCAACCTCACGATATTCAAATGGGTTTTTTAAACCTAATTGCTGATAATAGTAAATTGTATAAAATTATGAAATCTGTCTATATAGGCGCAGTTATCTCCACTTTTCTTTATTATGACCATGGTTCTGTTAGTTCAAATTTCGATTTACTATTGGATACCAATTTTATTGTTAGTTTATTGGATTTATCCTCTTTGGAAGCCTACGATACATGTAGGAGAATTGTAGAAATATCACAGACAATGAAAAATAAAGTCAGAGTTTTGAATTTTACAATTGAGGAAGCAAAAGCGTTATTGAATAGAAAAGCAGCAGACCTTAATGACTTCCATAAATTTGAATCCTTAAATTCAAGAGATATATTAAATGCTTGTTGTAGACGTAAAATAACAAACACAGATCTTGAAAGGATTGCTATAAATTTAGAAAAAACATTAACTAAAGAATTTAAAATTCTAATTCTTAAAGATCAAAACGAACTACGAGTTAAAGCCCAAAATTCATCTCATTATGAAAAAATAAAATCTTATCGACATACTAATCCTGATGGGATATTGCATGATGCGACTGCATGTATGTATGTTGAAGATAGACGTAAAACTAAGATTTATAACTTTAATGATGCTAAATATTGGTTCGTTAGTGATACCCCATTTACAATTCCTGTTTTAAATGATGATAAGTCTTTTTCTGAGACAATAAGTGCCGATCAATTATTAAATATAATGTGGTTGTCTAATCCTGTATTAAATCAAGATATAATAGCGGACTTAGGTTTAAAAAAAATAATAACTAATTCAACAAATTCTAAATTACCTAGTTCGTTATTATTAAGACAGTTAGACACAAATATTAAAAAATACGCTATTGAAAAAATTGAACCAGAAGATTTAGTTCATTTGTCGAATACTATCGCTTTAACGACTGTTCTTAATAGTGATTCTCTAAGTGATTTAAATCAGTTAGCAGAGAAATCACCTGGAGAATTTGTACAGGAAATAGTTCGATTGAATGAAATTTCTCAAGAAATTGTTTCAGTTGAAAATATAAAACTAAATAATCAATTAGAACAAATTGCAAATACTTTAAATGCAAAGATCAATACTGCTAAAGAACAATCAGATATGGAATCTGCGAAAATTAAAAAAGAATTACAGAAAACATTTCTGAAGATGAAAGACCGTAAAGAAAAACTGGATTATAAAGTACCTGCTATTTATAAATATCGAATTATTATATGTATAGCGATTTTTTTGTTATATTTAATGACCATAACATTGTTGATTTATAAACTAACATGGAATGTTGTGGAGCCTTATACATATATTCTAGGTTTAATTTATGTATTTGCCTCTTACTTAATAGCGTCATTGCAGAGTAAAAGTTTAAATCCACTGTCTTTTTTTAATAAAGATGTTATTAGAGATTATGTATACGAAAAATATCTATTTGATAATGATGAGTATTTAGAATTAGAATCAAGAGTTAATTCTGATAAGAACAGTGTCTAACGAATCTGTCGAATAGCTATTTATTTAAACCCCCACTTCAACTGAGAAGTGCAATTTAATAAAATGATGGTTTAGAAAAACAGAATCTGATAATTTCAATGAAATTAAAATATGAAAAAGACCTGCGTTTTAGCAAATGAGTGGTCAGGATTGCGAATTCTAGAAATATAGAGTACGAGGAGAAGACAGCCATGATAAACAATAACCAATCCTCTTTTATTCTATTTAAGACCGAAGATGAAAAAATTTCGGTTGATGTCCGCTTTGAAGACGAAACCGTTTGGCTTTCGCAGGAGCAGTTAGCATTGCTTTTTGAAAGGGATAGAACCGTAATACTGAAGCATATTGCCAACATTTTTTCGGAAGGTGAACTGGAAGAAAAAAGCAATGTGCAAAATTTGCACATTGCAAATTCAGACAAGCCTGTTAAATTCTACAATTTGAATGTGATTATTTCTGTTGGTTACAGGGTGAAATCTCAAAGGGGGACTCAATTTCGTATTTGGGCAACCAAACGGCTCAATGAATATATCCGTAAAGGTTTTACTATGGACGATGAACGCCTCAAAAACCTTGGAGGAGGCGGATATTGGAAAGAGTTATTACAGCGCATTCGGGATATTCGGGCATCCGAGAAGGTTTTTTACCGTCAGGTGCTGGATATTTACGCGACCAGTATTGACTATGATCCCAAAGCAGAGGTTTCCATTGAATTTTTTAAAAAGGTGCAGAATAAAATCCATTACGCTGTTCACGGACAAACAGCCTCCGAGGTTATTTATACCCGCGCAGATGCTGAAAAAGAATTTATGGGTTTAATGACTTTTCCGGGCAATCGGCCATATCTGAAAGATGTTGTGGTGGCAAAAAATTATTTAAACGAAAAGGAACTTCGTTCCCTTGGACAATTGATATCGGGATACCTGGATTTTGCTGAGCGGCAGGCAGAACGCGAGCAAACCATGACCATGAAAGATTGGGCAGAACATCTGGATAAAATATTGACCATGAGCGGTGAAAAACTACTGCAGGGAGCTGGTTCTGTCAGTCACGATGCTGCTGTAGAAAAGGCCGTAACAGAATATAAAAAGTATCAGCAAAAGACATTAAGTGAAGCCGAAAAAAATTATCTCGATAGTTTAAAATCATTGAAAAACCAAAGCAAGCTTCTCAATAAAAAAGATGAAAAATTATGAAAAGATGGGAAACACTCGCTGCGCTCCGTGCTCACTTCATTCCGCGCTGCGCTCGGGCTGCGGCACATTCGACTGCGGGGAAAGTCGCCTGCATGCTTAAGTTAGTTAAAAGTTGCGCCTCCGTGATTTGCCGAACATTTTACCTCCCATTTATTTTATCTTGAAATAAACCGGCTAATGCTTAGAATAATATAGTTATCAAAATTAATAATTTCAGGAGGCTTCTATGAATAGGGAACAACTTGAAAGAATGCATTCCGATAAAGGATTTATTGCTGCACTGGATCAAAGCGGGGGAAGTACTCCGAAAGCTCTGGCTTCTTACGGTATTTCTTCCGATGCATACGATTCCGAAGAAAAAATGTTTAATTTGGTACATGAGATGCGTTCGCGCATAATTAAAAGTCCCGCTTTTACAAATGAAAAAATTCTTGGTGCGATCTTGTTCGAACGTACTATGGATAGTTTTATAGACAATATGTATACAGCAGATTTTCTTTGGGAGAAAAAAGGCATCATTCCTTTTTTGAAAATAGACAGGGGGCTTCTCGATCAGGAAGACGGTGTTCAGCTTATGAAACCGATTCCGGGACTTACCGATCTATTAACCAGAGCTCTTAAGCGCAATATTTTTGGTACGAAAATGCGTTCAGTTATAAAAGAATTCAACGAGTCGGGAATTGACAAAATCGTAAACCAGCAGTTTGAATTAGGAGAACAAATTTCCGGTCATGGTCTCGTACCGATTCTTGAACCTGAAGTAGACATACATAGTCCGGATAAGGTAAAGTGTGAGCAATTATTATTAGACATGATTTTAAAACATTTATCCAAACTGAATGATGATGCAAAAATCATTTTCAAGTTAACTATTCCAACAGAAACCAATTTTTATTCGCAATTAATTAGCAATCCGAAGGTTGTTCGTGTGGTTGCGCTTTCAGGCGGATATTCGAGAGAAGAAGCTAATAAAAAACTATTTGCTAATCATCAATTGATTGCCAGTTTTTCACGAGCGTTGGTAGAAGGTCTGACTGCTCAACAATCTGATGAAGAATTTAATACTATGCTCGGTGATGCAATAGAGTCAATATATCAAGCATCTGTTTCATAGAGTTTAAATGATTTTAGATGATCGCTTTGTGAATTCGCCGCCTTCATCTAACTGAGAGATGGTGCTCCGCTGCATACTTGTTTTGCTGTGGTGCTCGCGGCGTAGTCAAAGGAATGTTGGATAGTGTCAGATCTTTTGTGTAAACAGCAGTAAATCAGAAAAGGATTTATTCTTTGCAAAACAGAGGCTGAGATCATCTTCCTTCGGGTATGAAGAAAACAAAAGTGCTGTGCATAAAGAAGAAATTAAATATTTCAAATCAGTCTTTCCATCTTAATAGTTTCAGTGGCATGTGATAATATTCGCATTGTTCTATTGTTGAGATGTGCGCGCCGGTTTTTATTGAATGAATGACGAGATCGTTTTTGTCCAGAACTTCCTTGATCCCCCGGTCTTCTAATAAAACGGCGACATGAGCTTTAAAGTAAACGATATCACCAATGTTATCACTTGAAATGCGCAGGGGTTCATTCATTTTATTGTAATAAATCCCGTCTTTCTGATGGCAGAATTCTCCGGTTAAATCAAATGTGTAATTTACTATTTTGTCGGGATGAATATACGGAATAGTTTTATTCATCCGTCGTCTTCCATAGACTGCGAAAGATATACAGTCGGAGCCTGTTCCTTCATCAGTCTGATGATATCCATTAATCGTGCGCGGAATCCAGATGAAAGGAGTATTAAAGAGTTCGTGAAGAATGCCGGTGTATGAATCATCCTTGCGTATAATCAGACGAATGAATTCAGAAGGATAATCGGCGGTTAATGATTTTGAACTTATTCTTTTGACTTTGAAATTTCCTCGAATAAAGATATGTGTTCCGATATAATTATCTTTGAGAAACGAGCGGACTTCAATGCTTCCGCTGTTTAGCTTAATGAGATCATATTCAATATCGTTTTTCAAATGCTGTTCATCCGGCAAAAAGTTCGAATATTCTTTAAGCACGGGTTTGGCATAGTAAAAATCCGCATTGCTTTCAATGATAAAAATCTCATTCTGCCGGATGTGGTAAGTCTTTCCGAAATCGGAATCCATCCGGCAGATAATGTTTTCTGCGTTAATATTGAAACAGCAAACTAGACTAAAAAGCAATAATTTCGCTGATGCATGTGTCTTCATATTTGGTTCCGGGATATACTTCGAGAATTGTAATCTTTACGCTCTTTATGCTGTATTCGTTATCGAAATCTTCTGCAGTAATTAGAGATTGCCGCGGATTGCGAATATTTTGATCATATTCATATTGAAAGACGGGTGTAAAATCATCTCTAATTTGATCTTTGAGCTCGATTTCTCTTATTTCTGTTTTACTAACACCATTTGAAGATATCAACATTTCAAGTTTTACTTTTTTTATGCGTGAGTTGTTAAAATAAGTCTCAGCAGTTTTTTGATAACCGTTTAAAATTGAGATGATTTTGATATTTGATGAATCCTTGAATTTGATATTGATTGATTCGTTTATTCCCTGTCCGGATACACCTTCCACCCATGCGGTGGAATAGCCGGCGTCAATGAGGTTTTCAGGTTTGTAATTGCCTTGAAGAGAAGAAGATGCATTAATTTCAGATATGTTTTTGATGGGAGAAAGAGATTGGTCTTCTAAGGCGTTAAAATATTTTGAAATATCATAGGTTAAATGTATCGGTTTTTCTTTATATTTGTTTTTCATAGTGTATTACTAATTGAAAAAACATATTCTCGAATTTTTCTCGAAGTCATATAGAAGGATGTCTTTGGCCAGGTGTGGTTTCAAAGAGAAGTCAGGGAGCCAGGCATACTCTCGAAAACTTCTGGCGATGCCTTGTGTTGCGACTTCCTGTCGCGTATTGAAGGCATCGCTTTGCAGAGTTCATTCACTACGTTTTATCATACTTACTTGTTGTTTTTATACTTGCTAAGAAATTCATCAAAAATTTTCTGATCAGGATTAAATTCGGAAATAATTGCACCATTAATAAGTGTTAAGATTTGAATAGAACTAATAGTTAAAGGTTTTTTCCCATAATAAGCATTTTTTGGTATTTTATAAACTCTTCCATGCATATAGCCATTAATGAAATTCCCTTTATATACATGAGATGAATTTTCATAATGACATTCTCCTGATGCAAATCCGTTGATGAAAAATCCTTTAAAATAAGATCCGTTCGGATATGTTATTTCGCCTTCGCCATCTGCCTTATTTGATTTCCAGTAACCTTTATATATTGAACTATTAGTAAATTGGAATTCCCCAAAACCATTTGCTGTATCTCCGGAAATTGTTTTCCCGTCAGTAGTAATAAGTGATTCGCGTTTTTTTAAAGCAGCATTTAGTGTTTGCAATAAAGTAGCTTTTTCTAAGTCTTTTAAATTAGCATAAGAATCATTTTCGAAATCATAGCTTTTAATTTCAGGTAATGATTTTCCCGAATCTGATAAAAATATATCTGCAACACCTATAATAAGTTCTGCTGTGGCATTTTCGTCCTTTGAATTTTGTTTTTCGCGTTCTTCATCCCGTTTGACTTTATCTTCATATCGGCGTCTTCTTTGATTCTCTCTGTGTCTTAAACGGTTTTCGCTGTTGATAGCGGCTATGTTTGCTGAATAATTTGCGCTTGTGTCATAGGTATAGGTTATGGTTTCGATACTATTAATGTGGTTGGTGATTAAATTTAATTTGTTATTGTATACGATACACTCAATAATACCTACTGATGTTTTTCGTGTGCGGGTGCCGATTAATGAAGGCCATTTAGAGCCTTCATAGCTGTCTCCTTTTGCTAATTCAAAAGTTTCATCAGACTCATTTTCATGATAATCATTCACGAAAGCTATTAGTATTTCATCGGAATTTGTTTTATCTGCATTATATTTCAATATTTCAATTAGTTTATTATATTCAGGTAATGAAGTTGATGTTTTGTTTGTATTACTCTTGTTAGAAAAAATAAAATCTTTTGATGTTAGTGTTTTTAAGCAGGTTATAATATCTTTTGAATTCTTTTTGTTTAAAATGGAGCAATTATTAATCACAATTGAATTTATAGGATTTTTTTCTAGTTGAGCAGAAATCATTTCTTCTGATAAATTAAATTTCTCGTTTGGTATTAATACTATAGATTGCTTGTTTATTCCTACTTTGACTGCATCCATTTCGGGGTTGAACTGACAAACAATTTGATTTACTAAATAATTCTTTTTTGGTTCATAGCCATTGGATATACAGGCTGATAATAGTATCTGAGACATAATAACGGTTGAAATAATAATGCGATTCATGTTTTCTCCTGATTTATAAATAAATTGTATGTTAAATGCTGATAATTTGTTGCCAACGAGTTGATAATGTTACAGATAAACTATCAGCTCATTGCGTCTTGAATAAATAAACATTATAATTTATATCGTTTATGAAATTTCAGGCGTTGTATATTCTGTTAGAATATATTTTCTATACAGTAATTTCATCTCAAAAAACAGATGAAGCATAATCTAATGTGAAAAATCAGCAACTTCCATGTGCTGAATTACTAATAAATATCATATTATACAATTGAGCTGGTCAATTAAAATATTTGCAGAATATGTTTAATTATTTTAGTGAGTCCTCGCTCCATTGTTGGGAGAAAGTACTAATTTGATGATTTTTTAACTGTTATTGTATTTTTATATGATAAAGCTGTAATTATGTCGGAGGCTGCATCAGGTTTCTCTCTCATTCTGAGTCCGTTTTTTGCATTAACTTCAGCGAATGTTGCGACTTGGGCTGAAGAACTTAATGATATCAAAAATGTTATTGAAAATAGAATTATTTTTTTCATAACCAGTCTTCATTAATACTTATAATAGGATTTACTGTCGGGGTATAATTAAAAAGTCAATAAAGAATATCTAGGTCTTGAACTTCCCATATGTGTTCAGCTCATATTATTCGTTCTCGTAATTATAATTGCGAATGAACTTTTAATAATTAGAATAGAAAATCAACCTCGGAGATTGCCGAAAAGTATTTGTTTTGATATTGACATTCGGCTAAACGTTGGTAATTTTTTTGGAGCGAATGCCGGAAGTAAAACTGCTTTTTTGATTTGCTTTAATACTAAGCGGATTTATTAAATTATAAAAGCAGGCTGTGAGAATGAATAAGATGTGCAACTATGGTATTCGCGTATTTCATTTTAAAAACGACTAAATACACATTCACTATAGCGGACATAACTCACGAACTTGGAATTTGGTTTTATATAACGGCAGGAATGCTTATTCTTCCCTTGATTTATTATTCAATCAGAACATTTAGTTCAAAATAATAAAATGTGATGTATACTCTGGTGTAGTTAGTTGTTTGACAAGCAGTAAGAATGTTGACGGAATCTGAACTGGTTGATAATTGATTTATTAGGAGATATTATGAAAACACTTTTGGTTTCTATGGTTATCGGTATTGCTGCAGGAGTCATTGATATTTTGCCTATGCTGATTCAGAAAATGGATAAGCGTTCCATTGCATCGGCTTTTTTCCAATATTTCTTTGTGTCAATTGTTATTGTTAATATAAATCTTCCCGGAATTGTCTGGTGGCTGCAGGGAGCTGTTGTTTCTCTTGCTCTGGCAATACCTGTTATAATTATTGTTTCGGAAAACGATAAGAAAGCAGTTCCGGTTATAATATCAATGTCAATAATACTTGGAACACTGATCGGAATCGCTGGTCATTATTGGATGTAATAAAGGTTAAAAAGAAAATGAAAGAAGTAAGAACCGCGAAGATAGATGATTTGGAAAGACTTGCGTATCTGCTTGATTTGTTGTTTTCACAGGATATAGAGTTTGAACCAGATTATGAGAAACAGAAGAAAGGATTAAAAGAGATAATTGAAAATCCTGAGATTGGAGAAATCCTCGTATTAACAATTGATAAAAAGATTATTGCTATGGTCAGTCTGCTCTACAGTATAAGTACGGCTCTAGGGGGAAAAGTTGCAATCTTGGAAGATATGATTGTCGATAAAGAATTTCGGTCAAATAATTATGGTACAGAATTATTAAATGAAGCAATTGGATTTGCCCGGAATAGAAATGTTTTAAGAATAACATTGTTAACCGATTATGATAATGACAAAGCGATCAGTTTTTATGAGAAATCCGGATTTGTAAAATCAAAGATGATTCCGATGAGACTGTTGCTGAACCGTAATGTGTAAGGAAATGAAATGGCGGTAATCTCAAAAATAGTTGAAGGCGACCTGATTGATTTGTCTGAATTACTTGAAGAATTGTCCGGAAATAAAACAGATATAGCCAAAATGACGCAGAATTTTCGTATGATGACTGAAAATAAAGATTATATTTTATTAGGAGCAAAAGAAGATAATGTTTTAGCCGGATCATTGATGGGGATAATCTGTCATGACATGGCCGGTGATTGCAGACCGTTTTTAGTTATTGAAAATGTAATCGTACTAAAAAAATACCGCGGTAAAGGTATCGGCAAATTATTGATGTCAGAGATTGAAGAAATCGGTAAAAAAAGAAATTGCTATTACTCAATGCTTGTATCCGGTAAAAACAGAATTGATGCGCATAATTTTTACGGATCAATCGGTTATGAAAAAGATTTTGTAAAAGGTTTTAAGAAATATTTATAAGACGTTTGAAAACCAATATATGAATAAAATAATCATAAGAAATATTGAAGAAAATGATATCGATTCGATAGCTGGATTGTATAGATTGTTCTGGGATGATGAACAGAATACAGATAAAATGAAAATGAAATTCCGTCAGCTTCGGGATAACAGCAGTTATATATTTCTTTGTGCTGTTGCGGACGGTCAAGTTGCAGGAACAATTATGGGAATAATCTGTGATGAATTATACGGAGACTGCCGTCCTTTTCTGTTAATGGAAGATCTTGTTGTGCGTAATGATTTCCACAGAATGAAAATCGGAACAAAGCTTTTAAATGCAATGGAAAATATTGGAAGGGAGAAAGGATGTTATCAGATTATTTTTATGACTGAAAGGAGTAGAGTTTCATCTGTCTCATTTTATGAAAGTATTGGCTATGATTCTGAAGCCAATATAGGTTTTAAAAAGAAATTATGATTATAACGATTTGTCCGACAGATCGATATGCAATTCACTTATTTCGGAGAAGAATATGGTAATTGAATTTTTGTGCCAAAAACATTTCGAAGATTGGATGTACGATAATGTAAAATCGCATGAAGGAATATGGATTAGATTTTATAAAAATAAAAAATCTTTAACTGCTGATGAGGCTTTGGATGTTGCTCTCTGCTTTGGATGGATTGACGGGCAGATAAACTGAAATTGATGTACCTTTGCCGGCTTCGCTTTTGATATCAATCCATCCGTTATGCTTATCTACAGTATTTTTTATGATTGAAAGTCCCAGACCGCCGCATTCTTCGGAATTCTTAGTTGAAAAGAAAGGTTCAAATATGCGCTCTTTGATATCGGGATCAATTCCGTTTCCGGTATCAGAAACGGTGATTATGAGAAAGTTCGAATTGGTTGAACGTTCATCAGTCAGATCATCTTTTGCTGCATTTCGAGTTTCAATGGTCAAGACGCCGCCGTCGGGCATAGCATCACGTCCGTTGAGAGATAAATTGAGAATCATTTGTTCTATCATTGTTTTGTCGGCAAATATGGTAATATCTTCGCAAGGATTGATAATATTTATTTTTATCTTTCTTCCGCATATTTTTTGTATCATTACCTGTAAGTTTTGTAATAGATTATTGATGCTGAAACTCTGTTCTGTGCCGTAATTATTTCTTCCCATTGAAAGAAGTCTTCTGGTTAATTCTGATCCCCGCTCAACATAATCATTCATTATTGAAAGTTCATGGCGCAGTTTGTCTGTAGGCAGATCATTATCCAGCAGATAAGAAAGATTCAGTGAAATTGCTGCCAATACATTGTTGAAATCATGCGCGGCACCGCTTGCGATCAATCCCGTCAATTCAAGCTGCTGAATCTGATTAAATCGCCTTTCATATATCCGTTTCTCGCTTACATCATTAAAGCAAAAAAGGATCAGCTGTTCGCCTAAAACTTTTATCTTTGATAACGAAACTGACAATGTTTTAGTTGATACAAAATTTCCATCACTTAGTTCAATATTGATATCAGTGTCTAATATTGCCCTGCCTGTATTTTTTATTTCCTGAAGAATTGATAGAAGTTCACATTCAGAACAATCGGTTTTGCCGTGATTCTGTGAAGTTGAGGAACATTTTAAAAAATTTCCGACATGAACGTTTAATTCGCTGTGAAATTTTGAATTTGAAAAGTCAATTGCTGACCGGTTTGCTCTTCTAACATTGAAATCATTGTCAAGGAGGATCATCGCGACAGGTGCGTCTTCATAGAGTGATAGTAATTCTCTTTCTGCATTTCTTATGCGTGTGATGTCAATGACGCTGAAAATTGTCATGTTTTTGCCAAGAGAAGGGGTGTTTAATAGTCTTACCATGACATCTTTTATTGATCCGTTTTTTGTAATGTATCTGGTTTCGTCTTCGATAAATCCGCTTGATGATATTTGAGAAATAATTCTATCTCTAAAATCATTAAAATCATTTTCTGATAAATGAATATCGCGGAAGCTTTTTCCAAGAAGTTCTTCTGCAGGATATTCAGTCAGTTCATAAAGAGAATCGTTTCCCTCAATTAGAATCCCATTATTCATCACGCCCAGACCGATTGGACTCAAGCGGTATAGATCTCGGATGAGTGAATTCTTTTTCAAAAGCTGGCGTTCAGTTTCCTTAATGCCTGTTATGTCAATTACGCAAAAAATAATTGCATCATCACCAAGCGAAGGTGCTGCAGTACGTCTTATAATTACGTCGATTATTGTACCGTCTTTTTTTTTATAGCGTGATTCTATTTCTGAAAGATTACCTTCTGCAAACAGCTGTTGTCTTGTTTCAGCCATCTGAAGATATTCTGTATGGTTTGTGTGTACCTTTTCGAGAGTTTTACCTAAAAGTTCAGAAGGTGTATATCCTGTCATCTCATAAAATCGCTCATTAGCCTCAGTTAATTTAGCGTTTTTAATAACTCCGAGGGCATAGGGAGCAAGACGGTATAATTCGCTTATATGTCTGTTTATGTCCAAGATGTCCTTTTCCGCTTTTTTTCTCGCAGAAATATCCAGTACGAAAATTGCGAATACGTCTTCGCTGAAAAGTTCAACCCGTGTAGATCTCACTTCGACATTAATCTCTTTTCCCGACAGAGTCAGCCAAACCTGTTCCGATGCTGGAATCGTTTTTTTGTTCATCAGTTCAAACAGGCGGTTAGTGCTGATTTCATGATAATCGCTTCTTATAAAATCTTTTATTAAATGAGAATACAGATCTTCCGCTTTCTCGGCTTCGAGCATTTCGGCAGCAGCAGAATTGGCGTACATCATTCCTGAAAATTTAAAAACTAATATCGGAACTGGCGCAGCTTCCAATGTCTGATAAAAGCGTTCACTAGCCTCGCGCATCATACAGTCAGCTGAAACCTGCTTTAGCATGCTTTTTGATACTCCGAGATAAAGCCATTTTCCATTGCTGTCTTTGACCATTGCAGAAACATTAGCGAAAGTAATTATATTGCCGTCATTTTCGGATGCGACTGTCTCGTAATAACGTATAACAGGCGAATCGTCGCCGGCAGATATTCTGCGCAAATCATCCTGAATAAATGATTTGATTAGGCTCCATGAAGGTAATTTCAGCAGATATTCCGTTGAACTGGAAAGCAATGTATCAAAGGGAATCCCGATAATTTTTTCTCCCACTTTGTTGATGTAGCTGTAATTGAATGTTTCGGGATCTCTTGTCCATACGGCGTAAGGAATATGTTCGCTGAGAAAATGAAAATCATTTTCGCTTTGATTCCATGCCGAAATCAGAAATTCGAGCTGAAGCTTTAATTCAGCCTGTCCGAACATGTTGTAGATAAGCATTTCGAGCCGGTTGGACAGGTTTTCTCCGGGATGCAATATCGCAAGAGGACTTGCGGCAAGTGGTCTTAAGGATTCGGCAAAGCGTCCGGTGTCAATTACTGCGTATGGGAAAAAATGTCCCTTGGAAACAAGAGTTGTAATTAATTGATGTATCCAGACTCCGGAAAAGATATCATCAACAAGAAGAAGGTCAATTTTTTTTATGGATAAAATCGTATGGAGCTGAGACAAATCATCAGGAAACATCACCTGAGTCTGAAGCGGAATGTTCTCTCCGGAAAGGAATGACTTTATTGAGTCTTCATATCCGCAATAAACAACGAGATATGGTTCTTTTCGCATCATATATAAGGTCAATATATTTTGTTTCATCTGCATCCGCAAGACAAATTTCAAATTCAAAATGTTTTGTGGTGATAAGATAAGAATGTTTAAATGGATTCAGCATAAATAGAATAATATTCTTGGGAAGATACTTGTAATTATATTGACATTATCCGAATTGTAGGGTTTTATTTTTTAATAATCTCTATTATCCGGAATCAAAATGAGTCAACAGATTGTTATTGTCGATGATGACGAGTACATGATAAGCGCTATTACGGGAATATTGGTTCGTGAAGGTTTCGGTAATGTTGCGGGTTTTGTTGATCCGTCTTTGGCTGAAGAGCAGATTAATTCGGGTCTGGTTTCATGCATGATTCTTGATCTCGGACTTCCGCATGTAAATGGAGAAGATATATTATCCCGTATAGTTGCATCTCATCCTGAAATTCCCATTCTGATTCTGACAAGCGATGATGATCCTGAGACAATCATAAGATGTATGAAAGCGGGAGCATCCGATTATCTGATTAAACCGATTCGTCCCGAACGCCTTATTTCATCGCTGAATAATCTTATGACCATAACGCGTCTTACGAGAGAAAATGAGTTTCTCCGTTCTCAGATTTCGGAAACACCTTCAGTTTTCAACGGATATGAAATATTTATAACTAGAGATGAAAGAATACACGGTATTTTCGGCTACATATCAAACGCCGCAGCTTCTCCGTATCCGTTTCTGGTTACCGGAGAAACCGGTACAGGAAAAGAGCTGATATCAAGAATAATTCATGAAAAGAGCGGGCGTTCGGGTAAATTTATTACGGTAAATGTTTCCGGACTTGATGATAATGTTCTTGCGGATACGCTTTTCGGTCATGCCAAGGGCGCATATACCGGTGCTGTTGGTTCACGTAACGGACTTATACGTGAGGCTGAGGGCGGAACGCTTTTTCTTGATGAGATAGGGGACATATCACTTCAATCACAGGTGAAGCTTCTTAGACTTATTCAAAGCGGAGAATATTATCCGCTCGGTTCTGATAAATGCCACAAATCAAACGCCAGAATAATTGCCGCAACTAATCGGAATCTTCCTAAGCTGATTGAAGCAGGAGAATTTCGTAATGATTTGTTTTTTAGACTCAAGACGCATTGGGTGGAAATTCCGCCACTTAGAAAAAGAAAAGGAGATATTGAAATTCTTCTTGATTCGTTTATAAAAAAAGCTTCTGACGTTCTTGGCAAAAAAGTTCCTTCGTATCCTACTGAACTCGTCAGCCTTCTTTCTTTGTATGACTTCCCGGGAAATGTCAGAGAGCTTGAAGGTATGATTAATGATGCGGTAGCCCGCTGTTCATATGGAATTTTGCCGCTTGAATCATTCAGGAATCATATAAAAAGCGTTTCCGGAGAGAATGTTAAAATCGAACGGAGAAAAGATTGTATAAATATCATTGATGAACACCTGCCGACACTTGAAGAAATAGAAAAAGAACTGATAAAAAAGGCAATGGTTCTTTCGAATAATAATCAGAGTTCGGCGGCAACCATGCTTGGTATAAGCCGGCAGACACTGAATATTAAACTTAAAACGATACAGAGTTAGGTCAATTATTCAACGGCATCCGGTTTTCATTAATAAATCTGATAGTTTTATCGATTTCAGCTGCACCGCAAGATTTTGATACAAAACCGGCATAACAAAAAGAACCCATTCCTTCTGCAATTACACTTTCAGGACATGACGAAAAGAAAACAATCGGAATATTGCGGATTGTCAATATGCGTTTTGCCGCTTCAATTCCGTCAATTCCCTTGCCGAGATTGACATCCATAAGAACATATTGAATTGACCGGCATTCGTCCGCATGCCGTACAGACTGTTCACCTGTAGGGCATAGTGTTACGGAATAACCTAATTCTTCGAGATCCTTTTTCTCTGCAATGGCAATAATAATCTCATCCTCGACAAGCAGTATATGATTTGAATCTTTCATTGCAAGACCTCGTGATAGTCTGATATTTATTTCATTGTGACGGTGATTTCTCCTGAACTGATGCCAGCAGTTCCCTGTTTATCTCTACATTTTCATCGAACAGAACTTTATCCGAGTTAAGAATCAATACGAAATTGTTTAAGTTGTCTCCTGCTGTTTTTTACCATTTTCATTTTCTTCAAGCGCTAATTTGTTATTGTATTCAATCAATTGCCCAAGAGCTTCTTCAGTTTCATTGATGACAGGTCTTAGTTTATCGGCCAGATATTTATTAGCCTCCGTATTCTTGTTCGAAAATACCAGTTCCAGAAATCCTTTTCCCCGTTCATTATATTTCGCATAAGCCTCCTCGAATTTTTTAAAAAGTTCTGCTTCTGTATCATCTGATATTGTACTTTTGTACTTTGCCATGTTTTCGTTGATTGATTGCGTATATTTCTTTCGATTTTCATCTATACCTTTCATAGTCTGACTATCAGTTTCTATTACCAGGCGGTAATTTCCGCGGCTTCTCTTCAGCAAATTAGCATTTGCTTCCGAAAGCTGGGTAATCGGAACGAGATTTGTTTCGTACATTGCCGACAACATGCTTGATATTTTTGATGAGCTGAAATATCCGATTAAGCCGGTTGTCAATGTGAAGACGGAAGCAACTGTGAATGCAACGAGAAGTTTCGTGCGTATCCCGAGTTTCATTTATTCTCCTTATCTCTTTATGATATAAAAGAGATTCTATTCAGCCCGGATACCTGTTGTGTCGGGACTGATGTTCTGATAATACGCGAGACAATCTGCACCTATGCAGGTTTCTTCCGGCCTAATAGCATTGGCTATAATACGATTTGAAGCCGGAGTGATTACACATAATGCATCCATTCGGGCATAAGCTTCATTGTTCTTTTAGCAATGGCCTTAAATCACGAAGCGGAGAGTCCTAAGAATTGACAGTGAATCATCAATCATTAATACTTTCTGATGCATATTGCCCCGCGTATGAATAATATAGCAATAACTGTGCCATATGTATTAATAGGGATTATATTGCGAGTATTGAAGACTGGCATCAATCTGGATCATTGCATTTTAAACAAAAAGAATTGTTAGTTCAATTTAAAGAGACATAGGATGTAATTGAATTATTGAGATGACATAATCGGATAATATAATAAATTGGAAACCCTTGTACGGAATTCTTACAATTCGGAACATGTGTAAAAAAACCGGACAGCCTTATTTAGATGTTTGGTTTATCTGTGAGCTGTCGGGTAGTTAATAAGGTAATCAAACTTTGAAAAACTGAAATTGAAATATGAATATATTAATCAGTCAGGGAAGAGTTATGCACAAATAGATTATTTTATTGGAACTGATTCTATTATAGCTTCAGAATAGTAATCATTTCCGAATTTATCTATTGCTATAAATGCCCACTTAATCTTATAACCTTTTTTGTCATAGCCGCCGTGCCAATTCGGATTACACTTCCGGCTTTCACCCGGTTTAATCCATTCTGGTGCGGGATTACCTTTCTCGTTTCCATACCATTTGATAAATGTATCATTTCTCAATGTCTTGTTTAAAATGTTTGAGCCGTACCAAAAACCGCTATCATCAGTATATGCTTCGAACCATATTATTTTTAATTCTCTGTCAGAGGTGTTTTTTACTTCAGTGGAATAGTACCATGTATACGGAGACATTGGTTCTGGAAAAAATTCAGATTTGTTTATGTTTGAAGGATTCGGCGAATGAACGACTATGAATGCTTCACCATCGAACTTTTTTTTATCAAAGCAGGAGAAAAGAGTAAATAAAGAAAGGCAAAACAGTATAATCGTTTTTTTATTCACTATTGAGCCTCCCTTCTGTATTTTAAAAGTAGTAATGCCAAAAAAATATATCTGAAAGTTTTTTGTTGATAATAATTTTTACTTCAAAACAACTTCTTTTTTATCAGATTTGATTATTTCTCCGATTACATGGGCATTGTCCCCGGCTGCTTTAAGCGATGATATTATGGAATCAGCATCTGTTTTCGCCGCGATGATCATAAGACCGATTCCCATGTTGAATGTCGTGTACATTTCACGTTCATCAACATTTCCGATTTTCTGAATCAGTTTGAATACAGCCGGAACTTCGTATGAATTCTTTTCAATTACACAGGCAGTGTTTTCCTGAAAAATTCTCGGAACATTTTCATAGAACCCGCCTCCGGTGATGTGAACCAGACCTTTAAGCGGCGTGCCTTTTTCTATAATTGAAAGAACTTGTTTGCAGTATATGCGTGTAGGACGCAGAAGCTCTTCGAAAAGAGGTTTTCCGAATTCAGGTATGTTGTCTGTTATTTTGTTTTTTGCTACATCAAAAAATATTTTTCTGACGAAAGAAAATCCGTTTGAATGGAGTCCGTTTGAATCAACTCCGATTATTACATCACCTTCTGTGATTTTTTTGCCGTCGATCATTTTGCTTCTGTCAACAACCCCGACGGAGAATCCGCCGATGTCATAATCATCGTCAGGCATCACTCCGGGATGTTCTGCGGTTTCGCCGCCGACAAGTGAGCATCCTGCCTGAAGGCAACCTTCGGCAATTCCTTTTACTATATCAACCATGACATTTTCTTTGAGTTTTCCGCACGAAAGATAATCGAGAAAGAAGAGAGGTTTTGCGCCTGATACCAGTATATCGTTGACGCACATTGCAACAGCGTCTATTCCTATCGTGTCGTGTTTATCGGCCATCTGCGCTACTTTAAGTTTGGTTCCGACTCCGTCGGTTCCGCTGACAAGAATAGGTTCTTTCATATCGGGAAACGATGCGTTATATAATGCTCCGAATCCTCCGATGTCAGATATGACATTTTTATCAAAAGTCGCTTTGACGAGAGGTGAAATCTTTTTTACAAAATTATTGCCTGCCTCAATGCTTACTCCCGAATCTTTATATGTGATACCCATTCTTCCTCCAGCGGCGTTTTATAAAACCGCGTAATCAAAATGAATTATGCTTAAATGTTGACAAGCATTTTTCTCTTTACAAAAAGAGCTCGTTTGCTATCGGTTTTTTGCGGGGTTGATATGCCTTTAAGTAATGTTGAAATAAAAAATCTAATTGATAAACTCAGAACAAAATTCGACGAATATGCCTTCACATATTCTCCGAAGTATTTTGACCGCGGTGCATTTGAATCGAGACTGAAATTTGCCGAGACAAACAAAATGAATCTTGAGGCTTTTATTCTCGCCGAAATTACAAACTTCGAAAAAATAAAATCAGATTATGAAAAGAAGCAGGGGCAGGGTGAAGTATCGCGCAAAATAGACAATCTCATTGAGGCGCAGATGAAGGCTGTCGCGAAATATCCTTCAGTTAGACTGCATCATCATTGCGGTGTTGAACTTCCGCATTTTGTCGGAGCTGTTCACGTTTTGCTTGAAGAATATCTGCCTGTTCTTTGGCTGGTTCTTTCTGACAATTACTACCGTGATGCTTTAAATGATATAGAACAAAAACTTTCGGCATTTGCTCTGGTCAAAGGCACGAAGCCGCCCAAAAAATGTGAAGATCTGATCCACCTTTTTACTTATGCCGAGCTGAAAGATGTTGAAATTGAAAAAATTAGAAATAATTTCATGAAAGAATGCGCTTTTCTGCTTCATGATGCGCTTGATTTTTGCGTGAAAATTCTTGAAATCCGCAATTCGGAACTCGATCAGCCTGTTCGCTTTGATAAAATGCATCAGAGCGCAGAGCGTAGAAAAAAAATAACTGAACATTTTTCTGGACGTACGGGATATGGTTGTGCGCTGAAAATAAATGAATACATCGATTCTTTAATATCGGATTTTCGTCTCGGTGCATTCCGTCGGCGAGCTTAGTTTTTTCTTTTTAAGCAGACAAGCGAAACGTCATCCTGAAGATTGTTGTATTCCGTAAATTCATAAACATTCCCGAGGATGGAGTGTACGATATCAATTGAATTTTCGTGAGCGCATGCAGCGAATGAATCTATCAGTCTTTTCGTTCCGAAAAATTCCTTTTTACCGTTTTGTGCTTCGGTAAGTCCGTCTGTGTAGATAAAGAAGCAATCGCCTTCTTTAATAACGATTCTTTTTGTTTCATATTCTGACTTATCAGAAAGACCGAGAAGAGGGCCGGTATTGTCTATCCTGAAAACTTTATTTACCGAATTGTCATAGAACACGCATGGAGGGTGACCGGCAGAAGCATAGGTTACAGTTCCGTCTGAAATATTGAGCTGACAAAGAACAAGACTTGAGAAATAGTAAATTTCCCTCATGCTCTGCATTATTGATTTGTTGATGTAATTCATCTGTTGTTCGACATCAAATATTTCTTTTGCGATAGATCGTATTATGCCCCTGATGGAACTTCCAACATATGACGAGGCAACTCCGTGTCCGGCAACATCGCAAATCACTACCTGATATATACCGTCACGGATGTAAAATCCGTCAAAAAAATCTCCGGATATATCTTCCATGGGAATAAAACTTGAAGCTATATCGTATCTGTCAATTTCCTGAAACTGCGGAAGTAGTGCCACCTGAAGTGTTCTGACTTTTGCAAGTTCCTTGCGGTCTTTTTTGATTTCGTCCTTGAGCTGATCCTGGGCGTAGATGTCGGTGCCTTTTATGTTTACAAAGTCAAGGTAAAGTGAAAGCAGGTCTTCGGATTCTTTCGGCATAGGAGTCGAATTTTCGAGTATAATATAGCCTGCATGTTGTTTGTTGTAAAAAAGGCTGATAACATTGCAGTATATTAATTCTCCGAGATGGTTTTTTATCTTTATACTTTGTTTGATTTTTTTGGCGTCGGAAAAAATTGAGAGCTTAGATTTTATTTTTTCATAATCCGCAAAGTTGAATCCTTCGCGGTTCACTTTTTTGTTGGAATAAACCGAATCATTGTCGCCGAAAAAAATAACTTCTATGTAAGAAGTATCTACGAAAGCTGTAATCTGAAAAAGAGAAGTGAGCATTCCATACTTGCTTGAAAGATTGATGTTTGTGTTGATGAGCGATGTCATCTTGAAAAGTTTATTGTTTATATCTTTCTGGCGTTCATACAGTCCTATTACGGTATTTTTATATTCAAGATTTTTTGCAAGAAGCGAAATTTTGGAAGAGACCTCAAATGGAATAAAAGGCTTTCTGATATAATCGTTGGCTCCGTTTCGATATGCCTTTTCAATATGGGCAGAGTCACTTGCCGCTGTAAGCATGATGATGAATGCTTCGTTATATGTTTCGCGGCTTCTGATGTCCTGGCAAAGACTGATTCCATCTCCGTCCGGAAGAACAACATCAATCAGCATAATTTCCGGTTTGAATGATAATAGTTTCTCTTCGAATTCGGCAATTGAAACGGCTGATTCGACGCAATAATCCTCAGAAAAAAGGTCAAGCAGTACCTTTACTACAAGCTTGTCGTCATCAAGAACAAGAATATTTACTCTATTCGGGCATGCAAACATGATACTACTATGTACCAATTGATGAGTTTTTCAAGCATAATTTAAAGAAGATGAACTATCGGATATTATTTTGCGAAAAAAGAAGAAAGAGAAATTACTGTTGCGATTATAGTAAAACCGATTCCGAAAATCCATGTCAGCATTGCAAAACGCTTGTTGACGTCATCGAATCTTTTATTGACATCATCGAATCTTTTGTTGACGTCATCAAATCTCTTGTTGACGTCTTCAAAACGTTTATTGACATCGTCGAAACGTTTATCTATCTGTGAAAATCCGAATTGCATGGTTTCGTTTTGTTTGAGTATCAGTTCGCGTTGGTTGCGAAGTTCTTCTTCTACTCTTGTTATTCGTTCAAAAATCTGCAGATCATAAGGACGAAGATGGATTAAATTGTTTTTAGAACATAACTTTTCCGAATTTGCTTCAAGATATGAAGCGATCTGTTCAAGCTGTTCATCAGTCAATTTCATTGCAGAACTCATTCCCCCACCTCAACCTAACGATTTTTATCGCAATGTCAATGATATTACTGTAAATTAATACGTAATCTGGAAGATTATTATCAGATATTTTATGAATTTTATAATTATAGACGGTTTTTTTAGTCTAATCTTCATCAGGATATTTTCTGCGAATAGCGCTTACGGTTTCGTAGACTTCCGTGAAGGATTCGACAAGATCGGGGTCAAAGTCTTTTCCCGAAGCATTGCGGATATATTCAAGAACCTCGTCTTCGTTCCAGCGTTCTTTGTATACTCTTTTCGAAATTAGAGCGTCGAAAACGTCTGCAATCGCGCAGATCCTTGCAGCAAAAGGAATTTCTTTCTCTTTTAGACCTTTGGGATAACCCGTCCCGTTCCATTTTTCGTGATGATTGAGAGCGATGTCGTGACACATTGCGTCGAGATCGCTTATATCCGGATCAAATAGATCGGCGCCGTATTTTGAATGTCTCTTCATGATTTTATATTCTTCATCATCAAGCTTTGACGGCTTTTTGAGAATTTTGTCCGATATCGCAACCTTACCGACATCATGCAGCATCGCGCCTATTTTGAGTATATCTTTAAAACGTCTTCTTTCGGATGTATCTATTCCGTTTTTTCTGCTCCATGCATCATATATTTCAACACAGTATGAGCCGACTCTGTTTACATGGTTTCCGGTTTCCTTGGGATCCCTGAGCTCGCTCATTTTTACCATGCGCAGAATATTTTGTCTTGTCATCAATGCACGCTCAACTGCTACCGATGCGTTAGCCGCTATAAAGTTCGCGAATTTCTCATGATTTTCAGTGAAAGGTTTTATGTTGCTTTCAGAATCAAGTGAATTGATAAGCTGCATCACTCCGACAGTTTTGTTCTGGCTGGTGACAAGAGGAACAGCGAGGATTGATATCGTTTTGTAGTTTGATTTTTCATCGAAAGACCTATTCAAAGTGAAGGGCAGAGACGAGTCGGTATTATATGCGTTCGGAATATTTACGTTTTTTCCTGTAACAGCTACATAGCCCGCGATTGAATTGGTGTCAATAGGCACGGTCAATTCTGAATAGATGTATTTGTTTTTATTGTTCTCCCGTTTTGAAATGGTATCATTCTGAACATAACTGAATTTCAGCATGTTTTTTTCGGCAATAAAAATCGAACCGGCATCGGCTCCGGTACTTTTGCGGGCTTCGCGGAGAATATTGTCGAGAAGTGAATCAAGATCTTTGTTGTGGTTCAGTTCTTCGGCAATTTTTAAAAGATCGCTGAGATCTATGCATAATTCATTTTTCATCATAAATACCCCGATTAGCTCATCATAAATCTGAATTGAATTATATTATAGCAGTTTTGTAATAAAACAAGAAGTTTTATGATTCAGAAATGTAAAAAAATAAGGTTATGATATCTCTCACCGACATCAAATGTTGCAGAGTTATTGTCTGAGAAAATGATTATAAAAAAGAATACTGATTAAATATTGGCGGAATTATTCCGTAGTGATTTGACATTCTTTATGCAGGTTTTAGTGATTTACACGGATTGCTTGTTAATGTTACAGTTGAATAGATGCGAAATATTCGGAGTATTTATGAATGAAGCAATTTTGAATCAATGTGAAGTAAAATTTGGTTTTGATAATATGGACTTTGGTAAAGTCACAAAGATGTTGTCTGAAGCTTTCTGGAGTAAGAATATAAAAATTGACGAAGTAAAGAAGGGAGCTATCAATTCTGCATTGGTGCAGGGTGTTTTTCTGAATCAGAAACAAATAGCTTATTCGCGGGTTATTTCTGATAAAACCAGATTTGCTTATATTCTTGATGTTTATGTTGATGAAAATTACAGAAAAAACGGAATCGGACAGTTGATGATAAATAATATTCTTAATCATCATGATCTCAAAGATGTTTATCAATGGTTATTGATAACAAAGGACGCACATGGAGTTTACGGAAAATCCGGGTTTAATAATATTGGAAGACCTGAAGACTGGATGGAAATTAGAAATGATAGACCGGAGCGTTGATGAAGGATTTTCTTGCGTTTATCAAAAAGAAATGTTTCGTCGCCAGAGAATTAATTCCGGTTTGGTCTTAGCTGTAAGCAAAGGATATTTCTAGGGGTTATATTAGTTCTGTGATATATTCACTAAAAAATGGGTGAAAATGAAAAGCTCTGTAGACGCATTCATCGAGTCAAAGGTTCTTGCCGAATATAGGCCGATTGTTCAGAATTTCAGGAATCTGATCAATAAATCTTATCCTGAATTAAAAGAAGAAATGCGCGGCGGTACTGAAAAATATTATGGTGTGCCTGTTTACAGATTAAACAGAATTATAATTACGCTAAGTCCTACAAAAAAGGGTATCACATTTTCTTTTGCCGACGGTAAGATTTTTGATGATAAATATTCATTGCTCGAAGGAGAAGGGAATAAGTCACTTAATTTAAGAATAAGTAATGTCGAAAACTACAGTGATGAAGTTATGAGATATTATATTGATCAGGCAATCAATTATGATAAATGATAAGTTGCTCTCAGGAATTTGATGTATAGTGTTTCTGAATTTCAAACCATAATAATGAGGCAAAATGTCCAAGTCAATTGAAGCTTCAATTGAATAACAGTTTAAAAAATCATCAGGCAGGTTGCTTCTCGTTCCCCATGAGTTTTATGATAACCCGAATGAAGATATAACATTGGAGCAGTTATGAAAAGTATTTTCCCAGTTCCATTATTTGAACATGTCAGCATAGTTGAAAACCGTGAATATGTTAAGTACTTCGACGAATCGGTCAATGTTTATAATGAACACTTTAATAAAACATTTCCTTTTAAACTTGAGTTTGATTATTTCACCTATACCGGCAAATTGGAGATATGCAACTGCGGCGGACATGTTGACAGCGTCCCTTCAAGTACAAAGCAGCTAGATTGGACAGAATCGGCTTTGTCAAATTTGTCTTTCGATCAAACATGGGCTACAAACTGGAATCTTCTTTCGATTGAATCATATTCAATGTTTATAGAAAAACTGATTGAAGGTGAAGCGGATATTAAGTCATTATATTATGAGTGTGATAAACATAATTTGAAAACGCTAGTGTCTCATTCTCTCAGGAGAGAGATGCCTATACGACGGATTTTTTGTTATGATGTAGATAATAATTTAAGTAAGATTGATGTTGATGATAAGATGAATGAACTCTTAAATTTAATAAATTTCACAAATACAGATAAACAGGTCTATGATTCATTGATTAAAATACTGAAAATAAATAATTGGTCACGGACAGATGCTTTTCGTGTGGATTTCGTGAATTGACGGCACTTATTAAAATGCTGAAATGATTTAATACTATGGTTTTGGGTGGATGATTATATTTAGTATTGACTTTTGGTCAAAAACAGTATAGAAATGAAATGATACTTTTGTGTATGCGGCGCCATGTCATTGCATACTCCTGATAAAGGCGAAATATGAAAAATATCTTCCGGGAGCTTTGAATGAAAACTGAAGATAAAGTATCGCTTCTGCTGGTCGAAGATGAAGTTATTATCGCCATGTCAGAAAAAATGGAACTGGAAAATTACGGATATACGGTTCATCATGTTACTTCCGGAGAAAAAGCAGTCCAGTCAGTTGTTGAAAATATTCATACAATAGATTTGATACTTATTGATATTGATCTCGGCTCCGGTATTGACGGAACGCAAGCTGCTGAGCAGATACTCAAAATTAAAGACATTCCGGTTGTTTTTCTATCGTCACATACTGAGCCCGAGATTGTTGAAAAAACCGAAAGACTCACTTCTTATGGTTATGTTGTTAAAAACAGCGGAATCGTTGTTCTTGATGCATCTATTAAAATGGCGATTAAGCTTTTTAAAGAAAAAAATGAACGGCGGAAAATTGAGTCGGAACTTATTAAATCCAAAGAAAGTGCTGAAGCGAGTGAACGTAAATACCGTATCATGTCTGATAACATAATTGACAGTGTGTGGGTAATGAATGAGGACTTCCGGTTTACATATTTATCTCCTTCCACTGAAATATTCTATGGTTACTCAAATGAAGAATGGGAATCACCTGATTGGAAAGCTTTCGTTTATCCTGATGACGTACAAATTGTTTTTGATACGCTGGAAGAATTAAAGACAAAAAAAACTGATAAATCAAATCCGGTAACTGTCAGAGTATACCATAAAAACGGTTCTTTAATGTGGGTCGAGTTTTTGGCAAATTCTCTCTTTGACGAAAACGGCAATTTTATAGGTTTAGCCGGAGTTACCAGAGATATAACTGAGAGAATCAAAGCCGAGCAAAATTACAAAACGCTGTTTAATGAAATGCTGGACGGTTTTGCGCTGCACGAAATTATCTGTGATTCATCAGGAATTCCAATCAATTACAGGTTTCTGAATATTAATCCGGCTTTTGAAAGAATGACCGGTCTTAAAGCAAAGGATGTTGTTGGGCGTACCGTTCTTGATGTTCTGCCGGGCACCGAGCGTTATTGGATCGACACATACGGCAATGTTGCCATCACAGGCGAACCTGCGTTTTTTGAAAACTATGCTGCTGTTATCGGAAAGCATTTTAAGGTAACGGCCTTCCGGCCCGCTGCCGGTCAGTTCGTCTGCATTTTCAGCGATATCACAGATCGAAAACACGCTGAGGATGAAGCTAAAAAGCAGCTTGCAGAAAAAGAAATTCTCCTTCGTGAAGTTCATCATCGGGTGAAGAACAGCATCGCAAATGTCGAAGCTTTCCTGTCTTTACAGGCAGGTTCAAATCCCAATATCGAAGTTAAAAAAGCACTTCAGGAGGCTGTCGGCCGAGTTCAGAGCATCCGTGTTCTTTACGAAAAATTATTATTAACAGCTGATTACACGGATACATCAGTTAAAAACTATCTTGAAAGCCTCATCACTTCACTTGTTGCTGTATATGATCTGAATAATCATTTAACAATTGAGAAGAATATTTTGGATTTTGAAATAAATTCTAAAAAGGCCCTTTCTGTCGGAATCATCATCAATGAGCTTCTTACCAATGTTTTTAAATATGCATTTAAGGGACGGGACAATGGAACCATCTCGGTCTCTGTAGATAAGACTGAAAACAGGGTAACTCTTGTTGTTAAAGATAATGGTGTCGGGATTACTGAACGCCGTCAGGAAAATAAATCTCCTGGTTTCGGTTTTACAATTGTTAAAATGATTGTAGAACAGTTGGGAGGGTCTTATGATATTGTGACGGAAAACGGGACTGAAAGTATTATCCGGTTTGAAATTTAAACTTTATGACAATTGATACTTCTGGAGGCTATTTGTGCTGACAAGAATAAGAAAAATGATGCCGGTAATTTTATTATTTTTTCCTTTATGTGCGAACAGTTTTGATAAAAAATTAAAAATTGAATTATTTGAGCCGATAGAAATAAACGGAACAAAACAATGGATTCTAGTCCGCGGAAACGACGAGTCCAAACCGGTTCTGCTTTATCTTCACGGCGGTCCAGGGCATTCTCTGATTCCTTTTGCGCATAAGGCAACTGATAAACTGGTTAATGATTTTATAGTTGTTTATTGGGATCAAAGGGGAACCGGATTATCCTTTGATAAAACAATTCCTGAAAAAACAATGAATATAGATCAATTTATCAAAGATACAAAAAGCGTAACTGAATTTCTTAAGAATAAATATAAAAAAGAAAAAATATATCTGCTTGGTCATTCTTGGGGCACTGCACTTGGAACTCTGGTAGTTCAGAAGTATCCCGAAGATTATTATGCTTACATAGGAGTAGGGCAGGTGGTTAACTCGATGGAGCAAGAAAGGGCAGGAGTAAACTGGCTTAAAACTAAAATACATAAAGAAGGAAACCGCGAAGAATTAAACATGATACCTTCAATGGAAAGTCATAATTTCGCGAACCGGGATCTTCTTGGAAAATATGGCGGCGCAGTACATAATATTTCTATAGATGAACTGGTCGCGATAATGAAAAATTCTCCTTACTCGCCTGAAAAATACACAAATGACCTTTATCGGGACGGGCTTTATTTTGCGATGAATCTTCACGTCCAGCTTAGAGCAATAAATTTCTTTAAAACTGTTCCGGAGCTGAGGATTCCGGTATATTTGTTTCTGGGTAAATATGATTATATTACTCCGACAGAACCAGTTGTCCGATATTTTAATACGCTGAAATGCCCGAAGAAAGAAATAATATGGTTTGATAAATCTGCTCATAGAATGGATATTGAAGAGCCGGATAAATTTCAACAGGAGATTTTGAAAATAGCAAAATAACTATCTGAATAAACAAGGAGTGCCGGATTATGAATGTTTTTTTCAAAACAATTTGTCTATCTGCCGCAGTTATAATTTGCGCTTGTTCTTCTTCATATAAATACGTTGAAGTTGTAAGTAATTTTTCAAAAGGAAAATATCTGGCAAAGGCAAAGGAACTCGGTTTTGATGTAAGTAAACTGATTTGGGTTGAGCATAATAAATAATATTTTTCTTCCGGTATCGGGTTCCATAGACAGGCTTGAGCTGTATTTATTCCGAATCGGGTTTTATCTGATTCTTCTTTTTAAATATTTTAAGGAGTTTCATTTTTGAGTTTGATGTGTCAAATTCAAAAATAAATCTGAAGAAATACTGATCTATCATTACTTCATATATCTTATCTTTCTTAATCCTGGTGAAAATTCTTTCTCCGCCTATTTGTTGTTGAAGATAAAGCTGACTGAGTTCACGAGCTCCACGCATGCTTGCGAGATAATAATTTGAAAAATAGTGCATTTCGTAAAATGGATTAATAAGAATGAAAGTAAAAGCAGGTTTGTTTTTATATCTGAGGTAATCCTGAAGCATGCTGAAATCTTCAAACTTGGTTTCTTCGTATAAGTCATTTTCCGGAAAAGAATTCTTATAATTATTCAGTAGAAAACACCTGTATTCGTAAATATTATTACTGTTCTGACTAATGAATTCCATGCATTTATTATTTAAACTGTTGTTTACATCTTCTAGATAAGACAGATTTGACATGCCTGTATATTCCAGATTTTCAATATCAGGATAAAGTCCGTATTTAAAATCAGCCAGCTTCTTTTCAAAATCCGCTGCATCAGAATATTTCCATACTGCAAAAACATTTGCCGGAATTATGGCAAACATAATAAAAATTACAAATATTAAAAAATACTTACTTTTTACTAACGAAGCATTTCTGAGCAGTTTCATGTTTTCACCCGATTCGATAATCTATTAGTTTAATGAATTAAACACTTTAGTTTCCCGCGAGATTTACTTTACTGCCGCGAACTGAGATCGGCATTTCGTTTGTTGTCGAAATGCTCTGATTTTCGTTTATATTTAAAAAAAGCTGCGGTAGTATATCATAATCTCCACACTTGCTACAGTTCTGAATTGTGAATGTCATATAGAATGTTGTCCGGTAACTGCTTTTCTGTACAAGTGATCTCAGGTATTCAATCGTCTTTTCAAGAGTTTTGTCTTTTACATCTTCGCGGATTTTCTCCAGTTCGCTGCGTAATTTTTCTGTGCTTGCAGCTATACTTGAATTCTTTTCGGCGGAAGAAAGACCATTAAGATCAGCAATGTCAATCGGCGGCGTGTAATAAAAGTTTTCTTTGACATTATTATAATACTTTTTACAGAATTCACAATAAGTAGATCCTTTTGCACCGTTTAGAATAATTACTGAGCCAATGATGAATCCTGTATATTCTAGCGCGAGAAGAGCATAGCCGACGTATCCCACATTGTCTACGGTGCTCTTGTGAGACTTTCCGATGGTGACTGAAGAATTTCTGGCTGACTCAAGTGTATTTGAAATAAATGCTGAAAGTGCTGAATCGCCTCCTGCATTTACATAGACTATGTAATGTGCAAAAGTGTAGAAACCTAAAGCGATTATTCCGACTGTAACTGCAAAAGGTTTGCCTGTGTTAACATTGAATAAGCGCGCACTTATAGCGTATCCGCTTCCTGAAGCGAGTCCCGCGATGAGAGCCCCAACTGGAAAAATCCACACATAAAAACCCAGCAGATTGAATTCGAATTGTTGCCCCATTATGAAAATGAGAAACATTGTAACTATAGATGTGATGATGCCTGATATATAAATAAGTGGAAGCTTCTGATTAAGCATTTGTTACTCCTGAAGATTATAAAATTGTTCAGAGAAATAATGATCTTCTAGCTTGTCGATTCTAATGTGAAATATGTAAAATGCATGTCAAGATAGTTTTGTCATGAGAGACGGTGTGACATGTTTGCACAGTGGGAAAAAGTCTATGAATGGGTAGTCGTCAACTTCTGGGGGTATGTTCAATTTTACCGGTTCGGGCCTGTGTTCTGTGTTTCCGTACCGGTAAAATCTCCACGAAATTAACACCTTTATCTTTGCCAGAATAGTGTCTTTTTCGAATATTATAAATAATATAAACTTTAATTCGATATATGTTGCATTATTTTCGCGTTTCGCGAAACGCGAAAAAAAGTGATGGAAATTATAAAACAGTTTGTATAAAGTTGTATCATGAAAGCACAGGATATCGTAATTCTGCTTTATTTACTACAAAGCGAAGATAAAATGGTGACTATGCCGTTGATAAGCCGTAGCACTGTAATCAGTCTTGCCGAGACTCATTCGGCGATAAAACGGCTGATAAAATCAAGACTGCTCCATGACGACTATACGCCGATAACAGCTGCGGCAGAAGAATTTCTCATTCATGGTTTCAAATACGTTTTTCCGCCGGTATTTGGACAGATGGAAAGAGGAATACCCACATCCTTCGCAGCACCGGTTTTTGATAATCGCATTGTTTACGGCAATGATGATGTTTTTGTCTGGCCGCATCCGGAGGGCGAAATCCGTGGGACTTCGCTGGTTCCGTTTTATAAATCGATACCTGATATCGCACTCGAAAACAGGTCCTTGTATGCCTATTGTGCTCTGCTCGATACTCTGAGGATGGGAAGAATACGCGAACGTGTAATTGCTGAGAAACTGTTGACTTCACTGATCGGAGAAGTCCGTAGATGAAATCCAATGCGGAAATGCTTCAGACTGTTTGTGATGGATTAGGTGATCTGCGGGAAGATGTTGTATTTGTCGGGGGAGCTGTAACTTTTCTGTATTGTGAAAATCCGGCATCTGAAAGAATGCGTCCGACGGATGATGTTGACTGCGTTATAAACATGTGCACATACGGAAAATATACCGATTTTATGTCAAAGTTGAGAGCGAAAGGCTTTAAAGATGATATGAGTGATGAACAGGCGTCGTTATGCAGGCTCATTTATGAAAGTATAAAAGTTGATATAATGTCTACAGAAGAGGGAGCTCTCGGTTTTACGAACAAGTGGTATAGGTCCGGAATAAATCAAAGTATTACAAAAACATTGCCTTCGGGAAGTACCGTTAAAGTGTTATCGCTGCCCTTTTATCTTGCTTCAAAAATTGAAGCATATAAATCAAGAGGAAATGGAGATGCGAGATTCAGTCACGACATTGAGGATTGCATTGCCATACTTGACAGTATTAAAAATCTGCCATCCGGTTTGGAATCCGGAGAGGATGTTCATAAATTTCTGAAGAATGAATTTTCGTTTCTGATGAGAGATGAAACTTTCACTGATGCCTTGCATGGTTTTTTCTCTGTTTCTTCAACAATTACCAAAGCCAGAGTATCAAGGATACTGCAAATAATGAGTAATTATTGCAAATTGTAGGATTGAAACATATGCAAATTCACCCATCATGACGCTTCTGAATACTCTTTACAGAGCGATACAGACCTTCAGCTCTTGAAATGACTTGCGGTATTAAGTATGCACCATTTCGGGTCACAAAAGGGAGACGGCGTAACCTATTTTTGCTGAAGATTAATTGATTTTCATAAGTTCATCCCAGTTTGTGGTATATGAAGGACTCTTGAAATTTCTGCGCATTGACCATTCTTTTTCGATGCCTTCGCAGGCCATAAACAATGAGCTCTTGCCGTATTTTTTATTGATCGAGTCCATGACGACGGAAACTTTATTTTCTTTTTCGTCACGGACGTAATCGCAGAATAGACCGCCCTGAAGAGAATTGTCCGGTACGAGTCCGCATAGAAAAATTCCGCATTTTTTGTATGAAAATCCGCTTCTGAATATTGATTCAATCAGCGAAAGTGATTCTTTGATAATCTGCTGTGTAGAGAAAACGGGTGTCGTAAATTTTGCCGAGGCGGAGTTCCCGTATTGCGGAGAATCATTAAAAGGATTTGTTGAAAGATATACTGAAATCGCGGAAGCAGCGCTTTTCTGACGCCTCATTTTTGCGGCCGCGTTCGCGGCATAACTGGACATTGCTTCCTTCATGTCTCTGAGTGTGGTAACCGGCACGCCGAAAGAACGTGAAGAGCAGATGTTTTTTTTATCGGCTGAAAGTGTTTCAAGAGGGATGCATGATATTCCGCGAAGTTCGTGTACGATGCGGAGGCCGACGATGGTCATTTCTTTTTTAATCCATTTGTCATCCATGAGAGTAAGATCATATGCTGTCATAATTCCATAGGACATTAGCTTCCGTGAATACGCGTCTCCGACTCCCCATATATCCGCAACGGGGAAGCGTGAAAGCTCGGATTGGATTTTGTCATCATCAAGAATCACCATGACTCCGCTGCATGCTAGATTTTTCTTTGCTGTTCTGTTTGCCATCTTTGCTAAAACTTTTGTTTTTGAGATTCCGACTGAAACGGGAATTCCCGTCCACTGCCGAACGGTTGTTTTTATTTTTTCAGCCAGCTCATAAGGAGATTCAATTTTCGGAAGATAAAGAAATGCCTCGTCTATTGAATAGACTTCCATGTCGGGAGAAAACATTGATAGAACGTTCATCACCCTTGAAGACATGTCGCCGTATAGAGTGTAATTGCTCGAAAGAAATTTTCCGTTATTGGTCAGCACGAGATCGCGGCATTTATGAAAAGGCGTTCCGAGTTCTATGCCGAGCAGTTTTGCTTCGGCGCTCCGCGCGATTGCGCAACCGTCATTGTTTGACAGCACGACGACCGGTATATTTTCGAGCCTGCGGTTGAAAACTCTTTCGCACGAGACATAGAAATTATTGCAGTCAACGAGAGCTGTAATCATAAAGCCCGGTGAATGACGAAAGATACGACTCCCCAGACCTCAAAACTCATTTCGTCCGTAATGATTATAGAAGGATAATCGGGATTCTCTGCCTGAAGGATGACTCTGCCGTTTGACCGGACAAGACGCTTGAGGGTCATTTCGCCGTCGATTACTGCAATTATGATGCTGTTGTGCGACGGATTTATCGAACGGTCAACGATGAGAAGGTCTGAATCATGAATGCCTGCGTTTATCATCGAATCGCCGGAGACGCGGACGCAGAATGTGGCAGCAGGCCGTTTTATGAGATATTCGTTGAAGTCGAGACTCTTTTCGATGTAGTCATCGGCAGGCGAGGGGAAGCCCGCCTTTACTCGGCTGACTGCATAGGGAAGAGTCAGGTGAAAATCTTCGATGCGTAGAATTTCGGAAATATCGGCAGACATAAAACCTCACGGACATACTATACAAAAGTATAGTAAATTGTCAAGGTTTTTGAATCAGTCTTTTTTAATGATTTTTTTAATCAATTCGGGAAAATTATTCTTCGGCGAATTGACATCTTTCGAGACTTCAAAAAGTTCCATTTCTTGCGGCGGATACGGTTCCAGAAACGGCAGAGTGAGCTGTTCATCCGAAACAGCATCGAGATAAATGCCGCGGTTTTCTTTTTTGATGATTACCGGCATTCGGTTGTGGATGTCCTTTATCAGATCATTTGCGCCTGTTGTGATAATCGCACATGTTCCGATTTTTCTTCCCTGCGAATCCGTGAAGAAGTCATAGACACCGGCAAGAGCAAAAGGTTTGCCGGATTTTAGTTTAATGTAAACTGGTACTTTTTCTTTTCCGCTGCCCTTCCATTCATAGAAGCCGTCTGCGACGATGAGGCATCTTCTTTGTTTGTATGACGTCCGAAAGTACGGCTTTTCATTTATTCCTTCCGCCCGCGCGTTAATCATTCCGGGACGTGAGTTATCTTTCAGCCATGAAGGAATGTAGCCCCACTTCATTTTGACGAGCTTCTTCTTTCCGTCAAAGACGATTACGGAAATTTCCGAGCCGGGTGCAATATTGAAACTTCCCGTAGTTTCGGAAAGGTTCTGGTCTATTTCAAACTCTTCCATGAGTTCATTGACCGGAGTGTATTGGGCAAAGCGTCCGCACATGATTTAGAATTGTCTCCTGAGATTTGAAAAATCAAAAAGCATGTTCAATCAAATGATCGTTAATCATTTATTATCTGATTGTGAAAGTGTATCAAATATAAAGTGATAATCTCTCGCAGTAAAGAAAAAATTAGATTAAATGCATTGTATTATTCGGCAGACTGAAGAAGTTTGATTGTATCATTGTCGGCATATGGTATCTTGTCACCGCGTTGAGTTGTATATGACAAATGAATTTCATTTGGTGTTTCTGTTTTCTTTATGTTCTTTATATAATATCACAGCTGCGATGATTTAGTGATATTATATGCTTGCGTTTTAGAGTGACTCTTTTTCTGTTTATTAACTTGAAAAGTGAGTCAAAGATAATTGAATTTATGTTGACATGTATTTAAGTGTTAGTTTATTATAATTTATGATGAGTTAGGTGAAGTAATCCGCTGATAACACGCCTCTGTTTTCTTTGGCTCGTCAAGAGGCGAAGATTCTATCTTGTAAAACTTCAATATCGACAATTAGTATAAACCCGTTCTCAATGGAGGAAGGTTATGAAAGAATTTGTTGATAAGAGTCTTGTTTCTGGAAATATCTGCCAGGGTGAATCTGATATAATTAAAGATAAAGAAAAGCAGTTGCGGTTTTCAGAATTGCGGTACAGACGGTTGTTTGAAGCTGCCCGTGATGGAATATTGATTCTGAATGCAAAAACTGCTATTATTGATGATGTTAACCCTTATCTCGTTGAAATGCTCGGTTACACTCACGAAGAGTTCTTGGGCAAAAAACTTTGGGAAATCAGCTCTTTCAAAGATACTTCTCTAAATAAAAAAATATTTCAGAAACTTCAAAAAACAAAATATATTCGCTACGATGATCTTCCTTTAGAAACAAAAGACGGCAGAAGAGTTTCTGTTGAATTTGTAAGCAATGTCTATGACAGTGACGGCATAGACATAATTCAATGTAATATACGTGATAACAGCAAAAGGAATCTCGCTGAGATTGCTTTAAAGGCGACAACACGTGCGTTAAAAATTCTTAGTGAAAGTAATTCCGCCTTGTTGAACTCACATACTGAGCAGATTCTACTTGATGAATACTGTCGAATCGCTGTAGAAACCGGCGGATATCAAATGGCCTGGATAGGTTTTGTAAAAGATCTTTCAAGCAAAAATATTGTTCCCGTGGCTCAATACGGAAATTGCGAAGGTTATAAGGGTTTAAACAATATTCCTTGGGCGGATGAAGATAAACGAAATGAACCAACAGGTTGTGCAATTCGAACTATGCAAGTTCAGGTTTGTGAAGATATTTTAATTGATCCGGCAGTAAAAATGTGGCGGAAAGAAGCATTAAAATGTGGGTATAAATCTTTGATAGTATTTCCTTTCTCTCTTTCAGATGAAACAAAAGCATGTTTTTCACTTTTTGGAACAACTTCTAACTCTTGGTCTCCACCGGAACTGGATATTTTACAGGAATTAGCGGATGATCTTGCATTTGGAATTAAAGCCCTTCAGACAGCTATCGTTAAAGCTCAAAATCTTGATAAATTGCACAGGAGTTTAGAGCAAACAATTCAAGTTATTGCTGAAACAATTTGTCAAAGAGACTCATATACTGCTGGTCATCAGAGGCGTGTCGCTTCGATTTGTTCGGCTATTGCAACTGAGCTTGGACTTTCTAAGGATCTCATACATGGTCTTCATCTTGCTGCGACAATTCATGATCTAGGGAAGATTGGCATTCCTGCCGAAATTTTGGTTAAACCAGCTAAGTTAAGTGTCATGGAGCATGACTTAATCAAAGAGCATGTTAATATAGGTATTAAAATATTAAGAAATGTTGATTTCCCTTGGCCGATCTCAGAAATAATTTGGCAGCATCATGAGCGAATAGACGGCTCCGGATATCCGAGGGGGCTTAAAGGTGATGAAATATTGCTAGAAGCAAAAATTCTTGGTGTTGCAGATGTTGTTGAAGCAATGGCTTCACATAGACCATATAGACCGGCACTAGGAATTAATGCAGCAATCAATGAGATAGATTTTAATCGCAACAATTTATTTGATACATTGGTTGTTGATGCGTGTATGAAAATATTTCGTGAAAAGGATTTCGAAATATGTGAATAGAAATATAAATTATGTGTTAAGTTTGTTTGTGTTTTTGTTGATTTGTATTCAAGATTAGTTGTCGGATAGTCGATGAGTCCAAATGTTGATACTCCACTTGTTTCGGCTACTTTGCGAATGGTATTGATTTCACGACAGCCGGAGGATGAATTGATAATTCATTTCGACTGCGGTGTTTAATATGCTTCACATGATTGTCGTGATAATCTGAAATATAATGGCATCATTCGGAGCATGAGCCGAAAAGGAAATTGTCGGGACAATGCATATGCTGAAATTTTTTTCTCAACCTGAAAAAGAAGAAGTTTACAGGAGAAATTATAAATCCAGAAAGGAGTCGCGAATTTCTATTTTGAATATCGCGTAACTTTCTATAATAATATAGGAAAGCATTCTTTTCTTGACTATCTTGGCCCTGAAAGTTTTCAATTGAAACGGTTTATGGAAAATACTTTGTTCTGTATCAGCAAAAACGTGAAAAGACTAATTCGATATAAAATGCACATTGTGATAAAACAAATACTATTATATATGATTATGAAAATAGCGTCTAGAATATTGTTGAAGATATTTATATTGTTAAACTTTTGGCTAGAATAGGAATCGAAAAAAATAAAATCTGAATCATTAACGCAGGAATCTATATGAAAAAAAAATATTTTAAATTTGCAGTAAAATTCATTTCATTAGTTCTAATAATGTCTTTTTCTTCTTTAGCTTTCTGCAAGTCTGATGATTCTCTCGAACAGCGCATCAATTCAATCATATCCGGCAAAAAGGCTTCTGTCGGCGTTGCGGTTGCGGGCATTGAAGATAATTTTACATTCAGCATAAACGGAAAGAATAGATTTCCGATGATGAGCGTTTATAAGTTCCATATTGTGCTTGCTGTTTTGAATAAAGTTGACGGCGGTAATCTGAAACTTGATCAGAAAATAATACTGAAAAAAAAAGATCTTCATCCAGGAACATGGAGTCCACTGCGTGATAAATATCCGAATGGAGGTGCGGTTCCGCTTTCAGAAATTATTGAATATACAATCACTCAAAGCGATAATAACGGCTGTGATATACTGATAGCTCTTTCGGGCGGAACTGAAACTGTGAAGAATTTCATAGATTCAAAGGGAATAAATGATTTTGACATCAAGGCAACAGAGAAAGAATGTCATGAGTTATGGAATGTTCAGTATTCGAACTGGTCAACGCCGGTTTCAGCGACGGCTCTTCTTAAGAAGTTTTATGACAGAAAAATCGTTTTTTCTGCATCAACTGAATATCTGATGAATGTAATGATACGCACTTCAACCGGCGATAAAAGAATAAAAGGTCTTCTTCCTTCAAATGCAGATGTTGCGCATAAGACCGGAACCTCGGGAACAAGAAACGGAATTACTCCCGGAACTAATGACATTGGAATTGTAAGGCTTCCGAATGGAAAGCATTTTGCGATTGCAGTTTTTGTGTCTGATTCTCGCGAGAATAATGCCGTAAATGAAAGAATAATTGCTGAAATTTCAAAGGCTGTATGGGATTATTGTGTTAAAAGGAATTAGAGGTAATATGGCTTATAAAAATCCGGTTCCGACTGTTGATATCATAATCCGCGTGAAGGGCGGAATAATTCTGATTGAAAGAAAAAATCCTCCTTTCGGATGGGCTCTCCCGGGCGGATTCGTTGATTACGGTGAAAGTCTGGAACAGGCAGCAGTGCGCGAAGCGAAAGAAGAAACTTCGCTTGATGTAAATATAATCCGTCAGTTTCATACCTACTCGGATCCGTCGCGCGATGAAAGACTTCATACTATTACAACTGTTTTTATCGCAGAGTCGGACGGTAAGCCCGAGGCTGCAGATGATGCAAAGAATATCGGAATTTATGATCCGCATAGTTTGCCGGAGAACATGGCATTTGATCACGCGGATATCATCAGAGATTATATAGAAGAAAGATTTTGATTATTTGACAATGCCGTTCTTTCTGAGATAAAGGACGATATCCTTGCGTCCTGTGCGTTCAGCTGTCATAAGGGGGGTTTCGCCTTTGTCGTCTTCAGCGCCCATGTTCGCACCGTTTTTATGAAGCAGAATTATCATTTTGCAGTATCCGCCGTAAGCTGCAAGATGCGCTGGTGTTGTGTTTCCAAGACCCTTTGCGTTCACATTAGCTCCGTGCTGAATCAGAATTTTCGCGGCATTTACATCGCCGATATCGCATGCTGTAAAAATAGGTGTATAGAGTCTGCCGTCCTGTGCGTTCACATAAAAGCCTTCGTTTAGAAGATATTTGATTATCCTTATCTGACTGTGTTTTACGGCGACATGGAGTGCTGTTTCACCTTTATCGTTTACAGCGCGGACAAGAAATCTGTTGGATTCGAATATCTTTCTTGTATCGTTATAATCTCCAGCGGCTACTGTTGTGAAAATGTCGGCGTTTTGAATGAAAAGTGATGAAATGAGAATCAATGCTTTCAATGTTATTCCCCCGTAAATGAAAGTCCACCAAGCCATGAGCAATTAAGTTTTTCCACAATAATTTTAGAAAATAGAAAAGATTTCTTTAATCGGTAAAAATTGATGGCTTTTTAATCTTCAAAATGATAATCCTGTATAATTGTTTTGTGTCAGGTTCCGGAGGAAATATGAAATTAAAATCAATGATCATCTTAGGTCTTTTTTCAATATTAATGAGTGGTTTTCTTTCCGCCGTTAATGAAGACGGAATGAGCGTTTTCGGAGATTCCGAAAGCATTTCTTCGTCTGACGTTTTTAAAGGTGAAGTCTTTGACTCAGTTTCGAAGAAACCCGTGAAAAAAGCAAAAATTGAATTCAAGAATATCAATCTCGGGGTAGGTTATTATACTGCCGAGACCGATTCTTCCGGAAAATTCGAAATCAAAGGTTACATAAAAAATATAATTTACCGTGTGGCAGTTAGTGCGGACGGCTATGTTAACTTTTCTTCAACAGCATCTATGGATACCGATAAAATGAAAATATTTCTCGCACCTGAATGCCGAATCGGCGGTAGTGTGAGTGATTCGGCCGGTAAAAAACTCGAAGGTGTAGACATCAGAATTTCTTCTTCATACGGATATAGTGATGCAGATGAATATGATGATTATAATGTTTCTTCTTCCGGAACAAGAACCAAGCCGGTTGAAACAGCTTCTTCGGGAGCTTATTCTTTCGTCAAGCTCCCGGCGGGTTCATATAATGTAACTTTTTCAAAGGCCGGATATATAACTGAAACCGTTCAGGTTAGAAATATTAAGCACGGTGAATATTTCGATCTTAACATGGTGTTGTTCCGACCGTCTACAATTTCCGGTAAGATAAATATATCAGAACTCAATGTGCCGGCAGTAAATGTTGAGATGTATGCACAGGGGAAATTTGTCCACTCGGCAGTTACTTTTGACGACGGAACATATCTCCTTTCGGACATGAAGCCCGGTGTTTATTCCGTTAGGACAAATCATTCAGGGTTTTTCGAAAAGAAAATTGATAAGCTCAATTTAAAAGAAGGAGAAGAAGTTAAAAACATAGATTTTACGGTAGTTCCCAAAAAAGCGGAGGTTGATGTTTCATCATATCGTTATGTTTTTTCACCCGGAACAACTGTCGCATTTGAGATGCGCACGTTTCGAATTGAAACAGCTGATGTTTCCATATACAAGGTTCCTGTCAGTTTTTTTACAAAGGGTTTACATGATCCGCATTCAGTTGATGTGAAGGCAAACGGTTTTGAAATTCATTCTTCGTGGAAGGAATCGATAAGAGAATTTTCTCCGTTTGAATGGCGGTATCAGACGCTCGAAATATCCAAGCCTCTTCCGACAGGCGGATACTGCATCGAAGTCAAAGGCGAGAATGGAGTAAAGTCGAGAAAATTCTTTACTGTTACTTCAGTCGGTGTTGTCGCCAAGCGTTCACCTTCATCGCTTTTTGTTTACGCGAGCAGTCTTGTTTCAAATTCTCCACTCAAAGGAACTGAAGTTTATGTCTATAAACGTAAAAAAACAGATGATGAATATTACGATATCAACCGCATAGAAAAACTTCCGACTGATTTTGTGACAAAAGCCGTTACGGACGAGAAGGGAATATGCCAGATTAAGATGCCGTCAAATGAAAGCATGATTATTCTCGCCGTTGCTCCTGACAGAAGTTTTGCTTTTTGTGAAAGTACTTCTTCATCCCAGTCGCAAAGCGAGATGAATAAATTCTATATTTATACTGACAGACCGGTTTATCGCGCTGATGATACTGTTTTTTACAAAATCATCGCGAAAAAACGTTCTGAAGTAATGACACCTATCGCCGGAAAAACTTTCGCATATAGAATCATTAACACAAATAACGATAAGATTATTGAAGAGGGAACTCTTTCTCTTGATGAATGGGGAACTTTTAATTCAAAAATAAAAATTCCTGAATCGGCGGGTCTCGGCAGATTTGAATTGCGTGTAGGCGACTCGCTTGACAGTCTTTTCGCACGCGGTTTTTTTTACATCGAGCAGTACCGTAAGCCTGAGTACAAGGTTGAAGTTCTTCCTTCAAAGGAATTTTTTCTAAACGGCGAAAGCGCGGAATTTAAAGTCGATGCAAAATACTTTTTCGGCGCGCCGCTCAAAAATGCCGTAGTCAGATACAGGTTTTATGAAACACGCGACGATTTTTCGGTAACCGACGACAGATATTCACAAAGCACGGTTTATGACAAGCTCAGACTTGAAGGCGAAAAGAACCTTGACGATAACGGAATCGCAGTATTGCGCATTGATACGGGAAAACTTCCATTCGACAGAAAAATTACACTAGAAGCAACGGTTACGGATGCTTCGAATATTAGTATAACGTCTTCAGGAAATGTGCGAATCGGCAGAGGCGAATTTTATATCAAAATCAGTCCCGAAAAATCATTTTATGATTCATCAGAAAGTAAAAAGATATTGATTGAAACTTTTTCGCAGTCCGGAAAACCCGTGAGTGCTGATGTCGAAATAAATCTTTTTAGATATATATGGAAACCTTATCACAGAATTTATGTGCATGAAGGCAAGGCTTTCTTTACGAAAAAGATATCGACCGATTCAAAAGGAAAAGCCGAAATTATTATTCCTGCCGCGAAGGATTCATCCGGCGAATTTGATATAATGAGCAGTGCAAAAGATCGTTTCGGAAACGAGATAAAAGCATCAAAAGTAATTTTTATTTATTCTGCTTCTTCAGACGCCCGGTCAAAATTCGGAAATCTGGAGCTTGAGATAGATAAGAAAAAACTTGATAAGCCTGAAGAAATCACAATTCTTCTGAAAAGCCGTTTTACTGATGCTAATGTGTGTCTGACTGTTGAAGGGCGCGATGTCTATGCTTCACGTCTTGTAAAAATGAATTCAAACGTGATAGCGGTCAAGCTTCCTGTAAAAGATATTTATGCGCCGAATTTTTTCGTTACAGCTACGATGCAAAGAGGGCGCGCTCTTTATACCGCACGCGAGCAGGTTACTCTTCCCGAAAAAGACACATCGTTGAAAATTACTCTTTCAAGCGATAAGGAAAAATATTCACCCGGTGAAAAAGCGAAAATCAAAATAAAGGCAGTCGATGTAAACGGAAAACCCGTTAAGGCGGATCTTTCTCTTGCTGCGGTAGATGAGTCGATTTTCTCTATCCGTTACGATCACACACCTGAGATAAACGGATTTTTTTATTCGAAGATTTCAAACTGGGTTTCAACCACTTATTCGTATCCGATCAATCTTTATGCAGGTGCAGGCAAAGACGGCAAAACGAAAGTAAGAAGCAGATTTGAGGACACTGCATTCTGGAAAGCCGATATAAGAACCGATGCATCAGGCGAGGCGAGCGTTGTAATAAATCTTCCGGATAATCTGACCACATGGCGCTTGACGGCGCGCGGTCATGACAAGAGCGGAATGGCCGGTGAAACAAGACAGAAGTTTCTTGTGTCGCAGGATCTTGTTTCGAGAATCGGAAAGCCGCGTTTTCTAATTGAGGGAGATGAAATTGATCTGCTCGGAATTGTTACAAGCAATACTGCGCGCGGTCTTTCTAATGTTGATTTAAAATTTACCGCCGACGGAAAAGAAGTTAAAACACCTGATCTGACCAGTGTATCACTGCCGGGTTTCGGAACTCATTCTGTTTCTTACAGATATAACGTGCCTCAGAAAGATGCAGTCGATTTGCAGTTTAATTCTTTTGCCGACAAGGAAGCTTCGGATGCTGTGAAGTATTCCGTTCCTGTTGAAAAACGCGGAAGCCGTTACCGTCTTTTCGGAATTGCAGAAACCGGCAAAAAAGCCGAACTCAAATTTCTAAAAGATTCATCAGACTTTGAGTTTGTGCCGGAACGTGCGGTAATCACTTTTAATCCGAGTCCGATATTTCAGATGCTGAATGCGTGCAATTATCTTGTAGAATATCCGTATGGATGCATAGAACAGACAATTAACAGATTTATTCCCCTTCTTGCTGTGCATACTCTCATAAACGAGAAGGGAGCCGGACACTTAATTGAAGATAAGTATAAAAAAAATATTAACGCTTTTGTTCTTGAAGGAATATCACGTGTTCAGTCGATGCAGAATGATGATGGAAGCTGGGGATGGTTTGCCGGCGACAGAGGAAATGAATTTCTGACTTGCTATGCTCTTTCTTCACTGAAGAGAGCCGAGCAAAAAGGTTTTGCTATTTCAAAACAGACTGTTGACAATGCGCTTGGAGCCGTCTCAAGAATGATGAGCGCAAAAAATAATAAAGGATACGTCAGCGGTTATGCCGAACTCGCGAATCTGCTTTATGTTTATTCTTTGTACGGCAAATGGAATAATGAGCTGTATGCGGAATTTACAAAACGCAAAGCCGTTTCATACGAATCAGCTTTTATCATAAATGCTCTAACGGTAAAAAATGACGAACGAGACAAGCAGTTTAAATCAAAGAATATTGATATTGCTATTGAAATTGAGAAAGCTAAAAAAGCGCTTCTTGATTCTGCAGGTAAAGACGAATACGGCATAGTGTGGAAAAGCAGTTACAATCCATGGTCATGGCAGGGTAATGATTCCGAAATGACTGCTCACGCGCTTTCCGCTTTTTGCCGTATCAAAGGAAATGATGATCTAAAAGCTCAGATCGTGCTTTCACTTTCCAAAAGAGCGAACGGCGGAATATGGGTGAGCACAAAAGGCACTGGAAATGTTATTCTTTCTCTTTGCGATTATTTTGACGGAGTGAAAGATCTCGGTGCGGAAGCTTCTGAAATCAAAGTTACGGTCAATGGAAAGAATCAAGTTAGTATCAAATATGATCCGGCTGATAAGAGTGCCGTTTCAGATAAGCTAACGAGGTATGTCAAACTTTCGGGAGAAAAAGGACCTGTTGTGTTTGAGAGTTCATCAGCCGGAGGAAAGGGCTCAACTGTCAGCGTGACTGTAGAAGGAACACTGAAATTTAATCCTAAAGGTTTTACTTCTATATTTAAGTCAAATGAACGTTCTCTTTCCGCACTGAACAATGGAATAGATATCAGTAGAACCTTTTACAGGCTAAAAAGGATATTTGATCTTAACGGAGCGGAATATCTAATTCCGGAAATGATAAAACCTGAGAACGGAATTAAGAGCGGAGATGAAATTATGGTCAAGGTGCGCTTTTCTTCAAAGGAAAATCTTGACTATGTTGCTCTTGAGGATTTTCTTCCGAGCGGTTTTGAAGTGAGCAGGGTCGACGCATACGGCGGAATAAATCAGTACAGCAGAGCCGAAAGATGGGACAACCGTATGGTATTTTTCTTTTCTGAAATGAAAGCAAAACAGGTTTATGAACTTGCCTATACCGTTCGTGCAGAACTTTCGGGGAAATATATGGTCAGGCCGGCTATTGCCGGGTGCATGTACGAACCTTCAGTTCAGGGATGGAGTTTTCCAGCCGAGATTGAAGTGAAAAAGAAGTAATTATCATGCCGGAGGTAATGAACCTCCGGCTTTCTAAAAAATCATTGACCGATTAAGCGCAAAAAGAAGAATCTTTTCTGCGGAGGAATTATGCTTTATAACAAATCCATGAAGGAGCTTTCGGAGCTTCTTGATAAAAAAGAGATAAAATCGCTCGATATAGCAGACGAGCTCATCAGCCGGACTGAAAAAATCGAGCCGAAGATTCATTCATATATAACATTTGATCAGGAGAAATTCGTAGAGCAGTCTAAAAAATCCGACGAGCGCAGAGCCTCCGGAAAAGCGCTTTCGAAATTTGACGGAATTCCTGTTGCATTGAAAGACAATATTGCCGTTAAAAACGTCAAGCTTTCATGCGGATCGAAAATTCTCGGTGATTTCAAGTCTCCGTATAATGCGACTGTAACTGAAAAGCTTTCCGAGAGCGGTTTTGTAATAAGCGGAAAAACCAATCTTGATGAATTCGCAATGGGTTCTACTACGGAATCATCATTTTACGGTGTGACGAAAAATCCTCACAATACAGATAAGGTTCCTGGCGGAAGTTCCGGAGGTTCGGCAGCTGCAGTCAGCGCGTCTCTTGTTCCGGCTTCGCTCGGATCGGATACCGGCGGATCTATCAGACTGCCTGCATCCTTCTGCGGTGTTGTCGGAATAAAGCCGACTTACGGCAGAGTGTCGCGTTTCGGACTTGTTGCCTATGCCTCATCGCTTGACCAGATCGGAACATTCGCGCGCTCTGTCGATGACGCGGCGGATCTTCTTTCGGTGATTTCGGGTTATGATAAAAAAGATTCAACATCCGCTGAAGGAACAATCGATTTTTCGTCTGATAAACTTTCGGGCGATGTAAAAGGTCTTCGCATCGGACTGCCTGATGAATATTTTAACGGTGTGAGCGCTGAAATTTCCGATGCGGTTATGAATGCTGTTAAGGAACTTGAAAAGAAAGGCGCGGTTGTAGAAAAGATTTCTCTGAAGATGACTGAGTACGCTGTTCCGGTTTATTATTTGATAGCTACGTCGGAAGCTTCCTCGAATCTTTCAAGATTTGACGGGATACGCTACGGCAGAAGACCCGATGATGTAGAATCGCTTTCGGACCTTTATGAAAGGGCTCGCAGTGAAGGTTTCGGCGGCGAAGTCAAACGCAGAATAGTTCTCGGAACGTATTCTCTTTCAAGCGGATATTATGATGCGTATTATCTAAAGGCTCTAAAGGGAAGAACTTTGATTATAAATGACTTCAAAGAAGCTTATAAGAAATGCGATGTTATAATGTCGCCTGTTGCCGCAACAACAGCTTTCGGAATCGGCGAAAAAATGAATGATCCGCTTGCAATGTATCTTTCGGATATTCTGACAATTTCAGCAAATCTTGCAGGCGTACCTGGCATTTCCGTTCCTGTAGGACTCGACTCTCAGAAGATGCCTATTGGTCTTCAGATTATGGGCAACTACTTTAAAGAAAGAGACATCCTCAATGCCGCAAAAGCGGTTGAAGGTGTATTCGGAAAATATGAGCCGCAGATATAAGGCGTGCCTTGCTGCAATAACTGCGGCAATTTTATTATCCTGTTCGTCATATCAAAGCGTGTCATTTCCGGCACGCTTTGATTTTATCCATTCAGAAGGTAAGACTCAGATTAAAATGACGACTGAGCGTTTTATTTATGTTCCTTCATCTTCGTCGGATAAGGATGCAATTATTATTGAATCAATGAAAGAATTAGAGAAAGGAAATTTTGTTGAAGCAGAACGGATTCTTCTGGAGCTGATTTATTTTTTTCCTGATGATGAAGAGCTTTATAATAATCTCGGCGTGGTATATGAATCGCGCGGAGATGTTTCCTCCGCGCTTTCCTGTTATATGACTGCCTGCCGTATAAACGGCAAAAGCGTTTTCAGGCATAACCTGAAATATGCTTCTACTCGGCCTTAGATTTTTTTCTTTCGTTAATTTTCAGAACTTTCTTTCTCATTCTTATGCTTGTCGGTGTAATTTCAAGAAGTTCGTCATCCTGAATATATTCGAGAGCCTGCTCGAAATTGAACTGACGCGGCGGAATGAGTTTCACTGCGTCATCAGAACCTGCTGCACGCATGTTTGTGAGCTTTTTGGTTTTGCTCGGATTTACATCGAGGTCATTTTCACGCGAGTGCTCTCCGATAATCATTCCCTCATAAACCGAAACTCCCGGATTAAGGAAAAGAGATCCGCGATCCTGAAGATTATCAAGTGCGTATGCAACTGTTACGCCTGGTTCCATCGCTACAAGCACGCCGCGTGTTCTTGAAGGAATAGGACCTTTGTGCGGTTCGTATCCGTGAAAAAGATGATTTAGTATTCCTGTTCCGCGTGTTTCAGTCATAAATTCGTTTCTGAATCCGATTAAGCCTCGTGCAGGAATGTTGAATTCGAGACGAGTATATCCGTCGGATCCCTGAACCATGTTAACAAGTTCGCCTTTACGGATTCCCATTTTTTCGATAACGACGCCAGAAAATTCGTCTGCTACGTCTATAACCGCATGTTCAATCGGTTCGTGTCTGACTCCGTCAATTTCCTTGTAAAGAACTGCGGGTTTCGATACCTGAAACTCGTAGCCTTCGCGGCGCATATTTTCGACAAGTATAGAGAACTGAAGTTCTCCGCGTCCTTTTACTGTAAATGAGTCTTTTGTATCAGCTTTTTCTATTACAAGTGAAGGGTTTTTTTCTATTTCGCGTTCGAGACGTTCCCATATATGACGGCTCGTTACGTATTTTCCTTCTTTTCCGAAGAAAGGCGAATCGTTTACTATAAAGTTAACGGCAATTGTCGGTTCATCGATTTCGATTCCGTCTTTTGCAACCGGGTTATCAGGATTTGAAAATGAATCTCCGAGATCGACTTTTTCGGCACCTGCTATTGATACGATATCTCCGGCATGAGCTTCAGAGATTTCGCTTTTTTTCATTCCGCTGTATTCGAAGATTTTTGTTACTTTGAAGTTGGATATTTCGCCTTTGCGTTTTATGAGAGCGAGATTATCTCCGGCTTTAACAACGCCGTCCGCGATTCTTCCTGTTGCGATTTTTCCGATATAGTTATCGTATTCGAGCGCGGAAACGAGAAACTGAAACTCTTCAGAATCTGATCCGCTCGGTTCAGGAACATGTTTGATTATGGCTTCGTAAATCGGAGTCATGTCAGTTGATTCATCATAAAGTGTTGTGTGAGCAATTCCGTTTTTTGCGGAAGCGAAAACATAAGGGAAATCGAGCTGTTCGTTTGTCGCGTTAAGTTCTACGAAAAGATCGAATATCATGTCGATAACTTCTTCGGGGCGGCTGTTCGGACGGTCAATTTTATTTACGATAACGATCGGCTTATGACCAGCTTCAAGAGATTTCTTGAGAACATATTTTGTCTGAGGCATTGGTCCTTCGAATGCGTCTACTACGAGAAGCACTGAGTTAACCATTTTGAGAATACGCTGAACCTCGCCGCCGAAATCGGCATGTCCGGGAGTATCTACAAGATTGATTTTGAAATCCTTGTAGTGAATTGATGCGTTTTTAGAGAATATCGTAATTCCGCGTTCTTTTTCAAGATCATTGGAGTCCATTACCCTTTCGTCAACTTTTTCGTTTGAACGGAAAACGCCCGACTGCTTTAAAAGCGCGTCGACGAGGGTAGTTTTTCCATGGTCAACGTGGGCAACTATTGCTATATTTTTGATTTGTTTCATTAAAAGATACCACCTGTGCGGGCAGTATTTTTTAAGCATTGTTATCCGTAAAGAATATTTTTAATGGTTTATTTTACCGAAAGGCTCCGCGTGAAGGCGGATTTCCATAGGAATTTCCGTTAAAATCGACTGTGACTCCGGCAGAAATTCCGCTGTTTTTGCATGCTGAACCGCTCTGAAGATTCCAGTCTGAGGAAGCATTGATAAATTGGGGATTGCTTCCGATTGAATTTGCGTCAGTTGATGATGCTGAACTGAAAGCGGACAGAGAAGTATAAGCCGTACCATTCCAGCCGATGATGTTTCCTGTATTCTCATAAAAACAATTGTAATCGGATTGTATTGCGGGATTGCTTCCGCAGTATAGATAAGTGTGTGCAGTGTTTGTTGAATAGAAAATGTTATTCTTCAGAATTCTTGTTCCGGTTCCGCAAGTGCCGATATAAAAAGACAGAAGGTTGTTGCAGAATGTATTGTTGATAATTTCGAAATTGCTTCCTGTTGCAACATTGTATGCTATCCCCTGTGTTCCAGAAGAGGTGTGGTTTATAATCAAAGAAGAACTTAATTTCAGTTTCAGTGATGCCACGCCGGGTAATCCTGCGCACTGTATCCCGTATTTATTTCCGCTTACCTTACAGCGCGAGATGTTAACTGTTCCGGCCTCGCCTCCGATATAGATTCCTGCTGAAGCGGAGTTCTGTACGGTTGAGTGTGTGATTGAAACACCTGTGATGTTTCCCGCATCCGTATCCGCCTTGATTCGAATTCCGTGGCCTTCGTTTCCGTAGCGGATTCCGCTCCATCCCTTGCCTGAATTGTTTACCGTGCATGAATCAACGCTGATGTTCTGGAGTTTTTCGTTTGAAGATGTTCCGTATTTGAGCACGGAAATTTCAATTCCGGCAAAACCGCATTTGTCGGCAATGCAATTGTTGAAGGTTATATCTCTCGTCAATGTATTGCTTTCAAAAACCTGCGGAGAAAATCCTGAATCGAATATATTCACGGCTGATGAATCGGAAACAGAGCAATTAGAGCTGTTCAGTGTGAATTCGAAGCCGTTGCCGCCGTAAAGTAAATCTGGTGTAAGAGCCAGCACCGCACCTCCGATGTTTTCGGCTTTGCAACCGCTGACTGCTATATTGCTGCAGCTTCTTAAGGAAATCCCGTGACAGCTGTAATTCTTGAAATGAATATTTTTAATGTTGATGTTTGATATGTTTTCTCCATGAATTCCTATAAGATAAACTCCCGCATCAATGGAGTGAGTTGAGGGATCAGCTGAATCTGAACAGGTAATATAAATTGTTCCGGAGAAGAGATTGCCCGGATCATAAGTGAAGACGCCGTATTCTGAGCCTAGTGATGTTTCCGCATTCGTCTTCCAGCTTCTGAATTCCAAAGGAACCCCGTCTTCAAGAACGATACCCGATCCTGTTTTGCCCGGAGTATAAGTCATGGTTTTTTTATAGATATTTCCGCTTTGAAGAGTCCAGCCGGTTTCAGATTTTGATCCTGTGAATACCGGAAGCGAACCTGAGCCGTATGATTCAAAATTTATCGGACTGGATTCTGTTCCGGATGATGAAATCTCTAATGCGCCTTCATAGCTTAAACCGCTTTTGAATAATACCGTATCTCCCGGCTGAAGATTTTGCGAGTTAACTTTTGCGAGGCTTTTCCATGCACTTGATTCGGAATCTCCGCTGTTTGTATCATTTCCAGAAGATGAATTAACATAGAAGAATCGTCCTGATGAATCAGAGTTTCCTCCACCGCATGCAAAAATAAAAATAAAAGCAAAAAAGACTATGTTTCTCATCCGGCCTCGCGGTAATAACCAGAATTTGGAATATTGCCGCATTTAGTAGTTAATTTCAATAAATTACAACTAAAATTTGACCGGTTATGAATTTTAAATTCCGCAGACTTTTGCAATAAGCTTCATGAAAAGTCTTTCAGGAAGAATATGCCTCAAAAAGAGTGTATATCTGGAAGTGAAGTCTGTAGTATAACGCAGACGATTGCTTTCGTCAGTTGCCGCTTTGAAAATTGTTTTAGCATCTTTTGCGGGCGGATATCCTTTTTCGTATGCCGCCGTCAGAAATTTGTACCACGCTTTAAATGACGCACGATATTCTTCATTTATTTTTAAGTCGTCAGGATTTTTCATGTTTCTGTAAAGACTTGTTTTGACCATGCCTGGTTCAACAAGTTTTATCTTCACACCGGTGCTTTTTAATTCATAAAACAGACATTCGCTCATTCCTTCAAGAGCCCATTTTGAAGCATGATAAAAACTCTGGTAAGGGAATGCTGTTCTGCCGGCAACTGAAGACACGTTTATAATGGTTCCTTTCTTTTTGTTACGTAAAAACGGAAGAGCAGCTTTCATGACATTTGCTGTTCCGAAAAGATTTGTGTTTATTATGTCTTCAGCTTCCATTTCGGATGAGATTTCAAACGGCATGTTTAAATATATTCCGGCATTATTGACTAAAACGTCAAAAGTTCCAAAGTCATTCGTTGCATCTTTGATGAATTTTTCACATGAGTTCCTGTCTCTTATGTCGAGTCGGTAGCATTTGACATTCGGTAAGTTATTCAGAATAGTTTCTTTATCCGGAAAGCGCATCCCAGCCGCGACATTCCATCCTTTCTTTTGAAAAAGTAATACTGTTTCCTTGCCGATTCCGCTTGATGTTCCTGTGATTAGCACTGTTTTCATTTTTCCTCCTAGATGACCAATGGTCATAAATGAAACAAATTTTTTTTAACTGTCTGATGCGGTAAAACCTTTTATATAGCATACGCTGATATGGCGCATTAAATCGTAAAAGTTTCTATCAAAAATTTCCATGCCGGGGCGTTTCGTTATTTTTTTTATGGTATCCGAAGGATTCGAAACTTTGAATGCTCCTATCGCGCATGTATAAAGAGAGTTGAGAATTATAATTCCATTTCCTTTTTGTATTGTGTCTGAAGAATTTTCAATAAGAGCGGAGATTTCTTCCATTTCTGTTTTAACATACTTTTTAAATTGAAGAGCCTTTTTGGAGTCGATATTCTGTTCGAGAGTATCATCCAGAATTGAGATAAGTTTTATAAAATTATTGTTTTCGAGAGATGCAATCAATATATTGCACAAGTCCTCAATCGTGATTTTTTTACCGTTAACAGAAATAGATTTAATTGTTTCAGATAGAAATATTTTCCAGTTAGCGATTTCCTTTTCGGCAATAGACAGAAAAATCTCTTCCTTTGTTTTGAAGTAGATAAAAACCGTGCCTTTGGCGATTCCGGCCTGCTTTGCGATTTTTTCTATTGTAATTCGCCCGAATTTCTCAGTTTCAAAAAGTTTTTCTGCGGCAGATGTTATCAGCGCTGTTTTTTCAAATTTCTGTTCGTCCGTAACGGCTCGTTTGAAGTTTTTTGCCATGTAATACACATAAAATGACCGCTGGTCATTAGTCAAGCATCATATTCAATAAAAAACAACTTCGCTATCATTAACAAACAGCCGCGAAATCGCACTGTTTCCCTTCGCGTCAATTGAAACTTCAACTGTTGTTGATTCCATGTTTGATTCTATATAATGGCCTTTATTCTGCGGCACGAAATAATCTTCAACGACGTAGCGTATGGTGATGGAGTTGTCATAAGCGTATTCAACTTTTCCGCGGATAATAGCCGGATAGCGGCCGGATAGTGATTTGATATCTGTGCTGACTTCAGCCGCGTTATAATACGAAGCGGATGCGTCCTTTTCGAGAGCGACATAAATGGTCTGATCCATGCTGAAAGATTTATCGGTCTTTATCTTGAGTTTATCTGTGTCAACGTTTGTGATTTCGTATCTCAGAATTACATAGTCGCCGCTGAAAAGACTCCTAGGATCTACGGGTACGCATTTGAGTATTATCTTTGTGCCTCCGGAGAGAAGTCTTTCCTGCTTGAAAATCATTGAGCCTAGTACGGCAATTTGAGCCGCAACTATGACGCAGAATAATATTTTTTTGTATTTTGTCATATCATTTCACCTTTGTTTATTCCGGCTGATTTAATTTTGCGAGAGAGCGAACGCCGTCTGTTTTCAAGAATAATTCCGGCTGTTATGCCGATGAGGCCGGTACAAAGAAGAAAGATCGAACCTGAAAGCATATCCCAGAACAGATCAAAATACCGAGTTAGTATGTGAAGCACGAAAGCGGATACCATTATATTGAGAAGAGCCTTTGACTGAATGACGGAACTGTAGTACATGTATATCGAAGAAAAAATGACAAGCAGTGAATTGAAGAGCAGTGAATAAACAATCCAAGATGTATTCGGACCTGCTATGAAAAGAGCAGTAAGAGTAAAGACTGAAACCAGTCCGGCGAGGTAGACGATGATTCGGTTGTTCTTGAGAGTTTTAACAAGCCAGGCGAAAAGACCTGCCGCAATTGCAGAAAAAAGAATAATCATTATTATTACAATTCTGTTTGCGCTGAAGATAGACCGCTGTCCGTCTATTTCAAACGAAGCGGCATATACGGATATCCACATCATCGCCGCACAAAGAGCGTGAATGATTGCAGGAGAATATTTGACTCCACGTTTTTTTGCGAGATTCTCAACGAGAACATTGAGAAGAAGGCAAACGACGGCAAACACTATGAATCCTGCAATATATGCGACTTTGTATTTTTCTGAGATAAAAGCGTAAATGACGAAACCGAATCCCTTGACGATAATTACAGAAAACGCAAAAATGTAGGCGAGTATTGTATTGAAAATATCTTTCTTTTCTTCTGTGTGAGAATAATAAAGAAAAAAGAAAAAGAGGGCTGCCATCACGCAGTGAAAACTTATCATCCGCACCTGTAATCCTCCCATCGGTAGAAAGAAAACCAAGGCTGGAAAAGCGCATGCGGCGGTTAAAAATTTAATTGGTCTTCCGCTTTTTCTTATCAGATAAATAAATAAAGTGCATAGGATTATGAACACGATGTATATTGCCGAATATTTAGCGCTTACTCCGAATGATGCGAGTACTCCTGAATTAATTTTTTCGAAAGGCCATGACATTGAAAGAAACGGTAATGTGAAGATGAGCCAACCGAATATGGACATGAGATAACTTGATGGTCTGAAAAGCTCTTTATCCCTGAAATACGAACCGGCACAAAGAAGCATTGCTCCGAGCGGAAGATTTAACAGCCCGGTTAAAAAAATCATCACTTCAAAATCAGATTTGTAAACGTAACCGGGGATGATGGACTGATAATAATAAATTATCAGAAAGCAGAGAGAGGCGATGATACCTGGTACATCTTTCAGGCGGATATAAAAGAAAGCCGTAAGTGCAATGAAAAGCAGATATAAGTAGGCCGGATTATCATATACTGCGAATTCCCAGCAGTTCCATATAAAAAATAAAAGCGATGCAATGTAGAAGCCGAAGCGTTCGCGCATTAGTGCCGCCATGAGAAATACTCCGCCTGCCCATGCAAGAATTCCGTTTGTCGGATGCGCGCTGATGTGATAAATCTGCGCAACAAGCATAATCGCCGCACCGTACGAAACCATGCCCAGAACGAGAAAGGCTCTTCCGATGAGGCGGCTTCGGTTCTCGCTGAAAAGAAACCAGGCGGAAGTGCCGTTACTTGCGATAACAAAAAGAAACACTTGGATGAGTTTAACACTCGGCGGCATTTTTTTCCAATTAGAAGCATAAAATATGATGACTCCGGCAGCCAGGCAGAGAACTGCGAGACCCATTATGACTGAATTCAGGTTAAGCGATTTTTTTGAGGCAGTTTCTTTTTCATGGGATTCTATTTTGACAGCATAGAGTGACTCAATCTTTTGCTGCTGTTCACGAGAAATTATTCCCTGCTCTGTCCATTTGCGGACTTCGCTGAACAGCTCTCTGACGAATGAATTGTTTTTTGCCATGCCGCCCCGTTTCTGCACTGGATTGATTGCTGTGCAGTATGTTTGTTTTGAGTTATAACAACTGCATATATTTTACGTTTGTCCAGCAGTTTTTAGACGTGGGAGCGGAGCTGTTGGAAATATTGATTGCATTTTGCTGTGTTATTTCATTTACTTTATTACATGATCACAATATTAAATTGCGGATGATTTTTAATCATTTGATCTAAACATATTTTAAGGAAGAACTGATGCAGGATAAGGAATATACGGCTTTTGGTCCATGGGTTTATGAAATTGATGAAGAGCATGAAATTCCGCCTATTTTTAAAAAGCATTTTAATCAGGAAAACAATCATTCCATATTGTTTAAAATTCCTATAAATATGGAAAGACGTAATGTCAAGCCTGGAATGCATATGTATGATTACGTTATTGGCGCATATTCTGATTATATTTATATAATGAAAAGAAACGGTGATGATGTAATTTTAAAAAAAATATATTATTCACAAATTGCCGCGATAGAAAATTCAATAGATATTTTAAGGGGAACCTTGGTTATTTATCTGAATTCGGAATTATATTGTATTGTCTATAATGCGGTTTCAAAGGACATAATTGATAAATTTTTAGAGATTGTCAGACAGAATATGGAAACAACGCAAATAGATTTGGTTGATTGTAATAAAAATCTATCTGATTTTAATTTGAGTTTCGGATTCAATAATATATATTCATTATTGTCAAAGAATAATGAGAATATCAGATTCATTGCATATCAGCAAAAAAAAAGAGTGACATATAAAAAAAGAAAATTGTTTAAAATAATGACTGCTCTAATTATATCTCCTGAATTGACCGAGTTGATGATATTGGCAACTTCAAAAGATCTTATTGTTGTATCATGCGGTAAAAATATAAATTTCAGAAATTTTCCGGTTCACAAAAGATCATATTTGTATGTGCCTTTTAAGAGCATATCATCAATCAATATCGACAATGATGAAATTTACAAGAACGTCATTCAATATGAAATTATTGTTGGTAATAATAGCTTCACGTTAAAGATCAGTGCGGACAATTCTGATGTCAGTAAATTGAGTAATATTGCGACAATCATGAAACTGAATGGAATTGAATAAGCTGTACAACTGAAGTTAGGTAAGTTGTTGTTTTATGTTAATAAAATGAAAAAGTTATGCTGATCGTCATATTATATTCGGGAGGAGATTTCTGTGGATGAAAAAATAACCAGACTTATAAATAGCATCTCTCAGGTTTTTATTGAAGATGAACCGGTTTGCGAAAACTGTATACTTGCGCTTATATCAGGGCTACATGTTCTTATTGAAGATTTTCCCGGTGTTGGAAAGACGACGCTTGCAAGAGCTATTGCCGAAGCGAGCGGACTCGATTTCGGACGGATTCAGTTTACGCCGGATATTCTTCCGGGTGATGTTCTCGGCATGAGTATGTGGATTTCCGGAAAAAATGATTTTGTATTCAGAGAAGGACAATTGCATCATCAGATAATAATCGCCGATGAACTTAACCGGGCATCTCCCCGGACTCAGTCGGCATTTCTTGAAGCGATGCAGGAAGAACGCATAACTGTTGACGGAGTTACTCATCTTCTTCCTTCTCCATTTTTTGTAATAGCTACTCAGAATCCAGAAAATTTTTCTGGAACTTTTCCGCTTCCCGAAGCGCAACTCGACAGATTCGGGATATCTCTTTCTATTAATTATCCGAACATTGAGAGTGAAGTCCGCATTCTGAATACTTTCTGTGAATCGAATTTGATAAAAGCAGAAAAGATAACTTCGGCGGATGAGATTATATCCATAAGGGAATCTGTCAGAAAGATTTCGGTTTCTCAGAAAATTTTTTATTTCATAGCAGAAATGGTTTCGAAGAGCAGATCCCGAAGTGACGTCAAGCTTGGACTTAGTCCGAGATCGTCGCTTCATCTACTGTATGCGTCACAGGGCAGGGCATTTATGGAAGGAAGGGACTTCGTGATTCCGGAAGATGTTATCTATGCGGCTCCGATAGTATTACCTCATAGATTAGTTCTTTCACCTGATGCGCGCTTTTCCGGAATTACTCCGAAAAAAATAATTTCTGAAATCGTGTCCTCTGTAAAAATTCCGACTGGATTATAATTTTGATAAGAGTTAATTTCAGAGCGGCAATATTGTATCTGATTTCTCTTTCTCTGCTGTATTTAGCGGCAATGAGTTTTGCCGGTGCGGTTGCTATTGCGTATTATGGCTTATTGCTTTTTCTTCTGATTTCTCTGGCGCTGTTTATTGTCAATTCACTCTCATTGCGCTTTATAGAAATATTTTCCAATGAACATCCCTTGAGAGGAGAAACTATTACCTATAAACTTGCCCTGTCCAATGAGTCTTTTTTGCCTATCGTAGAGTTTTGCATCAAATTCAGAGAAACGGTCGGAGCCGGAGAAAATTATGAGAAGAAGATAAATTGCTTCATAGGAGGAAAAAAATATTTCGAAAAAGAATATTCTGTCATTAGCGAACACCGCGGAGTGTATGAGCTCGGAATTGAACGCGCGGAGATCATGGATATGGCAGGAATATTTGCGTATTCACCGAAAATATTTTTTAGAACTTTTTATGTACGGCCTAGAATTTTCCGTCCGGATAATACTGATTTTGCCGAAAGTCTTAAGGATTCAAGCGGCGGAAACTTCCACGGAGGGGCGGAAATAGATGATCAGTTTTCATCTATAGAAGAGTACAGGGAAGGGATGGATGCAAAAAGAATATTCTGGAAAAAATATTTTTCTACGGGTAATATGTATGTTAAATTATTCCATGGATCTTCGCGTAAAAGTATTGAAGTATATGCGGATATGAGAAAATTCGATGTTCATGGTTTTAGAACCAACGAAGATCTTATTCTTGAATCAGTACTTTCTGTTTCTGCGCATTTGCTGAAAAGCGGAACAAAATTTTCGGTTTATGCTGAAGGAGAAAAAGTTCTCGGAGAAAACTGCGGAATGAAACAGTTTGATAAATTTTATGAGTCGACTGTGTTTATTTCTTTTAACGGACAAATGTCGCCTTATGCAAGTATTCTTTCCGAAAGCAGAATGGGAATAGCAAAAGATGCGATAGTAATATCATCCAGTAGTGATTATTTGTGCGCGGATATTCCTTATCCTGAAAAAATATTGATTCTATATGTCTCTTCACATTCTTCGCCGGAAGATGAAAGATATTTGTCTGTGCTTGAGTCAAAAGGAATACGCGTAAAAGTAATAAGTTCATTCGATGATATTTCAAAGGTCTTTCAATGAAAACTGATTTTGAAAATAAAGAAAGTACAAAGAGGCTTATTGTTTTATTCGTTTATTCGGTTTTTGCTTCTGTCATTTTCCCTTTTATTTTGAGCCGGTATATTAACGGCAAAATGGTCTATCCTGTATTATATTCCGTGTCAGTTATTTTGAATTTTTCGCTCTTTGTAAGTTTTTTCTGCGGAGAAACTAAGAGAAGAATTATTACCGGTATTTTGCATGTGCTCTATTTGTTATCCGGCGTAATGCTTATTCTTTTTATTCTCATGATTCCTTTTGATGCGTATAAAGCGTGGGTAAATGTTGAACTTAAGCCGGAAGGAACAATTTCTTCAATATTTGTAGCTGTATCTCTCTGCTTGTCGGTAATTACTTCGGGTTTTGTTTATAAGCTCGGAATATTTAAGACATTTGTTCTTCATCTTTTTGTAAATTCGGTAGTGTTCTTTGTTTTGATAAATTCGTACGAAATTGTTTTTGCGTCTTTGCTTGTTTTATTTTTTGGGGTTATTCTCATTCCGGAAAAGACCAATTATTTCCGTCACAAATTTAAATTCTATTTTATGATGTTTATCTGTGTAATTGCTATTTCATTTGTTATGTCTGCCGGGATTAAAAAAGAAAAAGGATGGCTGACTTCGTATCTGATTTCGGAAAATTTCAAGGGATTTGTGCTGGAAACATTTCCAAATTCAAAAGAAGCCGGAGCGATAAGCGGCTACGGATTGTTCTACCGTGAAAATGTTTTTGCGAATAAACCTAGATTTTCCGAATCGGAAATATTCAATCTTTCAATTGAAAGCAAAGAGCTTCTGAAAGAATACTATATAAAAATGCGGACATATTCATACTATAAGGAAACTTCATGGTCGGCGCAAAACAAAAAATATAGTGAAGTCTCTTTTGAAAATCCCGAAATTACATTTGATTCGATAGATAGTTCATACGGCATAAAACTATCTGTATCCGGTGATTATCTTCCATATATTCCGTATATGCTTTCATCATCGAATATTAAAGTTAAATCTCAGTCTGCAGTTTCTATCTCTGCTGAAAGTGAAAAGGGGGAGTATCTTTCTTCCGGTCCGCTTTTGAAAAAAGATTACGTTTATATTGCGTTAAATCCAAAATATTTTAAGACTATAAATTATAGCGGGATGAATCTGTCCGTTGAATATAATGACCGTAAAATGACGGCTGATGATTTAATTCCTTATTTGCAAGTTCCTGAAAATATTCGTTTGAAGAAACTTGCTGATAGTTTGAAGTCACGTGAAAAGGGCATCGCCGGGACAGTTGAAAACATTATGAATTATTTTGCAGATGAGATGACCTTATCAGTGAATTTGAATCCGCTTAAAAAAGATGAGGATATCGTTGAACATTTTATCGATGAAAAGAAAGGATATTCTGCGCATTTTGCAACTGCTATGGCAGTACTCCTGCGTTATTGCGGTATACCGTCGAGATATGTGGAAGGATTCAGAATAAGTTCGGATGGAGAGAAGCGGCTTTATGATGTTACAGCATTTAATTCTCATTCGTGGACGGAAGTATATGCGGACGGAATAGGGTGGATAAGAATAGATCCGCTGACATTATTTTTTTATCCTGAAAAAGGAAGAGTATCAAAGATAGAAAAAGATCCCGAAACTGAGAAATATATTTCTGCTATGGAAGGAAGATTAAAAAAGAATAAGTCGGTTGAATATTTAAGTAAGAAATATGTTATCTTTTTATCTTTGTTTGCTGCGGCTTGTGTTTTATTGTATGTAATTTTCAGGTGGAGGAAATGGTTTGTAACCCGTAACAAAAAATATTACCTGCCGCCTGATAAAAAGCTGGCGAAGGAACTCCGAAAATTGACGGATTTATTTTATGATGATGTTTCGGTTCATCCTTCTTTATCCGGATGGATTAAATGGTTCGATCAAATAGAAAAAAAATATTCCGATTCGAAAACTTTGATTCAAGTGAAAGATGTTGTTTTAAAATGCGTTTATTCTCCCGGGAATAATGCAGAATCGCTTAAGGAATTACGTGCTATCATAGCTGATTTGCGCAGTGAAAAGAAAGACCGAACAGATTACTAATGAACGGGTCAATCAGTTGCTTGTATGATAAAGGATAATTTGATTTAGTAGGAGCTGAGACTATTTATGTACATAAAATTCATGTTGAGTTTTTTCAGGAGAAGGTTTATATTTTTCGATCTGGAGAGTTCATGAAGTTTGTCAGATTAGTATCAATAGCTGTTATTCTTGTATCGCATGGTATCTTCGCTGATCAGGTGAAAGATATTCTGAAAATGGCTGATTCTTTCAAGGATAAGAAGGATTATGTTTCTGCAGAGAAGATGTACCTTCAGGCAGAAGAATCGGACCCGAAAAGCGGTTTTGTTACCGCGCGCAAGGCTCAGTTTTTTCTTTTGACGCTTAAAGATTATACGAGAGCTGTTATCGCGTATGAGTCTGCCTATAGCAAGGGTTTTAGGGAGTCGTGGCTTTTTGTGCAGGCAGGCAATTCGTGGCGTTATCTTGGAAACTCAGATAATTCAGAACGGTGGTTTCGTCTTGGAATTGCTGAATACAATCAAAGAATTGATTCTGCGAAAAATGCCGGCAAACCTCTACAGCAGTTGAATGACGGAATTGTTTCAATCTATGCGCAGTTTTGTTCAGCGATGATAGACTTGAAAAATTTTAATAGTGCGTATGCCGTTGCATCGGAATGTCTCAAGCGGTTTCCGGATACAGCGAACAGTTCGTTTCTCAATTATGCCGCAAGAAGTTGTTATTGGCGTTCAGTAGAACTTTTCGGTGCCGGTGATTTTAAGAGCGCGGCAGATTACGCCGAAAAAGCGCAGACTCTAGCTGCTCGTGCGGGCAAAGATTCATCTGCTCTTGCCGATGAATATGCGACGCTTCTCAAGGTTATTAAAGCGGGCGGTGAACATAAATCGGTAAAACCGCTCTATGTTCACCGTGTGAAAGTAATCATTATTCCCGAGACCGATGCAAAAGATGAAGAAAATACTGTGCACGTAAAAAGCTCAGTGACTGATGAAGATGTTTTTATGACAAATCTGTCAGCAAAATTCGTGAAGCGTTTTATCGAAGCGTCAACAGGCGGCAAACTCGGCATGGATATTGTCGTCGAAAAGCCTGAGATTAAACTTTTACGCATAAAAGATAATTCTGATATAGAAACTGAAAACCGCAAAAACCGTACACCTGATCTCGATTATTTTGTATCTCAGAATGAAGATTATTTTAAAAAAAATATTAATGGATTTGATACTTTTGTGCTCATTTGGAGCGCGAAAGAATTCAACGTTGCGAACGGAGGACAGCGGCAGTACAAATTTTCTTGTGCGAATGTTTCCGTTATGCGGGGATATAATCAGATTACTGCGGAGAGAATTTCTCATAACGGCCCCGATCTTCTTCTCCATGAATTTTTTCATACAATCGAAAAACTAGGCCGCGTTCCCGTACAGCATGGATATTACAAAGAGAACAGGCACAATTATCCAGAATGGAAAGGAGTTAACGGAAACGATTATTACTTCTGGCAGCTTTCAGAAAATATACCGAAAGTTCTCAAAGATAAATTCAGTGAAGATTATTCATCATTCAGTTTTATAAAGAAGTATCCGGCTGATTTCGTGCGTCCGAATCGTGCAGAGAGTGCGCGTCCGGAACTTCCCGTATTCGTAAATGTTGACCGTCTTGCAGCAGATAAACGTTCTGCTGTTTATAGGACAGGCATTATCGATTCTGCCGCAGAAAACGCTCCGAAAGATTCACTAGCTGCGATGTTTGCAAAGCCTGAAGATGCTGAAGTAAAAAAATTCGTGAAGGCTCTTCTTGCCGGTATTGACGATCCTTTCAGAAAGGCGAAAATCATTCATGACTGGATAACTCTCAATATCGCTTATGATTCCGATCTTCTGATTCGTCTGCGTAGTGATGCGGATCCCGATGGCGGGAAAGACGCGTTGAGTGCACTTAAATACCGCCGTACTAATTGTGCGGGATTAGCAGATCTTTACAGGATGATCGGTCAATATGCCGGACTTGATGTGCGTTATGTGATTGGAAGCATCAAAACCGGTGGAACGCCGGACGGCGGGTTAATGAGTCACGCATGGAATATCGTGAAGATTGATGGAAAAGATTATATTGTCGACTGCAGTCCCGACAGCAGAATGTATTATACCGGAAAGAAGACCGGTGCCTTAGCTGATTATTCATCGCGCAGTGATCATCTTTTCATTCATCCCGAGGCAAAGCGGATCGCTTATCTCGCTACTAATCCGAAAGATCAAATAGCGCTTCCTTCACTTGATATCAATCAATTCAGCAGACTCCCGCGCTTTACGGTTGCATCATACAAGTACGGTATAAAATTCAAGAAGCACAATAATGCCGCGTATTCAGTTAGCCGCAAAACGAAATCCGGCGGAGGCATCGAAGTTTCGGATCTATATACTCTAGAAAGCCAGCCGCTTGAAATTGAATGTGAGGCGCCGAACGATTCTTTCGCCGACGCAACTCTTTTCGATGATGCGGGGAAAATAATAGATTATTATACTTCGTCACAGCGAAACGGAGGAAGTTTTATATTTAGGTTCTCCGCTCCGCGAGCAGGAGTGTTTACGGCAGTTATTAACGCCAGGTCTCTTTCTCGACCTGAGCAAGTAAATGAGATATACCGATTTGCAATAAAATCAAGCATTACCATGAAACCATGTGCGCCTGTTGTTCAGCGCGGGCACTACGCGGATATTCTTGCTGTTAAAACCGTTTCTGTAAATCGAACTACCGACAGAAAGCGTATTGAAATTGAAATTGATCACCCATCGCAGATCGTCATTGTTTCTATAGTTCGTGATGCACAGGACAAAAATCAGACCGGCAGTTCTAAAAGAAGAACGACAGCTTCGGGATCGATATTCACGTATGATATTTCTCCCGACAGCAAAAATATTATTGTAATATCAGGCCGCCGCATAGATGATACATCGGGAAGGGGTAATCAGCGGATTTTAACTATTCGTTCAGAAGATATTAAATAGAATGAAACAAACTTGTTAATGAACAGTTAGCGATGATGGATAGTCGTCAGGGTGTCGGTAAAGCAGATTCGTCTTAAGAAATATTGTTAAATAGAACATGTGTTTAAGTCATACTTAATTTGCAATATTTAAATATATATTTGACTTTTTATTGCAGGCGCGTGCAGAATGCTCTCAAATTAAACTATTACGGGGGATTAAATGAAAACAAAAATTTCTATTGCTGTTTGCTCTGTTCTTATTGCGACATTCGCGATTGCGGGAAACCCTTTCAAAAAGGCTGTACAAAACACAACTGTTGATGACGTTAAGAAAGTTGCTGATCTGATTGATATGACATTTGGTGACGGACCTGACGGTCCTTTTGAAGTTTCACCTTCAAAATCCGAGAAACCGGTTTTAATCATTCAAAACGATACTGATAGAACAATAACCGTTACAACAAAAGGTCCTACATCAAAAACTTTTGTAGTAAAGAGCAAGAAAACAGAAACTGCAAAAATGGATGCCGGCAAATATCATTTTACGGCATCTGCTCCGGACACCAAGGGCTGTGAAGGCGATGCCGGTCTGGATAAATTCAAAGAATACAAATGGGTTTTTTACATCAAAAAATAACATAATAAGAAACCGGTGTTAAAGCCGGTTTCTTTATTCATGGCTCTATCAAAACTTTTTTCAGCCAGTCCAAAATATATAGCAATTCTTGAATTTACTTTTGAAACCGCGTAAAATATTCTCTTAACGGCTTAGATTATTCATTTATAGGTTCCTTGTGATAACTGCTATTTACAGCTTCAGGTAAAGAGCCGTCTAATTTTTCAGAATATTCTTTTGATCAATATCGAGAAAAATCCTGGAATAAAATAATTTGAATTAATATATAATTTGAATTACGATATGCCGTGTACTGTAGTTTTATTGAAACAGGTGGTGCAGGTATGGATAATAGAGATATTCTGGTTGTTGAAGACGATAAGATAATGTCCAAATATATTTCTGATATACTGAAGGATGAAAATTACAATGTTTCAAATGCTTATGACGGTCTTTCAGCTTTAGAAAAATATGAATCAGGAAACTACAGTGCTATTATAACAGATCTCGAAATGCCGCAGATGGACGGAGTCGAACTTATTCAAAGACTTCAGTCGAAAGAATTTCCTCCGGTAATTATTGTAAGTACAGTGAAAAATGATCCCGATACAATAATAAACATCATGAAAATGGGTGTTTACACTTATCTCCTGAAACCAATCAATTCTGCCGAATTGATTTTTTCGGTCAATAAGGGATGTGAATATTCTAAGATTTTGCGAGCAAACAGGATTTATGAAAAGGAAAAAAATATCCGTTTGGAGAATCAGCTCGAATGGTACAGGTGGCGTGAAAGATTTGTCTCCGGTTCCAGGGCAGGTTCGGGAAGCAGCATTTTTCAGGGACTTCTGACGAGTTTTAATCAGGGTGCTGGATTCGGATCAATGGTTTCTATGATCGATCTTCTTGCTGCAAACGCGAAAAAAGAGAACGGGTATTACAGGATAGATTCTTCTTTTTTTGACGCGATAATTGAAAATAATAAAATTGCCTCAAAGGCATTGGATGTTCTATCTTTTATAAGGGATATTATCGACAACGGTCTTGTTCTCAAAAAGGGGAAAGCTTCAGAAATTCACGATATTTTTATTTCTTCATCAAACGAGCTCAGGAAGTATTCGGATATTAAAAACCAGCATGTAATTGTCAGCGATATCAAGCCTTCTTTCGAAGAAGCCGAAATGCTTTTCAATTATGAGTCGATGCAAAAGGTTGCTAATGAACTTTTACTAAATGCTTTTAAATACTCGGAAAAAGATTCTGATGTTATAGTTCTCTCAGATATGGAAGACGGTAATTTTAGAATTTCCGTGATCAGTATGCCCGAGAAAACGGCTTATTCCGAAAAAGGAATTTCCATAGAATATGAGAACATAATTTTTGAACCATTCTGCCGTTTGACAAAATCCGTTCAGGAATCATACCATACTTTGGAATTCGGGCTTGGGTTGACAATGGTGGAGAAAATCATAAAAGCGCATAAAGGTAAGATTAAACTTTACAATATAAAAGACCATGCATTCGTGAACGGTGATGCTTCCAGGGCGGTTGAAGTAAAAGTCTGTGCCGTTATGAGTATTCCTGTTCTTTCCTCTGTATAACTAAGCACTTTTGCTTAAACATACTAATTAAAATTTTCAGGGATAAGATAGTCAAGAAAAGAATGATTTGGGATCGTCAGATCTAGTTTCTCTTATCTAATGCGAAGACATCATACCTGATTGCAAGATTTGACGTCTTCGCGGAAATGATCATCGCTTTTTATTTAACTAATGTCGCAGAATCGTTTTAAACAGCGTTGCTAAATCTTCTAATAAAAAATGATTGCTTTCAAATCAGCCTTCGGAGAATCAGATTTTATTCATTCGTATTCAAAAGGAGACCTTTTTGAAAAGGAAAACCAAATTAACCTTAAAACTGATTCCGCTTGCATGGCCTATTTGTATCGAGGGTATTACCGGTTCTCTGGTTAATTTTACCGATACATTTTTCCTCAGCAGAATTTCCGACGAGGTCGCTTCATCGGTTGGTATGCTTGGAGCAGTTCTTATGATCGGCTACTGGGTTCTTCCTTCATTTACATCTGCCGGAACTAGTGTTGCCGCCCAGTATATCGGTGCAGGAAGGAAAGATAATGTAAAGCCGACTTATCTTGCAAATCTTCTCATCAGTGTGCTGTCGGGAATTCTTCTGTCGCTGTTATTTTTTCTTGCCTCCGGGAAAATCGGACTTTGGCTTGGTATGACAGAACTTCAGAATTCTTATGCACAGGCTTATGTGGAAGTCATTGCCGTAAATTTTATTTTCGTGGGATTGCGGTTTTCCTATGCTTCTATTCTTGCTTCAAAAACCCTTACAAGATATAATATGGCAGCGACGGTTGTTACTAATCTATTGAACGTTTTTCTGAACTGGGCTTTTCTGTACGGTTTCTGGATTTTCCCTCAAATGGGAATTCATGGAATAGCTTTGGCTACAGTTATTTCTTATGCCGCAGGATTTCTGATTCTTCTTCCGATTGTTCATTTGAGATTGCGGATAAATTTTTACGTTAAAGAATCTTGGCTGAAGCTGAAAAAGGTTTTTCTTCCTATTTTGAAAATAGGAATTCCATCCGCACTGGAACCCTTCAGCTATACTTTTCAGAATATGATTGTTTCGTTTTTGGTTATCAAATTCGGTGTTGAGGCTATGAGTGCCAATACGTATGTTTTGCGACTCATTCAGCTTGATCTGACAGTTTCGTGGTCATTATCAACAGCAGGCCAGATAATTATGAGTCACTATTTGGGAGCAGGAAACTGGAAGGAAGTGGACCGATGTTACTGGAAGGTCGCAAGATATTCATTAATTTTTGCCGCTATTAATCTTATCATATATACTTCATTTCATGGAATCTTTCTCGGAATTTTTACAACTGATCCTGCAGTAATTTCTACAGGGTTTTGGATACTTCTAATTTGTATTTTAATAGAACCTATCCGTGCAATAAACATTCTCAGCGGTCTTGCTCTAAAAACAGTAGGAGACGGAAAATTTTCTGTCACAATCAGTTTTATATTCATGTGGGGTCTTATTCCTGTAATTCTTCTGGCTTCAAAATTCGGTTTCGGAATTGTCGGACTATGGGTATGTCTTTTGTTGGATGAATCTGTCCGCGCTATTATCAATATCCGGAGATGGCGGGGAGAAAGGTGGAAGAACAAGTCGGTTATATTTGAAGAGAAATCTTCCGAAGCGGTTGAGTATTGTTAACACTATCTGTTACTTTCTTTTTGCAAAAAAAGAAAGTAACCAAAGAAAAGTTGTCGCTCAGTCGCCGAGCGGCTTTTTCCGCTTCGATTTTCGCACCGCTTTCAGCGGATTGCGAAAGCTCAGCTTATAATGTATTCGGCTTCGCCGAATGGTTTAATGGTTTATTCTGTTATTAATTTCTTTTTGTGAGCACGTGGTCATGCCGTCCGCAGCCAGTGGATTGTGCTTGATAGTGAATTGTTTAGCGGAGAGCGGAAACGGGAATATTTTTGTTAATAATCATATGAAGCAGATCTTATTTCTTATTAAACTGTTCTTGAATAACCTTTCGAAGTAATCAGAACACCTTGGACTGCTTCAATGTCTTCAACCATTGCGATAAAAGTTTCAACATCCTTCACGTTAATTATTTTATTATAGTATTTTACATCAATAATCATCTTTATTCGCTTTCTGGCCAAATATGTATTAATTGGAATATCAATCTGGCACTTAGTTTTCGAATAACGACCAACTATTTTTTGATTATAAGAAATTATTGTATTCGGATAAGCCATTGTAAATTAATCATGGATCTAGATTTCATTTTTCCCCAATTCATATACTTAAACGCTATTATATTTTTGTCCTGTTGTATAAAGTTTTTTGCTCTTCCGCTACATGGCACGAATGAATCAATGTTTTCTAAATTTATTTATCGATCGCTTCTATTTCGTCCAACTTTCTGGTTAATGTTAACATTTTTAATTTATGAGTTCTCTTATTTCATTTGCATTATTTGTATCTTGATTACATTTTGGTGATTCCAATAACCGTTTGTAAAAGTTCTTCACATCAAGATCTCCTAGTATGTAGTGTACTTGGCTATTTCTTATTCCTATTTCTAGTAACATTTCTATTTCTTTATCTGTCCAATCGCATATATTCTTAATTGAATTAATAACTATATGAGTATTTGTAAAGCTTAAGCTACTTTCGAGTGCTAAAATACCATTCATTTTTTCTTTTACTCGTTCCTGCGTTTTTTCATCATTTGTTTTGTAATTATAAACTTGCTCTAATTCGTTTTCCATATGATAAGACTCAAGTAATTCATTAGAAGAAGTTCGTTCAATTATCGCTTTTATTAACTTCTCTAATTCGGAATTTTCCGAATAATCAGCTGGTCTAAAATACTTGATTCGATTTTCTCGTATCATTTTGTAAACCTTAGTTTTGTCCATAGTATGAGCATTATATACGCCAATTGAATGCCCGCCATAGGAATTAACTAATTTCATGCAAGGAATATCGGTGTCACTATCTCCAATGTAGATTATATTTCTAAACGGTACTCTAATTTTATCTAATGAGAAGCTATCATTCACACCTTGATCATTTATGTCTAAAACTCCTTTTTGAATTCTGAATAGAAATTGTGTTTTATTTGTATAGTTTATTGCTTGCGCCGGCCAACACGCAATACCATAATCGTCAAAATAAAAAGAGCTTGCATATATTTTTTCAAATTCTTTGGCAACAGATGTTCCTTCAATCATTTCTTTTAAACCAGAAGAAATGACATAATGTTCAATAATAACGTTTCTCGTTTTTCCATAATCTCGTATTCTAGAGAACCAATCTTCTACACCTGGGAAAAGAGTTACTTTAGAGCCATACTCTTTTAATACTTCATTTGTTATGCGTTTCTTCCCAACAGCGGTTTGTAGCATTGTATACATGTAGGCTAGGTTTTGGTCCATTCCATTATCAGAAGCAAGCTTGTTTGATCTTTTCCAAAAATTTTTTACATCATAACCTACCGACTGAATGAATCCTTGCGCCTGCATATCGTCGGGGGATAAGGTTTTGTCAAAATCATAGCAGATAGCTAAAACAGGTTTTTTTTCTTTTTGCTTTCGTGAATATTGACCAGTCATTTAGTATATATTCCCCTTTCTTGCTGTTATTTTCTGAATTGATTTTGTTCGCTTCCCCGCTAGCATCAGTATTATCTTGTCATCTGTCTGTCATAGGTCAGGTTTTGTTCATAACTAATATAATTTCTACAACTAAATTCGTCTAAGTGGTGTACATTATTCCTAATCAAGAAATACTCGCATACTTCATTCCATCGAATCTATTCTTCCTCCAAATCTCATTCCGCAGCTTCATTGCCTGCTTCAGAAATCATTGCTGTCGCACTGCAAAAATCGCCATTACATAATCACTAAAATCTTTATGAAAAATATTTTCAAGAATGTCAAATGCAAAATAAACCGCTTTCTGCAGAAAATGTTACGCGTATACTGAGCGAAGCGAATAAACGCGTAATGATATTACAAGATGAATGATTTATGAAATCACGAAAGTGCGCTAAGCACTTCAAATAAAGACTAATGAGAGAAAAGTAATTTAAGGGGTCTGGGGATATCCCCAGTGCATTTTCTTTGCGGTTCTTTCTTTTGGGCATTCAAAAGAAAGAACCAAAACGGATTTAAAGGTGCGGAGCACCTTTTGTGTTTTGCATGACACCATGCAAATAGTGGATTTCAAAGGCGAAGCCTTTGACAACAAGTCCGGTGACCGGACTAAAATTTATCTTGACCATCAACCATCCCATGAAATTCTCACAGTATGACTGAGTTCATGAAAGAAATTGATATAGAAGAAATATTTTCTGAAGACGGTGTGCTGTCTAATGAAGTCGATGGTTTTGAGCCGCGCGAACAGCAGGTAAAGCTTGCGCGTTTCATGGATGATTTTTTCGCCGAAGGCGGCAGTGCGCTTGCCGAGGCAGGAACGGGAACCGGAAAAACTCTGGCATATCTCATTCCTCTTGCGAAATACTGCATTGAAAACGGAGAGCGCGCGGCTGTTTCTACTGAAACTAAATCGCTTCAGCTTCAGTTGATTGATAAGGAAATTCCCCTTATAAAAAAAATATTCCGTGATAAATTCGGCGCAGAGTTAAAGGTGTCGCTTTGTCTCGGTTCGTCCAATTATCTCTGCAAGCGGAGATACGCCGAGATGATAAACACGGGTCTGGTTCCGCTTACTGCTACAGAAAAAGATCTTCAGACGATTGAGTCATTCGCGAAAAAAAATCGCGTTACTACAATGTTCGATGCCGATGTTTCAAAAGATTTATGGAACAGTGTATGCCGCAAAAGCGAATTCTGTTTTGCTGCTAAGTGCTCAAGATATTCTACATGTGCGTTTACTCTTGCGCGTGAAGAATGGAAGGAAGCGCATATTCTAATAATGAATCATTATCTTTATTTTTCTAATATAGCACTTGGCAAAAACTATCTTCCGAAGTTTGAAGTGTCGGTGCTCGACGAGGCGCATTCTGCCGAACAGATCGCGAGCGAACAGCTCGGCTTCGGGTTTTCTATCAACACGATTTCTTCAGCCGTTTATTTTATGCACTCAAAAGAACGCAAACAGGTTCTTGGTGTAATCGGCGATTCAGCCAAAAGAAAAAATCTCGAGGAAAGTTTCAACGAACTTGATGTTGAAAATAGAAAATTTTTCATGAGTTTAGCGCAGAAGGATATGTTTGCCGGCAGGCGTACTTTCAGCCTTAAAGAAAATCTCGATTGCGGCGATGATCTAATCGAAGCGATGAGCCGCGTGCTCAAGGCTTACGAAGAATGCAAAGATTCGGCAAACACCGAAGCTCAGGAATACATGATTCTTTCATCCGCGAAGAACGCGGTGTTTGAAGCTAAGCAGTCGTTGATGATGCTTTGCGTGCGCTTTGAAAATGACTGGGGATACTGGGCTGAACTTGATGACCGAAAGGAAATAAGCCTGTACGGAATTCCTCTTGATGTTTCATCATACATGAGAAGCGAAATATATGAAGCGTCGCATGCGACTGCTTTCGTCTCAGCGACACTAAGCGTCAACGGAGATTTTTCTTTTATCAAGCATTCGCTCGGCGCAGAGGATTCTTCGGAAATAGCTCTGGGTTCGCCGTTTGATTATTCGAGCAATATGGGGATTTTTATACCTGAGTCTTTTCCTCAAAGCGGAAACCGGGAGATAGCGGAAAACACCGCGAAGATAATTCACGAAATTGCCGAGCTTACCGACGGAAATACAATGGCTCTTTTTACTTCATACGATTCATTGAATATGGTGTGTGAAGAGCTCGAAGAAATCTCAGACAGAAAAATATATTCGCAGGCTGATCTGGATGCTTTCCGTGCGGCGAAATATTATATTGAAAACCCGGGTTCGATTCTGCTCGGCACGCATTCTTTCTGGCAGGGCATAGATCTAAAAGGTGATCTTCTAAAGTCGCTTGTAATAACAAAGCTTCCTTTTCTTCCGCCCGAAAGACCGGATGTCGAAGCGAAGTCGAAATATATCGAAAAATGCGGCGGAAATTCTTTTTCGGGGTATCAACTGCCTGCGGCTGTTATTAAATTTAAGCAGGGGATCGGAAGGCTCATTAGAAGTAGCGGCGACTGCGGCATTTTAGCCCTACTTGACACGAGAATTGTTACTAAAAGCTACGGTCGTGTTTTTCTTTCATCTCTGCCTCATAAAAAAATAAAGACGAAGCTTTCACTTTTCGAAAATTTTGCCGAGAGATCTTTCCGCAAAACCGATAATATAGATGAAGCCTAAAATGTTATTGACTGCTGTGAAAAACAAGTTCTATTAAAAGCATTACTATTTCGGGGGATTTCAGATGAGAAAAAACTGTTTAATATTTCTTGTACCGCTATTATTTTTTGCGGTATCATGCGGTTTTGAGCTTCCCCTGAATGAAATGTCTGCCGCAAAGGTTTCTCTTTCTAAAGCAAAATCAGTTGATGCTGAAAAATTCGCTTCAGACGAATACTCTGCTGCGTCTGATTTTCTGATGAAGTCTCATGATGCTATCCGAGATGAAAAGGCTGAAGATGCCAAAGCAAATGCGGTAAAAGCTAAAACTTCTGCCGATCAAGCTTATGAAAAAGCTCTTCCTCTCTGGTCGGAAAGTTATCTTACCGAAGCCAAAAAAAGTGTTGATGAGATGAAATCCTCGGGATCTGAAAAATTCGCGCCTAAGGAGAATGATGCTGTTATCAAACTTCTTGCCGATGCCGAAAAAGATTATTCTGATAAAAAATATTTTGAGTCAAAAGATAAAAGTGTTCAGGTAAAAGCTCTTGCCGATAAAACAAAATTTAGTGTACTTGCCGCGATTAATTCTAAAAAAGGTTCTCTGAAGAACCGCCTCAATGCTCTCAAAGCCTCTCTTTCTGATCTTGAGTCTGACGGAGCATCAAGACTATTTTCTGAAAAGACCGAAACAGCTAATGCGAAAGTAAAATCCGCGGATTCTAATATAAATGATACAAAATTTGATGATGCCGATAAAGACCTTTCTGATGCGGAAGCAATTGTTAATGAACTTAAGATTTCTCTCGGCGGCAAAAAAAAGACTGCATCGGATAAAATCGCAGCGGTTGAAAACGAACTCGCGGAACTTAAGAAATCGGCTGATAAAGATGTAGCAAAGCCCGAATCTCTTCTTTCGGATGCGAAAAAGTTTAATGCTGAAAAGGATTATGATTCGGCAATTGTTAAGTGCGACGAAGCTCTTGCAGAAATTGACCGCCTGAAGACTGAGACTGCAAAGGTTGAAGTTGAAGAGAAAGCAGTGAAGGATGCTGTTGCTGAAACAGTTAAAGATGATGACGGATTTCCTAAAGAATATATCGTCAAATACGATAAAAAGAAAAGAGACTGCCTGTGGCGCATTGCCGGAAATTATTATGATAAACAGTACGACATGTGGCCTTTGATTTACATGGCGAACAGAGACAAGATAAAAGATCCTGATTTGATTTTCCCGGGTCAGAAGCTCGTAATTCCTTCACCGAGTCTTTATTATAAGAAGAAAGAAGATGAATCAAAGAAGGCTGAGGAAGTTTCATCCGATATCGAAAATATAAATTCATCAGGTATTGAAAACAAAGACTCCGGAACAGTTGAAAAAAAAGATTCTGACAGAACGGAATCCGGAACTGAAGAATCGGGTTCAGTTGATAAAACAAAAACTGAAACTGACGGACAGAAGATTAACCAGGATTCATCAAAGAAAGAATCAATTGAATCAGAAAAAACTTCTTCTGCTACCGGAAGCAAAGTTAACGTAAAGAATTCTGATAGTAAAAAAAAAGCGGTTAAGTCCGAACTAAGCCCGAAGTCTGTTAAGACTGATCAAGTAAATAATGCTGCATTGGATAAAGAAAAGGCTCCATTAGAAAAAAATACTTCTGAAAAAAAAACATCTGAAAATAAAGATTCAAAGAGCGCTGCTCTAAAGAACAAAAAGGCTGGACAAGCAGAAGCCAGTTCGGCTGAAAAAAAGAAAGTTTCCTCTGACTTGACGAAAGATGAAAAGGTTTCGAAAACTGACTCGGCAAAGACAGGAACTTATAATTCTGTAAAAGACAAAACTAAAACGGTTGCTTCTGCTAAAGATGAGAAGTCAGTTGAGAATAAAAAAGCCGGTTCAACCGAAGCGAAAACCGGAAATAAAAGCGCAGAAACAAAAGCTGTAGCTGATGATTCTGATGAAGCGCTTTTTAACGCTATAAATAAATATGAAAAAGATCCGGTTGAGAAAGATACAACAGCTGAAAAAACTAAAAAATCTCCTGAAGAAGATAAACAGCTGAAAAAGCCGGACAGTACTTTTGATATCATTACAGAGCATTCCGGAAAATGAAACTTATTCTTTTATGCTTTTTTATTTTTTCATTTATCTCTGCTCGAGAAATTAATCCCGACAGCATTTATTTCAGGCAGAACTCAAAATCATTTCTGAGTCTGACTAATGCCAAGCTTGATCTTTATAGGTTCGCGGGAGCCTTTGAAGCGGATAGCGGTGTTGCTTTCTTCGGATGGATCTCGCCTTCGAAATTGTTTTATGTCAAAGAATTCGAAAATCCTCTGTTCTTTGTGTGTATCGAGTATGATGTTTCCAAACGTTCAAAAAGAGAGCTGTTTCGTTATAACGGAATAGTTCAGTCCGCTAAAGCTTCTCAAGACGGAAGGTTTATTGCAGTCAAGAGAATGACCAGAGAAGGTTACCGCAAGTTTTCAACCGAAATTATTATAAGAGATATTAAGACCAATGTTTCGGATATTCTTTATCCGAAGAATCCTTTCAGTGAATTTTCATTCGATAATTCTTCAAATCTCATTTATGAAAAAAAAGGGATAATTGAATATAATCCGTTTATGCGTAAAGAACGGGTAATTCTCGGTGAAGAAAAATATTCAGCTGTGCAGAACAGCAGTGTTTCGGCATACCTTTCTCCTTCGGCGTCCTTTGTCTTTCTTCTTACAGGCGGCGGAGGAAGTTACAATGCGTATATTTTCAAAAACGGATCACTTTATGCGGAAGTTGACGGAGTAACATCCGCATCCGAAGCAGGATGGCTGAATGAAAACGAAGTTTTTTTCAGAAGGGGCGGAATAGGCAGTTATTCGCTATGCGCGTTTTCGCACTCATCAAAAACATATAGAAATATTTCTCCTTCATCATATAATACCGCATCAGTCTTTTCGCGTGAGCGTGTCTCATTTTCCGTAAACGGTTCGGCGGGATATTTTGATTCTTTAAGTTCGGCTGTGCGCATGCTTCCGCTTGACGGCGAGGAGCTTGCGTTTTCGCATGATAAAAACAGATTCGGTGTTCTGTTTTCTAAACGTCTTTTTATTATGGGAATATCCGATGTTTCGTCTTCAGAATACCGTCTCAAAAAGATGATGATGGAAATTTCGGGTATTTATAAAAAAACGCTTGAGACTGAAAGCGACTGGGAAAACTCTTATGCTTCTGAATACATTAAGAAAAAAATAGAAATTTATAATACTTACAATCGGGAAAACAAATGAACAGCTTAGTCGCATTATTTCATAAATATTCATCAGAGCCGGCAGTGGTTTTTGCAGTCGGTGCCTTATCTGCACTGCTGCTTCTTCTTATAATAACCAAGGTCAAAAAATATTTTGCCTTCATACTCACTGTTGTAATTGTCATTGCACTTGCATATTATCTCAGCGGGCGGAAGTTTTCCGATATCAAAAACATCGGAAAAGAAGATGTTAAAAAAATCAGTGAAGAAGCAAAGACTAAGGTCAAAGAAGATTTTTCCAAGGGTCTTCCCGGACTTAAAAAGTGATAAAAACCAAAAACATTCTCATCGACGGATTTAATCTCATTTATAAGTTTCCTCATCTTGAAGAAATGATGTACGAAAAAAATCTGATAGGAGCGATGCAGGGTCTTGTTGATTTGATTGCAGAGTACTCCGTGAAGGCGAAGAAGAAGCCAGTGATTATTTTTGACGGAAAAAGAAAAGAGGGTGATAATACAGAAAAGGAAAAAGTCAAAGGAATTCAACTGGTTTATTCTCATGACTTGTCAGCCGACTATCTTATAATGCAATCGATTAAATATGATAAACAGCCTAAAATGACAACTGTCATTACTTCGGATAAAGCGATAATAGGTTATCTTAGAAAGTTCGGGACACCAGTGGTAAAAAGCGAGGATTTTGCTCCTTTGGTCACAAAGGTTCTGGATGAGACCGAAAAACCTGAAGAGAAACCATCAGACGTGAGTCTCAGTGATGAGGAGCTTTCTTTCTGGGAAAAGCTTTTCAGCAGTAATAAATGAATTAGATATTGAACATTTAAAAATAATGACAAATGACCGGAATTATGTTATATTATATCAGGTTGTGAAATGAAAAAGCTGAGTTTATGCTTTTCGGTGTTTTTAATCTATTTTTCTCTTAGTGCTGATGCATACAGGATATTGGGAATTGAAAAAGGCAGAAATAATATTCAAGTTGGTGTTTTTGTGCACCAGATAGGTTTTTTGACTTATCCGATTCTTGGAGATAATATTGAGTTTGAAAGAACACCTTCATATAAAAGGTTTTTCATAGAGCCTCAGATAGGTCTTTTCGGCTTATCAAAGATTCACCCAGTTTTTGATGCGTCTTATAAAAAGATATTTTATAGAGATGATATGACCAAAAGTGTTGTTCTTAGCGGATCGGTAGAGTTTCTGAAGAAACCACTTGGGATTCCGCTTGTTCCGTATTACAGATATGTGCATACTTTGAAGGATTATAAATCGCATGAAGCAGGATTAATGATGACTATTCCGTTTAATGTAATAGGAAAATAATGCTAAAGTTTTTTAAAGGCTGTTCCGATAATATTTTGCACAAGATTTCGGATTAATCCGAAGGAGGAAATATGGAAGGTGTTAACTCGGTTGTTTCCGGCATAGCAGATATGGGAAGTCTTCTTAAAGACATTACCTCAAAATCTATGGGTCTTGAGGAAAAGATGATGCAGCAGAATGTCATCGAAAAGGTTTCTAACGCGAGTATCGGTCAGAATATAGACATAACAGCTTAATGCCGGATCTCTCCGGCATTAAGCTGAATTTAATCATTGATTATTTTTGATCTGCTGAATATTTTAACATATTTTCCGTTTTTGCAGTTTACATTGTAAATGTATCCTTCTTCGACAACTGTTCTTTTTTTGTCCCATTGCTGACTATTAATGACTTCCTGAATGTTGTCCTGATCATATATCATTCCACTTTGGTCGAAATAGTAGCGAGTGTTTTTTTTGATTATAAGTTGTCCCTTTCCGTGTTTAACACCGTCTGTGTAATTTCCTCTAAAAATATTGCCGTCTTTAGAAATAAATTCTCCTTTTCCATTTGCGAATCCGTTTGAAAAAGTTCCTTTGAAAACTGCCCCCGAAGAATATGTGATCATGCATTCCCCGTCAAGGCTGGATTGTTTCCAGGTTCCTTCATATTTGTCGCCGTTAGGAAGAACAAATAATCCGGTGTTGTTTTCGGTGTCTCCGCTGATTGTTTTTCCGTCATATTTTGTCAGAAAAAGATCTTTCATTGCATCTTCAAATGTCTTTAAGTATAATGCATTTAACGCACTGTATTTATCTGTATATTTTCTATTTTGCGGAACCGCATCAGGTATCATCGGGAGTTCATTGTAGCCGGAAGTCGTTAACCCTATTATGTCCATTATTGCGGCAGTTTTATTACCCTTTTTCGAGTTTTTATCGAGACTATCCATTAGCTCTCTTTCTTCCTGCTCTGCTTTTGCTTTTCGTGCACGGTTTTCAAGTTCCCTCAATCGGTTTTCCTGAATAATCTGCTTTCTTCTGGATGAAAAAGTGTCTTCTGAATCATAAAAGTCAATGATCTGTCCGTTTTGAGAAATAGTTAAAGCTCCTTTATCTTTTTCAGCATTAACGATTTTAAGTTTTACTGAGACAGATGTGTCCATCTTCATTCTTGACTGATAGAACTGCGGCCAGTCAGAAAGATTTTCCTCAACCGGCTGCAGATCATCTTTGTCTGAATATACTTCATTGTAAAAAAATGGTACTATAACATATTTCATCCCTGTTTTTTCGGCAATGATTCTTTCTGTTTCATTTTCTTCAGTATAGCTTTCTGAAGCTTTATACTTATTGATGAGTTGTTTCATCGGTTGAAAAGCCTTAACTAAAAAGCTGTTGTTTTCTGATAAGACATTTAAATTATAAATATTTACATTTTTTAAAATAGAATCAAAAGAATTCCAGTTATTGTTATTAATCAGCTTTTCCTTTGAATTTGAAAGAAGAATAACCGCGATCTTTGAATCATTATCTTTTGCGGCATCTTTTTGCGGATCGTGGCTGAAGAATAAAGAATCCTGATCAGAAAAAGTTATAGGATTGGAACCTGCATCCAAAAATGCGAAGTTGAAAAGCATGATTGCAGTAATAAAAAATAATTTGGTTTTCATGTTGCTCCTCTGATTACTTTAAGTTTATTTATGATGTATTTATTAACTATATGTTGCAGAAAAGATTGATTTTATTGAAAACCATTTTATTTGATAAATACTCTTGGAACCCTTTTAGATATATTGCACGTTATTTCGTACGGGATCGTGTTGACCGCAGTAGCGAGTGTTTGAGCAGTTATTGTCTCTTTCCCAAAAAGAATGACTTCTTCGCCTGTATCGTAAACATCATCGAAAGTGTTGATTAAAATCTGATCCATGCAGACTCTTCCTGCAACAGGGTAGAGTTTGTTTTTTATTATGACATGCGCATTATTTGAAAGAAGCCGGTTATATCCATCTCCGTAACCGATTGCAACAGTTGATATGTTAGAATCTTTATCCGGTGCATAAGTAAGTCCGTATGAAAGACCCGTTCCTTTTGTTACTCTTTTTGAAAAAATAATTCTGCTTTTGAGAGTCATCACCGGAATGAATTTATCTTCAGTTTCTACCGGCGGATAGCCGTAGCAGACGATTCCCGCTCTAACCATGTCAAGGTGCGTTTCTTTGAATTTTAATATTGCACCGCTGTTTGCCATGTGTTTTATGAGTTTGATGCCGCTGATGTTTTCCGCAAGTGCCGCCGCCGATTTAAATTTCTGTATCTGGGTCTCATTGAATATACCGTCGTCAGTATCGGACACCGGCATATGTGTGAATATTCCTTCAAGCTTTATGTTCTTTGATGAGAGTAACAGCTTGGTAAGTTCTTCTATTTCGTCGATTGAGCAGCCGATTCTGCCCATTCCGGTGTCAGTTTTAATATGAACGCGTATAGATTTATTAATTTTACTGGAAAGATCAACGAGCATTTGTGCAAAAGGAATATCGGCAATTGATATTATAAGTGAATTGTTAACAGCTTCCATGATACAGTTATCGTCATGAAGTATCAGTCCCAGAATGAGAATGTCGGATTTAATGCCTGCGTTTCTCAGTTCGCATCCTTCTTCAATTGAAGCTATGCCGAAGACATCAGTAAGATTTTCGTCTTCGCAGAATTTTGAAATTTCTGCCGCGCCGTGACCATATGCGTCGGCTTTTACTGCCATCAGAATTTTTGAATTTCGGCAATACTTTCTTAATATGCTCAGATTGTGTTTTATTGCTTTTAAGTCTATTTCGGCGAATGTTCCGCGGCAGTTCATTTTGTTTCCTGTGGAGAAAATTGATTTCTTAAGTAAAAGTCCGAATGAAATCTGAGGTAAGATTGATTTCTGTTTGATTTTATGCAAGAAAAAAAGAAATTAAATGACAATGATTATTGTTAACGTCATTTAATGAATGTATAATGCTTATTGAGCTTCGGGAATATTTCTTGACTCATGCGTCACCTGGAAATGAATTGTAAGTATTCATAATGAAAATGATGTCTTTAATATATGAGGTGATATGAAAAATCTTAAACTGGCTGCACTTGGTGCCGACAAAAAAAGAACAGTCGTAAAGGTCGGCAATGTCAAAATTGGCGAGGATTTTGTTGTAATGGCAGGTCCTTGCGGAGTCGAAAGTGAAGAGCAGATGATTACTACCGCGATCGGAGTGAAGGAAGCAGGTGCTCATATCATAAGAGGCGGCGCGTTCAAACCGAGAACTTCTCCATATGCATTTCAGGGTCTTGGGCTTAAGGGTCTCAAAATTCTTGCTAAAGCCAGTGAGATAACAGGTCTTCCGGTTATCACCGAAGTTGTCGATCCGCGTGATGTTTCGTGGGTATGCGAATATGTAGACATTCTTCAGATAGGCGCGAGAAATATGCAGAACTTTACGCTTCTGCGCGAAGTCGGAAAATCAAATAAACCGGTTCTTTTGAAACGCGGAATGTACTCAACTCTTGCCGAGTGGCTTAACTGCGCCGAATATATCCTTGCTGAAGGAAATCCTGATGTAATTCTATGTGAGCGCGGCATCAGAACTTTTGAAACATATACAAGAAACACTCTTGATCTCAGCATAATTCCTGCAGTAAAAGAATGTACACATCTGCCGATTATCGTAGACCCGAGCCATGGTACAGGAAAAAAATCACTGATCGAACAGATGTCAATTGCCTCTGTTGCTGCCGGTGCCGACGGACTCGAGATAGAAGTTCATTGCGATCCTTCAAGCGCGAAGAGCGATTCGGATCAGCAGTTGACTATTGACGAGTTTAAGCTTTTGATGGCAAAGCTCAATAAAACTGCAGAATTTATGAAATCGGTGATGTAGATTGGATGCCGTAAAAGTTTCATCAAAAAGGGTGAACCGTTCCGTCATTCACGTGGGAGGCGGTTTCGCATCTCTTTCTTCGATGATTGATTTGAAAAATACGATTATCATAACTGAGACGGAAGTTTTCAGGCTCTATGGTGATAAGTTTCCTTCTGTTCCGCTTATTGTTGCAGAAAGGGGAGAAGCCTGCAAGACTATTGATTCTGTTATGAATATATGCGAAAAGCTTCTGTCTATGAATGCCGACCGCAAAAAATTCATTCTCGCAATTGGCGGAGGTGCTCTTACTGACGCAGTTGGTTTCGCTTCTTCCATATTTCTGCGTGGTGTCCGTTTCGGTTTCGTGCCGACTACTCTTCTTTCTCAGGTTGATGCAAGTGTCGGGGGAAAGAACGGAATCAACTTCGGCGGTTACAAGAATATGATCGGCACAATTAATCAGCCCGAATATGTTCTTTGTGATCCTTCATTCTTTAAAACTCTTTCTGATGAAGAATATCTTTCGGGTCTTGCTGAAGTCATTAAACATGCTATTATAAAAGATAAAAAGTATTTTGAAAAAATAAAAAATAATAAAGAACTGATTTTGAGCCGCGATGAAAAATTCATGTCTGAGATAGTTCTCCGCTCTGTTGAAATAAAAGCAGGTGTCGTGAGCCGCGATGAGACGGAGCAGGGTGAAAGAAAACTTCTCAATTTCGGTCATACTCTGGGTCATGCAGTTGAGGTTCTTGAAAAGCTTCCTCATGGAATTGCAGTCGGTGCCGGTATGAATCTTGCTACCGAAATATCCAATCGTCTTGGTTTTCTTTCAGATGAAGACTGCGCTCAAATCCGCTCACTTCTGGATTCGTTCGGTTATCCGCTTTCTTCAGTTTCTTCCGCAGATGAGATCAAGCGTCTGGTTATGAAGGACAAGAAGCGTGAAGGAGAAGGCGTTAATTTCGTACTGCTGAAAGGAATCGGAAAAAGTTTTTACAAAATGATAGATGTAAAAAAAATCGAGGTAATTATAGATGATTTGTGTCGCCCTGTCTGATAAGCAGTCACTTGAAGATATCAATAAGTTCAAATTAGCCGAGCTTCGTCTTGATATGCTGAAGCTGGATGATGCCGAGATCTCGGATGTTTTTTCAAAAAATAAAAATCTGATAGCGACATGCCGTGAAACTTATTACAGCAGGGATGAACGTCTCTTTATATTGAAAAATGCCGTTACATCAGGCGCGGCCTATGTCGATGTTGAAATTGAAGCCGATGCTGAGTTTAAAAAAGAAATTATACCTCTTGCTAAAAGCAAAAACTGTAAGGTGATTATTTCTTATCATAATTTTGATAATACTCCTTCAAAAGATGATCTCGAAAATATTATCATAGAATCGCTCAAAGACGGTGCGGATGTGGTTAAAATTACGACTTTTGCAAATTCTCCTGAAGACGCGGCGCGAGTCTTGTCTCTTTACTGTGTTAACCGTCCGCGTCCGCTTACAGCTTTTTGCATGGGAGACGCCGGAAGAATCACACGTGTTGCATGCGTCAGACTTGGAGCTCCTTTTACCTACGCTTCATATTCTCCGGCAACCCAGACTGCAAACGGTCAGATGTATTACGAAGACATGAGGTATATCTTTGACCGCATTTAAATTATACGCTGTATGCGGAAATCCTGTGCTTCACAGCAAGTCGCCTGATATTTATAATATGCTTTTCGATAAAAACAGCATTAACTCGCGGTATATCCGCGTGCGTCCAGAAAACGCTTCCGAAGCGCTTTCGATTTATGACTCACTCGGGTTTTCCGGAATGAATGTTACCGCTCCCTTTAAAGAAGATATGTTTAATCTGCTTTTGGAAAAGGATGCAGATGTAATTCAAACCGGTGCAGTGAACACAATCTCGGGAAGCGTCAAGTCGGCTTTCAATACCGATATTTACGGAGTCGAGTCGACTCTCCGAATGAAATCGGCTGTGAAGGGAATGAAAGCAGTTGTGCTCGGTGCAGGCGGTGCTGCAAAATCTGCGGTATGTGCATTGAAAAGTATTGGTGCCGATATCACTGTAGTCAACCGCACTGAAGAAAAGGCTCATCTTATCGCTGAAAAGTATTCGGTTAAGCATGCCCCTTTTTCTGAATTTAAAAATGAAATCGAATCATGCTCAATATTGGTTTCGACTCTTCCTGCTTCTGCTTCGGTTTCTGCAGGAGAATATATACATTCCGGAATGATCGTTCTCGACGCTATTTATAAGGATTCATCGCTTGAATCGATAGCCGCAAACCGCGGCGCGAAGTTCGCCAAGGGCATTGACTGGCTTATCAATCAGGGCATAAAATCTTTTGAAATATATACAGGCAAAAAAGCCTCTTATGAAGAAACTGCTTCTTCATTTAATCCCGAAAATGTACTCGGTAAGAAAGATAGAATTGCTCTGATCGGATTTATGGGATCCGGTAAATCAACTGTTGGTAAAATTCTTGCGGAAAAAACAAGAAGGGATTTTTATGATATTGACGGGCTTATTGAAAAAAAAGCAGGAATGACTATCAATGAAATATTTTCAAAATCCGGTGTCGATTATTTCAGAAGTCTTGAAAGTGAAGTGCTGGCTGAAGTTCTGAATTTCAAAAATTCTGTGATTTCGTGCGGCGGAGGAATAGTTCTGCGGACCGAAAATGTTTCATTACTTAAAGAATCGGCTGTAACAGTCTGGCTTTATGCTTCGATTGATTCATCTGTTAAACGTGTAGATTCTTCGCGGCCTCTTTTGAATGTTGCCGATCCGGCTTTACGGGCGCGGGAACTTTTTTCTGAAAGAATAAAACTTTATGCCTCGGCATGTGATCTATTGGTTTCAAACGAAAATAAAACTGCTGAAAAATGTGCGGAAATAATTTATGAAGAAATACGTTAAGATATCATCTGTAAAAGGCTCAATGCGGATATCCGCTTCCAAAAGCGCCGCTCAAAGAGCCATTGCCTGTGCACTTCTTGCGAAAGGCGATTCTTTAATCAAAAATATTGATCTGTGTGACGACATCGAAGCTGCTGTCAGAGCTGCAAGTGCTCTGGGTGCAGTTTTCAACTGGAACGGTTCATCACTTAAGGTAACTGGCGGACTAAAAAAAACAGGTGCTTCGATTGACTGCGGTGAAGCCGGTCTTTCAATGCGTATGTTCGCACCGATTGCGTCACTTCTAGATGATGAAATAACTTTATGCGCGAAGGGTTCCCTGACCCGCCGTCCTCTTGATATGATAGCTGCTCCGCTCAAAGAGCTCGGAGCTGATGTTGAATTAGTCGGAGAAAATGTAAAACACGGTGCACCTGTAAAAATACGCGGCCCGCTTAAAGGCGGAACTGTGCATGTTGACGGTTCTGTGAGCTCCCAGTTTTTAACAGGTCTTCTGATCGCGCTCACTCAAACTGAATCTGATTCCGAAGTAATTGTCGATAATCTCAAAAGCAAACCATATGTCGCGATGACGCTTGACATGGTCAAACAGTTCGGCGGTAAAATTATCAATCACGATTTTAAACGTTTTGAAGTTAAACCTTCTCCGTTTACCGCCGGTGCCATAGATGTTGAAGGTGACTGGAGTTCGGCTTCTTTCATAATATGTATAGCCGCTCTTGCGGGAGATATTGTAATAAAAAATCTCATGAAAAATTCGCTTCAGGCTGATATCGCTGTTTTAAAAGCGATTGAAAGAGCAGGAGTGGATTTTTCTTTTGTCGGTGATTCGCTTCTAGTTAATAAATCTAAAATTGAGTCATTTGATTTTGACGCTTCTGACTGCCCTGATCTTTTTCCTCCGCTTGCTGCTCTTGCTGCGCGCGCTGAAGGAATCAGCAGATTGCGCGGCGTTTCGAGGCTTACACATAAAGAAAGCAACCGTGCGGCGGCAATTGCCGAAGAATTCGCGCGCGCCGGAATTGAAATTGAAATTGATTATCCCGATGATCTTATGATAATTAACGGCGGAGAGATTAAGTCATGTGAGATGGATTCGAGAAATGACCACCGCATGGCAATGTGTCCCGCTGTACTTTTTGCCGGAAGCGGTAAAAAAGTAGTAATAAACAATTCAGATGCCATTGCGAAAAGTTATCCTCTTTTTTTCAATGACTTGAAAATGATAGGCGCGGAGGTCGGTGATGAATAGTTTCGGAAGAATATTCCGCATTTCAATTTTCGGAGAATCTCACGGAAAATCCGTAGGTGTTGTAATTGACGGTGTTCGTCCGGGCATTTCTATCTCCAAAGAAGATTTCGAAGCCGATCTTTCAAGAAGAAGAGGCGGTTCTGTGCGCGGCAGTACAACAAGAAGTGAAAGCGATATTCCCGAGTTTTTCAGCGGAGTATGCGATGGTAAAACCACAGGTGCGCCGCTTACAATTATTTTTGCAAACAGTAACACAATGTCAAAAGATTATTCAGAATTTAAATCTCATCCGCGTCCGGGACATTCTGATTTTGCCGCAATGAAAAAGTACAATGGCTTCAATGATATTCGCGGAGGCGGACATTTTTCGGCGCGTCTGACGGCAGGGCTTGTCGCTGCCGGAGTCATAGCCAAGAAGATGCTTGATGGAGTTACGTTCAAGGCTGAACTTGTTTCAGCCGGAGGAAGAAAAGATATAGCTGATGCGGTTGAAGAAGCGCTGAAAGCTTCCGACAGTATCGGAGGACTTATAGAATGCAGAATAAACGGCGTAAGATGCGGTATCGGAGAACCTTTTTTCGGTTCAGTTGAATCCGAAATCGCACGTATTCTATTTTCTATTCCTGCAGTAAAGGGAGTTGAGTTCGGTGCCGGAATGAAGTCTGCCGAAATGAAGGGAAGCGAATTTAACGACAAGTTTATTGATCCAACCGGCAAAACTTCATCCAATAACAGCGGCGGAATTAATGGAGGAATTGCCAACGGCAATGAAATCATTTTCAGAGCGGCTTTCCGTCCGACGCCGAGTATTTTTTCGGCTCAGAATACTTATAATTTTGCTTCAGAAAAAATGGAAGAGCTTGTGATAAAGGGAAGGCATGATTCATGCGTGGCTCTTCGTGTGCCGGTCATCGTTGAAGCGGCCGCGGCAATAGCTCTTTGTGATTTATATTTATCAGCTCAGAGATAATTACGGAGGAATATATGGATTTGAAAAAAATCAGAGAAGAAATAGATTTAAAGGATTCACTTATTGTCAAACTTCTCAATGACCGTATGGAACTTGCAATTCTTTCGACGAAGCTCAAAACAAAAATAGAAGACGGCGACAGAGAAAATCAAGTTATTGAAAATATAAAATCTAATGCGCGCGGTCTTATCGATCCGGAATTCTGCGCGAATCTCTATAAGCAGATAATGACTGAGAGCAAAAGGCTCCAGAGTAAAAATTATTCGGTGATAGGTTTTGCCGGTGAGCATGGGGCATATGCAGAGCTTGCCGCGCGCGAATGGAATGATGTGCTAGTTCCGGTGCCATGCATGGATGCATCATCTGTATTTGAAGGAGTTCTTGACGGGGTTTTTGAATACGGCATAGTGCCTGTTGAAAACACATTCGGAGGCGTGGTCGATGAAACCAACAGCCTTCTTATTAAATCTGAGGTCAATGTTGTCGGAGCAGTGGATCTTCCTGTACATCATTGCCTTCTTGCTCTTCCTGGCACGGATTACCGCGATATCAGAGCTGTTTATTCTAATCAGCTGCCGTTAACACAATGCAGAAATTTTATCGCGAGAAACCATCTTGAACCGATAACCTATGGCAACGCGCCTTCTGCCGCGAAACTCTTTTCAGAGAAACGGCCTAAAGCTGCAGCGCTTATAGCCAGCAAAGCTTCAGCGGAACTATATAATCTTGAAGTAATAAAAGAAAATATCGAAGATTATAATGTCTGCCGCACGCGTTTTCTGATTATTTCTAAAGAACGCTATACAGACGGCGGAAATAAATGCTCCGTTCAGTTTTCAACAGAACATAAGGCCGGAACTCTCTTTAAAATTCTTGAGTCCTTCGCTAAAGAGGATATCAATCTAACTAGAATTGAATCTGTTCCTGAAGATTCGGGCAGTTTTGTATTCTTTCTTGATTTTGTCGGTTCTCTTGATGACGCAAAAATAAAAAGCATTATCGGAAAAATGAATGATCTTACCGGCGAATTGAGAATTCTCGGGTGCTATAACGAAAAGGTGGTAAAATGAAAATAGCTATACTTGGATTTGGAAGAATGGGTGGTTGGTTTGCAGAGAATCTGAAGGCTGACTGTGAGGTTGCGGTTTTAGATTCCGATTCTGCAAAAACTAAAAATGCGAAGGGTGTCAAAGTTCTTTCAAAATATGAAGATCTTGCGTCATTCGCACCTGATGTTTTGATTAATGCGGTAAATCATAATTCGACACTTGAAGCGTTCGATGAAGCAATAAAGTATATCCCGGAGAAATGCATAATCGGAGATGTAGCCGCTGTAAAAGACGGCTTGAGTGAATATTATTCACTGAAAAACAGAAAGTTTTTTTCGCTTCATCCGATGTTCCGCCCGGCGGATAATCATGATTATTCAAGCGAGTTTGCGGTCATTATCAATGAGTCTGATTCATCGATGAAGGATTATTTTACCAAGTATTTCAATTCGTTTAAAATTAAAATATATCAATACAGCTTTGAAGAACATGATGAAATGACGGCATCGGCTCTTGCAGTTCCGTTTATTTCGTCGATGGTTTTTGCATCATGTACCAAAATTGAGAATGCTCCCGGAAACACATACAAGAAGCACATGGATATAACAAGAAGCCTAATGAGTGAAGACGATTATGTCTTGGCAGAGATTCTTTTTAACCCGAAGGCTTTAGCTGAAATTGAAAAGATAAATTCAAAACTCTCATATCTTACGCACATAATCAAAGCCGAAGACTTCGATGAGGTTCATAAGTTTTTTGAAAATCTCCGTTCAAATATAAAGTGAGGTTAATATGAATCAGGGTCAGGTGAAAGAGCTTCTGCTTAGAATTGAAGGCGACGTTGAAGATTTTATGGTGACGTTTACCGGCAAGAAAAGCAATAAGGTCGACGGATTGTATTATGCGGAAAGACGCGAAATTCTTATTCATAATACAAATGTTCAGAGCGAAAATGAAATTATTTATACGGCGATTCACGAATTTGCCCATCACATTCAGTTTACAAAATCTGCTCAGCCTGTTACTGCCCGTTCACATAGTACATCATTCTGGAATATTTTTCATAAGCTTCTTTTTAAAGCGGAAGATATGAATATTTATAAAAATCCGTTTAAGTCTCACCCGGACTTTGTGAAGCTTACCGAACGGATAAAAAATGATTATCTCCGCGAAAGCGGTGAAAAGATGAAAGAATTCGGCGCGTGTCTTATTGAAGCGATGCGTTTGTGTGAAATGCATAAGACTAGTTTCGAGGATTATGTTGATCGCGAGCTTGGTCTTCACCGGTTTGCGGCAAAGACGATGATGAAAAGTTATGCCTATAATGTGAATCCCGCAATCGGTGCCGAGAATATGCGTTCTGTTGCGCGTATTGCCGATGGTGATCTTAGAAAAGATGTTGAAAACGCATATCTTTCAAGAATGAGTCCCGACATGGTTAAGGCTGAATTTTCGCCGAGACTAGCTGAAACAAAGGATATGACCAGACTTCAATTTCTTAAAAACGAAAAGGAGCGTTTGATCGAATCGCTTGAAAGACTTAATCAAAAGCTTGTCGGTCTTAACAGTCAGATCAGATCGCTTGAAACTGAAATTAAATCCAAAGAAGAACGTATCGCAAGAGCTGAAAAAGAAGAAGAGCAAGAGGAAGAAATAAATGAATAACAGCATAACCGGAAATGTAAAAGACGACCGTTTTGCAAAATATGTCGGAATAGAACTCATTGAAGTGCGTGAAGGATATGCTGTTGCTGAACTCATTGTCCGTGATGATCACTTGAACGGAGTTAACTCAGTTCAGGGCGGTGCTATTTTCACTCTTGCAGATTATGCCTTTGCTGCAGCATCTAATTCTTACGGTTTCGTGACAGTCGGTATAAACGTCAACATCAGTTATTTCAAGGCGCCAAGCGGAAAAAAAATACGTGCAGTTGCAAAAGAAATCAGCACCCAGCACAGAATATGCGGATACGATGTTGAACTTTTCGATGAAGACGGTTCTATTTTTGCGAGATTTAACGGACTTGGTTATATCAAAAGAAAATAATTATCCGTAAAAAGAACTCCATTTCGCATAGCATTCGGAAAAGCTTCCTTCATCAAGAGACTTCTGTATATCGAGAATAAATTTACGCATAAAATAAAGATTGTGATACGTATTGTAAACCGCTGATGTTATTTCCTGCATTTTGAAAATATGACGCAGATAAGCACGGGTATAATTTTTACATACGAAACAATCACAACCCGGATCAAGCGGCGAAAAGTCCTTTTCGAACTGTGCATTTTTCAGGTTTAGTCTGCCCTGAGTAGTATACATAGTTCCGTTGCGGGCAATTCTTGTCGGCATTACGCAGTCAAACATGTCTACGCCGTGGGCTATCGAATCAAGAATCTCCATCGGCGAACCGACACCCATCATATAACGGGGTCTGTCATCCGGAAGAATTTCTGTGACGATTGCTGAAATATCACGGTACATTTCTTTCGGTTCGCCGACCGAAAGCCCGCCTATAGCGTAACCAGGAAAATCTAAATCGAGAAGTTCTTTCGCGCATTCTTTTCTGAGGTCATGATGAGTTCCGCCCTGAACGATTGCGAAACATGCCTGCTTTTCTTTATCAAAATGTTTTTCGTAATGCTCGCGCGATTCTTTTGCCCATCTAATTGTCCGGTCCATTCCGGCGCGGACACGTGATTTTTCGGCCGGGTATTCGACGCATTGATCAAGAATCATCATGATGTCGGAACCGATAACTTTCTGGACATCAAGAACCATGGAAGGTGTAAAGAGGTGCTTCGATCCGTCGATATGGGAAGAAAATTCAACACCGTGTTCTTTGACCTTGCAGAGATTCGAAAGTGAGAAAACCTGAAATCCCCCCGAATCCGTCAGCAAAGGGCGGTGATGGTTCATGAAATTGTTGAGACCTCCGGCAAGTTTTAAAACATCGAGTCCCGGACGAAGGTATAGATGATAAGTGTTCGCCAGAAATATTTCAAAATCCATATCTTCGACGTACTGCATCGGCAGTGAGCGCATGGCTCCTTTAGTAGCTACAGGCATGAACACCGGAGTCCTGACGACGCCGCGGTGAAGATGAAGCTCGCCGCGGCGTGCTTTTGTTTTAGAGTCTCTTTTGATAATTTTAAATTTCATAAGCTCACACGGGGTTTAAAGATATTGCCAAAGAAGCTTGGAGCCGTCAAAAACCGGGCCATCGACGCAGGCTCTTTTTTTGCCGTCAACGGTATCCACACTGCATCCAGAACAAATTCCGATACCGCAGCCGAAATAATTCTCGAGTGAAACTTCAAGCGGTATATTATCTTTGATGAGAATTTCCGCGCATGATTTCATCATTACAGTGGGACCGCAAATATATGCTCTCGAAAATTTTGTTTTTTGGATAACTGCTTTCAGTTTGTCTGCCGCAAATCCTTTATCGCCGAATGATCCGTCGTCTGTGACGTAACAGATTTCGTTTGATTCGGTACAGAATCTGTCGCCGCAGTATATGAACTCGTGCGAACGGGCTGCATAGATGAAGGTAATATTATTGTTTTTTGTTTTTAATACTTTGCTTAAATAATGAAGCGGGGCGTTTCCGACACCGCCTCCGATTAGAAGTACATTCTCATTTTCGGCGATGGTAAATCCGCGTCCGTAAGGACCAGAAACATCAACATCTGAAAAATCAGTCATGTTTTTCAGCATCGATGTGACTCTGCCGTTTTCTTTGAAAACAACTTCTATATCATTTCCGTTTTTATTGAAAATGGAAAATGGACGGCGTATTAAAGGATCGGTAAAGCGTCCGAGTTTAAAAGAAACAAACTGACCGGGAAGGCATTCTTCTGTACATTCGATGTGAAGAAGATAATGACCCTTGCAGAGTTTTTCAGGTGTTGAAATTATTTTCACTCTATTATCCTTGGAACTACGAAATGTCCGTTTTCAAAAGCCGGAGCCATTTTTTCAATTTCTTCGAGTGATACAGCCGGTTTAATCGCCGCATCCTCTCGGAAGACATTTTTAATGTCGGCTATGTGATCTGTCGCTTCTACAGAAGAAGTGTCAAGTTCACCTATTTTATCAACATAAGAAATTATGTCCGAGAGCTGTTTCGCGAAAAGTTCTTTCTCTTCTTCAGAAAGTTTAAGGCTCGCGAGCTTTGCTGTTTTTTCGACAATTTTTGCGTCAATTACTGCCATAAAACCTCATTTTGTCCTATATTCTGTTTGGGTGTATTCGAAATCAACGATTTTTTCGCCTTTTCTAAGCGGCATTTTTACAGAGACTGTAATTTTTCCAGGTTTAATGTAAGATGGTAACTTCAGATAAAACATGGCGTAGTCATCCGGAAGAATGAAGTTGAAATTATATTTAATGAAAAGCGGTTTGTTCCCATCATTAATCTGAAATTCGTCCGGAGTTCTGAAATTCTGAATAAGTTCAAATGGTATATTTTCGTTTATTTCTCTTCTTGTATGCTTGATTGAGAAAGAAGGGAAATCGAGAAGATTATCGGATGCGTTTCGGATTATTGCAAGAAATGCCGGATTATTTGTATTATCTCCAAATATCTGTTTAAGAGAATTGTTTTCATCTATGTAATAGATTGATGCGTCGAAATTAAGTGTTTTTATGGTCGAACCTGTACTGGATGAAACAGCATAGTTGGTTTTAACGGGTACGATTTTTTGGTAAATTGAAGATGAACATGAAACAAAGAAGAAGAGTATGAATAGAAAAAATAACTTCATGAAATAATCGAACACGGTATAATTTCCGTGTCAAGATAATATATCATGTAAGGGAGAAGAGAAATGCTCGTCCGTGTTTTGTAAGACGTACAGATACTTCATTTTCTGTTGGAATATATTCAAGGAGTCCAAAACGTATGAGCAATGAAATAACTGAAAAATCCATGAAAGAAGAGAATAAAAGAAAATTCTGATATTTTAATCCTGTAAGCATGCAGTAATCACGTGATAGCTTATCGACTGAAAAAACTTCGTCATATGAAAGTATCAGTTCAAGAAGAGCGGTTTTATTTTTTTGCATTGAATCTGCAAATTCCGGCACAGACGGAAACAAAGCATTCCATGGATCGTAATTCCAGAATGCGCTGAAGAGATTGCCGAATGTCAGTTTCTTTTTATCTGTCAAAATTTTTTCATCTTTTGAATAAATCACGCCGCATTCTCTGAGAATCATCGAAGTCTGTTTCAGGAAGATTAAAAGACTCCCGCTGTCTGCGTTTTCCATTGTATAAAAAAGTCTGCTTGCGCAGTTTGTATAAAAACGCGGCGGAAGAAAACAATCTTCGCCGACCATCATGTTTTTTCTTAGTATTTCTTCGATGATAACATCTGATGCGGCTATTATATCACAGTCATTATTTGAAGGAACGGTAAAGACGCTTGTTCGTGAGAATTCGCGGACATATGTCTTTTTGAAAAGAAGGGGATTTTCACGGGAAGAATTTCCGGATAGCGCCTTAGTTTTTTGAATCATTATCCGCTCCATTAATCGGCAAAAGCACCCGCGCGGGATGCTTTTTCTCGATGTTTGATTATGTCATATATATTAAAATTAATTTGCCGTCAATTAGAAAATTGCTTAGATTAATGAAAAATAGTCTAATTAATCGTTTTTTTTCTTTTTTTTCTCATAACAATGAAAACGAGAGCCGATACTGCGAGAATAACGATAATAAAGGCACCTGTTATAAAAGAAGCTTTCCTGATGAGGGGAATGATTGAATTGCCGAGGAAGTATCCTCCATAGGTCAAAATTCCGTTCCAGACGAAAGATGAAATCAGGCAAAAAATAAAAACTTTAATCTTGCTGAGATTTAATATTCCTGCTGTAATCGAGATTACCGACCTCACACCCGGTAAAAATCTGTTTATGAGAACGATATAACAGCCTGATGAAGCAAAGCGTTTTTCAGCTGCAAAAATGTATTCTTTTTTGAAAAATGGTATTTTGCCGTCTATAAAAAAGTTTCTTCCGTGTCTGTGAGCGAAAAAGAAAAGAAAATAGAATCCGGCTGAACCGCCTAAAGTTGTTGAAAGATGCACGCTGATGGGGGAGAGATATCCTTTTGAAGACAGTATGGCGCCGAATAGTACAACGCTGTCGCCCGGTACAGGAGGAATCAGGTTTTCCAGTATCGATGCGGCAGTAAGAAAGGAATAGGCAAGAAATTGATTTTCCTTGACAGCATCCAGAATAGATAAGAAAAATTGTTCCATTGTTTCCCTTTTATATGCTTATAAGTACTGGTATTTTATATTTCGTTGCAATAAAAAAACGGAGAAGGAAATGAAGAAAATTCTGCTAATTGCCGCAGCTTTGATTATAGGTTGTACGGCTCCTCAAAAGAAAGATGATAAAAAGAACTGGCGCGAGGATGCGTTTCTGACTGAAAGTGCTAGAAATAAGGATGAAGTATTCCGCGTTTTGATGACTGCGGATGATTATATCGTCGCTCAGAAAGCGTATAATGATTCGATATCCCGCACACAGGATGATTCGGGAGATAAGTATTTTGTTTCGGAGATGATGAAGTTCAATAAAATTGATGAAGTCTGTGAAGGGATTATCTCTGTATGGCTTTTCCCTGATTCAGGAAGGCTTATGCAGGTGCGATTTGTCAGATCAACATTTATACGCGAACTTGATACAATGATTATGGATGATATTCAGAGATGGAATTTTGCGTTTCAGAATAAACGTATAACGCCGATAAAGTTTAATGTTCGCTATAAAATCGTTCTTGAAAAAAGACTTTCTGATGAAGAAATAATCAACGATATGCGTCAGAATTTAAAAGAAAGAACCGGTCAGTAACAGACGGGCTTTTTGCCCGTCTACATATTTCTGCTGATGCTCGCGTATGCTGAATGATTATGTATTGATTCCATGTTTTCGCTTTCTACTGAAAATCCGAGAATGTGTTCCATTGCAGACAGTTTTTCGGCTGCGCTTCTTACCATATCTTCTACAAACATTGGATTGTCATAGGACTTTTCGGTTATAAACTTTTCGTCTTCTCTTTTGAGAATCGAATATATGTCGCTTGATGCCGATGATTCCGCAAGCAGAATGATGTCTTCTATCCATATTATTTCAGAGGCTTTGATTTTTATTGTTATAATGGATCTCTGATTGTGCGCGCCGTAAGAACTGATTTCCTTTGAGCACGGACATAATGAAAGAACCGGAACTTTGACTTCTACCATGTAGTAGTCTGCCGACGAATCTCCGAAAATTTTGCACATATATTCCATTTTGCCGGTTGAGCCTGAAACCGGAGCCGCTTTTCTGATAAAAAACGGAAACTCTATTTCGAAGTAAGCTTTTTCTGCGTCTAGTTTTTCCTTCATGTCGGATAGAATTTTTTTAATTCCGGCTGTTGAAATTCCGTTCATGTGAAGATTGAGAATTTCGATGAACCGACTCATGTGAGTTCCTCTGAAATTGTGAGGAAGCTCGACAAACATATTGATATTGCCGACGGTATGCTGTTTGCCCTTTTCGCGCTCAAGCACTATTACTGGGTACTTGATGCCTTTTACTCCGACCTGATCGATCGGCATATTTCTGTTATCTGGCTGTGATTGAATATCTGCTAGGCTCATTTTGCGTTAAATTTTCCTTTTTCGTCAAATGAAAGTTTGAGTGGGTCTTTTTTTATCTTATCAGGCAGTCTGATGAAAGTCGAACCTGTAAAAGCGAAATCACCTTTCTGTTTTTCAAAAAAGCCGAGCATCGATCTGCCGAGGCTTTTTGAGCTGAATTTATTTGAAACTCTTATAACTGAAGTATTTCCCTGCATTTTTATATCTTTGGTTGTTCCTTTGACGAGCTTTTCATTATTAACCAGAAAGTCATAATTAATGCTGTTGAAAACGAGTTTGTGAGCGGTTTCATTTTTAAGAAGAATATCGAAGTCAACTGTAATCGGAAGATCAAGACTTGCAGGATCTATAATCTGATTGGTCTTTTTTCCGCTCAATATGTCCGCAAACATTCCAGCAACCTGCTCTGCTGAAGCCTGTTTTTTCTTTTTTGCAAGTTCAGCGGCAATTTCTGCCGTAGAAGGTTTTTGAACTTTGAAATTCGCGATGCTTATTGTCGGTTTAATCGCCGGAATCTGAGTGTTTACTGAATAATCGAATCTGATATTTTCAGGAAGCCCGGATATATCAGGAAGAGGAATGAGTATTGCCATGTCGATTTTGCAGTTGAGATAATCTTTTTTGGAATAAGCTTTTACTATTTTAATAATATCCTCGTATTTAACATTTACGCGGAACTGATTAATTTTTTTACCTTTTGCGGCAATCTTGAGTCCCTTTGAAGTAGTGGTTTTAAAAAACTGATTATTTTCAACGAAAAATGTAAATTCGACGCCGTCGAGCTTTAAGCCAACAGGATAAGGGTTTTTAATTTCAACATCGAAAAGAAAGTTAACATCCCTCAAAGATATCGACTCTATGTCGAATCCCTTAAAATCGGCTGTAGGCTTGGGGAGGGAGTTCGGAAGAGTGAATGCAGAAAGAGCCGCCGAAAAGATAATAAGTGATAGAATTGTAATTTTTTTCATTTGTCCCCCATCGAATAACTACCATTAAATTATTGCCCTAGTTTTTCAAACACAAAAAAACCGTATTTCGAGATGAAATACGGTAAAAATAATTTAGTTTATTGTTGAATAAACTGTGTTTCAAACAGCAGATTGAAACACAGTTTTATTATATCAGATCAGCAAGTTTTGTCTTTTTCACGGATAGCGACTCGTCTTATCTTGCCGCTGATCGTTTTCGGAAGCGATTCAACGAATTCTATTATGCGAGGATATTTATACGGAGCAGTTGTTTTTTTGACATGATTCTGAAGTTCATGCTTGAGCTCTTCGCTTCCAGTGTAATCTTTGCCGAGAACAACAGTGGCTTTTACAACCTGACCGCGTTCTTCATCGGGAATTCCTGTGACTGCGCATTCGAGCACACTTGGATGCTCTATCAGGGCGCTTTCGACTTCGAATGGTCCTATTCTGTAACCTGAGCTTTTGATAAGATCATCATTTCTTCCGACAAACCAAAAATATCCATCTTCATCTTTATATGCGGTGTCTCCGGTATAATATAAACCGTCATGCCATGCATTTGCGGTAAGCTGTTCATCGCAATAATATCCCTTGAATAATCCTATCGGTTTGGCAGGATTTGTTTTGAATATAATTTCGCCTTCCTCTCCGGCTTCGCATTCTTTTCCTTCTCTATTGAGCAGAATTGCGTTGTAGGTAGGCGAGGGTTTTCCCATTGAGCCGGGTTTCGGTTCAACCCACGGCCATGTCGCTATTGCTATAACCATCTCGGTTTGACCATAGCCCTCTTTTAACTTGATTCCGGTTGCTGCGAGAAATTTTTCATAGATCTCAGGATTCAGCGGTTCGCCGGCAACAACGCAGTATTTGAAGCTTGAAAAATCATATTTATGAAGATCTTCTTTGACAAGAAAACGCCATACTGTCGGAGGAGCACAGAAAGTTGTTACACCATGTTTTGTCGCCTTTGATAGAAGATTCGCGGCTATGAAGCGGTCGTAATTGTAAATGAAAACTGCGCTGCCGGAAAGCCACTGACCGTAAATCTGCCCCCATACGGATTTTGCCCATCCTGTGTCTGCAACAGTGTAGTGAATTCCGCCTTCAACGACATTCTGCCAGTATTTTGCTGTGAGTATGTGAGCTAACGGATATGTATAATCATGTGTTACCATTTTGGGAAGTCCGACAGTTCCAGATGTAAAGTAAAGCAGCATTGTATCGGCATTGTTGGTTGCGTCGGCTCCCTGCGGACGGATGAATGAAGAATCGTGCTTTTTCATTTCATCTTCGTAGCTCAGCCATCCCTCTTTGCTGCCGTGAACCGTCATTTTCATGATTTTATTACCGGTTTTGCAGTCTGCTTCATCAGTATATTCGGTCAAATGATCGGCAGAGACCGATATGATCATTTTTATTCCGGCAGAATTTATGCGGTATTCAATATCGTGGGCGCTCAGCATGTGAGTCGCCGGAATCGCGATGGCGCCTATGCGGTGAAGAGCAAGAAGAAGGAACCAGAATTCATATCGCTGTTTGAGTATGAGTGTAACTCTGTCGCCTTTTTTGATTCCGAGCGATGAGAGCATTTTCGCCGCCTGCAGGCTCATCTCCTTCATTTCTTTAAATGATATGATTTTATCATCTTCTTTTTCGTCGCACCATACGAGTGCTGTTCTTTCGGGTTCGTTTGCGGCATAATAATCAACAACATCGTAAGCGAAGTTGAAATTTTCGGGACATTTTAATTTATATCCGGATACAAAATCATCATATGAGGAAAAATCATTTTTTTCCAGGTATTTATTGATAAGAGACATTTGAAACTCCAGTAGTTTTAAATTGATCGGAAGGATCCTTATAAAAAAAGACCACTATAAAAACAGTAAAGTTGCAACTTTTTCCGCCATTTTAAAGTTTTTGTACAGTTGCAATTTTTTTATATGACGGAATAATCTTGACATTAGGCAAACGTTTGCTTTAATGCCCGCGCTGAGGTCAAAATGTTTAAAAATCCTAATATTAAGCAGTATAAAATAATATTCAGAATCGGTGTTCCGATTGTTATCGCCGGAATTATTCAGCAGACTGAAATTCTTATCAATTCCGCATTTCTGGGAAGAATAAATACCGAATATTTTGCAGCTGTTGGAAACAGCATATTTCCTTTTATATTAACTCTTTCTTTTTTCTGGTCGGTCAATACGGGAACGACGGTTCTTGCCGCTCAGAAATTAGGGGCAGGAAAAAATGTGCAGGCGGCAAGACTTTCTGCAAGTGCATTCAAATTCAATAGTCTTTTTTCTTTGGCTTTTTTTCTGTTCTGGACAATTTTCCCGGAACAGGTTTTTCATTTGATGGGAGTTCGTGAACCTATTTTATCTTATTCGGTAGAATATATACGAATTCTTTCATTTGTTTTTCTTTTCGTCGGCGCTGAGACTACTGCCGCAGCTATTCTTCAGGCTCATGGTAAAACATTTCCGCTTTTTATTTCGGGCGCGGTCAGATCTTCAATTAATCTTTTTTTGTCATGGGTTTTGATTTTCGGTCATTTTGGATTTGCTCCTATGGAAATAAAAGGAGCGGGGATTGCACTTGTAACTGCCGAGTTTATTGGAGCTGCGATAACGATTTCATTTCTTCTCGCAAACAGCAGAAAGTTCGGAATTAGTTTTTCAAAGATTGTGAAGTCTAAGTTCGAGAATTACAGGAACATTGCCCGAATAGGTATACCTTCCGGACTTGAGGAAATAACATGGCATTTCGGCAACCTGATTATTGTGAGATATATGAATTCGCTCGGGCCTGGTGAAACCGGAATTTACACGCTTGTGATGCGTATTGAAGTCGTGTGTTTTCTTTTTTATTCGGGATTCGCTAAGGCGGCGCAGACTCTTTCGGGTCATGCTACCGGCGCAGGGAGGAAAACTGAAGCCGCTCGCGCAACATTCCGGTGTCTGAAAATTTCTATTCTGATTAATGTTTTTTTTATGATTCTTTTTGGTGGATTCGCAAAGGATTTAGTATCTATTTTTACAAAAGACTCCGCTATGATAAACCAAAGTTATCCCTATCTGATAATGGTTGCGTTTTTTTTGATACCTAAGGCATTTAATGTTGTTATCGGGCACGGTATTCGCGGAATCGGCGACACCCGATGGATGCTTTATACGCAGATTTTCGGTACAATTTTTGTTGTTGTGATGTCTTATATAATGATTTTTCCTGCGGGACTTTCTCTAACCGGTGTTTATATTACCTGGATAACTGATGAATTTGTCCGTGCAGTAATAAATACTCTGCGATTTGCTAAAGGAAGAGATTTTTTTCTTTCCTTTCTAAACAAGCTTGGTAGGATTCGTTTGCGTAGGACTTAGAAGCATTAAAAGGGGAAGATAATGGCAACCATCAAAGATGTGGCTAAAAGGGCAGGAGTTTCGTACACGACTGTATCGCATGTAATTAACGAAACACGTTTTGTAAGTGAAGACGTTGTGAAGCGCGTGAATAAGGCGATCAGGGAATTGAAATACCGTCCGAATCAGGTTGCAAGGTGTCTCCGCAAGCAGGAAAGCAAAACGATAGGTGTTCTTTCTTCAATAAATGTTAATCCGTATTTCTCCGAAACACTTACCGGAATAGAAAAAGCAGCTTATCTCGAAGGTTATAATATAATAGTATGTTATTCTGAGTGTAATCCAGAAAAAGAAAAGGAAAATATTGAAATGCTTCTGGATAAGGGAGTCGATGCTGTGATAATACACAGCCTTCTTGATGAGACAAGAATTCCTAATCTTGTTGGGCTTGAAATTCCGGTTTTATTTCTTCAGCATTTCATTGAAGACAGCGGTATGGATGCTATATGTACTGATGATTTCATGGGAGGTTATCTTGCCGCAAAGCATTTTGTTGAACTGGGTCATTCTAAAATAGCATGCGTATCTGCAGAGGGAAATGATAATTTTTCATATCGTCAGCGTATTAAAGGATGGGAAAAAGCTCTTAATGAAAGCGGCATAGAATTGAATAAAGATTATGTGATTGAAACTGATTTTCATACGCATGCCGGATATGATTCTTTCGTCAAGTTTGCAGAAATGAAAATTCCTCCAACTGCGATATTTTTTTATTCGGATAATCTGGCAATCGGAGGTATCCGTGCAGCTGCGGATATCAATATCTCTGTACCGGATCAGATTTCTATTATCGGATTTGATGATCTTTTTATGTGTCAGTATACCGTTCCTCGTCTGACAACCGTTTATCAGCCGAAGTTCAGCCTTGGAGAAATGGCTTTTGCTAGAATTTTCGAAAGAATAAAAAATAAGGATTTGAAACCGCATAAGCAGCTTGTAGAACCAAAGCTTGTCATCAGGGAATCAACTAGAAAGCTTAATTAAAGAACAGGCGGAAGACCGTTTATAAAAACTTCAGCATCAACATCACCTGAGTTATTAATCAAACATTTATAGTATGACTTATAATTCAGTGAATCTTTTGGTTTGAGCAGAAATATCTTTTCGTTGATAGTAATTTCAATAGAACCGCTTAGAACATAAATAAAGCGTTCTCCATTGAGCTCATCGGGTAGCTTTTTTATTTCCAGTGCACTTCTTGGTGAAAAAAGAACAGAGTATGATTCAAGAACATTGTTTTCGAGTTTTGAAGCGAGAAGATTTATTGAAACTCCCATGTTGTTTGTTTTCAATGATTCGATTTCGGAAGATTTAACGATAAGAAGATCCTTGTGTTCAATCTGTTTAAAAAATTCTGACATAGGGACTCTGTAGAAATTAAGAATATCCGATAGAGAAGAAATTGATGGTGAAATTTTTGAGTTCTCAATTTGAGAAAGTGAGCTGGGAGTAAGATTTACTGCTTCGGCTACAGTCGAAAGCGAAAAACCTTTTTCGGTTCTAATTTTTTTCAGTAAGCGGCCAATATTCATAATTTCACCAGTTTTTCCAATCTATGTCATAATTTTGTCTTCATATAATATTCGTCAAATAAATATTAAACATGCTTTTGCTTATATCTTGACATGCAAAAACTTTTTTAATAAAAATGTTCAGTACCGAATTCCCGGAGGACGATGATGAGACTGGTAATGATATTTTACATTATTTGTATTTTGGCGTCTTTTTCCGCGATATTAGTGAAATACCGAAAAGAATTTCTATATAAATATTTAAAACTTGTCCCTATTTTGATTTTGTTTCTTTTATTGCTTGTTCTTTCAATTTTTTCAGGTGGAACTCATTTTTCATATTTTGTCGCAGCCGGTCTTCTTTTCAGTATGTTCGGTGATTTTTTTCTTCTTGATGACAGCAGATACCTGATTCCCGGAATGATTTCTTTTTCACTTGCGCATATAATTTATATAGCTGCTTTTTTTCACACGGATTTTTCAATCACTGTTCCAGGGATAGTTATTGTAGTTTTATCATTGATTTATGTTATTACTGTAAAAACTTTTCTACGAACTGGTTTTCAGAAAAAAATGTTTTTTCCGGTGGTAATTTACTGTGCGCTTCTTACTGTAATGAATTTAACAGCTCAGAGTTATGAAGCGTCAAGAGGCGGGTTATCTGTTCTTTCTATTGGTGCGGCTCTATTTTATATTTCTGACGCATTTCTTTCGTGGGAAGTTATTGTTGCAAAATATAATGCGTCGGCATTTGTCGTTTTGATTGCATATTATTCAGCTCAGATGCTGATAGCTTATAAGGCAGTGCAGAGTATCCTTTCTGCAGCGGTTTTATAGTCCTCCGGTTGAGTTTATCACTTTAGTACCTTTGGGTATATTGATTTCAAAAATACTTTCGTTAATTGACTTTTCTATTGTTATGTTTTTGTATATAAACTCAAAAAAGTCTCCGCTTGCAGTTTCTTCTGCATGTATTTTTTTATAATATGTATAATTATCAATTTTAGAAAAAGCGTCATAATGTATTACAAAGTTCATTGCGAATTTTTTGTTTTCAATTGTCAGATCAGAAACATTTTTACTTTCCGAAAAATTAATTTTTTGAAAATAATCCCCATCATCATATTCAAGAGCCGATGAGTTTTCCTTGTATTTGGGAAGTTGAGCGATAAGAGGTATTTTGCCGGATACAATCGCGAAAATTGAAGAAGGATTATATGTTGCAGAAAAAAGATCAGGCGATTTGGCGTCAGAAAGAAACAGAATCTTATCATAAGTGGAATATGCGCTTATTATATCTTTTTCAATAAGTATGTGAAAAACAACCGTACCGAAAAAGGGATCACGGATTACAGCTCTCCATTTGCCGGTATCTGCTGAATAATATATTTTTCCTGATGCGGAGTTTGATTTTCCGTTGCGCTTTATCTTAAGAGAAACATCAGCAGAAAAAGAGGGGGCTTTTCTTTCGTTAAATTCGCTTACTGCTGAAGAAAGCTCGGATTTGGAAAAATTTGCACTTGTATTGGTTATTTTCGGTGCACTCTTGCAGGAAATAGTTAGAACCAAAATTAATATTAGAGTTAATTTAATTTTTGCCTGCATTTTTTACCTTCTCTTCAATTTTAGGATCAGCTTTGAATGAAAGGGCTTTTTTCCAGTATTCAATTGCTTTTTTCTTTTTACCGAGCTTCAATATTGTATCACCGAGATGGTCATATACTACAGGATCTTCATTTTTTGCAGCAGCAAGGTTTTGCATTCCGCGGTATAGATATTTAAATGCTTCACGATAATTCTTCTTTCTATAATGAAGCCATCCAAGAGAGTCCAGAAAAGCGCCGTTATTCGGTTCTTTTGAGAGAGCGGATTGGATCATTGCCTCGGCTTTATCGAGATTTAAATTTGAATCAACATAAATATATCCGAGAAAGTTGAGGTAACCCGGATTTTCTTTATCGTACTTGAGAGCTTCTTCCATTTCGCGTGCTGCGTCTGCAGTTTTGGAAAGTTTTTCATAAGTTATTGCTGCATGAAAGCGTATGTATGGATCTTCGGGTGAGAGCTCAATTGCTTTGGCAATATCAGAAAGAGAAGCGGAATAATTTTTGACGTCAAAATTTGATAAAGCCGAGATATAGTAAACTCTGGGATTTTTAGGTTCGAGTTTCTTAGCATTGCTTATGATGCTTTCAAATTTATTGCGGTTTTTTATAACAGAATAGAGATATCCCGTGTAGAGATAATTCTCAATATTGAACTCGGCTGTATTTGATTTTTCAATCATGAGTATTGCGTTTGCTGTTAGTTTTGCCTTCTCAAATGAAGAGGCGGCATATCGGTAATGAGCGGCAGAATTGTTGAAATCTGCGGCTTTTTTGTTAATTTTAGCAGATGGGATATAAAGATCTGTTTGATTTATAATTTCTCCTGCACGGGAATAGAAAGCTGCTGCAGATTCTTTATCTCCTGCGGTTTCGCTGACTTTCGCTCCGGCTAAAACTGCCGGAAGATGTGCGTCTTCGGTTGTTAGTAATTCATTTATTAAAGGCATTGCCGCTTTATCGTTTCCTGCAATAGCATAAAGAAGAGCCCGTGCAAGCTTATTGCTTGAAGTTGTGTCTCCCAGTGAATATTTCAAAAATGCAGAAGCGCGGGCATCACCGTTAATATAATGTATCGTTCCTATGAAAGCCGATATTTTATAGGCAAGAGGTTCTTTTTTCTGTTCGGGAGTCATGGAGTTTAATACAGCTTCATAGGCCTTTGCTGAACTTTTAAGTTGATTGAGACCTGCCAGGAATCCGGCTATTTTGAGCATCCGCTCTGAATTCTGTGCATTATATTCCATAGCACTTTTTATGTTTTCAATCGCGTCATTATAATTTCCAAGCTCGTAGTTGATTTCAGAAAGAACTATGTGTATTCTTTCCATGTATTGAGCAGGAATGCTTTGTTCGTATGAAAGATTGAGAAGAAGGTCAAAGCAGTATTTCGCCATGACTATATTGTTAAGCTGATTATAATGAATAGATCCGAGTATGTAAAGGAATTCGGGATTCTTGGGATTCATCTGGGTAAGGGTGTAAAGAGTGTCGGCCGAATCTTCTGTTTTTTGTAATGAATTCTGTGCGTTGTATAGAACGATATAGGCTTCCGCGAAATCATCTTTCAGTTCAATTGATTTTTGTGCATATTCTTCGGCTTTGGCAAAATCTTTAAGCTGAAGATATATTTCCGCTATCTGGTGGTATATTCTGTATTGTTCCGGATGGTTTTCTATTTTCAGAAGAAGTTCAACCGCCTCAGAAAATTTGTTTTCCGATCTCAGCATTTGCGCCTTGCTGTAATTGACGTCAGCGCTTTCCGCAAAGAGGCATATCGTGCTTGCGCTGATTACAGCGGCGAGAAACTTTTTCATTTTGTTTATCCGTAATATCAGATTACCTGGTTTTGTCCACAGTACTTCAATTATCGGATTAGTATTAAAAATCAGCAAGAAGAAAAAGCTAAATAAATGTAAGTCTGTTAATGTCCGGTTTTATGAGTTAAGCGGGCAACCCTGTCTATCCCCGAATAATCGGGGCAGAATACTGCTTCAAAACCATTCATACCGGCTAAATCCTTGACCGCGTTTTTCTGGGAAGCGCCGATCTCGATTAAGAGAATTCCGTTATCAGTAAGATATTCATTTGCATTGCAAATTATGGAATTTATTATTTTCATTCCCGAATCGTCTGCAAATAAAGCCTGTTCCGGTTCAAATGAAAGTTCTGCTTCGAGACTGTTCTTCTCGGATTCTGCAATATATGGAGGATTTGCCGTTATCAGTGAAAATTTCTTTCCGGTAAATGCTGAAAAAACATCGCTTTTAGTGAATTCTATCTTTCCGGAGACGATTTGCTCGGCATTGAGACGGGCGCATTCGAGTGCGTCCGATGAAATGTCGGATGCATATACCGAAAGATCAGGTCTGTTATATTTTACGGATATGGCTACGGCTCCCGAGCCGGTACATATATCAAGAAATTCCGATTTTTGAGGAGCGAAATAGATTGCCTGATCAACAAGAAGTTCGGTATCAGGCCGCGGAATTAAAACAGAGCGGTTTACCGAGAATTCAAGACCGTAGAATTCTTTGTGTCCGGTGATGTAGGCAAGAGGTTCGCGCTTGGTACGGCGCTTTGTTATAGAATGAATTGAATCAATTATATCTGCTGAAATTTCAGTTTCGGGATGCGATATTATTCTGTGGCGGGCAATGCCGGCTGTTTCACAAATTATGATTTCTGCATCGAGAGAGCAGGTAGGTATACCCGAAGTTTTCAGTTCGGCAGAAACTTCTGCGAATATTTCACCGAGGGTCATAGACTGTCCTGATCTTTCAGCAGTTCCTCGATTTCAAACTCTTTCAGTGACCTAATTATCTGGTGCATTTCTCCGTTTAAGAATGTTTCGAGATTATAAAGTGTCACTCCGATACGGTGGTCAGTTACCCTTGACTGCGGAAAATTATATGTTCTAATTCTTTCGCTTCTGTCGCCTGAACCGACCTGTGATTTTCTGAGTTTAGATTCAGTTTCCCTTCTTTTCTGGTCCTGAACTTCAAAGAGTCGTGTTCTTAAAACCCTGAGAGCCTTTGCTTTGTTTTTAATCTGGGAGCGTTCATCCTGACTGGTGACAACAAGACCTGACGGAATATGAGTTATTCTTACAGCAGAATCCGTGGTGTTGACGTGCTGACCCCCGCTTCCGCTTGAACGGTAAACGTCTACGCGGAGATCTTCGGTGCGAATATTTACGTCGCTTTCTTCGGCTTCAGGCATAACAGCTACGGTTACAGCACTCGTGTGAATCCGCCCTCCGGCTTCGGTTGACGGAATTCGTTGTACTCTATGAGTTCCCGATTCGAATTTGAGATCATCATATGCGGCGTCGCCGGAAATTGAAAAAATTATTTCTTTATAACCGCCTATTTCGGTTTCGCTTTTTTCCATTATCTCAATTTTCCATTTGTTGATGTCGGCGTAGCGCGAATACATTCTGAACAGATCAGAAACAAAAAGCGCTGCTTCCTCACCACCGGTTCCTGCGCGTATTTCCATGATTACATCTTTTCCCGAACCCGGATCCTTCGGCAGAAGAAGCACCATCATTTCCTTTTCGAGAAGAGGCAATTTTTCTTCTATTGAATGTTTTTCTTCTGAAAGCATTGAGCGCATTTCGGAATCTTTTTCTGTTTGCAGAAGAACTTCGGTCTCAGATAGATTTTTTTTGAGATTAACATATTCTTGGTATTTTTTAACTGCAGGTTCGAGCTGTGAAAATTCGCGGCTCAGCTCGCGGAATTTATCCTGATTCGATACAACCGAAGGGTTGCTCATTTCCACTTGAAGTTCGTTGAAACGTGTATTTAATCTTTCGAGTCTGGCTTCCATATTTCTCCGGTAGAACGATTGCTCCCGAGAGGATTTGAACCTCTGGCACATAGTTTAGGAAACTACTGCTCTATCCACCTGAGCTACGGGAGCATTATCTTGTGAACATTTGTTTTCGGCGGGAATTTACAAGACGCTGAAAGTCGCGAATGTTTTTTACAAAGACGCTGTCCGCCTGAATTTCAATCTTTCCGAGATTGGCTAATTGTGTCAATGCTTTTTGAGTGTCTTCCATTGGAAGCCCCGCCCAGTTGCATATTGCATTAGGATTGGTTTTTAAAATAACAGGACTGTCAAGATCGAATTTTTGTTCTGCTTCAGCAAGCATGTTGAGAACATCCATTACTCTCAGCTGAGGCTCATTTAAAAGAAGAATCATAAGTCTTCTTTTCGCGTCATATATTCTTTTTGAGAAAATTACAAGAAGTCTGTAGGCCAGCTGAGGATTTCCCTGAAGTATCGCATCAAAATTATCGCGGTGAAATTTCAAAAGAGAAACTGTTTCAGGTCCCATTGCTACAGCAGATGCTGAACGCGGTTCGGCTTCAAGAATTGCCATTTCACCGAAAACATCCCCTTCTTCAAGAACATCAAGAGTCTTCTCTCGGTTATTGATTATTTTAACAATGTTGACGCGACCTTTTTTGACAAAATAGAATTCGTTTCCGGGTTCGTATTCGCAGAAAATTATTTCACCTGGAGCGTAATCTACTGAAAACTTATCGAGTTTTTCCATCGCGTTTTTTTCTAAGAGAAGCATACGTACTCCTTACTGTAGCTGTGTGAGACGGCGTTTCGCGTCAAAAGTAATATCGTCTGCCGGCGGCATCGAAGCAACTTTCTGCAGATAGGCTGCCGCCTTTTGTTTTTGCCCGGCCTGTATAAAAATAAGACCCGAATTATAAAGCGCCGCTTTTGCGGATTTTGACTGCGGAAATTTTTTAACAAAGTTTGAAAATGCTGTAAGTGAATCCTGAAGTTTGCCAAGCTTCATAAGAACTTTTCCATATTCTATATGAGCTTCTTCGAATGCTTTCGCGGAAGCTCCGTGTTCAAGCGATGGGTCGTCTATTATTTCTTTTAGAATCGGTTCGGCCGAACGCACGTCACCTGAAGCAAATAATGATTTAGCGTTTTCAAGCTTGTCTTCAGGAGATGGTCCGCCGTTTGTTCCTCCGAGAAAATCATCCATTTCGCTTGAAAGTTCGGTTGCATGCGAAACAGAAAACCCCGAATCGAAATCTGTCATGTCGGGCGGTGAATCTTGTGAATCTGTACCAAAATCCGAAAATCCTCCGAATGAGGAATCATTTGCTCCGGATGATGAATCCTGAAAATCATCAGCAGGAGGCGGAAGTTCGTTCGAGAAATTGCCTGATTGTATGTCCTTGATCCGCTGCATTGAGTTTTGGGCGTTTAGACCATCGGGATAATATCCCATGTATTTTTTAAATGCATAAAGTGCCTGTGAATATTTCTGTGTGCGGAAATAGTATTCTCCGATTTTAAAGAGCTCGGCTTCGGGATTGACTACATTGGTTTCACCGAGAACTTCTCTCTGTGCTTTTCCGATTCGTCTGAGCTGATTGCTGAAAACCGAAAGCATTTTTTTAACAACGGCGATGTTGCCGAGGACTATTCCTTCAAAATCTCCGAGAGTAAGAACCAGTACGACTACATCCGTGAGAGTCTGGGCGGTTTCTTCTCTGGGGTATCTTCCAAGAGCTGATTTCACTCCGAAGAATTCTCCCGGTTTGATGTGTTCTTTTATCTCTTCGCCAGTTTCAGGTTTGAGATATGTGAGAAGTACTTTTCCGGCTTTGAGAATGTAAATGTATTCGCTTTTGTCGCCTTCAAAGTAAACGACACTTCCGGACTTATAGCTTCTTGTAGTAACTTTACCGACTCCGCTCGACATTTCACACCAACTTATATTATAGTTCGACAGGCATAAACGGAAATTTTTTCTTAAATCCGACAGCCTTGTTGATTCTGTTCAGTACGCCCAAAAGATCGCCAATAATGAAACGGTCAACCCCGGCAATTCTTACAGTCTGATATTTTATACCGAAGTTTTGAAAAGAATCAAGAAAAACAGCATGACCATAGACCGGAATTCCATTAATTATTGCAAGTTTGACATCCTGAAGGTTTGCGTTAACAACCGATTCATAAGGATCGTCATTTTTTTTGTCAAAGAGAACAATGTCTGCAAGCATTCCATGTGCGAGTTTTCCGTTTTCCGAAAGTCTGAACGCCTTTGCCGGATTTTCGGTCGTCATTTTGAATATCTGTTTTGCCGGAAGATCTTCTTTATAATGATCATTGTAGTATTTTCTTCCGAATTTCATTTCATGAAGAATGTTTTCCCCGCCCGACATCGGTGAGTCGGTTCCGATACATACATTTACACCGGTTTTAAGCATTGTTCTGACATCTGCGGTTTTGTTGTACATGAAAATATTTGAATCGGCACACCAGACAACACTTGCTTTTTTCTGTTTAACGAGCGCGATCTCTTCGGGAGTGAATGCGATTGAATGGACGAGAACAGAATATTCTCCAAGTCCGCCTTTTTGATTGAGGATTTTGAGTTCGTTTCTTGATTCTTCATCGAAGCCTTCTCCAACATGCGCGACAAAAGGAATTCCTTCTTTTTCTGAACGCGCATATTCTGCTTCAATTCCTTCGCCCCAGTTGAGCGCAAACTGTGTTATAGAGTGAACGAGAGTGTAATCTGATATAACTTTTAGCGGCATTATGCCGAGAAAAGGTTCTTGGACAAAATGAGGAATATGGTCATGAACACTTGTTACGCCAGAAATCAGGTTTCTGTAGCCGGCGAGAAGATACAGGTCACGGTTTGCTATCTGCTGGCGCTCGCGGTAAACGGGAGCCGATTTCAGATCATTATCCCATGGAAGCCAGTTTATATAAGGTCCGTTTCCGACTTTTGGAAAATAGTTTCCTATAAGGTGATCGTGAGAATTGATAAGACCCGGAGTTGCCACTGAATTGGAAATGTCCACATCCGGTTTAGAGGCTGCGGATTTGGAAATTGCGCTGATGTACGCGCCGTCAATCTCGATCGTGGCATTCTGTACGGCAGAATCCGAACTTAACGCGCACGAACACCTTAATGTCCATTTTTTCATTTAAAAGCCTCTGGCATAACTAGAATCCGCATCCTAAAATAGGCTAAACACAAGTAAATACCGAGTCAAGAACATTTACATCATTAGTGGTCACCTTTTTTAAAACCCTTGTTTGACTTTGATTGCCCTAGGGTGTATAAATAATTGTTCCGGCAAAACAGTTTATATGCGCGGGAACAAGTGCGGGTCACAATATTTTATAAGGCGGCAAAGCTCTAATTATTTTCCAAGTAAGGCCGCCCGCGGAGTTTAATGAGCAATGATTGAAAAAAAGAATTTTCCCAAAATTCTTGTCGTTGAGGACGAGGCAATAGTCGCGTACGATCTCGTTCTGATGCTCGAAAAATATGGTTATCCAGTGTGCGGAAAAGTGTTATCCGGCGAAGATGCTTTGAAGCATATGGAAAATGAAAAACCCGATATGGTTTTTCTCGACATCATTCTTGCCGGCGGAATTGACGGAATAGAAACAGGTGAAATAATCCGTTCGCAATATGGAATTCCTTTTGTTTATATTACTGCCTCAACCGATCATGCGACACTTGAAAGAGCAAAGATGACGGCACCTTATGGTTATATTTCAAAACCTTTTTCTGAAAACGATATTTATATTGCCGTAGAGACGTCTATTTATAAATGGCAGGCTGAACAGGCTGTAATCGAAAAGGAGCGCTGGCTACGGGCTGTTGTTCAGGGGATTGGTGAAGCGATAATATCAACAGGATATGACGGAAAGATAAGTTTTATTAATCCGGTTGCGGAAGATCTCCTGCAGTGTTCATCGGAAAATGCCGCAGGTAAAATGCTCGATGAAATTTTCAAATATGAATCGAGTGAAACTGAACAATATGAAGCGGAGGAAGCAGTTGTTCAGGGCGATAAATTTAAAGTAAGAATAAACGGGGCTTCTCTGATAAGACCCGATTCATCGCGTCTCCCTATTGATATGACAATATCATCGATAGTAAACGATAAAAATGATTTTGAAGGATCCATAATACTTTTTTCAGATATAAGAAAACGCCTTGAATATGAGGACAGAATTAAAAGTGCTTCGCACGAATGGAGAACAACATTTGATGCGATAAAAGATGCAGTTTTCATGCTTGATAAAGACGGAAGAGTTGTGCGAATAAACGAAGGTGTTACAAAACTTTTTAAAATGGATTCCGAGAACATTGTAGGTAAAACTCTTTGGGAGCTTTTTGAAGAGAATGAATATGCTGATTTGATGAAAGAAGATTTTTTTAAAGTCAAGGCAATGAATGAAAAAATGAATTTCGAATATTATATTAAGAACCGCTGGTACAATGTATCTGCGCATCAGATTGTCAACCGCGGTTCTTTTGACGGGGTTGTTGTTATTTCTTCCGACATAACTGATGACAAGGTGATAGAAAAGGAACTTTCTGATTATAGAAATCATTTGGAAGACCTTGTCGAAAAACGTACATCAGAATTGAATGACGCGGTTCATAAGGCGAATAGGGCGAATAAAGCAAAGAGTGAATTTCTCGCAAATATGAGCCATGAACTCAGAACTCCATTGAATTCAATCATAGGATTCGCAAAGCTGATGAATCTTGGAGGCGCATCCGCTGAAGAAAGTCGGCGTTATCTGGACAATATTCTCAATTCCGGAAATCATCTGCTTAGACTTATAAATGATGTTATAGATATATCAAAAATAGAAGAAGGCCGATTTTCTTTATCTATTGAGAGAGTGGATATGGTCAGCTTGCTTCGCGCTAGTGTTGAAATGATCATTTATCAGGCAAATCAGAAAAACATCAGTGTTGAACTTATGGTAGGCGGACCATTTGAAGTAGATGCCGACATAAAGCGCATAAAGCAGGTTCATTTAAATCTGCTTTCCAACGCAATTAAGTTTACTCATGAGAACGGCCGAATCGAAATCGGAATATATGCAGAAGATAATTGCTGTGTTGTTTATGTTAAGGATGACGGCATTGGAATAGAGAATGATAAGCTTGATTATATTTTTCAGAAATTTGCCCAGCTTGATTCGAGCATGAGCAGGCAGAATGAGGGTGCAGGGCTAGGTCTTTCGATAACCAAGAATATCATAGATTCGCATCACGGATATATATGGGTGGAGAGTGAAGTGGGAAAGGGCAGTATATTTAAATTCAAGATACCGATTTTTCAAAATATGGAGGGATAAATGAGCAAGGAATCTTTTATAATCGGAACCGTGATTGATCCGGTTCTTATCGTTGAAGATAAAAAAGAAAACCAGGATCTTCTTTTCGAATTATGTAAGAAAATGAACGTCGTAAGCGAGATTGCATCCAATGGGAAGATAGCTATTGACATGTGTGCTAACAGAAAGTTTTCGGTATACATAGTTGATTTGATGATGCCAGTGATGGACGGCAAAACTTTCATATCCGAGATAAAGAAAATCGATCCGTCTGCAATCATACTTGTTCAGACGGCGCTTGATTCGAGTGAAACTATAATCGATATAATGCGCATGGGAGTTTTTGATTATATAATTAAGCCCATAGAACCGGAACTTTTTATGAGTGTTTTATTAAAGGCGCTTGAATACGGAAGTCTTAAACAGCTTGAAATGTCTCAGACTATCAGTGCCGGCGATAAAATAAGAGGTCAGATTGAATGGTTAAACTATAAAGAAAGCCGCAGAATGATGACTCAGGACAGTACTGAGTCGAAGTCTATATATAGTCTCAAAACTTCTCTTTCGCAGGGAGCGGGTTTCGGTACTCTTATTACTCTTCTTGATATAATGAAAAATTCTTCGAGTGCTGAAGGCGATTTTTATAAGATAGATAAATCGCTTGCGGATATGGTTTTCGATAATAATGAATTCTGCAGAACCCAGCTTGACGGACTCAATTTTGCGACGGATATGCTTGAAAAAGATTTTACTCTTGAAACCAAAAGCACAGTTGATTTTGTTAACGCTTTTCCGGGGATGGTTCAAAATGTTTTAAATTATTATCCAGAAAAAAAACTAAAGGTAACTCTTCCGATTGCAAAAGATAATCTTCCTATCAGATATAATGCGGATGTCATGACAATTGTTATGGAAGAGCTGATGGTAAATGCATTTAAATATTCTGCACGGGGAAGTACTATCAATGTTTTCTGTCATGTTAATCACGGATATTTCTGGGTAAATATCAAAAATGATGTTACGCTGAAACCTTACGGCGGTGTTCCGAAAGAGTATGAGAAGCTGGTGCTTGAACCTTTTTACAGGATTCATCCGCCTGATGAGTCGATATCAAAGATTGAAAAAATAGGCTTCGGTCTCGGTCTTGCAGTTGTCGATTATGTTGCAAAGAAGCACGGCGGAATTTTTATCATTCATGATGTGCGCGACATGACTACGGAAAAAGAGAGAATGTGTGTTCTTTCTGAATTTCTGCTTCCTATTTGGCAGTAGAGTCTCCGAAGACAAATGAAAGAATGCTGTTGGCGATGTGGTGAAATATGATGTAAAAAAGAATCGGCGTCACCGTTTCGGCAGGCGCCGATGCCAGTGCCACATAAACTGAAAGTGCCGTATTTTTGTGACCGAAAAGAAGAGAAAGCGACTTGGCAGTTGCTTTGTTTTTTGATGCAAGAAAACCTGTTGTAAAGGAAACTGCGCAGAGGATAAATGCGGCAAGAGCAGGAAAGACGAGATCAGTTTTATCAGCTTTAAGTATTGAGTTTTTCGAACTCATAACTGCGGCGAATATTATGACGGGGAAAAGAACCGTTCCCGAGAGGCCGGATATTTTTTTGGGAATTCTACCGGATTTAAACGCCCTGAATAAAAAAGCCGCCGCGAGAGGAATAAAAATCACGGATGCGGATTTTGCGGCGGCATCTGTGAATGAAAAATCAATTCTTTCGGGCAGATATATAAATGCCGCGGCTAAAAAAATCAGAGGCGCAAGAAGATTTGATATTACGGCAAGCATTACCGAGAGAGTTTTATCCGCCCCGATGAAATCTGCCATAACCGGAGAGCTTACTGCTGTCGGAGCTGCTGCCAGAAGAATTATTCCGGTATAGTTGTCGATTCCGCATAAAAGCGATAATAGAATAGCAAACGGGCAGAAAATGATTAAAGAAAATACCGGATAATAAAAGTATTCCTTTCTGAATTTCATTTTTGCAGGTTCGAGATTTAAAAAATTAAAAAAAAGCATAATTGAAAGCGCGTACGGAAGGATGTCTTTCATGATAGGATAATATGGGATAAAAAATGGAATAAAAAGAGAGGCAAGTATAAGAACAAAATTCCTGTTTTTCATAAAATGAACCTTTCTTTGTCTGCCGAACATGTCAAACAGAGTTTTTCCGGTTGAAATATTTCTTATAGTATCTTGACAAAAACTTATGTGAAATATTTCCTATCTTTGACGGTTAACTCATGTACAAAATGCATCATTTTAGCACTATTGATTCAACCAATCTTTATGCAATGAAGAATATCGATGAGTATTCAGATGGTGATATTGTTTCTGCTGATTTTCAGACTGCCGGTAGAGGTCGTTTGGGTCGAGTGTGGACTGGAAAAGATCCCGAAAATCTTTACATGAGCATCGTTTTGAAGCCTGAATCCGACTACAGAAATCTTCCTCTTGCCAACCTGACCCAGTTTATGTCATTAATTATAGTCAAAACTGCCGAAATGTATGGAATAGAATGCAAAATCAAATGGCCGAATGATGTTTTTGCCAACGATAAAAAAGCTGCCGGCATTTTATCGGAAACCGTTTTTTCAGGCGGTCATCTCAAAGGTCTGGTTCTCGGTTTAGGAATTAATCTTAACTCATACCCTTCATATGAAGAAATTAACAAGTATGCAACTTCTTTCTCGGAAGTTTGCGGAAAGAAAATTGACAGAAATTCATTCGTATTTAAGCTTATCGAAAAGTTCCATGAGGATTATTCTTTTTTTATGAAGGAAGGGTTTTCTCTCATAAGGGACGATTATATCAAAAGGTTTTTGTTTCTGGATCAGCATATTACAGTTGATGCGCCCGGAGGTAAAATTTCGGGCAGGGCTGTTGATATAAATGAAGAAGGATATCTTGTTCTCGAATCCGAAGGCAGGATATCATCGGTTGCGGCAGGAGATATTCTTGCGTAACGAAAAAATACAGGAGGATTATTAGAGTGGGCAAAAAAAGAGTAAAAGTAATGATTACCGCGTTTCGTGACGGTTTTCAGTCCGTCTATGGAGCAAGGGTTTTTTCAAAGGATTTTCTTCCGGCAGTTGAAGCTACCGCTAAAGCCGGAATCGAGCATTTCGAAGCGGGCGGCGGAGCAATGTTCCAGTCTGCTTTTTTCTACTGCAATGAAAACGCTTTTGACGTAATGGACGCTTTCAGAAAAGCTGCGGGACCTAACGCAAATCTTCAGACGCTTGCGCGCGGTATCAATGTTGTATGCCTTGATTCACAGCCGAGCGATATCATCAATCTTCATGCTAAGATGTTTAAAAAACATGGTATTACAACCATCAGAAATTTTGACGCGCTGAATGATGTTAACAATCTCATTTACAGCGGAAAGTGCATAAAGGAAGCAGGTCTCAAGCACGAGGTAGTCGTGACTATGATGAGTCTTCCGCCTGATTGTCCGGGAGCTGATTATGCTCATACTCCGGATTTTTATGAGAAGACGCTTAAAGGCATTCTTGATGCAGGAATTCCTTTTGACTCAGTTGCGTTCAAAGACGCATCAGGAACTTCGACTCCTGCAGTAATTTTCGAAACAATGAAAAGAGCAAGAAACCTTCTCGGTGCAGACGCTCATATCAGATTCCATTCACATGACACGGCCGGAACATGCGTATCATGTTATAAAGCTGCTCTTGACGGCGGTGCAGACGGGCTTGACCTTTCAATGGCGCCTGTAAGCGGCGGAACTTGTCAGTCGGATATACTTTCAATGTGGCACGCGCTCAGAGGAACGGAGTATGATCTCGGAATTGACGTCAATAAAATGGTTGAAGCTGAAGAAGTATTCAAAAATTGCATGGCTGATTACTTCCTTCCGCCTGAATCAAAAGCGGTTGAGCCTCTAATTCCTTTCTCTCCAATGCCGGGCGGTGCACTCACTGCAAACACTCAGATGATGCGCGACAACGGAACAATGGACAGATACCCTGAAGTAATTAAGGCGATGAATGAAGTCGTTAAAGTCGGCGGATTCGGAACTTCGGTTACTCCGGTGTCTCAGTTCTATTTTCAGCAGGCGTATAATAACGTATTTCTCGGACCTTGGAAGAAATTTGCCGAAGGATACGGAAAGATGGTTCTCGGATATTTCGGTAAAACTCCTGTTGCGCCGGATCCGGAAATCGTTAAACTTGCAGAAGAGCAGATGGGTCTCAAACGCACAACTGAATCTCCTCTTGCGATCAATGACCGCAATGAAAAGAAAGGTGTTGCTGCAACTAAAAAGATCCTTCAAGAAAATAAACTTCCTGAAACAGACGAAAATATATTTATCGTTGCGGCATGCGGAGACAAGGGTGTAGCATTTCTTAAAGGTGAAGCTACAGTCGGTGTTCGTAAAGATGCCAAGAAAAGCGCAGGCGCAGAAGCTAAATCTTCAGGAAGCGGCGAGTATACTGTTGATATCAATGGAAAAGCTTATGCTGTTCAGCTTAAAGGCGACGAGGCTGTGGTTGACGGAAGAACTTATAAGGTTAACGTTAAAGACGGAATTTCTGCATCGGCTCCTGCTTCTTCGGGAAGCGGCGAAGGCGAAGCTGTGAAATCTCCTCTTCCTGGCGTTGTCGTTAAGATAAAGGCTCCGGTTGGAACTTCTGTTGCTGCCGGTCAGACAGTAATTGTTATTGAAGCGATGAAAATGGAAACCGAGATCAAGACCCAGAAAGCTGGTGTTGTTTCTTCGATTCCGGTCGCTCAGGGCGCCAAGGTTCTTACAGGACAGGTTCTGTTTACTATTAAGTGATAAAAATGAAATAACCGGATATTCGTCCGGTTATTTCTTTAAATTCTTGACACTGTGGTGGAATTTGAGTTTAATAAATTATAGCAATTTTTTCAAGGTTCTTTACACTCCTCCGTTTCTTTTTCAGCAGATCAAACTGTTTCATTCGGATATTTTCATAACAGAAAAAAGTCCCGCGGAGAGCGGTGTATTATTAACGCGAAAAAATAATAAATAAAAGGAGCTTTATATGGGAGAAAGTAGCATGACTAAGCATCAGAAACTGCTCAAATGGGTAGAAGAAGTTGCAGCTATGACGAAACCGGAAAACATCTACTGGTGTGACGGTTCACAGAAAGAGTATGATGAAATGATCAAGATCACTGTCGATGAAGGTCTTGCAATTCCTCTTAACGAAAAGAAAAGACCGGGTTGTGTCCTTTTTAAATCAGACGCGTCTGACGTTGCTCGTGTAGAAAAAAGTACTTACATCGCTTCTAAGACTAAAGAAGCAGCAGGACCGACTAACAACTGGATTAATCCTGAAGAACTTAAAACAACAATGAAAGGCCTCTATGAAGGATGTATGAAAGGGAGAACAATGTATGTAATTCCTTTCAGCATGGGTCCTGTAGGCTCAAACATCGCTAAAATCGGTGTTGAAATTACTGATTCTCCTTATGTTGTTGCCAATATGCACATCATGACTCGCGTTGGAGTAAAGGTTCTTGAAGTTCTCGGTGAAAACGGAGAATACGTTCCTTGCCTTCATTCAGTCGGCAAACCTCTTGCAGCAGGCGAAAAAGACAATGGCAAATGGCCTTGCGCTCCTCTTGATAAGAAATATATTTCACACTTTCCTGAAGAAAGAACTATCTGGTCATACGGATCAGGTTACGGCGGAAACGCCCTTCTCGGTAAGAAATGCCTTGCGCTACGTATAGCTTCCGCTATTGCACGCGACGAAGGATGGCTGGCTGAGCACATGCTCATTCTTAAAATCACAAATCCTAAAGGCGCTTCAAAATTTGTTGCAGCTGCATTCCCTTCTGCATGCGGAAAAACAAATCTCGCGATGCTTGTTCCTACTATCCCTGGATGGAAAGTAGAAACTATCGGTGATGATATCGCATGGATGAAATACGGAAAAGACGGAAGACTCTATGCTATCAATCCTGAAGCTGGTTTCTTCGGTGTTGCTCCTGGTACATCAATGGATTCTAATCCGAACGCGATGAAATCAATCGAAAAAAATACCATCTTCACAAACGTTGCTCTTACTGAAGACAAAGACGTATGGTGGGAAGGTATCGGTTACGATGCTCCGGGCAAGGTTATAGACTGGAACGGAAACGAATGGGTTCAGGATAAAGCAAACAAAGATCAGAAACCTGCGGCACATCCTAACGCGCGTTTTACAGCACCTGCAAAACAGTGTCCTGCAATCGCTCCTGAATGGGAAGATCCAAACGGAGTACCTATCTCTGCGATTCTTTTCGGCGGAAGAAGACCAAGCACTATTCCTTTGATACATCAGGCAACAAGCTGGAATCACGGCGTATTCATGGGTTCAATCGTAGGATCAGAAATTACTGCTGCGGCTCTTGACCTTAAAGCAGGAACAATCAGAAGAGATCCGTTCGCGATGCTTCCTTTCTGCGGATACAATATGGGCGATTATTTCAAACATTGGATTACTGTAGGATCAAAATCAACTGAAGACAAGCTTCCTAAGATTTTCTTCGTAAACTGGTTCAGAAAAACTAAAGAGGGCAAATGGCTCTGGCCTGGTTACGGCGAAAACAGCCGTGTTCTCAAATGGATTTTTGAGCGTTGCGATGGAGAAGGAAAATTCCAGGAAACTGCTATCGGCGTAATGCCGACTGTTGACGCGATTGACAGACCAAACGGTGTAAGCGAAGAAGATATGAAAGAACTTCTTTCACTCGACAAAGAAGGCTGGAAAGCTGAAATTGCCGACGTTAGAGCTAATCACTATCCGACTTTCGGAAGTAATCTTCCGAAGGAACTTATGTCTGAACTCGAAGCAATCGAGAAAAGACTCGGTTAATAATAAAAAAGGGGCGAAAGCCCCTTTTTTTATCTCTATTTTTGTTTAAATATTTTCATCGCAAACATCTTTTATAACATTTACCATTTCAAGAAATCATCTCCAATCGCATATGTAATAATATTTTTATCTTAATCTTCGTGTGGTTATCTCCTGTGTATTTGCTATCATTTCATCAAACGATATTTTTTTGTTAACAAAGTAATCTGAATACTGGAAGTTGAAATCATGAATGAAATCCCAGAAATAATCTCCTGAAACAACCGAAGGGATGTTTTCAGCCGATTTTATCTGTATTCTGGCAGTTTTAGTATTTCCGAATCTTGGATCGTCTTCATTAAAAAAATCATCGCTCCATAGTTTTTTCAGAGGCGGAAGCATTCCTGTTACTTCGTATCGAACTTTAAGAGCGGATTGATCATACTGCATGTATTTAATTATATTATATATTTTTTCCGGATCTTTTGTTCCCTGTGGTATTGCAAGGAAAGAGCCTCCCCAGGATGAACCGCACTTCATACCTTTATTGTAGACGGGCAGATTTCGTAATTTGAGATCGTATTTTCCGCTCTTTGCAGCTAAATCAGATTGCGAAAGCCACCAGTCAGTAGCGATATATGATGCGTATGTTCCATTTTCAATTAATTTTGAGAAATTGCCCCAGTCCCACTTTGTCATCGAACCGGTATTCATCCATTTTTCCCATTTCTTTAGAAACTTTATAAATTCAGGTGAATTGAAATTCGGTCGGCCATCTTCTGTGAGGATTTGTGCCCCGCTCTGCTGCCATATCATAAACATTGTATCTTCTAGGCCATCATTGCCGGTGGGAAGTGCGAAATGAACTTGTTTGCCGTTTTTTTTCAGCTTTTGCAGTTTTTTTGATTCTTCAAAAAATTCATCCCAAGTTTCGATTTTGGCGACATCAACTCCTGCTCTTTTCCAGATTGTGTCATTATACATAAGAACAGCCGGGTGAGCATCATGTGGAAGACCGTAGATATTTTTTCCGTATGTTAACCACGAAAAACGACCTTCGCATACTTGAGATATTAAATCAGATTTTTGAACATACTTGTTAAGTGGTATGACGAAAGATTTTTTTGGATTAGAAGAAAGTATTCTATTGTTTTCTATCATCCACTCTATAATATCAGGAACATTTTCTCCTTCCATCATGACAGCCTGAAGCTTCTGTACGAATGCGTTTTGAGCAACCATCTCAATCTGAAGATCTATATTGAATTTTGTATCAATAACCTCTTTTCTCTTTTCCCATTCTTCGTAATTAAAAGGCGCGAATGTCCAGAGTAATACAGTTCGTTTTTCTTGATCTGCTTTTACGTAAGAAAAGATGACAGTGCATAAGGCGCAAAGTGCTAAAGTTATTTTTTTCATTTTACCTCGTTTAAATATGGTATTTTGTCATATATCATTTCTGAGATTTCTCGCCGAAATGATATATGCAAATATAATCTATGATATTATATGTAAAAGAGTTCGTGACAAAATCAAGAACAAATTGCGATGTGCAATTTAAAAACATGAAGCTGTATACGGGGAATGAATTGGAAAAAAGAGTTCGGATGTGTGATGCAGAAAAATGAACAGAGAAAACCGAATTGCGCAAAGCAGAACAGCATCGGAAAGCCTTTGAAGGTATTCTGATCACTCGAAATTTCCGTTACCTCTAATTCAAATAATCCGAAAGAACATTTTTTAGAGCTTTGTTTCCTTTGATGCGGTAGATGTAATAATCACTGTCAATGGTCATGATTTCTTTTATTCCTGACATTTCGGAAACGACTAAAAGTGAACTGTCAGCAAGATCCATCAGCACATCTGAGTATTTTAGGGAGAGTTCGATAATCTGATCCAGATGAATTTTTCAAGACTTACAATGTCAAGAGCATCACGGCGAAGCCATTCAAGAAATGCAATTTGAACATCAGTGCTGAAACTTAACATGTGAGAAACTTCCGTGATTACCGGCCATGTAGTAATGAATCGACCTTTATATTTTTGAAGAAAGGATATAATAATTTTATGATATTTGTCATCACGGTCAAAAAGTGCGATTAAAGGACCAGCATCAACGAGAATGTTTTTCACGGAGTTTTCCTTTCAAAATTGATTTATAATCTTTGGAAGAGTTTGATTGACCGCTGCCTGCTTTTCCGAATAAGTCTTTGCCTAGTTCGTATGGAGAAGTGAGTTCGTGATATTTCTTAAAATATAAATCCAGTGCGCTTTTAATAATTTCGGATTTGGGCATATTTTATGACTTGGAAATTTGATCAAGCTTACTCTCGATTTCAGATGAAAGACGAATTGACAGCATTCATGCACCTCATGTATTACATATTGTAATACATGAGGTGATAAAGTCAACTTATTTGAGAAGGAATGGATTGATATTATGTGGTTATTGGATGTCGCTGATAAAGAGTGTAATGATATTTCAATATGACTGATAGCTGAGAATCCAAAGTGCGAAAAGCACTACGGAAAAGGATTATTGATATAAAAAACCTATCAAAAGTCCGCTGAAAGCGGACTCAACTCGGGCGACCGCAGCATCCGGCAAAGCCGGTGCGAGGAATTCGCCCGACAAGCACCGCGCAGCGGCGCCCTTTTCTTTCGTCCATTTCTTTTGGGCGACGCAAAAGAAATGGACAAATTGGATTTAAAAGGTGCGGAGCACCTTTTGAGTATGCCCGTCTTTCGGGCATCACCCTTTGAAAGTTTTCATTCTTATTGACAAAAAGTCCGCTTATAATAACTTTTAGCAAAATTATATCAAGGGTTAGGTTTATGAAAAAAGATGTCAGGATCGGACTCATCGGCTACGGCACTGTCGGCAGCGGAGTCTATGGTCTACTCAAGAAAAATTCTGAAGTTATTGCAGCGCGCACAGGACTGAATGTATCAGTTAAAATGATCTGTGATCTGCGTGCCGACAAGATTGCTTCAGAAGTCACCGGAACCGCCCTTACCACGAACTGGAAAGATATAATTAATGATAAGGAAATTGATACTGTTGTTGAACTTATAGGCGGTGTTGAACCGGCAAAAACTATGATAATCGAAGCATTGAAAGCCGGAAAGAATGTCGTCACTGCGAATAAAAAGCTTCTTGCTGAGGCAGGCAGTGAGATTTTTACAATTGTTAAAAACAGCAAAGTAAAACTCGGCTTTGAAGCAAGTGTCGGCGGCGGTATTCCATGCCTTGACGCGCTTAAATCGGGTCTTGTCGGAAATAGAATTAACAGCGTAATGGGTATTTTAAACGGAACAACCAACTATATCCTTACACGCATGGAAGAAGGCGGTCTTTCTTTCGGCGATGCGCTTAAAGAGGCTCAACGTGAAGGTTTCGCAGAAGCTGATCCGACTTTTGATATTGAAGGTTATGACGCCGGCCACAAGATAACTCTTCTCGGAATGCTTTCCTTTAATAAAGAGATAGATTATTCGGCAGTTTCAAAAGAAGGAATCACTCGAATATCTTCTATAGATATGCATTTCGCACGCGAGATGGGTTACGTTATAAAACTTCTCGGAATAGCGAAAGATGTGAACGGCAAAATCGACGTAAGAGTTCATCCGACGATGATTAGAAAGAATCACCAACTCGCGTCTGTGAGACGCGAATTTAATGCGATTCTTTTTGACGCGGACATGACAGGCAATGTTGTTCTTTTCGGAAAAGGCGCGGGATCATTCCCGACTGCTTCTGCTGTTATCAGCGATGTTGTAAAAATTTCACAGAACAGTCTGGCTGAGGACAGCGCGCTTCATCTTGACGGAAAGGCGGAGCTTCTTCCTTCGGGCGAAAGATGCTCGCGTTTTTATTTCAGAATGCGTACAGAGGATTCTTCAGGCGTGCTTGAAAAAGTTGCCGGAGTATTCGCTAAAAATAATATTTCAATCGCGTCTGTAGTTCAGAAAGAAAAAGACAGCACTGATAACACGGTGCCTCTAATAATCATGACGCACAGCGCGAGCGAAGCTTCGATGAGAAAATCACTCGAGCTGATTAATGGATTTGATTTTATTAAAGAAGAAGTAGTTGTAATAAGGGTGGAAGACTGATGAATGCTTATTTTAGATGCATCGACGGATGTGAAGGAAAATTTTCGTTAACTGATATAATATACAAATGCCCTAAGTGCGGATCTCTTCTTGAGGTTCATCATGATGCTGATTATCTTAAAAAGAAATCAGCATCGGAGTGGAAGGAAACTTTTTCTTCGAGAATGGGAACAACTAAATGGCCATTCGGGTCAGGTGTCTGGAGATATAAAGAATGGATTAATCCTGATATCGACGACGAGAATATCGTTTCGATGTACGAAGGTAACAGCAATCTTTTCTGGGCGAAGAGATTCGGCGGATTTCTCGGCATGAATGATCTCTGGGTTAAGATGTGCGGAAATACTCATACCGGTTCTTTTAAGGATCTCGGAATGACGGTTCTTGTGTCGCAGGTCAATGACATGATTGCGCGCGGAAAAAAGATCAAAGCTGTTGCATGCGCTTCAACAGGTGATACTTCAGCGGCTCTTTCGGCTTACTGCGCGTATGCCGGTATTCCGTCGATTGTGTTTCTACCTGCTGATAAGATTACTACTGCCCAGCTTGTTCAGCCTATTTCAAATAATTCGATTGTTCTTTCAATCGACACGGACTTCGACGGATGTATGAAGATCGTTCAGGAAGTGACAAAGAATAACGAGATATATCTTGCCAATTCAATGAACTCGCTCCGCATCGAAGGTCAGAAAACCATTGCTCCCGAAATCGTTCAGCAATTCGGATGGGAAGTTCCTGATAATATCGTAATTCCGGGCGGAAATCTTGGAAACGTTTCTGCTCTTGCGAAAGGGTTTTCATTGATGCTTGATCTGGGCATCATCACTAAGAAACCGCGCATAATTCTTGCTCAGGCAAGAAACGCGAATCCGCTTTATAGATCATATTTAAAAAACTTTGAATCTTTTGAACCGGTTAAGGCAGAAAAGACTCTGGCGTCTGCGATTCAGATAGGTGATCCTGTTTCTGTAAAAAAAGCGATTAAAGGACTCAAAGATTATAACGGAATAGTTGAAGACGTGAGCGAGGATGAACTTGCGGACGCGGCTGCTGTTGCCGACAAAACAGGAATGTATACATGCCCTCATACAGCTGTTGCTCTTGCCGCGCTTATCAAACTTGTCGATAAAGGTGAAATCAAAAAGGATTCACGCACTGTTGTTGTTTCAACGGCGCATGGACTTAAATTCTCTGAATTTAAGGTGGGATATCACGAGTCTTCTTTGAAGGGCATTGAGTCGAAGCATGCAAATAAACCTCTTCGTCTCGCACCTGATGTTGCTAAAGTTACGGAAGCACTCGAAAAGGAATTTGCAGCAAGAGCGTCAAAATAAATGTTTTTCCGGCGTGGAGAAAAAAGCGCGATGAATATAGTTTTTGCTGTATTCGCCGCGTTTCTTTTTCCGGCATCAGGTGTGGCATATTCGGGCAGAATATTTAAGTCATATTTTTCGGCTTTTGTTTTGCCTTTTCTTTTAATGCTGCATGTTTTTCTTCCGTTACATGAAAACACTGCGTTATTTTTTTCTTTAGCGGGCTTTATTTTTGCATATACTATTCTTTCGCTGACTTCAATTGTTTGTCTCACAAGAGAACGCAGAACTCATTTGTCAAAGATTGTCGCGCCTTCTGTTATATCATTTGCTCTTACTTTAGCTGCAGCAGGCATCATTTTTTCAAAATATGATTTTCGGTATATCGGCGATTCTTCTGCTTATCCTCTGTTTGCTAAAGGTGATATAGTTCTTCTTCAAAAACAAAAAGCTTCGCTTGGAGATCTTGTTTATCGTGATGGTGTAAAAAGAGTTATCGTAGATAAACCCTCGAAGGTGCGTTTTTTCGGGGGCAGGTTATATTTCTTTGAGCGCGAATTGGAACTTTTGGAATATGATGCAGAAGCGGATATGAGTGATGTGTATTACGAAAAGAATTCGAATATTCTTTATCCAGTTTATATTTCTTCTCATGATCCGCTTTTGAAGCAGAAAGATGATCTTTTTGAAATTAAAGAAAACGAGCTTTTACTTTGTGCGGATAACCGCAGTTTAGCTGGCGTTTCTATAATTCAAGCCGGTGAATATGATGTGATACGGGGTGCGGTCTTTTCGCCTGTAATCAGCAGAATATTAAAAGGTGTAATTTTTAAGCGTATTTTTCTTTAAATTAACGATTTTTTTTATTACGGTAATTTAACATATTTGTAACATTTGTGCCGGTCTTTTAGTTTGCCGGGCAATATCTAATTTGTTTTCTTGGTTAAAATGTCCTTAAAAACGGCTTTTTGACTACATCTGCAATTTTTTTTTAGGAGAAATAGATGGAAGAGCTTTTTCCTGAGAACCAGGGACTCTATGACAGAGCGAATGAACATGACAACTGCGGTATCGGTTTTGTTGCCGATATTAAAGGAAGAAAGTCAAACGACATAGTACAGCGCGGACTTGAAGTTCTTGCGCGAATGGAACACAGAGGTGCGGAAAGCGCTGATAATAAAACCGGAGACGGTGCGGGCATTCTTATGCAGATTCCGCATAAGTTTTTCGGTGAAAAAATCAAGGGTCTTCCTTCCGAGGGAGAGTACGGCGCGGGTTTAGTATTCCTTCCGCGCGATAAGTCAGATTGTGATGCGGTGAAAGCCGAGTTTGAAAAAATTGTTTCGGCCGAAGGGCAGAAAATAATTGCATGGCGCGAAGTTCCTGTTATTGATTCGTGCATAGGTGAAATCGCGAAAAGAAGCGAACCGAAAATTGAACAGGTGTTTATTTCGGGCACTGACAAACAGGATCAGAACCGTCTTGAAAGAAAACTTTATATTATCAGAAAACTTTCAGAATCAGTAATCAGAAATTCTTCAATAAAGAGCAAGTCAGACTTTTATATTCCTACTCTTTCTTCTAAAACAATTGTTTATAAGGGAATGCTCATGCCCGATCAGGTTAAGCAGTATTTCCCTGATCTTTCAGAAGCGTCTTTCGAGAGTGCGATTTCACTTGTTCACTCAAGATTCAGTACAAACACTTTCCCTTCATGGGATCTTGCACAGCCGTTTAGAATGCTTGCACATAATGGTGAAATCAACACTGTTAAAGGAAACCGTCTGTGGATGAGCGCGCGCGAATCGATGCTTGCTTCAGAAGAGTTCGGCGCAGATATAAAAAAAATACTTCCTATAATAGAACCTAACAAGAGCGACTCTGCATCTTTTGATAATGCGCTTGAGCTACTTGTTATGACAGGGCGTTCGCTTCCGCACGCGCTCATGATGCTTATTCCTGAAAGCTGGAATGATAAAAATCCAATCAAGGATCAGCTGAAATCTTTTTATGAGTATCATGCGACATTCATGGAACCGTGGGACGGACCTGCTTCAATGGTATTCTGCGACGGAAGATTTGTCGGCGGAACACTGGATAGAAACGGACTTCGTCCTTCACGTTATGTCATAACAAAAAATGACATGATAGTGATGGGTTCAGAGGTCGGAGTACAGGATTTTTCACCTGAAGAAATCGCGTATAAAGGCAGATTGATGCCGGGCAAAATTCTTCTTGTAGATACCGTTGAAGGAAGAATTATTCCTGACGGTGAAGTTAAGGATAAAATCGCTGCTCAGAAACCTTATTCTGAGTGGGTTGCTAAAAACAGAACAAATCTAAATGAAATTAAAGGTGAAGAAGTTTATGCATCGCTTTCTGATGATAAACTTTCTGAGCTCGAAAAAGTTTTCTCATATAATCGTGAAGATATAGATACTCTTTTGCCTACGATGGTTGAAACGGGCATGGAGCCTACTAGTTCAATGGGAACTGATACACCGATTGCGGTTTTTTCTGATAAACCGCAGAGACTCTTTAACTATTTCAAACAGGTTTTTGCCCAGGTAACAAATCCTCCGATAGATTCGATAAGAGAAGAGCTTGTAATGACTCTTACAAGCTTTATCGGTTCGCACAAAAATCTTCTCGAGGAAACAGAAGATCACTGCAAGAGAATCAAGTTTCTTAATCCTTTATTTTCAAATTCTGATGTAAAGAAAATAGCAAACTGGAAGAATGATGATTATAAGACTTCGGTAATAGATATTACTTATGATGCCGCTGGCGGAAAAAAATCCCTAACTGCCGCATTTGATAAAATCTGTTCTGAAGCCGATAAAGCGATTGATTCGGGTTCTTCTGTATTAATTCTTTCTGATAAAAACTTTTCGAAAGACAAAGCTCCTATTCCTTCACTCGCGGCTATAGGTGCGGTTCATCATCATCTTGTAAAAAACGGCAAACGTCTCAAAGCCGGACTTATTCTTGAAACTGCAGAACCGCGCGAAGTTCATCATTTCGCTCTTCTTTTTGCTTACGGCGCAGACGCGGTTAATCCGTATGGAGCTCTTGCTGTAATCGATTCAATAGTAAAGAACGGAAAATGCAAAGGAGTAGATTCATACAAGGATGCTGAAAAGAATTTCATGAAGGCGATCAACAAAGCCATTCTCAAAATTCTTTCTAAGATGGGAACATCTACACTCAGAAGCTACCGCGGAGCTCAGATTTTTGAAGCCGTCGGAATAGGAAAAGAGCTTCTTGATAAATGTTTTGCCGGAACTGTTTCTAAAATCGGCGGAATCGGAATTGATGAACTTGCCGAAGAAGTAAGAAGAGTTCATTCGAAGGCATATGAATTACCGGACGCTCTTCCTGAAAGCGAAGGGGTCTACCGTTACAGAAAAGGCGGAGAGAATCACGCGTGGAATCCTGAGTCGATTTATCTGCTGCAGTGGGCGACGCGTTCAAATGATTATAAGAAATTCAAAGAATTCACGGCTAAGGCTGATGCCCTCAACCAGAAGCCTCATGTCATCAGAGGAATGCTTGAATTTAAAAAGACAAATGCTATAGATATAAAAGAAGTTGAACCGGTTGAAGAAATAATGAAACGCTTCACTACCGGAGCAATGAGTTTCGGTTCTATAAGCGCGAATGTTCACGAGGCTGTTGCCGTTGCGATGAATTCCATAAAAGGAAGAAGCAATTCGGGAGAAGGCGGAGAAGATCCTAAGAGATTTATTCCGCGCGCAGACGGAACATCGGCAAGAAGCGCGATCAAACAGGTTGCTTCAGGCCGTTTCGGTGTTACAAGCAATTATCTCGCTAACGCGGATGAAATTCAGATAAAGATTGCTCAGGGTGCGAAACCCGGCGAAGGCGGACAGCTTCCGGGTCATAAGGTCGACGCTATTATCGCGAAGACAAGAAATTCAACACCGGGTGTTACTCTGATATCGCCTCCTCCTCATCACGATATTTATTCTATCGAAGATCTTGCTCAGCTGATTTTTGATCTGAAGAATGCCAATCCTAATGCGCGAATCAGTGTTAAGCTGGTTTCTGAATCAGGAGTTGGAACAATTGCCGCAGGTGTTTCTAAGGCGCATGCCGACAACATTCTCATAAGCGGATATGACGGCGGAACAGGTGCGAGTCCTCAGAGTTCAATTAAGCACGCTGGTATGCCATGGGAAATAGGTCTTGCTGAAACGCATCAGACTCTTGTTCTCAATGATCTTCGCGGAAGGGTAAAACTTCAGACTGACGGACAAATGAGAACTGGCCGCGACATAGTTATAGGCGGACTACTCGGTGCGGAAGAATTCGGTTTCGGAACAACGACTCTCATAGTTATGGGATGCATAATGATGAGAAAATGTCATCTTAACACATGTCCTGTCGGAATTGCGACTCAGGATCCTAGACTTAGAAAAAGATTCGCAGGCAAGCCTGAGCACCTTATAAATTATTTTAGATTTCTTGCAGAAGAAGTACGTGAAGTAATGGCTTCTCTCGGAATCAAAAAATTTGATGATCTTATCGGTAGAACGGATCTTCTTGAAGTTAAACCTAATTCTCACTGGAAGGCTAAAACAGCTGATCCTAAACTTCTTCTTCACAGACCGAAAGAAGCTGATAAATACGCGACTTATTGTGTTCAGAGTCAGATTCATAAAATTGATTCTGTCCTTGATAGAACTTTGATTGAGAAATCTAAAAACGCAATTGAGAAAAAAGAAAAAGTTTCATTCAGTCTTCCTGTTAAGAATACAGACAGAACTGCCGGAGCTATGCTCTCTTATGAGATATCTAAACGCTATGGCGATGAAGGTCTTGGAGATGAAACTATTGTTGCTGATTTTTCGGGAAGTGCAGGACAGAGTTTCGGAGCATTTCTTGCGAAAGGTGTCACTTTTAGACTTAATGGCGACGCGAACGATTATCTCGGCAAGGGTCTTTCGGGCGGAAAGATAGTTGTTGTTCCACCAAAAGGTTCAACGTTCAAACCGGAAGAAAATATCATAATCGGAAATACTGTTCTCTACGGTGCTACGTCCGGTGAAGTTTATATCCGCGGTGTTGCGGGTGAGCGTTTCTGCGTGCGTAACAGCGGTGTCAATGCCGTTGTCGAAGGAACGGGAGACCATTGCGCCGAATACATGACAGGCGGGTATATCACGGTTCTCGGAAAAGTCGGAAGAAATTTCGCTGCCGGAATGAGCGGCGGTGTTGCATATGTTTATGATGTCGACGGAAATTTTGAATTCTTCTGCAATAAGGGAATGGTTGAACTTTCGAAACTCGACAATGATGAAGATATCAGCCGTGTTAGAACAATGATTCAGAATCATATTGATAATACAGATTCGGATTATGCGAAAAATATTTTTTCAAACTGGGATTCTAATGTATCCAAGTTTGTGAAAGTAATGCCTGTTGAATATAAACGCGCTCTTGAAGAAATGAAACTGAAGGAGCTCGACAACAAACTCAAAGGAATAATCGAGGAAGAAGAGATCGGAGGTAAAGCATAATGGGTGATCCAACAGGCTTTCTCAAAAATAGCAGAAAGGTTGCCGGTTACAGACCGGTTGAACAGAGAATAAATGATTACAGTGAAGTTGAGCTTCAGCTTTCGGAAGACGAAAGAAAACTTCAGGCTTCAAGATGTATGGATTGCGGAGTTCCATTCTGTCACTGGGCTTGCCCTGTATCAAACATCATGCCGGAATGGCAGGATAAAGTATTTAAAGGCGAGTGGAAGGAAGCATGGGAGATGCTTCAGGAAACTAATAATTTTCCTGAGTTTACAGGCCGCGTTTGTCCTGCTCTTTGCGAGGCTTCTTGTGTACTTGCACTCAATGACGAAGCAGTTACAATCAGGCAGAACGAGCTTGCTGTAATAGAAAAAGCTTTTGAGCTTGGCCTTGTAAAAGCTAATCCGCCTAAGAAAAGAAGCGGAAAGAAAGTTGCCGTCATCGGCGGAGGTCCTGCAGGGCTTGCCGCAGCTGATCAGCTTAACAAAGCGGGCCATTTGGTTACATTGTTTGAAGGCACAGACAGAGTCGGCGGATATTTGAGATACGGTATTCCTGATTTTAAACTCGAAAAAAGCTTTATCGACCGCCGTCTCGATATAATGAAAGAAGAAGGCGTAACATTTAAGACTAATTCGTATGTCGGACGCGATGTGAAAATCAACGACATCATGAAAGAATATGATGCTGTTTGTATAACAATCGGTGCGCGTGAAGCGAGAGATCTGCCGATTGAAGGAAGAGATCTTTCGGGAATTCACCAGGCGCTTGATTACCTCACTCAGCAGAATAAAACATGCGCGGGCGACAAAGTATGTCAGGATTCTCTAATTGCCGCTCTTGATAAAAACGTACTTGTAATCGGCGGCGGTGATACCGGTTCGGACTGTGTCGGTACTGCAAACCGTCAGGGTGCTAGAAAAGTAACTCAGATTGAACTTCTTCCGATGCCGTCAAAAGAAAGAACTAATTCCGAGCCGTGGCCTCTCTGGCCGAGACTTCATAAGACTTCAAGCTCTCATGAAGAAGGCTGTGAAAGACTCTGGTGCATCAGCTCTAAGAAATTTATCGGCGAAAACGGAAAAGTGAAAAAAGTTCTCGCGTGCAAAGTTGAGTGGGTGAATGAAAACGGAAAGTTCAGCATGAAGGAAGTTCCGGGAAGTGAATTTGAGATCGAAGCTGATCTTGTTCTTCTTGCGATGGGATTCGTTCATGTTGTGCAGAAGGATTTTGTAAATGAACTCGGACTCAAGCTTGATGCCCGCGGAAACATCGACACAGGTTCTGACTATAAAACAAGTGCCGATAAAGTTTTTGCAGCAGGTGACGCAAACAGAGGAGCTTCTCTTGTAGTTTATGCTATCAGCGAAGGACGAGCTGCTGCAGAAGCTATTAACGAATTTTTGTCTAAGTAATAATATAAGCCTTCGGCTTAAGAATGGGCCCGCGAGTTACGCGGGCTTTTTTTTTCACAAGGCTTCGCCTTATGTATTCCTTGTTTGCATGGATCATGCAATAATTTCAAAGGGATGCCCGGCTACCGTGCTTGTACAAAAGGTGCTCCGCACCTTTTAAATTCGGTTTCGCATGGTGTCATGCAATACGCAAAAGGTGCTACGCACCTTTTAAATCCGGTTTCGCATGGTGTCATGCAATACGCAAAAGGTGTTTCACACCTTTTAAATCCGTTTGTCCATTTCTTTTGCTGTGCCCAAAAGAAATGGACGAAAGAAAAGGGCACCGCTGCGCGGAGCTTGTCGCGACAGAACTTTCGCGCATTTCTTCGAAATGGCTGCGATAGTCTGCGCTTATTTGGTGTCCGACTTCGTCGGACGTTTGAATGGCTTTTTTCTGTCATTCATCTTTTTCTGAAGCAGTAATATAATGATAGAAAGCCCTCTCCCGGGATGGACGATCTTTATTGTCTTCGCCAATCATGTGTTTTATTCTGGGAGAGGGGACGCGAGTTTCCGCACGAGGCGGAAACATAGCCCGCGAGAAGAGCTTTAGCTCTTAGCGGGAGAACGCAATATTTGCCTCGGAGTTGTGTGCGTAAATTCATCTTTAATTTATTATCGAAGCGAACAGGAAGTTCGCTGAGAACAAGCATCATTCTATTGAAATCATGGATACATTCTCTTGGGGTTAGGGCATTACGCATTTTGTTCGCTCTACTCAGTAAACGCGTAATTTTTGCTCAGTCATATGGTTTATTTTGGGTTTGACATACTTGTTAATATTATGTATTAAGAATTTAATGATCATGTGACTGAGATGTCCTGTGGTTTATTTGGGCATGATTGTTTTAGTGTGCGGATATGGCAGAAAGGAAGTTGGTAGAAGGAATAGTCTTTTTGATCAGATTTCAATTGCGTGGATTATTTAATTTTGGAAGGATATACGTAATGAGTAAATCATCCCAAATCGGGATGTTTTATGTATTGCGTATATATGCAGTTAAGTTCAATGTCCGGCTAAGAGTTTTGTAGTCCTCGGCCATCCGTGGCCTAGGGAGAAAATGAAAGAAAATGAGTTTTTTAACAGATATTGAAAAAGAAAATAAAATTCTATATACGTATGTTCAAAGTCAAATAGTTTCAGTCGCTAACCATTTGAATGAAGTTCAAAATATTTTCCAAGAATATACAGATCATTCCATTACTCATTCTCAAAGGGTTTTAGAAAATGGAGAACTTTTACATACATCAGATCTCTCAATATATGAAAAGGCAATATTTATTTTAGCTGCTTATTTTCATGATACTGGAATGAATGTTTCTCAAGACAAAATTGATGATTATATTTCTTCAATTGGGAATGATCTAAATATTGATTTTTTATTGGATAGAATAAATGATACTCAAAATTTGAAAAATGCAAATAATGCAGTCAAGAAAAAATTTATGGCTTTGGATCATTTTAGGGAGATACATGGCAAACTTTCATCGGAATACATTCTTACTAAATACCCTAAAACAGAAAAAAATAGTTGGGTGAAAGATGTATATCTTTGGGATTTCGTTGCAAGGGTATGTGAAGCTCACACATTTTCTCTAAAGGAACTGAAGCAAAATGAGTACTACTCTACTGAACAATATTTAGAAAATAGAGAGAATGTTGATTTATTATACATATCGTTACTTTTACGCTTATCTGATATTTGTCACTTTAGTAGGGATAGGGCTTATCCATACATATTTAAAACAAAAGAGTTTATTTCAGATAAATCAAAAGATATTTGGAACTACTACTCATGTGTTGTAAATACAGTCCCTGATAAGAACTCGAATTCAATACGAATACAGGCTTCCTGCGATAATATTCACCAGCACCGTTCAATTATTAGTGAGTCTATGTATATCAGCAATGAACTTCTTAGTAGTCATAAACTTCTCGCATCATCGAAATCAAAACATAGTTTTAATTGGAAGTTTATTGATACAAATTTAGTTAAGCAATCTTCAGTTGCAACATATAATTACATTGAGAGTAAATTCGATTTAAACAAAAATAAGATAATCAATCTCTTGATGGGTGAAAAATTATATAGTAATAAGCTTTTCGCAATTCGTGAATGTATTCAGAATTCTATCGATTCAATTAAGATTTCATCATCGAAAACAAATTCACAAGACTATATTTATATAAACTATTTTGACACGGTTTTTCCGATCATGGATATTTTTGATTCTGGAACTGGAATGAATATGAATATCATATCGGAAAATTTTTTATCAGTAGGTACAAATTCATTCTGGAAATCTGATAAAGGAATTAAAGAATGGGAAATTGATACTAAAAAGATAAATCTAATTGCAGATCATGGGATAGGCGCTTTGAGTTATTTTATGATTGCAAAAAATGTTGAAATATTTACTAAATATAAAAAAGAAGAAAAATATATTCATATTCTCATTGATGATTATAGGGATAGCGTAATTCATAAAAATACAGATATAAAAGATTTTCCAACATTTACTTCAATTGATCTATTGCCTACACCTTGGGATTTAATGCATGGAACTTGCGTTCGTTTCAAACTAAAACAAGCTATTGATTTTAAGGAATTGATTGAATTCTTATCAGTTCATATTTTAAGATCACCTTATCCAATATTCTTAAATTACAATAACGTTGAATATGCTCTGAAAAATGTTTGGCATTTAAGAGAAAGAGTTGATAAGCATTTGTTCCCAAAAGAAAAGTATAGGTACCATTATGATGATTATTTTTTCCAAGACAGAAAAGAGAAAACACAGGCAGAAATATTAGATGATTTATATACAGAGAAATATGATTTCTATGGTGATCATCCTCCAAAAGACCCTGCAGTAATAAATAACATTCTTAAAACTAATGGTATAAATGGGAGAATAAATCTTAATTATTGGGACGAATCAAACATTGCTTGCAGGGTTTCTCAGAATGGTATTTTAATCCAGAATGCAATTGAATTTATATCAAAGAATAAATATTCTAATCTACTTCTTAGAGGTTATGGATTTGATATCGATTTGTCAGGATATAAAATATTTCAATTAGACGCTGAAAGAACAAATATTATTGATAATGAATATAATAAAAATACACTTCATGAAATTGAAAAGTGTTTCGACGAATACTATTTTGATAAAGTATCGCAGATTGAATCTTCAATATATTTTAGATGTGGCGGCCATTTTTATCATGGTATTGCCGATATTCTATTCGAACATCCAGACTCAATTAAATGTTTCTCTAAAAATTTTAGTCAATTACATAAAGATGGATTATTTACCGACTACTCTGATAAGTTATCATCTTTTGATGATGCAAAGATATTTATGACGGGATTAATTCATAATCATTCAATCAGTATTAATGAAATAAAGAAAATAAAAAAGCCTATTTTAATATTTCCTAAAAGATTTCCACTAAGTTCTAATGGCTTAACAAAATCATCTCATGGCGAAAAGTATGTTGATTTGGCAAAGTTGGAAAAAAAATATAATATCAAAATGAATGATAAAATGATTTATTTGAGTGATTATAAATTTCCTTTTATTGAGCCATTATTTCGTAACTTTGATCTTAAAATTAATGAAGAAAATAAATATCTATATTTGATAGAATTGGTTGATGGAACAACGAGCATAGAGAATCCAATTAGAAAAAGAATTGAGAAAGTTTTTAGTAAATGATGTTTTAGAAAAGAGCAAAAGTAAATGAACGCAATAGAAAATTATAAAAGTTTAATCAAAAAAATCTTTGATAGAGACATAGATGTTACTGATAATCCTAATACAAATAATTGTATTGGAGCATTAAACAATCCGGATAATTATGAGATTTTCACAAACAATTTCATAGAGCGATTGCAACGTATTTATAATTTCTTTAAAAATGATATTTCTGCAATTGAAAATATAACTAATACATTAAAATCTATTGCGATTACAAAAGGTTATAAATGGTCAGGCAGTTATTCTGAAATAGTTGCTTTAGATTATTGGATACAATATGAGAATTTAGAAGAATTTAAATATGTAGATCGAGGAGATGTAAATTCTTTCGAAGATAGTATTGCTAAGCAAATAGGTCAAGATGAAATTGATTTGGATATTAGTTTCAACTTAAGTTTCACCAAGATATTCATGGATGTAAAATCATTAATTCCTACACACCTTGAACTTGTAGATCAAATATTAAATCGATTACAAAAGAAAAATAATAGAAATGATTATCTCATTGGTATAGATGATTTATTTACTGTAGACTATTTAGAAACAAAAAAGGATTATGTTTACGAATTAAGTCAGGGAACTTTAATTGAAGAGTTGGATAACTGCATAAATAATAAAGATACTTATTATACCCATACATTACAAAGTGGCAGAAACGCTAAATTTAGAATTGCCTATTCGAGTTCAGCTCAAAATACAGTACTAACAACGATGCGTTCTATGGATCCTTATCGTTTAGCACTTGATTATCAGTATAAAGTACTAGACTACTATAATAAGCTATTGATTGATAAACCCAGTTTTTTAACTTTTGTATCTAATCCATGGTTCAATAATGAAATGAGTGATTTTTCTGGATTCAATGATATATTTTATCGTTCTTTAGCAAGAAGAACTTTTATTAATTTAGTTCGAAATAATGATGATATGGGTCTGTATTATCCAGAACTTATAGGAAAAGGATTAAAAATCAGCGATGTTATAAATAAAATATCAGGATTAATTTTTATTGATGATCATTCAATAATGAATTCTGGTAAAGATCTTTATAATGTAAGGATTTATACAAATCCTAATGCTACAAACAAAGTCTTGGGAAGGTATGATTTTGATATCTTACGATGGAGTCATTTTGCAAAACATTCAACATTTGTTGAAGATTTTAAATATGATAATTATTAATAAGACCGACCCAAAAGTACATCCATTTACTTTTGGAAGCTTGCAACAAGGCCGCCGGGCACTAAACATAACAAGGAATATGAGATTACGCCTTAGGCTTCGCCCAAATTGCTTCTGGTCGCAAGCTCCCGACAGCAACTGCTCATATTCATGAAATGTTAGGCGATAATTTTTGAGGTAATTATTGTGAACGAAAAGATTGATAAAACTAAAAATCAACACTATGTTCCACAATTTTTTCTACGTCAATTTTCAAATAAACAAAATCAAATTTATACTCTGGATAAAAAATCTTTAAAAATATTTCGATCAAATGTTAGAAATATTGCATCAGAGAATTATTTTTATGATTTTCCCATAGAAAATAAGACATATAGTCTAGAATCATCATTCCATGAAATTGAAACTGAATCATCAAAATTGATAAAAAAAATTATTGAAAACGAATCTATAAAGGAACTTAATGAAAAGGAATTAATTATTCTTTCATATTTTATTGTTTTACAAGATTTTAGGACTTTAAAATTTAGGAAAAATATGGCATATAATCGAAAGTTATTCGAACTTTTTCTTTCTGGAAAATCGATTAAAAAAATAGACGATATTATAACAGATGATGACAAAAAGGAATCCTTGTTATTTTTAGATCAGGTAAATCAATTTGCTCCTCTTGTTTATGATAAAAACTGGATATTAATCAAATACGAAACCGGAGAATTTTATCTTTCGGATAATCCGGTTGTAAAACAAAATACTATGTTTTATAGAGAAAACAGGGGAAATATCGGATATAATACGCCTGGTGTTGAGATATATTTGCCTATAGCGCCAAACTTTGCTCTTGGTCTATTTTGCAAGTCTATAAATCATAAAATACAAAATGTAATTCAACAAAATAATAAATCACCACAGAATAATCCAGATATTGATTTATTGCAAAAACAAGTTGATATTTTTGAATCAGAGAAATTTTGTATCTTTGCTGATAGCAATGCAGAAAATGTAAACTCATTATTAGTAATGTTTTCTGAGTCAAAGCTTTTTTCCTTTTCTGGGAATTTTGATTTAGCTATAGATATTTTAAAAGCAAACAAGTGTTACATGTCTGGTTCACGGATCAATGTTGAATAATCTCAAAAATATTCGTCTAGCTGAGAATTAACGCTGTGTTCCTTGCTCGCGGTTCTAGGGATTTTAACTTGACTAGTTTTGATCGAAAACTTCGATTACAACTTTATAATATGTAAAATATTGATTGAGAAATATAATGGATATTAAGATAAAATTTAAAGAATTAGAAGATAATATATATTTTGCTCTTTTGGAGAAACCATATAATCCAACTAATGAAATCCTAAGAATTATAAAATGATCTTCCCCCGGTTTTGCGGACACAGAGCTAAGCGTTTTTCCTGAACCATTTCAATTCAAAACTTTCAGGGCTAAGATAGTCAAGAAAAGAATGCTTTCTTATGTTATTGTAAAAAGTCGCAA